>Ga0068714_10000025_pt1 | contig 317941 bp, 248 predicted proteins | sample MTBNYHSulfiMetaG_FD_62988 | JGI IMG/M metagenome (GOLD analysis project Ga0068714, IMG submission 62988) | Enrichment culture microbial communities from rom New York Harbor, USA that are MTBE-degrading - MTBE-NYH (New York Harbor Sulfidogenic)... | ecosystem: Environmental > Aquatic > Marine...
GCCACGATCAGGGTGTCGAGCAGTCCGTCGATGAGTAGGGGCCCCAGCGCGACCGCCGCGCGCACCGGGTCACTGGGCACCCACGCGCTGAGAAGAGGGCGCTGCTCGTCTCCCTGCAGCGTGGCCAGAGCGCGGACCACCGCGGCCGAGCCGCGACCCGGCACCGCGTAGGCGGGCGAAGGCAGGCCCGCGGCGTGCGTGAGATCGAGGAGCTGCCGGGCCAGCGCGGCCGCCGCGTCGGTGTGCGCGCCGACAGGCTCGCGGGCCCCGGCTGGACCCGGGGCACCCTCGGCCCGGCCCGGCAGCAGCAGGTCCCATCGCAGCAGCAGGCCGGGGAACCGGCGGGCAAGCCCTTCGAGATAGGCAACCGCGCAGGGCAGCGCCCCGGGCCGGGAAACGTCCAGCTGGACATGCAGACCAATCACCCGGGCCACGAGGTCTGCGGGTACGGCCGCCAGCGCTTCGGCTGGCAACGCGAGCCAGACTTCAGGGGTGGGGGAGACCGGTGGCGTGGCCAGAAGCCTGCGCACGGCCTCATCCTGCGCCACCCACACCTCCGCCGGGAAGGGCGTTGGCGCGCGGTTCGGCGGCGGCCATGCGTCTCTGTCCCGGGCCAGGGTCAAGGCTTGCTCGACGCGCGGCGGCTGGAAGCCTCCGACCGGCAGTCCGCCCCAGTCGATCTCCGCCGACCGCGCCGCCCAGCCCTCGGGCGGGCTCACCGCAGATCCCAGACCGCCTTCGGCCTCGACGGCCCGCAGAATCCTCCGGCCGGCCTCGATCTCGGGCACCGGATCGCCGGTCAGGCTCACGCGGATCGTATCGCCGATGCCTTCCAGCAGGAGCGCGCCGATGCCGAGCGCGCTGCGCAGCACACCTTCTTCCTCGGCCCCGGCCTCGGTGACACCGAGATGGATCGGGTAATCCATGCCTTCCGTGCGCAGCGCCTCGGCCAGCAAGCGGTTGGCCGCGACCATGACCGCCGGGTTCGAGGCCTTGAGCGCCACGATGAGCTGCTCGAACCCGGCGTCGCGGCAGAAGCGCAGGTACTCGAGGGCCGACATGACCATCCCGCGGGGCCCGTGGCCGTAAGCGGCCGAGATGTGCGGGGCGAGCGATCCGTGGTTGACCCCGATGCGCAGCGCGGCGCCGCGCTCGCGCAGCAGGTCGAGCAGGGGCGCCAGTCGCCGGCGTCCTTCCTCGGGCGACGGCGCGAAGTTGCCCGGGTTGATGCGCACCTTCTCGACGTGGCGCGCGGCCTCATAGGCGGCGCGCGGGTTGAAGTGCACGTCGGCGCAGAGCGGCATCTCGATCCCGCGCTCGCGCAGCGCCTCGCGCAACGCCCCGAGCGCCCGCGCCGCCTCGATCGACGCCGCGGCCAGCCGCACGATCTCGCACCCCGCCGCGCGGAGCGCGATGATCTGCGCCAAACTGCCCTCCAGGTTCTCGGGCGTGGTGGTGGTCATCGACTGGACCACGATCGGCGCATCCCCGCCGATTACGACCTGGCCGACCCGCACCGGCCGCGTGTGTCTGCGCCGGATCAAGCTGCTTTGCCCTCCGCGAATCCCAGGCCCGGGCGGCGCCAGCGGTTGCAGCTGACAACCCGCGTTGCGAGCCTGTGCCCTACCGCGTGCCCCGCCGCGCGTCTGGATCGCCCTGGCGGGCCATGATAGCGTCGCTCGCGTTGTACCACCATGGTCTGCGTGGGGTCCGCGATGGGGCGGTTTCGAAACGCGGGTTCTCGAGACGCGCGGTCGAGGAGGTGGCATGGTCCACATCGACGGTCGCGAGGGCGAGGGTGGGGGCCAGATCCTGCGCACCGCGCTGGCGCTGTCGGCCTGCCTGCAGCGCCCCTTCACCATCGCGAACATCCGCGCCCAGCGCCCGCAGCCGGGCCTGAAGGCCCAGCACCTTACCGCGGTTGACACCGTGGCGCGCATCTGTCGCGCCAAGGTGGTGGGTGCGAGCCTGGGCGCGCGCGAATTGCGCTTTGAGCCCGGGGCCCTCGTCGCCGGGGCCTACGAGGCCGCGGTCGGAACAGCGGGCGCGACCACCCTGGTGGCGCAGGCGGCGCTCATGCCCCTGGCGCATGCCCCGGGTCCCGCGCGGCTGCACATCGATGGCGGCACGCACGTGGCCTGGTCGCCGCCGTTCGAGCACACGGCGGATCTCCTCATGCCGCTGCTGGCGGTGCTGGGCTACTCGGTGCGGATCGGCCTCGAGCGCCGCGGATTCTATCCCCGCGGCGGCGGCCGGATCGAGCTGGCGACGGACGGCGGCGCTCCCGCGGCACCGGCGGTCCTGCGGCTCGTGCTGCGGCGCCCGCCGCGCGCACGGATCCGCATCCGCGCGACCGCGCTCGTTTCCTCCCTGCCGCGCGGGATCGCCGAGCGGATGGTCAAGACGGCCAGCGCGCGGCTGGGCGAGCGCGGTTGGACCTGCGAGGAGCGCATCATCGAACACGATGGGCCCGCGGGAACTTACCTGTTCATCCACGTCTGGCCGTCCGCCGGCGCCGAGGTCGCCGCGGGCGAGTGGATCGCCGGCGGCTTCACCGGCCTGGGCGAACGGGGCAAGCCTGCGGAGCGTGTCGCGGGCGACGCGGCCGCGGAGGCGCTGACCTTTCTCGAGAGCGACGCGAGCATCGATGCGCATCTGGCGGACCAGATCCTCCTGCCCGCCGCCCTGGCCGGTGTGGAGCTCGATTTTCTCACCGAGCGCATCTCGGACCATCTGCGCACGAACGCCGCGACGCTGGCGCACTTCCTGGGGCCCTGCGTGGAGATGGAGGCGGCGGGGCGTGTTCGGCTGGTGCCGGCGCGCCCGCGCGGGCACGCTTGAAGGGTGCGCCGGAGAAGCCCGAGAAGCTCGAGAAGCTCGAGAGACCCGAGAGACCCGAGAGACCCGAGAAACGGGAAGCCCGCGGGTCTCGATTCCCACGGGCTTCCCGGCGCTAGGAGGAAGCATCATCTTTCAAGGGGTCCTGTCGGACCTTCTGTTCCTTTCATCGGCCGGCATTGCCGATTCTTGAGCCAAACTGCCGACGGTATCCAGCCCGAACCGCTGGACGATGGACACGAGGACAAACAGGGCGGTGTTTCTGGTGACGCCGGGCATGATATCCAAGATGAAATGTCAGGTCTTATCGATTACTTCCTTTGACTTTACGATCTTCGAACTGTCTGACGAGTCGCCGCAGCAACTGCGGCAGCCGCCGCCTGGCCCAGGGCGGGCCGGCGATCGCGAAGTGGGGTGCCCACTGGAGCAGGCTCAGGAGCAGGGCGTCGGGGTCGGACGTGGTCACCGTGGCCTCGAAGCCGCCATTGGTCAGGAGCTGCACATCGCGCGGGGCAAAAAACCCGCTGTCGAGCACCGCGCGGGTGGCGGCCGGATCGAAGCGCACGAGGATCGGCACTTGGTCGCCCGGGGACGCCTTCGCGCGCGCTGCCGGCAAGGGGCCACGCGCTGGCGCAGCCGCCGCAGCCGCCGTAGCCCCTACGCCGACCGCCGCCTTGCCCGCTGAGGCACCCTCCCCGCCCGGTAGCAGACTGCCCAGAGCCTCCCGCAAACGGCGCAGCGAATCGCCCAGGGCGCTGTCGGCCAGCTGGCCCCGGCGCAGCAGCGCGGTGGCCAGTTCGATCGCCTCCTCGGCCGGAAGTTGGGGCAACTCGGGACGGAAGGGGTGACCGTAGCCGTAACCGCGCTTGGTGGGATCGAACGAGAGCGGCGCGCGGTAGGTCTCGCGGAGCATCCGCACATCCTCGTGCACCGTGGCGGGTGAGACGCCCAATTCGCGCGCCAGGTGCGGCGCGTTCGGGTACTCACCGCGCTGGAGCGCGGCGTCGATCCAATAGAGACGCCGTAGCTGGGCTTGCGCGCGCGTCATGGTGCTACCCCGTTTCATCCTCGCGAAGGGTTCCGTTCGCCTGCCCGGCGGCAATGGGCTATTCTAGTCGCGAGCTCCCGCGGGCGGCAAGCCCAAGCCCAGCTTTCGGGCCCATCGGCGCAGCGCCCGGCTGGCCAACACGTGAGGTGCGATGCGGACAGCCGACCCCAGGCAGATTGGGCGAATTCTGGCGGGCGCTATCCTCCTTCTGCCGCTGCTGTGGGGCCCCTGGGTGGATGCCGAGGAGCCTGACGAGCCCAAGGTTGGGGAGCAGTCCTACGTCGAGGTCCTGCAGGAATGCGCCATCGTCCGGCGCCTGAGCATCCATCGCAGCAACGTCTTCGGCACCGATGAAACCCACGCCAGCAGTTTCTACGGCCGCTGGGCCAATGCCCTCCACGTCGTGACGCGCGCAGGGGTCATTCAGCGGGCCCTGCAGTTCGCTCCCGGTGAGCAGGTCTGCCGCGCCGACCTGGAAGCGGCGGTCCGCCGGCTGCGAACGCTGGGCGTGCTGCACAGCAACATCGACCTGGTCGTCGAGCCGGTGGCCGAGGACTCGATCGATGTGACCGTCAAGACGCGGGACACCTGGACGACACGACCGTCCATCCAGTTCCGCAAAGATGGTGAGGTCGTCACCTGGTCGCTGGGCTTATCGGAGCTGAACCTGCTGGGGCTTGCCAAAGGACTGGGGTTCGAGGTCGGGCACGGGGAGATCAAGCCCTACTACGGGTGCTGGTATCGCGACCCGCAGCTCGGTCCGCTCGAGCTGTACCTGTACGCCGGGCTGTTCGAGGGCGACGACCTCTGGTCGCGCAGCCTGCTCGTTGAGAAACCGTACGAGCGCGCGGCAACACCGTGGGGGCTGCGACTGTGGGCCAACAGGTTCCGGGGGGTGGTGGTCGACCGCCGCGGGGGTCTGGATGGGCCCGAGTGGCCCAGCGAGCAGTGGCTGGTGACAGCAACGGGTGGCGTGCGGCTGTGGGGCGGGCCGCGCATGGCGCTGCGCGTGGGGCCGGCTGTCCACCTCGTCAGTGAGCGCTATCGCATCCCACCATCCGATCCGGGCGCCGCGGACCGCTACGGCGGGCCGCTGCTGGCCCGCGACGTGCGGATGCTCGGCGTCGAGGTCGACTTGACTCGCGAGCGGTTCTCGCAGCGCGCCAGCATCAACGTGTTTCGCCGGCGGGAGGACTTTGACCTCGGCTCGCGGATCCAGTTGCGGGCGGGATACTCAGACCGCCGCTGGGGCGCGGCCCGGAACGGCTACTTGCTGACGACCGAGGGCTACCAAGGACTCTCCCTGGGACGCCGCCAGTTCATGCTCGGGGCGTTTCAGGGGGAGGGCCAGTGGGTCGCGGACCGGATTGAAGATATGCGCCTGCAGATCGGCCTCTACTACTACAACAACCTTGACGCGCGGCAGACCTTGGCGGCCGCGCTGCGCCACGGTCGCGGCACCCGTATGGCGCCCCAGGCGGTCTATACCCTGGGCGTCATCACGGGTTTGCGAGGCTTCGAATCCTACAGCTTCTGGGGCGAACGCTTCCTGCTCCTGAACCTCGAGGACCGGATCATGCTCGTGGACGATCTGCTGGGCCTGCTGTCGGCGGGGGTGACGCTGTTCACCGACTGCGGCGTGGCCTGGCCGGCGGGGCACCCGGAGGCCACACGCCCGCGGGCCAACGTCGGTCTGGGCCTACGACTCCTCGGCAGCCGCACCAGCGGGACGCTGATGACGCGCCTGGACGTGGGATTCCCCGTTCTCGGTGGGGAAGAGGGCGCCGGGCCCGTGCTGTCGATTGGGGCGGGGCAGGTGTTCTGACGCCCTTTTGGCGGGCCGCCAGGCATTGACAAGGTCGCGGATCAACCTCATACTTAGGTAGCAAGCCGGGGTCTGGCCTTCCCGGCCGAAGGTTGGGATTTAGCGGATGGGTCCCAGCGGGTGTTAGCCTGTGCGGTCCGAGTGCGGCCCCGAGGGCGCTAACCCGTCGTGCGGCTCCATCCATGATGTTGAGCGAGCGGTGAGGGGGTGCAGGCAGATCGGGAGGAGCCTTGGATGAGGGTACCGGGGTAGACCTCCCATTGGCGGTCCTTGCTGACCGCCCCTGTTCTGTAGGTAACCACTGCTAGCTCGCACGCCCCCGTGACGGATTCCCCCGTCACGGGGGTTTCTTTGTCCCCGCGAACGGGCATCATCACCGGCGACGCTGCGGCGTCCAGCCGGCAGGCCCCGGGAGATCGCCGTAGCCCGCCGGGCCCAGGTCGAGAAAGAAGCCGTGCTCGGGTTCGTGGCGTCTCATGACGTTGCCCGCCCAGGGCGCGGTGTAGCGGTCATCGCCTCCCTGTTCGTCCACGAAGAGCGCGAAGCTGGTGCCGCCATGGTAGTCATTGCCACCGGCCCGCGCCGGCCCCGGGCCGAAATCGTACGTGTCCCGGCCGTTGAGGTCGAAGAAGAAGCAGAAGCTGTTATGCGCTGCCGCGCCCAGGGAGAAGCCGCTGCCGCCCTGGTAGGTATCGTCGCCGCCGCGATCGACGAAGAGGGTCACGCACTCGTCCCAGGCCAGTCCCTGGGCCACGCCCTGACGGGTCGTGTAGAGATCGTCGCCGCCTTCCTCGAGAAAGACACCGACCGCCTGATGGGCTGAGAACCCCTGATTGTAACGCGATCCGATGTAGACGTCGTTCTCGGGCCCCAGGGCCCGCACGATGCCGAGGCCGTAGTAGTAGCCGCCGCCCTGCGAGAAGTTGCCGGCTTCCATGCGGTCACGGCCACCACCGTCGACGACGAGGCCCAGACCGCCCGAAGCCAGGGTGCGGAAGCCCTGGCCACAGCCCTGCGACCAGGCGTCGAAGATTCCCGCGTCACCGTAACCGGTGGGGTAGAGCCCCTTGGCGTAATAGGCGTCATCCCCGCGCATGTCGAGCAACGCCCCCACGCCGCGGGCCAGGCCGACGCCTTGGACGTGGGCATCGCCTTCGTAGCGGTCGTTGCCATCCTCGTCGAGCAGATACCCCGCGCCGAAGAGCCCGGCTGCTTGGCAGAAGGTCCGCCCGCGGTAGACATCGTCGCCGGCGGCATCGTGCAGCCAACCGATCCCGAAGTACCCGCTGCCCTGGCACCAGGCCGGACCGATATACTGGTCATTGCCGTCGAGATCCAGCAACGCCCCGATGCCCAGACAACCCGCTCCCTGACAGCTCTTGAGCGTCGACTCGTAGGCATCATCACCTTCGAGGTCGATGCAGACCGCGACGGGCAGCGACCAGCCCGCCGAGCCGCCACTGTTGCCCGTGTAGAAGTCATCACCGCCGAGGTCGAGGATGAAGGCTGCATCCTGATCGCGATACCAGTGGCGTGAGGTTCCTCCGATCAAGATGCGGCCGAAGGGCATCTCGCGGGAGAGCAGGATCTCCTGGTCGAGGCTGTCGGCGAAGGCTTCGTAGGCCATGGCCCCGGCGTGCATGGCCCACTCCGGATCGGTCAGGAGCGACACGCGTGCGCCCGCTTCCACCAGCGCGCCGAAATCGACCCGGGCGGCGATGTTGATCAGCCGCTTGTTGATCGCGAAACGCCCGGGCTCCTCATCGAAGTGGATGTAGACCTGCTCCGCGAAAGCGTCCGAGAGGTTCCACCGGTGCTCTTCCAGAAACGCCCGGTCTTCATCGCTCAGGGCGGCGAAGGCCCTGCGCTGCCACTGGCGCGCCTCCGCCAGAACTCCGCTGACTTGCGCGATGAACTCCTCCAGAGCGGCGGGATGCTGAAGCCGGCGCGTCACGGGCATGTCGGAGGCGAAGCCGGGCACGAGCAGGCGACCGGCGCCATGGATCAGATCCAGAGACCGGGCCGCCGCCGCCAGATTGGCTGTCACGCTGCAGGCCAGAGCTTCGGTGCGCGGCGGATCGCGGTGGACGTAGATCATGCACTCCAGGCGAAAGGGATCGGCCCCGCGGTGGCAGAGGGCGAGACGGTCGAGGAGGTTCTCGGTCTCCGCGCGCACGCCGTAGGCGTCGGTCAAGGCCCACACCAGGGCGCTCAGCCCGCCGTCGCCATACTTGCGGGCGGGATCGATCGCCGCGTTGTCGCGGGGGGCGGGCCAACGCGCCTCGGGGCGCAGCCCCAGCACCAGGGTGAGATCGAGCACCTGCTGCTGCTTCCCCGCGACGGCCCTCAGCGTGTCCCCGGAGGTCAGACCTTCGATCGCCCGTTGGGGAGCGTGCCAGAACTTGCGCGCCAGCTCGTCGGGCGCGGGCCCGTCCGCCATCAGCAGCCTGCGACCGACCGCGTCGCGCACGACCCGCGCCGGGCAAACAGCCCCCGCCTTGAGGGCGTCCAACCGGCGCTTGAAGATGACCTGAACGCTGTCCGCCGGGCAGGTGAAGGGTTCGTGCAGGATCGCGACGATGATGTCGCCGGTGAGCAGACCACCCTCATCGGCCGGCGAGGCGGGCATGACCGCCGTCACCCGCAGCCCGCAGGTGGCGCCGCCCAGGGCGCTGTCGCCCCCTGCGGCCGCCGCGATGGCCGGCAGGGAATCGACGGGTTCGGTGTAGACACCCAACCAGCCGCGATCGTCGGCCGCCGGGGCACGGAGCGCCCCGGCCTGAGCGTCCCCGGCGAGGGTCTCAGCCGCCAGGGCCACGACGACACCCGCGCCCAGGAGCGCGGACACGATCCACCGAGCGCCGATGCGCAAGCTGGTTCCCATGCTGCCCCCTTTCGTGGCGTGGCTTGTGCGTGGGGATGATAGCGGGGAAGCAGGTGGGTTTCAAACGCCGGCGCGGGTGTGTCCGGGGCTCAGTGCAGGACGAGCAGCGAGCGTGCTGCGGCGGGCGCGCCCGATCCGGTCCCGAGGTCGGCCTGGATCAGGTAGATCCCGGAAGGCACCGGCGTGCCGCCCAAGTCGGTGAGATCCCACCGCCATGGCTGGAAACCGTGGTCGCTCGACACCACGCGGGCGACTCGCACGACGCGGCCCTGCATGTCGACCACGCGCAGCCGCAGCGTGCCGATCCCGCGCGGGGGTGGGGTCTCCCAGCGGGCCGTTACGGTGACAGCGTCGCGAGCCGGATTGGGCCCGGGCGCATCCAGAGCAAGCCGTGCGGCTGACGGCACCCGCGCGTTCGCGTCCTGCGCGCCGGGCGCACCACCCGCCACGCCGGCCACATCCAGCGTGTCCGCGGCCACGGTCACCTGGTCGAGGAACGGCATCGCGAGGCCGTTCGGGCAGAGCAGATCGACCAGGTACTGGAAGTACCGGTGGCCATCGTGCGCGGGCGGCAAGGCGGTGCCGGAGGTCTCGTAGTATGTGCTCGCGCTGCCGTCCGGGCCCAGGAACGGCGCGCTCTGGACCTGTTGCGGGGTCGTGCCCGAGCGCACCTGGAAGCGCGTCGTGTTGCCCGCGCCCGGGCGGAAGTCGATCCAGCTCAGCGTACCAGCGCGGATCGGACCGCCGAAGTCGTGCACTACCGACATGAGACGCCCCAGGGGCGCGGCCGACGACACGTAGAGCCGGCCTCCCTGGTAGCCCTCGTAGCGCGCGGTCGCGATGTAGAGGCGCCCGTAGTAGGTCGCCATCACCGACAGCTCCTCGGTGGCTGGATCGAGGCCGAATTGACAGACCTGGGTCCAGGTGGAACCGGGGATCCAGCGGTAGAGCTTGCTCTGGTCGGCGCCGCCGTAGAAGACGCCCTTGTAGATGTGGAAGCCGCGGCACCAGCGATCGCCGGAGAACGGCATCCAGGAGGCGTAGACTTGATTGTCGCGGAGAATGTACATGCGGTTGCCAACGTTCAGAAACAGCGAGTCGCCCCAGGTCGTGAAGGTGCCCATCTTGGCTTCCGGGAGGCCCGGGATGAAGACCGAGTCCCACGCTGCGCTGTCGTAGACGTAGATGCGGTCGGTCTGGGGGGGCAGACCGTCGTGCTGGGCATACAGCCGGCCCTGGTGACTGCCGACCGCGTAGAAGCGGCGGGCATCGGCGCCGGTGAGATGAAGGATGTTGCTCCAGGTCTCGCCCCAGTCTGTGCTCACGCGCACCGAGCCGACGTGGTCGCGGTCGCCGCTGGTCACATAGATGGCCCCGTCGAGCACCGTGAGGTCGAAGAGATGGAGCGCCAGCGCCACCGTCTGTTTCTTGACCCACTCGTGGCCGTTGTACAAGTAGATCGCACTGCCTTGGAGATAGCCGTTGTACGTATCCGGACCGGGTACGAAGAGCGTGTCGCCGGATACATGGAAGGTCGTCAATCCCTGTTCGTCAGGCTGGTAGGCGAGGTGGAAGGATCCGGTGCGGTAGTCGTAGGTGATGATGTCGGCGCCGTCGGCGGTGATGGGGTACTCGCAGGTACCCAGGAACAGCGTGTCATGATAGACGGTCATGGCGTACACGCCGCGGTAAGCGGTCACCTCGGAGAGAAACAGCATCGTCTGGGGGTCGTTCCGGGGAATGAGCAGCCCGGGGTGAACGTCGGGGTCGGCGTCGGATGACCAGACGTAGTGGCCGTTGGACCAGTCGTCATCGGTCCAGGCGACGTCGGCGCTCTGGGCCGGCGTGGCGCCAAGGCTTCCGATCAGGGCCGAGATGCCGGCGCCAAGAACCCAAAGCCGAGCCGCCCCCGCCCTGCCGGAGCGCAGGGCCGCTCGCGGTCGCAACGGCGGAAGAAGGCGGCGATGCATGGCGGCTCTCCGCGCCCCCCGGGGCGCTCCTCAGGGTAGGACGAGCACGTGACGGGAGGCGGGCGCACGGGTCTGCCCGCGCACGTACGCGGCGATTTGATAGATGCCGGTGGGCACGCGCCGGCCGCGGTTGTCGCTCAGATCCCATAGCCAATGGGCTTCGCGCCGGCCGTCCAGGTCGACGGCGATCGCCCGCACTTCGCGACCCTGCAGATCGAGGACGCGCAGCTCGAGCGGCCCGTCGACCGGGTCGGGTGATGCGAGATGGGTGCGGACGTGCACCGACGCCAGGGCGGGATTGGGGCGTGGTGGCTCCATCAGCAGCAGCGGAGCGCGGGGATCGGCGACGGGGAGCAACGCATTGACCCCGGCCCCCTCACTCGAATCGGCCGAGAGCGTGACGCTGCGCAGCAGCGGCATCAGCAGCCCATCGGGACTGTGCAGCTCGACCTGGTACTGGAAGAACCGGTCGGTATCATGCAACGGGGGCAGTGGCGTTCCTGACTGCGTGTACCAGGAGGACGAGGTCCCGTCCGGTCCCACCCACGAGTGAGCGGGAAGCTGTTCCTCGGAGGGCGCCGAACGAACCTGGAACCGGACCAGGGCCGCCGGGTCGGGACTGAAGTGGTTCCACGCGATCTGGACATCGTAGACCGGTATCCCGAAATCGTGGGGGAGCGAGATCAACCGTCCGACGGTGGCGCAGGCGGATACGTAGAGCCGCCCGCCGATCAGCCCCTCGGTGCGAGAGGTGGCGATGTAGAGGCGGCCGTAGTACGTCGCGAAGGCCTGAACGGGTTCGGTGCTCGGGTCCGGTCCGAGCGGACCGAGCTGCGACCATCCTTGACCTGGGCGCCAGCGGTAGAGGTAGCCCGAACCCCCGCCCGAATAGAGCGCGCCCTTATAGACGCCGAAGCCGCTGCCCATCCGCGCGCACCAGAAGGGCAGCGTCGAACGATAGACGTTGTGGTCGGCGAAGATGAAGAGCTTGTCTTTGACGCCCAGCATCAGCGAGTCACCCCACGTGGTGAACACGCCCTGCCAACCGTAGTTCTCGGTCGAGGTCCCTTGGGGCAGGCCGACCACCTGGATCGTGTCCCAGTCGGCGCCGTCGAAGGTGAAGACCATGTCGTCTTCAGGATCCCATCCGTCGGGTTGCGCATAAAGCCGGCCCTGATGAACCGCCAGGGCGTGCATGCGCCGAATCATGTGCTCGAGAGTGTAGTCGAGCGAGAAGATGCGCGTGAAGCTGTCGCCGTGATCCAGACTCTCGTAGATCGAAGCGTTGCCCGAACCGTCGCCGCTGGAGACGTAGATGGCGTCATTCATCACCTCGACGTCGAAGAGGTGCACCGCGCCGAGGACGCTCTGCTTGGTGATCCACTGCTGGCCGTTGTACAGGTAGACACTGCTACCATAGGGGCCCGAGTAGTGCGTGTCGGGTCCCGGAATGTACAACGTATCGCCGCGCACCTTCATGACGGCCACGCCCTCCTCAGGCGGCTGGAAGGACAAGGCGAACTGCCCCGTGAGGTAGTCGTAGGAGAGGATGTCGGCGCCGTCCGGATTGAGCGGGTAAGGGCCGGCCCCGATGAAGAGCGTGTCGTGATAGACCGCCATGGCATACAGGCCGCGGTAGCTGGTCGGCTCGGCGATGAAGCGTGGATCGGCCGGGTTGTTGAGTGGGATCAGCAGCCCGGGATGAATCTCCGGGTCCGTCCCGCTCTGCCAAATGTAGGCCTGGCCGGACCAGTCGTCCTGCGTCCAGGCGATCTGGTAGGCCCAGGCGAGGCCGGGCACCAGCGCGCCGATCAGCACCACTGCGATCCACACGGCCAGGGCGGTGGCGAGGGGACGATGGGCCCTGACACATGCCGGGCGGAAGGCCTGGGCGCGGTTGACGCAACAACGGTGCATGTACGCTCCAGCGCTGGACGCCTCGAGGCTTGGGAGAGTGGGGCGGAGTCGGTCGCAGTCCGCCGCACCCAAGCTATATTGTACTGGAGCGGCAGCCCAGGGGTCAAACCTGCAGCGGCTCAAATCCACGAGAGAGGTGGTCGCGCCGCCTGCCGGTCGGCTATCATGGCTGTAATGCGCCAGTCCGCCATGGCATCCGCCGCAGGAGCGCCGGACCGCGGCTTCATCCTCCAGCCGACCTACCGGATCGAGCAGGGACGGCCGATCGTCCACCTCTTCGGCGTTACGGACGGCGGGCAGAGCTTCGTCGTCCGCGACACGCGCGTGCGCCCGTCCTTCTTCCTGCGGGCGGCGGACCTGGAGCGCGCCCGGGCGATTCTGGAGGCGGCCCACGCACACGTGGCGACCGAGGCTTCTCCCCGAAGCTGTCGGGCGCTCAATGGCGACGAGGTCGTCGAGGTCTTCGTGGGTACTCCCCCCGACGTGCCCCCCTTGCGCGATCAGCTGGGCGCGGCAGGCATCGCGTGCTTCGAGGCCGATGTCCCGTTCGTGACGCGTTACCTGTGCGAACGTGGGCTGCGCGGCGCGATCGGTCTGGCGGGCCCGTGGCGCCCTGGCCGCCGCGTGGAGCGCATCTACGAAGACGTCGCGCTGCAGCCGGCCGCCTTCGAGCCCCAACTGCGCGTGCTGGCCCTCGATATCGAGACCGATCCGGATATCACGCGCATCTACGCGTGGGCGCTCTACGGCAACTTGCCGCTCGGCGGGCGCGTCGCCGAGGTGCACTACGTCGCCACCGAGAACCACCGCGTCCGCCCGGGCACGATCGACGGGAGCCACGAGAGCGGGCTCTGCTATGACCACGCCGACGAAGCGGATCTGCTCGCCGCGCTTGCCCGGAGGGTCCGCGAGATCGATCCCGACGTCATCACCGGCTGGAACGTGATCGACTTCGACCTGGCGGTGCTCGAGAAGGCGTTCGCGCGGTGTGCGGTGCCCTTCCACCTGGGGCGTGCCGATCTCGCCTGCCGCGTGCAGATCCGCTCCGGCGCCTGGGGCACCTCGCGGGCGTCGGTCCACGGGCGCGCGGTCGTGGACGGGCTCGACCTGCTGCGCGGGGCGTTCATCCGCCCCGACAGCTACGCGCTCGATGCGGTGGCCCGGGAGATCCTGGGCGAGGGCAAGGTGCTGACCGAGGGTGATCGCGGCGAGGCGATCGATCGGCTTTACCATGACGATCTGCCGCGCTTCCTGGCCTACAACCTCACCGATGCGCGCCTGGTGATCGAAATCCTCGAAGCCCGCGATCTGATGAGCCTGGCCGTGCGGCGCTCGCTGCTGACCGGGCTGCCGATCGACCGGGTCGCCGGCAGCATCGCCGCCTTCGATTTCCTCTACCTGGGTGAACTGCACCGGCGGGGCTTCGTCGCTCCCAGCGTGCGCGGCGGAGGCGAAGATCCCTACGACGGACCGCAGCCGGCGGCCATCGGAGGGTATGTGCTCGAGTCGCAGCCCGGGCTCTATGAGAACGTCTGGCTGTTCGATTACCGCAGCCTCTATCCGAGCATCATCAGGACCTTCTTCATCGATCCGCTCGGCCACCACCTGGCGCTGCGCAACCCGCACCCCGAGCGTCTGATTCGCGCGCCCAACGGGGCCGCCTTCGTGCGCGACACGGGCATCCTGCCGCAGATCCTGGCCGAGCTCTTCCCGCGCCGCGAGCAGGCCCGGGCCGCGGGCGAAACTACCGTGGCGACCGCCATCAAGATCCTGATGAACTCCTTCTACGGGGTGCTCGCCACGCCGCGCTGCCGCTTCTTCTCGACCTACGTGTCCAATGCCATCACCACCTTCGGGCAGGCGATCCTGCTGTGGACACGCGAGCGGCTGGAGCACCTGGGCTATCGGGTCATCTACGGCGACACGGACTCCGTCTTCGCGGTTTCCGGCATCGCCGATGCGAGCGCGGCCGAGCGCAAGGGCCGGGAGGTCGTGGCCCGCCTCAACGAGGACCTGGCGCGCTGGGTGCGGGAGCATCACGACGTCGACAGCCATCTGATGCTCGAGTTCGAGCGGCTCTATCTGAAGTTCTTCATGCCCCGGCTGCGACACGCGACGGAGGGCAGCAAGAAACGCTACGCCGGCATCGTGGGTCGGGGGGCCCAGCGCGATCTGGTCTTCACCGGCCTGGAGTCGGTGCGGCGCGACTGGACGGTTCTCGCCAAGGACTTCCAGCGGCGGCTGCTCTTGCGCGTGTTCGAGGGTGAAGATGTGGAGCCCTTCATCGTGGAGTTCGTTGGCGACCTGCGCGCGGGACGGCGGGACGGGGATCTCGTCTACCGCAAAGCGCTGCGCAAGCCGATCGAGGAGTACGGCAAGACCACGCCGCCGCACGTCAAGGCGGCGCGGCTCATTCCCGGCCGTCCAGGGCGCATGATCGCCTACGTCATGACGACCGAGGGGCCGCAACCGCTCGGGCACACGACCGCGCCGCTCGACTACGAGCACTACGTGGAGAAGCAGCTACGGCCCATCGCCGAGGCCATCCTGGTGCACGTGGGCAAGAGCTTCGGCGACATCGCGGGAGTGGGCAGTCAGCTCGGGTTGCTCTAGTGGACGATGTCCTGGCGGGGTTCCCCGGATGGGTCTGGGTCGGGCTGGACCTGAGGGAGCTCCACGGTCTTGTCTTGTTCACCGGGTGCGCCCGCGAGCAAGTTGCCGATCGCCTCGATGAGCGCGCTCGAATCCCCTTGGATCACAGCCTTGGGGATCGACCAGAGCAGGCGGACGCCGCCAGAGACCCAGGAGCTCACGCGCTCGAGGCGGCGGGCGAAGGCGCTCGAGCGGACGGAATCCCACGCGCCGGCCAGGCCGGTCCGTCGTGGGGTACGGAGGGTGGCCAGTTCGGTCGCGCTCTTGCGGGCGGGTGTCCGGGCCGCGATGCCCTCGGCGTCGGCGGCGTAGATCTGACCCGGCCCGCCGGCGGACCGACTGGGGATGCTCAGTCCGAGAGCGATCGATCCGCCCAGCGGAAGCGTGGGCGTCCCGAGCGAACGGACCGATGCTCCGAGCGGACGAGCCGGCGTGGGATGGACCGAGAGGGCCGCGCACGCCGCGGCCACCAAGAGCCACAACCATACGCTGGATGGCGTCCGGGGCCTTGTCCGGGGAGGCTTTGGGGTAAGGAGGTGCTTCACGGCCCTGTCCTGCGCCTCATGACCCTGCAGTGTGCCTTCGTGGCTGCGCCCTTCGCTGCACCTGATCTCGTATACGCTCCCGGGCATGCGGGGGTTCCGTTCCATCCGCGGGCGTATGCGACCGTAATCCTTTTCTTTCAAGGGGGTTCCGACACCGCCCGAGCAGCCAATCGGGGCAGGTGGTGGTGCGCCAGCCGCAGGGTGGCCATGTGCTCGGGCGTGACCCACCGCGCCTCCACGTGCTCCTCGTTGATGCTCAACTGACCGGTCCATGCCACGATCCGATAGACAGGGCAGCGCCAGAGTCCCGGCCCGCGCGCGTCTTCATAGAGTATGACGTCCAGGAGGCGGTCCGGTTTAATCTCCAGCGCAGTTTCTTCCCGCAGCTCCCGCCGGAGGGCCTCCTGCGGCTCCTCCCCTGGCTCCACCTTGCCGCCGAACAGGTCCCAGTGACCCCCCATGGCCAGATGCGGGGCTCGCAGCCCCAGGAGAACCCGTCCCTCGCGCACGACGACCCCGGCCACCGCGCTGCGCCACTCGATCCGGCGCCGCATCTTCTGGTGTGGGATTCCGGCCTCCTCGAACCGCTCATCCTCGGGCGCAAAACCATGCCGGAGGTAGAAGCCGATCGCATGCTCCTGCGCGTGCAGGACAACCTCTCGGATCTCGAGACGCACCGCCTCGCGGACCAGCTTCTGAAGCACCGCGGAGCCAACGCCGGACCCGCGGAGCGGTTCCAGGACCGCCATGCGTCCGATGCGGCGCTCGGCCGGGAGCAGGCGTCCCGTGGCAATGGGCTGCTTTGCTCGATAGGCCACCACGTGCACAGCACCATCATCGCTCCCGTCGAAGTCCGTGGCCTCGTCGATCCGCATCTCCTCGACGAACACCCGCCGGCGAACTGTGGCGGCCGGCTGCTCGAGCTGGCTCCAGGTTCCGATCGCCCATTGCAGGCTGCGCGGATCGACTGCCTCATGCTCCATCATACAGACGAGCCCCCACCGCTATTCGTTCAGGCGGCCCGGGGTTTTCCGGGGCGCGCTGGCTGGGAGCAACGCGGCTGCGTCCAACAGGGCGAGGGCCCGCTCCTCGATGGCCGGGGGCGTGAAGCCCAAGCGCTCGAAGAGGATCCCTGCCGGGGCGGACGCGCCGAAACGATCCAGGCCGATGACAGCGTCTCTCTGGCCGGTATAGCGCTCCCAACCGAACGGCGAGCCGGCCTCCACGGCCAGCCGAACCGTGCCGGGCGGCAGCACGAAGCGCCGGTAGGTCTCAGACTGACGTTCGAAGAGCTCCCAGGAGGGCATGCTGACGACTCGCGTCCGCACACCACGCTGCTCCAGAGACAGGCGAGCCTGCAGACAGAGCTGCACCTCGGAGCCGCTGGCGATCAAGACGAGGTCAGGTCCTGGCGATTCTTGGGGGCTCCCGGGCCGCCGCTCCCCGGGCCCGGCCTCCGCCAGCACGAACGCGCCCAGCGCGGCCAGGGGGGGGTGACCGCTCCGATCGGCGGTGGCGCCCGCCCCCGACTGCCCGACCTGGCCGCCGGCTCCGGCCGGCAGGCGATGGCCCGACCGATCGAGCAGCGGGAGGTTCTGGCGCGAGAGGATGAGCGCCACCGGCCCGCGCGTCTGGAGCGCCGCCCACCAGGCCTCGAGCGTCTCGCGCGCATCGGCCGGGCGGATCACGGTCAGCCCCGGGATCGCTCGCAGCGACGCCAGGTGCTCAATGGGCTGATGGGTGGGGCCGTCCTCGCCGACCCCGATGCTGTCGTGGGTGAAGATGAAGATGGACGGCGCCTGCATCAGCGCGGCCAGGCGCAGCGACGGGCGCATGTAGTCGCTGAAGACGAGGAAGGTGCCGGCGTAGGGGCGCAGGCCGCCGTGGAGCGCCATGCCGTTCATGGCCGCCGCCATGGCGTGCTCGCGCACCCCGAAGTGGATGTTGGGGCCCTTGACGCCGTCGGGCCCGAAGGCGCCCTGTCCCTTGATCTCGGTGTTGTTCGAGGGCGCGAGGTCCGCCGAGCCGCCGACGAGATTACCGAGCGCACCGGCCAGGATGTTGATCGCTCGGCCCGACGCGGCGCGCGTGGCGGTGGGCGCGCTGCCGGGATCGGTGTCCAGGAGCGCCGCATCCCAGCTCTCGGGCAGGCGCCCGGACTGCCAGAAGTCCCAGCGAGCGCGCTCCTCGGCGTGGGCCTTGCCATAGGCGTCGAGCCGGGCGAGCCACTCGCGCTCATGCGCCGCGCCGCGTTCGATCGCCGCCGCCATGTGGTCGCGCACCTCGGGCGGCACGTGGAAGGGCTCGGCCGCCGTCCAGCCGAGGGCGGCCTTGGTCGCGCGCAGCTCGTCCTCGCCCAGCGGCGAGCCGTGCGCGGCGGCGGTGTCCTGCTTCTTGGGGCTGCCGTAGGCGATGTGGGTGCGCGCGGCAATCAGGGTCGGCTGCGACAGGTTTGCCCGCGCGCGGGTGATCGCGTCTGTGAGCGCCACGATGTCGTTGCCGTCGACCTCGAAGACCTCCCAGCCGTAGGCCTCGAAGCGGCCGCGCACGTTATCGCTCACCGCCAGCGCGGTCGAACCCTCGATCGTGATACGGTTGTCGTCGAACAGGTAGATCAACTTGCCCAGGCGCAGATGGCCCGCGAGACCGGCCGCCTCGTGCGAGATGCCCTCCATCAAATCGCCGTCGCTCACGATCGCGTAGGTGTAGTGATCGACGATCGTGTGGCCGGGGCGATTGAAGCGCTCGGCCAGATAGCGCTCGGCCATCGCCATGCCGACGCCGTGCGCGAAGCCTTGCCCGAGCGGGCCGGTCGTCAGCTCGACGCCGGGCGTCAAGCCATACTCGGGGTGGCCCGGCGTGCGCGATTCCCACTGGCGGAAGTTGCGGATCTCCTCCAGCGGCAGACCGTAGCCGGTCAGGTGCAGCAGGCTGTAGAGCAGCATCGAGCCGTGGCCCGCCGAGAGAATGAACCGATCGCGATCGGGCCACTGGGGGTTGCGGGGGTTGTGCTTCAGGAAGCGCGTCCACAGCACGTAGGCCATGGTCGCGGCGCCCATCGGCATGCCGGGGTGGCCGGAGTTCGCCTTCTGCACCGCCTCGGCGCTCAGGATGCGGATCGTGTTCACACAGCGGGCGTCCAGGTCCTTCATGCGGCTGTCCTCATGCTGTGGGTCCGGAGGGCGTCTTCCTCTGGGAGGTCGCGCCCTCGCGCTGAACGAGCGGGGAACGACGCAGGGTAGGAGCGGGGGAGGAGGGCTGTCAAGGTCACCCCTCTGGACCCAGCCACTCGCGCGCAACGACCCATGCCGATCTTGCCCGCCCGGACACCTCCCGTTAGAATCTCACCTTCACGCGGTTGGCTCGCGGCCGGCACGCACGTCGGCTGACCGGTTACGGATCTCAGGACCGACCACCATCATCGGCGGGCGAACCGTGGCGGGCGGGACTGCCGGACAAGAGGGATCACACGAGGTGATTATGGGCGCCACCAGAATCGCTGACATCCTGGCCGGGAAGGTTCCCGTGGGCGAGATCGCCACGGTCCAGGGCTGGGTGCGCACCCGGCGCGACTCGAAGGCCGGGTTGTCATTCCTCCACGTCCACGACGGGACCTGCTTCGCCCCGCTGCAGGTCGTGGCCGAGAGCACGCTGCCCAACTATGAGCAGGACGTGCTGCGCCTGACGACCGGCTGCTCGCTCGAGGTCGAAGGGGAGGTCGTGGCCTCCCCGGGGGCCGGACAGACCTGCGAGCTGCGCGCGACGCGCGTCACGGTGGTCGGCTGGGTGGAGGACCCCGACAGCTACCCGGTCGCGCCCAAGCGGCACACGCTTGAGTACCTGCGCACGGTGGCCCACCTGCGCCCGCGCACCAACACGATCGGGGCGGTCGCGCGCGTGCGTCACTGTCTGGCGCAGGCGATCCACCGCTACTTCCACGAGCACGGTTTCTACTGGATCCACACGCCCATCATCACCGGCAGCGACGCCGAGGGCGCCGGCCAGATGTTCCGCGTCTCGACGCTCGACCTGGCCAACCTGCCGCGCACGCCCGACGGCGCCGTCGACTTCTCCCAGGACTTCTTCGGCCGCCAGACGTTCCTCACCGTCTCAGGGCAGCTCAGCGTCGAGAACTACTGCCTGGCGCTCTCGCGCGTCTACACCTTCGGGCCCACGTTCCGCGCGGAAAACTCCAACACGAGCCGGCACCTCTCGGAGTTCTGGATGATCGAGCCCGAGATCGCTTTTGCCGACCTGGGTGACGACATCGCCCTGGCCGAATCGTTTCTCAAGTACATCTTCCGCGCCGTGCTCGAGGAGCGGCAGGACGACATGGCCTTCTTCGCCCAACACGTCGAGAAGGAGTGCATCGCGCGGTTGGAGCGCTTCGTCTCGGCCGAGTTCACGCGGATCGACTACACCGAGGCGATCAAGGTGCTCGAGCGCTCGGGCCGCAGTTTCGAGTTCCCGGTGCGGTGGGGCGTGGACCTGCAGTCGGAGCATGAGCGCTACCTCACCGAGGAGCACGCGCGCGGGCCGGTCGTCGTCACGAACTACCCGAAGGAGATCAAGGCCTTCTACATGCGTCTGAACGATGACGGGCGCACGGTTGCGGCCATGGACGTGCTCGCGCCGGGGATCGGTGAGATCGTGGGGGGCAGCCAGCGCGAGGAGCGCCTGGCGGTGCTCGACCAGCGCATCGACGAGCTGGGCCTGCCCAAGGAAGAGTACTGGTGGTACCGCGATCTCAGGCGCTACGGCACCGTCCCGCACGCCGGCTTCGGCCTAGGGTTCGAGCGCACGCTCAACTACGTCACCGGGCTGGCCAACATCCGCGACGTGATCCCGTTCCCGCGGGCGCCCAAAAGCGCCGAGTTCTAGGCGCGGCCCGGGTCTCCGCGGCGGATCATGGGGGGGTGTCCGTCCGCCCGCCGGGAGCCAGGAGTTGCGGGGTTGAACCTCGTCTTGGCCCCCGGCATCTGCTGGCTGGCTGTAGCCCCCATCGGGTCAGTGCGGACCCGTATGGCGGCAGAACTGATTGCAGAGAGGGGAGCCAGCGTGCGGATCCAGATCCGTGGCGATGTGTAAATATTTGCAGACGTCGGATCCACTCTGGATCGACGGACTTACGACTTCAGATCTCCTATGTGATTACTAATAAAACAGTTGCAGTTCTCATCCTCTGTGTCAACAAATGAAACAGTGTAGCGGGTTTCCGCTGGAGAGCCTGACATGGGGTGTTCCCACGTCGGCTCTGCACCCCCATGCAGGGTTTAGGGTTAGCGCGCCCATCCCCCAGGGACCCTCGGGGACGCCTGGGGTGATCGCCTGGCGCCAGAACGACGACTCGCCATAAGTCAAGTTAAATCATTAGATAAGAGGCATCCCACAAGTCCGCGCCCCGAGGCTTCTCCAGGTGAGGATACCAAGATGCGCACTCGACAGGCCGCTCCAGCGGCCAACTCCTCGATCCATGAGAATGCCTGGACCTGCCGGCCGTAGGGCGATATCGAGCCTGGGTGACGCCGGTCGGGAGCATCCATTCTAAACATCCACTGTAGAGTACCTTAGGGTGATTCGCCGCAGTCTGTTTTCCATGCAACCAGGAAACGTCGGTTTGTCTTACACTTCTGCCCGGGCCGTAACTGGCTGCGGGCTTGCTTACTATCGTCAGCACAACCCAAATGGGGTTCTGCGGCTGTAAACAGCTCGGGACACATCCGCCCACAGCCGGAGACAGGACGGCCGGATCGCGAGACAGGGCTCGAAGTGCATATGTCGATCGGAGAGTAGTTTACGAACGTAAGTCACGCTCGTAAGCGTTGTGGCATGCCGGGTGCAGCATGTTCCCCCGAGTCGTTCCAGGCGGGGGCCGACGCGCATCCCAAGTCCTCGCTCGCAGCATTGATCAGCACCTAGAACGGAGGGCAACTATGGCACCCAGAGCTATGACCATAACAACGATGGCTTTGCTGGGACTCCTGCTTCTGCCGGCAGTCTCCCAGGCCTACTCGGTCGTGTGGATGGACCCGGAGTTGCATTACAGCTACAACCCGCTGGTCGCCACGTTTGAAACAGCCTACGGCGCCCCGATCAAGACCACGAATTTCGGGGCCTGGCAGGGCTACGCGCACCCTGGCTACAATCAGTACGATCCAAGCCAAAGTGGCCCCTACTGGGCCGACTTCTATTGCCTGGACATCAACAGCGGCATGTGGGGCTACGGGCAAGATTGGGACGTGTATCGCACGGATGAGGTTCCGGGGAGCATTCTCGGGCTGGGCGTGACGACCCACGGCCTCGGGTGGGCGGCCAATCTGTACAACCACATCGCACCCAGTCTTTTCAATCAGTACGCGGAACAGGATGGGTTACGCCGGGCAGCTCTGGCCATCGCGATTTACGAGGCGATCTACGACGGGGGCAGCGGGTACAGCAACTGGGATCTAAGCTCGGGCAACTTCATGGTCGTGGAGATATCGAACATCAATTACTTCCACAATGCCTATAACAGCTTCCAGCCCTTTACCAGCACCGCCGAATTCCTCGATGCCTACGTGGAACCCTACCTTCTCAACTACCAGGCTCAGGGTGTCGCCGGATACTGGGATGACGGCCAGGATCTTCTCGGGCCGTTGACCCCTGAGGTCCCCGAGCCGGCCTCGGTGTTGCTGCTGGGTTTGGGTCTGGCGGGGGTCGGATTGGTGAAGCGCTGGCGCAGACGGTAGGTTCGCGCAGGCGGCGGTCGGTCACGCTGATCATCGCCCGCAGCAATCACGTTGTGAATCGACAGGGATTGCGGAACTCCCGAGGGGGGGGACTCCGCAATCCCTCATTTCTTCTGCTGCTGCGACGGCGGCCTAGCGAGTCGCCGCGAGCAAGTGCGCCCGCTTCTGCTTCGGGAAGCGCTCGATGGCGTAGCGAACGGTCGTGCGCGGCAACCGGGGGCCTTCGGCCAAGAGGAAGCGTTCCAGCCGCGCCGCGTCGGTCTTGCCCGCTTCCCTCAGCATCCAGCCGACCGCCTTGTGCATGAGGTCCTCGGTGTCTCCCGCCAACCGCTTGGCGATCTCGTAGGCTCTGTCCAGGTGCTTACGCTGGCGAACAAGCGGGACCATGGTGACCGCCGCTGCCCGGCGCAGCCAGAGATTGGATGATGCGGTCCAAGCTATGATCTCGGGAAGGATCTCGGGGTGACGCTCCAGCAGGGGGGCGACGACCGACGGCGCGAGGTTATCCACCAGGGCCCAGTTGCCGCACGAGCGCTCCAGCCAACGGCGTAGCTGGGGCAGGAGCTCGGGACCGGCCTCATCCGAGAACTCGGCCACCGTCTGGAAACCAACGGCGCGTGCTTCGAGGTGGGGGTCACGAACCATTGCCCTGCAAAACGCCACCGCGTCGCGCAGGGCCCAGGACCCACGGACGCGTTCCAACAGCTCCGTGCGCAGTGCCCTGGCCGTGGCGCTGTCGAGTCCGAACCACGCGACCGGCTCCTTGAAGTAGCGCTGATTGGAGACCGCCCGCTTGGGATCGGCCTGCGCACGCATCGCCGCGAGCATCTCCTCCGCAGCGCGCCGGGGAGCCGGCGCCGGCGTTCTTGTTGCTCCGCGTTGCCTCGCTGGAGCTGAGAGCTTCTTCATGGCCTGAATTCCTCCCCTTGGGCCGCGTGCAGGCTTCGTCACGATCAGGCCTCCACGGCCCGGCAGTCTCCACGGCTATTGCCTGTTCTTCCATGGTTGTACGCAGGAGCCTGTTTTCTGATACCATGGAATCTAGTCCTGGTGACATGCCTCGTTGTGCCGTTCGGCTGCCTGGGTCGGTTCAGTTTACGCTCGGGAGAGTTGGTGTGGACGCGCTGCTGCTGCCCGGAAGGTGAGATCAGCCGCGGTTGTTCTGGAAACAGCAAGCTATGGGGTTGACGGTTGGCCCACCGACGTGTGACTCTAAGCACGGTATCGTTACCTCCGGGGCGCAGCCAGTGGCGATTTGCCGACGTCGCCGCGGGTTTCATCAGAACGGTCGTGGACGTGGGGCTTGGCCGCCACTTGCACAGTGACCTCGTCCCACGCCTACCCATCAAGGTTGTTGCGAAGGAAAGGAATGAGTCATGGCTTCTCTCATGGAATCGGTCATTGGTGCACTTGGTTCGGGCGGTCTGCGCGAGATGAGCTCACGCCTGGGCGTGGATGAGGCGACGACCGGCAAGGCCGTGGCAGCGGCCCTGCCCCTGATTCTGAGCGGTCTGGCTCGCAATGCCAGTCAGAAGCCCGGTGCGGAATCACTCTCCGCGGCGCTGGAACAGGACCACGACGGAAGCCTGCTGGACACCATCGGCGGATTCCTGGGGGGCGCTCTGGGGGGAGGAAGGCAGACCGATGGCGCTGGTATCCTGAAGCACGTCTTCGGTGCCGTTCAGCCCAGGGTCGAGGCGGGAGTCAGCAGGAGCAGCGGATTGGATGCCGGCCAGGCGGGCAAGGTGCTGGCGATGCTCGCTCCGGTGGTCATGAGCGCCCTGGGGCGCGCCAAGCGCGAGAAGAACATGGATGCCGCATCGCTCGCCAACTACCTCGGAGGCGAGCGCCAGGCGATCGAGCAGAAGACCGGACAGAATCTGGGCATCCTGAATCAACTCCTCGACGCTGATGGTGATGGCGACGTGGATCTGAGCGACCTTGCCAGTCGCGGTGCCAGTCTGTTCGGGAAGTTCCTCGGTGGTCGCTAGGGATTGTGGCCAAGGATTGACCGCTTGCCGGCCGGGGGCCCTCCAGGGGGTTCTCCGCCCGGCAGGCCAGGGAAGGGCAGAAGGAAAGAAAGGTGGTCATCGATGGGCTTGTTCGATTTCGTCAAGGACGCGGGAGAGAAGCTGTTTGGTCGGGCCAAGGCGGATGATGCGGTAACCGATCAGGCCAAGGCGGAGACGCTGGCGCAGCAGATCAAGGCGATCGGCCTCCAGGTTGAGAATCTGCAGGTCGAGTTCAATGACGGTGTCGCCCGCGTGAGAGGCACAACGCCCTCCCAAGCTGAGCGGGAGAAGGTCATCCTCCTGCTGGGCAACACCCAGGGCGTCTCCCAGGTCGACGATCAGCTCGCCGTCAAGGTACCGGAGCCTGAAGCGATCCTGTACACCGTGAAACCTGGCGATTCGCTTTCGAAGATCGCGAAGGCCCATTACGGCAACGCCATGAAGTATCCGGAGATCTTCGAAGCCAATCGGCCCATGCTCAAGGATCCGGACAAGATTTATCCGGGCCAGGTCCTGCGGATTCCTCCGCAGAATCTCTAGTGGGTCGCGGCTGGGCGTGGCCGATGACGCCGGCAGTCCGAGCACTGCCGTGGCATCCGAAAGGAGTAAAGTATGAGCATTGTCAAGATCATCGAAGTCATCGCGGAGTCCCCCCGGGGCTGGGCCGAGGCGGCCCAGCAGGCGGTGACCGAGGCAGCCAAGACGGTCAAGCATATCAAGCACTTCTACGTGGAGAGCATGACCGCGGTGGTCGAGAACGACAAGATTGTCAACTACCGCATAAACGGGAAGATCTCCTTCATCGTGGAGGACTAGGCCGCCCGGAAGCCCAATCGCATCGCGCCCTGCGCGCGTGAACAGGGGTGCCGCATCGATGGCCAACAGCGCACGGACATTGGTGCTGATGGCGGCCTTGACCGCCCTCTTCGTCTGGATCGGGGGGGAACTGGGGGCGCGGCAGGGTGCTGTTCTGGCATTTGTGGCCGCCGCGGTGATGAACTTCGGGGCCTATTGGTTCAGCGACAAGCTGGTGCTCAAGCAGTACCAGGCCCATGAAGTGACCGAGAGCGAGAACTCCCGGCTCTACAACACGGTGGCAACGCTCACCCGGCAGGCGAATCTGCCGATGCCGAAGGTGTACGTCATTCCGCAGCAGACCCCCAACGCGTTTGCCACCTTTGCCGGGGCGATCGCCATGCTGGCCCAGTTTGCCCAACTCGGGGCGGGCGGGGATCAGACACGACGGAGGAATCCGCTACTGCTCCTGTTTGTCATGATCGGAGCCCCGATCGTTGCGTTGATCATCCGCATGACGATCTCGCGGGTGCGCGAATACGCCGCTGATCGAGGGGGGGCCCAGATCAGCGGCAAGCCCCTCGGGCTGTCCCGAGCGTTGAGCAAGATCTCCGGCGGGGCGCGCCAGATCCCGCTCCAACGTACCAATCCGGCTCACGCCCACATGTTCATCGTCAACCCATTCTTGGGGAGCGGGCTACAGAAGCTCTTCTCCTCGCATCCGCCCGTGGAAGAACGCATCGCTCGCCTCGAGGATCTCGCCCGGCGCGGGCTGGATCCCAAACTGCAGGCCGGATGAGTGCGGGGCATCGCGATGAAGACTCGCTTCTGCCTGGTCACCATGATTGCCGTCGCGCTGCTCGCGACAGGCCCCGGATGGGCGCAAGGCGGGCAGGCCGATCCGCCCGTTGAGGAACAGGGGGGCGCGACGCCGGGCGTCAAACTGGCGCAGACCCTTACAGCCGTGACGGGAATCGCGATTTCTCCTTTGCTGGGCGTCTCCGCGGTCGGCGCCTGGAAGTACTATACGACGCCCGGCGCTCACAGGAACGCGCTGCCCTGGTTCGCTTCGCCGTTCTTCTGGATTCCGGGGCTCTGCATCGTCGCGCTGCTGACCGCCAAGGACCTGCTGCTCGGTGCCTTCCCTTTCGTCAAGAAACCCTTCGACATCCTCGAGGTCTTCGAGAACAAGATCAGCGCGCTCGTCGTCGCTCCCGCCGTGATCCCGATGATCTTGGGCACGCTGGGAGCAATCTTGCCCCAGGGTACGGGCGATCTGTCCTTCGCCTCGGGGGCGGCGGCGGTCTCGGCGGCCGGGGTGGACCTGGGAAGCCTGCGGGATCTCGTGGCGGCGCTGACCCTGGCCGTCGGCGGGCTGGTCTTCGCGGTCGTTTGGCTCGCCGGCCACACGATCAACCTACTGATTCTGTTGAGTCCATTCGGGATCGTGGACCTCGCACTCAAGCTCCTGCGATTCGCGATCCTGGCGCTTCTGGTCGCGGCTTCTCAGATCAGCCCGTATCTCGGGGCGCTGGTGGCCGTCGTCCTGGTGTACGTGGCGCTGCGGATGGCGGGCTGGTCTTTGCGGCTGATGGTGTTGGGCACCGTTTACGCGTGGGATCTCCTGACCCTGGCGCACGAGAGCTTCGATCCCCGTCAGGGTCCCGTGGACGGTTTCCTCAGTCGAGGCCTGGGGCGGCTGCGGAAGCGGACCTACGGTCGGATCGAAGTCGGTGAAGATGGCGCGCTGCGGTTTGCTTATCGTCCGTGGTTTCTGCTGCCGCGGCGGACCGTCGACCTTCCGGCGGGGCCATACACCCTCGCCAAGGACATCCTCGCGCCCACACTCCTCTGCCGGGAGCAACCGGGCGGGAACCTTGTCTCGGTAGCAAACCTTCCGCCGCGGTACAGGTCCCACGAGGCGACGGTGGGGGAGGCACTCGGAGTCTCCGAGGTGCGGTGCACACCGATTGAACGCGGTCTGCGGGCCGCGGCAGCTTGGCTGCGGGGAGTCGCCAACAGCGGCCCGGAGGAGAATCTGGGTCCATCGCTGTGACAGCGAGCCTTCAACTGCTCGACTAAGGAGATGGCATGGACAGACTCGTGACGGCGATCGTGATGCTGCTCTTGGTGGCCGCGGTGCTCGTGCTGCTGATTGCAGTCTGGCGCTTGCGCCGCGGCCGGCCCTCGGCGCGCGAGATTTCGATCCATTCCAGCATCGAGCGCTTTCGGTCGATCGGTCAGCTCTCGGTCTTCAAGGTCATCACCAAGGAGATCGTGACTGAAACCGATCACTCCTGGGGCGAATTTGGCGCGAAGTATCTGGGTTGGGTGCTCTCGAAGAAGAAGATGGCGATGATTTTCGAGTTCGAGATCGACTTCCGCTACGACCTGCGCAGCCCCGAGTTCTGCATCGCCCCCGCCGGTGTCGGCGGCACGGTTATCACCATGCCCCCGTGTCTGCACGAGGCGCACATCCGTGACATCCAGTTCTACGACGAGCAGCGCTCGCGACTGCTGCCGTGGCTGCTGCCCGACTTGCTCAGCGGCTTCCTGACCGATGGTTTCTCAGAGGAGCACCGCAACCGCCTGGTGTCCGCCGCCAAGGCGCACGCTGAACAACAGGCTCGGCGCCTGATCAACTCCTTCGAAGCGGACGTGCAGGCCTCGGCACGGGCGACGCTGCAGTCGATCGCGAAAGCCTTCGACGTGACCGACGTGCGCTTCGAGTTCACGCGACAAAGCGAGCCGGACTTGCACGTGGGCTATCGCGCGGCGGCCGCAAGCTGAGGGCTGCCCGCTCGGGCTCGGGTCGCCCGAGCAGGCTGGGGCCGCTCGGGCGGGCTAGTAGGTGACCATTCGGGGCAGTGTCTTGGCCTGGGCGATCCAGTCGGAGACGTGCTTGTCGGTCGGCAGCGCCCTAACGAGCTTCTTCGCAGCGTTGACCTCGGTCATCTTTACGAGCAGGTTCTCGGCGTTGCGTTGTGCCAGCTCGGGGACGGTATCGACGCCCGCCGCCTCGAGCAGGTCGGCGTACTCGCTGCCGACGCCTTTGATGCGGAAAAGGTCGACTCTGTTCACCCATCCCAGCACCTGCTTCTCCGAGAGGCCGGCGGCCTGAGCAATCGCCGTGCGCCCGGCAGGGTTGGCACCCTGGGTGAGCAGGTCCTCGGTGGTCTTGACGCCTGCACCGGCGAGCTTCGCTGCGAAGACCTCACCGACACCCTCGATCTCGGTCAATTTGGCCATGGTTTCTCTCCTTGTGGTGGACGGACTTAGGTTTGCGCTGTGGCGGGCTGCGAAAGCCCGCCGGCTGGCAGCGGTAGGGCCGTAAACTCGCACCCCAACCGTTGTGTTGGCGGTTGCCCCGATCCTGCGAGTGCCCGCGCTCGTTCCCTGAGCGCCGGAGGTCGGACGTGCGGGGCAACGTGAATCAGCATCTCCGATTCTACGCACGCTGAGCGCGTTTGTCCACCGCCAGATCTCTGGCCCGGGCCGGCGAGAGGGGCCGCGCGTTTATCGCACGATCAGCACGCGTCGCGATCCCTTGTACAGCCCCGCCGCGAGGCGCACGAAGAAACAGCCGCTGTTCGCATGGCCGCTCGTCGCGTCGCGACCGTCCCAGATCAAGCTGTGCTCTCCAGCGGCCTGGGCGCCGCTCGCGATGGATCGCACCAGGCGGCCGCTGCTGTCGAAGATGGAGGTACAGGTCCCGGTCGCGGGGTTGGGCAGCTCGAAGCCGATCGTCACGCCGCCGCTGGGACGCGGCTGGATGCGCAGGGCAAGCGTGCCGGTGGTGGGCGGCTGCCATGACCAGACCGCCGCGAATTCGCCCAGGGTCGGATCCCAGCCGATGACCCGGCAGTTGGGATAGAAGTTCATGACGAATTCACCGAGGCCATCGCCGTCGGCGTCGAAGTCCCCGGCCGCCGTGGCGCCCCCCGAACCGGAGGGGGCGGGCAGGTCGGCGACGATCTGGAAGCCGCCGCCCATGCCCGAGTCCCCGCGCTGCAGAATCAGCTCGACGTTGCCGTCACGATCGAGGTCGGCGAACAGCCAGGCCTGGCCATAGGCGACAGGCAGAGGGATCTGGATGTGCTGGAGAGCCGCATCGACTTGGTGTTGCACGACGCAGTTGCCCGAGTAGTCGCCAGCCGCGAACTCGTGCACTGAGGTGTGCGGGTCGAAGTGGGTGCCGAAGATCTCGCTGGTCATCGCAAACGAGACGAGCGTCGCGTAGTCGGCACGCGCTGGCCCAGGCTCGGGGGCCGGCCCCGAGCCCACGATGGGCGCGGGCCACCGCTGAGCCCAGATCGGGACGCAAGGGGAATCTTCCCCGCTGACGAGCTCACCGGCTCCCGCGATGCCGGTGGGAAAGACCCGTGCGCTCCCGCCTTGGGCGGGCCAGGCCGCGCACCCCTGTCTGGGCACCGCCGCGCGAGGCAGCCGTTGAGGTGCCCGGCCCTGTTGGGGGATAATTGCGTGTCGTTGCCTGGAGAGCTCGCGGCGCCATCGCCGGACGGGAGCCGAATGAGAAGGTCGCCGGTTGCCAAATCACTGCCTGATGACCCGGCTGCGCCCCCTGCGGCGGTGAGGGCGGAGTCGCGGCTGCGCCTGGGGCTGACGGCGCTCCTGGTGCTGCAGGGCGTGGCCGCGTTCTTCCCGGGGCCGCTGCTGTGGGGCACGAACCACCTGGCCTACGCGCCCCTCGCGCTGCGCATCCTGTGGCCCCTCGTGGGCCTGGCGCTGATCTGGACGCCGCTGGGCGAAATCAAGGGCCGGTTCCTCACCCACAACGTCGGGATCGGGGTGCTCGGCCGTCCGGCCGTCGCTTATATCTTCATTCCAGTGGCAGGCATGCTCCTGATGTGGCTCGCCCGTGTGCGCGTGCCCTACCTAGGAGACGGGTGGTTTCTGGGCGAGCTCGTTGCCCGTGGGCACGGCTTCCACGGCTTCGATTGGGTTGCCTACCACCTGCACGCCAAGCTGTTCCAACTGCTCGGACTGCAGGGCGATGCGGCCGCCTACCAGCTCTTCGCCACCCTGAGCTTGATCGCGGGCGCCCTGTACCTCGCGACGGCGGCGTGGGGCGCGCGCGGGCTGGCCGAGGATCCCGGCGCACGGACGGTCATCTACACGCTGCTGGTTTTCTTTGCGCCGATGCAGATGTTCATGGGCTATGTCGAGTGCTACGGGTTCCTGCTCGTCGCGACGCTGGTCTATCTGATCGCCCTGGTGCGCTACGCGCGCGGGGAGTGGACCATCGCGGCGCCGGCGGCGGCGCTGGGCGCGGGCCTCTTCTTGCACCTGGATGCGCTCTTCCTGGCGCTGCCCCTGGCGATCGCGGTTCTCCGGCCGCCGGCGGGCCGGCGCGTCAACGTGCGCGACGTGATCGTGGCCGCGGGATTGCCGCTCATGGGACTGGCGCTGGGGGTGTTGGTCCAGGTGCTGGGAGGGTACGACCGCGCCTGGTTCATGCAGGACTTCATCGAGCGGCGCCGCGGCCGCACGCTCCTGATGCCGCTCATCGGATCGCCCGGGCTGTTGTCGCTCACGCACGCCAAGGATGTGGTCAACCTGCTGCTGCTCCTCTGTCCGGTGCCGTTGGCCATGATGATCGTCTCCGGTCGGCGCGCGATCGGCCGGGGAGAGGGAACCACGCCGCATGGCGGCGCGATCCGGACCACGCGCCTGCTCCTGCTGGGGTGTCTGTGCGTGCTCGTGCTGGCGATCGGTCTCGACATGGTGCTGGGTATGCCGCGCGACTGGGATCTGCTGGCCGCGCAGGCCCCCGTCTTCGTCCTATCGGCGGTGGTGATCTGGTCCGTGACCGCTGGGCTCCGGCCGCGACCACGAACGGTCGGCATGCTGGCGGCCACGGCGTTCGTGCTGGCGGCGCCGTGGTTCTGGCTCAACGCCGGCGCGGAGCGGTCGCTGGCGCGCTTGGCGGACGTCATCGGCGGGCAGAGCGCCTATGCCCAGGCCTACGCCCACGAAGAGATCGGCAAGCACTTCCGCAAGCAGGGCGATATGACCCGCGCCTTGGCGGAGTACCGGCGTACGATCGAGCTATTTCCCAGCAATCCGCGCTTCCACGCGCTGCTGGGCGGGCTGCTCTACAACACGGGGGACAAGGCCGGGTCGTTCGTGGCCTACGAGCGGGCGCTCGCGGCTGACCCCGAGTACGTAAACGCGCTGGAAATGATGGCCCGCCTGCACGTCGAGCGCGGCGAACCCGCAGCAGCCCTGGGGTACGCGCGCAAGCTGGCCAGGCGCAGCCAGGAGAGCGCCGACGCGGCGGAGATTCACGGTCTGGCGGCCGAGGAGCTCGAGCTATTCGGCGAGGCCATCGAGGCCTACCAGCGGGCCTTCACCAAGGACCCGAACCGCTTGCGGTTGCTGGAGCGCATCGGCGCGCTGGGGTTCCTGGGCGACAACCTCGCCGCCAGCGAACAGGCTTTCCGCCTGCTGCTTCAGCGGCAGCCTCAGTCGGTCACCGCTCGCAAGGGGCTCGTGCTGGCGGTGTGGGGCCCGCTGCGCTCGGATCCTGCTCGCTGGGGGACGCCCGAGGGACGCCGGCAGATGGAGGAGTGCCAGCGGCTGCTCGACAGTCTGGAGCGCGAGCAGGCGGGTGACGAGATGACCGCCAGCTGGCGCCACGAGATCGAAGAGGCCCGGCGCCAGCTCGCCGGGCGCTGAGGTGGCTGGCGGCAGTCGTGGTTGACGGTTCACCGGCGGCCACGTAGGCTGAAGGGTCGGTGCGGCAGGAACCGGCGGTGACCGGGCCGGTACCACAGGCTAAGCGCGTCCCGTCCCGGCGGATGCAGGCGCGCCGTGCCCGGCGACACCGGACGGCGGTGTTGCGGCTATCGGCCGAGACCTTTCGGCTACGGACGGAGGTACGGAAGCCATGTTCTTTGATCCGCTCTACCTGCTCCTCGTGGGGCCGGCGCTGATCCTGTCGATCATCGCCCAGGTGCGCGTGAAGAGCACCTTCGGCCGTTTCTCGCGTGTGGGCACGACCAGCGGCATGAGCGGGGCCGAGGCGGCCGCGCGTATTCTACAAGCCAATGGGCTGTTGAGGGTCGAGCGCTCCGGAGGCCGGCGCGGCAGTGAGGGCGCCGGGGATGGTCAGGGCGTCCAGGTCCAGCGCGTGGGCGGATTTCTGTCGGACCACTACGACCCGCGGGCGCGGGTGCTGCGCCTGTCACCCGACGTTCACGACGGGCGATCGATCGCCTCGGTGGGGGTCGCGGCGCACGAGGCTGGCCACGCCTTGCAGCATGCCCGCAACTACGCCCCGCTCCAGTGGCGCACGGCCCTGGTGCCGGTGACCCAGATCGGCTCGTATCTGGCCTGGCCGCTGCTCCTCTTCGGCTTCATCCTGCAGGCGACGGCCCTGATCCAGGTCGGGGTGATCTTCTTCGCGGCGGTGGTGCTCTTCCAGCTTGTGACGCTGCCGGTCGAGTTCGATGCATCGCGCCGGGCGGTGGCGGTTTTGGGCGAAAACGGGATCCTGATGGGCGCCGAGCTGGACGGGACCCGCAAGGTCTTGAACGCGGCCGCGCTGACCTACGTGGCGGCCGCCGCGGCGGCGGTCATGCAGCTCATCTACTTCCTGCTGCGCGCGGGCCTGCTCGGTGGACGCGATGACTGATGGGGTGCCCATGAGACGTACAGACTGGCGGCATGCATGCTGACGATTGTTTCGTTCATCGTCGTGATCGGCGTGATCATCTTCGTGCACGAGCTGGGCCACTTTCTGGCCGCGCGCTCGGTGGGCATCCGCGTCGAGACCTTCTCGCTGGGCTATCCACCCAAGATGATCGGGCGCAAGATCGGGGACACCGAGTACTGCATCAGTTGGATCCCGCTGGGCGGCTACGTGAAGATGGCCGGCATGATCGACGAGAGCCTGGAGGGCCCCAGCTCGCTCACCGGCGCGCCCTGGGAGTTCGCTTCCAAGAATACCTGGCAGAAGCTCTGGGTCATCCTGGCCGGCGTGCTGATGAACCTCCTGTTGGCCGCCCTCATCTACACGGGCGTCACGGCGGTCAAGGGCGTCTCAGAGCCGGCTGGGCCGATCGTGGGGGGCGTGATCGCGGGGGGGCCGGCCGAGACCGCCGGCTTGCAGCGCGGCGATCGCATCCTCGCGATCGATGGCATCGAGCTGTCGACCTGGGAAGGCCTGACGGATGCCGTTTACCCGCGGCCCGAGCAGGAGCTGGAACTCACCTACGAACGCGAGGGCGTGGCGCAAACGATTCGTCTGACCACGCTGCGCCGGCAGATGGAGGTCGACGGCGATCTGCGCGAGGTCGGTCTGATCGGCATCGATCCCTATCTCGAATTCCGCCCGGCGACCTTGGGTGAGATTCTGACGATCGGCGTGCGCACGACCGCCTTCTGGATCCGGCAGGTCGTCAATTCGATCTCGATGCTGGTGACGGGCCGGGCGTCGGTGAAGGACCTCGGCGGACCGCTCCTCATCGCCAAGATGTCGGGCGACAGCGTGCGCCAGGGGGCAGGGTTCTTCCTCACCTTCATCGCCTTCATCAGCATCAATATCGGGTGCCTGAATCTGCTGCCGGTGCCGGCGCTGGACGGCGGGCACGCGCTCATCATCCTGATCGAGGGCGCCATCCGGCGTGAGGTGCCGACCAAGGTCAAGCTCATCTTGCAGCAGACGGGCATGGTCCTGTTGTTGGGATTGGTGCTGTTCATTCTCTGGAACGACGCCAAACGGATCTTCGACTTCTCCTGGCTACACGGCATCTTCTAGGGCCGGTCGCGGGCTGCCGGGGGACCCAGAGCCCGGCGCTCAGACAGTCCTCGCTTGCGTGCCCCCGGGGGGCACGATGAGCTTGCCTTCGTCTAGGGATCTCCTATGCTCAACCGCCAAGCGCGTCTCCCGGGCAGAGCGCCTCCCGCGCCGGGGGCGTTGTGCAGCTCGCATCATGGGCCGCGCGCTGTGGTTCGAGGGGGTTCGATGCCGGTGGGAAGGGAAGACCACGTCCTGGTCTGGATCCGGGACCGGGACAGGGCCGCATACCTGTGCCGCACGTTCCACCAGGGTGGGCTGGCGGCGGACTGGGCGGCATCGCTGCCTGAGGCGATCGCGCTTCTCGACCGGGTCTTCCCGCGCGCAGTGGCCTGCACGCTCGAGGGCAATTCTCCTTCCCTGATGGACCTCGAAACCCTCCTGGCGTACCTGGCCATCGGCCACGGCACCGTATCGCTGCCGCCCATCCCGATCTGGGCGCTTACGCCCGACGCTGCGGCCCACGCGCCCCATGTGGAGAACAGCGGCATCCGCGTGCATCTCATTCCCTCCGAGATGGGGCTCGAGGGGTTGGCGGCCGAGCTCGTCCACTGCCTCGCTCGCGAAGCGTGGAGCCCGGCACTGCTGGCCGCCGGCCCGACCCAGGTGCTCTACCTCAGCGCCGATGCGCGCGTGGGCTTCTACCTCTCTAGGTATCTCACGTCGCGCGGGCTGCCCACGCTGGCGGTGGAGTCGCTCGGGCAGGCGGCTGAGCTGCTCGCGGAACAGCGGTTCGGGGCGTGGGTGGCCGACCTGCGCGACGAGTTCACCGGCCGCCAAATCCTGAGCGAATCCGCCCGGCGGTGGCCGAGTGTGCCGCTCCTGGTGCACGGTGAGGGCGAGGGTTGGCTCGCGCGCCTGGCCCCGGCCGACCTGCCGCGCAACCTCGTGGGTGTGCTCGCCCATCCGGTCAAGGCGCAGGCCGTCGAGGCTTCGCTGCGCCGACTGCTGCGCATTCCCCCGACCCGGCGGACAGGGCGCCGGCTGCGGCTGGCGGCGGGGCAGGACTTTCCGCCGCCGACCCCGTAACGCGCCAAGGCTAGCGCGCCGGCGCGTTCTTCACGTAGCGGCCGAACCAGTCGAGCTGCTCGGCCAGCACGTGCTCCACCGCCTCCCGCGAACGGTAGCCGTGTTCCTCGTGGGGGAGCATGAGCAGCCGCACGGTGCCACCCGTGCCGCGCACCGCCTCGAAGAGCTTCTCCGATTGCAGCGGCACGGTTCCCGGATTCTGATCGACGGCGCCGTGGATGATGAGCAAGGGCTCTTTGATCTTGTCGGCGTGCATGACAGGGGAGAGACGGATGTAGTTGTCCATCGCCTGCCACAGGGTCCGGCGCTCGCTCTGGAAGCCGAAGGGGCGCATCGTGTGGTTGTAGGCTCCGCTGCGCGCGATGCCGGCGCGGCAGAGGTCAGAGTGCGCCAGGATCGTCGCGGTCATCAGGCCGCCGTGGCTGTGACCCATGATGCCGACCCGCGCGCGGTCGGTCACGCCCAGCGCGACCGCCTTGTCGATCGCGGCCGCGGCCGAGGCGACGAGCTGCTCGATGAAGGTGTCGTAGGCGGTGTCGGGATCGCCGATGACCGGCATGGCCACGTCCGAGAGGACCGCGTACCCGTCGAGCAGGAAGAAGAGCGAGGAGGTTCCTCCGAGACGCAGGAAGCTGTGCTCGGTGCCGCTCACCTGCCCCGCCGTCTGCGGGTCCGAATACTCGAGCGGGTAGGCGTCGATGACTGTGGGCAGCCGCGTGCCCTCACGATAGCCCGGGGGTAGAAAGAGCGTGAAGGAGAGCGGCGTACCATCATCGCGCGTGTAGGTTACGATCTTCTTGGTGATTCCCCGGAGCTGGGGCGTGGGGTCGCGGAAGTCGGTCAGGGGACGAGCCGCGGTGTCCCACGCCGCTTCGCCGGGCGGGGCTCCGGCGCGCGGTCCGGTGAGGGTACGCACGAGGTAGTTGGGCACCGCGGTCGCCGACTCGCGGCGGGTCAGGAAGGTCCTGGCGCCCAGGTCGAGCCAATCCACGAAGGTCTCGTACTCATCGTCGCCGCAGCGGAAGAGCCGCTCGCTCGCGAGCGTGGTGAGGGAGACCCGATCGAGGAACGGCCGGTCGCCCGCCGGGGATGCGCCCTGGCCCGACAGGTAGAGGGCGTCGCCATCCTGGATGACGACCGAGTAGCCGTTGGGTAAACGTCGCTGCACGGGACTGCCGGGGTCGTTGTACTGGTCGTTCACGCTCAGGTCGACCAGATGGCGCGGGGCGGATGAAGGCTAATCGGCGTGGAGCGCCCAGACGTGTCGCCAGCGTCGTTCGCGTTCGTACTCGAAGACCAGCAAGAGACCGTCGCGCTCTCCCCACGCGAGCCCCCAGACGCGGTGCGGCGCCCGGTAGATCTCGCGAGGCTCTCCCCGAAACGGAGCTCGTTGCACCATCACCCGGTCCCGGTGCGTTGCCGCCCGGCCTGGATCGCCCCCGTCGAGTGCCTCCAGCCACACCAGCGTGGCCGGCTCCGTGGGCCGCCACTCGTGCTCGCGCGGTCCCTCGGGCTCCCCATGGATCGGCACATGATCCGCCAGCGGCAGGCGGGCGGCGACGTGCACGCGGCGACCCTCGGCGTTCAAGATCTCGATGTCGCGGGGGAAGCGATTCCAGCCGAGAGAGTAGGACCAGGGCTTCTGCAGGCGCTCGACCATGATCCACTGCCCATCGGGCGAGGCCGTCGCCGCCGCGAGAATCCCGGGCTCGCCCAGCGGGCGCACGTGACCGCTCTGGGCCTCGACCAAGACGAGCTGGGAGAGGGCATAGTGCGCGAAGAGGGCCTCGTCGTAGGGTCCCGTGAGCACATCGCGCGCCTCATAGGTGCTGATCGCGGAGCCGCCGGAGCTCTCCTGGATCTTCGGGCCCACCGGCGCCGCGGGTCGCTCCGGCGGCCCGCCGCGCTCGGGCGGGATGCGCTTGACCAGGAGCGACTGCTGGTCGGGCATCCACCGCAGCGATGAGCCGAGGATCGGGTTGACCGCCAGGCCGTCGATGCGGCGGATCCGGCCGCCGGAGGTTTCGCCTACCCACAGCTCGATGCCGTCCTCTACCTGGTTGAGGAAGGCGAAGCGCCGGCCGTCCGCCGACCACTGCCAGTCCATCACCCGTGCGTCGACCGGCAGGTCGAGCTTCTGCTCTTGCCCGTCGGCCACGCGCAGGAGCGCTGCGGCCACCGAGTACCACTCCGCGCGCCGCCCGTTGGTGCGTGGGTTGATGCGCACGCCGGCCAACGGCAGCATCGGCTGGGCCAAGTCGGCCAGCGGTGGATAGCGCAGCGGCGTGAAGAGCGCGAGGACGTCGCCGGTGGGGTTCAGGCGACCGATCGGCAAGTCCTCGGCGTGCAGGACGTCGAGGATGGGCTGAGGGGGGCGTTGCCACGTGGCGCTGGTCTCGGGTGCCGCCGGGGCGACAGCCGCGAGGGTCGCGAGGAGCGCGAGCAGCAGGCGGAGCGAGACGATTGAGCGCCGGTTCATACCGTACCTCCATCAGGTAGGTCTTCCACTGCAGGCTTGCGTAAGGCAACCCGAGTCGATCTCGACCCGGCGGACCCGCCGGTTGCTCAGGCGAGGGGAGTTTCCCCCAGCTGAGCGAGGATTCTCAATCCCTGAGCTTCGTCGAAGTCCTGTCCGTAGTAGCGCAGGAAGAGACGCCGGCGCAGCTCCAGCGGCGAGCGGATTCCCTGCGCGCGGATCGCTGCCACGACGAGCGCTCGGGCGGCATCAAACATGCGCGTGGCCATCGCGAGGCGTTCCGCGGGGTCCAGATCCATCAGGCGAGCATGGAAGAGCGCTTCGATGTCGGCGGAAGTGTCCTTCATGGTTTGCGCACCTCTGCCAGCAGATCCGTGATGCCGAGGCTGGCCGCCCAGCGCTCCAGATAGCTCCAGTCCAGGTCCTGGACTGACTGAATGATGGCGCGGGCATCCTCGCGCTGAAGATCGGAGCCGGTGTCCTTCGACCAGTTCAGCTTCGACAAGATCAGGTCTTCCGGGGCGGCGATCCACACCGGCATTCCGTCGACATCGAGCTGGCGCCGGCGGTCGAACTCCTCCCGTCGATAGGCGTCGTTTTTGCGTACGACAAAGTCCGCTTTGAGAATCCACTGGTTGTGAATGATGTTGAACATGGAGTGTGATGCGATCGCTTCGCGTACAGCTCGTGCGTTGACATAGCAGTCGGGGCTGAAGATGTCGACCAGGGTTGCTGCATCCGCCACGCTGCAAGCGATGACCAGGTCAACGTCTCTGGTCATCCTCGGACGGGCATAGACGACCAGCGCCATGGAACCGGTGATCATGTAGGGTATACGGACGGAGTCCAGCCGACGCACGATCTCCTTCAGGAACTCGAGCTGCTCACTCATTGGTCCGCCCCATGGACCTGAGCGGGGCAGCCCGCCCAGGGCTCGTTCGCACAGCCGGCCTACAGCCCGCCCCCGGGGAGGGTCACCGCCTCCGGCTCATCCGGCGGCGCCGCCACGTCCTTGAGGTCCTCGAGCGTGCGCAGGATGCCGGTCACGCGCCCCTTGCTCACCAGGAAGAGCGTATCATCGCCCGCTTTCTTGACATAATGGCGGGCGGTCTCGACCTCTTGGCCGATCTGCAGCTCGTGGACGGCGCCATCGTCGAGCGACACGATCACGCGCTGCTCAGGAGGTTCGAGGCCCACGTCGGCGGCTGTGACCGGGGTGTCCGGGAAGGCATCGCAGCGCAGCGTGGAGAGGGTTCGCAGCGTCGATTCGACGATGCCCTTCTTGGCCGGGGCGGCTTCGGGCGCGGTCAAGGCGAAGTTGCCCTCATCGTCCTTGACGATGACGATCGCCGGCGCGCCGGCGGCTTGAATCTCGAGTTGCTTCACCTTGTCGGTGCCGAAAGATAAGATCGACTTGTCGCGCCAGGTCTGCCGGGCGGGGTCGAACACCGACTTCAGAGGATCCGGGATGAGATAGACCTCGTGGCGACCGGTGGGGCGAACGTATTGGCTGCGAAAGTCTGGGCCGTTCTTGCCCATGCGAAAGCGGGCGAGTTCCTGGCCGCCCGCGTTGGCCATCAACACCTCGATGCCTGAGCTGTCATCGACTTCGAAGGTTCGCTGCATCTCGGGGTTGCGCGACCGCAGATGCCGGCGGTCGAAGAGGGCGAGCTTCTCGACGATGCGCTCCATCATCTGAGGGTCGGCCGGGTAGTTGCCCTCGGTGGCCACCAGCCACTTGTCGTCCGACTTGATTAGCTCGACCGTCTGGGGGTCTCCGGTGATCACAATCTTGCCGAGCGTCTCGACCTTCAGATCGGGGAAGATCGGCCCCGACTCGAGCGTTTCGTGCTTGCGCTCGGTGCGGGTCGAGAGCAGGGCGATCAGAACCAGCAGGGCCGCTACGGCGGCCAGGATGATCGTTGTCCTCGGCTTCATCGAATCACGACCTCCATGAATCCAACCACGACCTCCGTGACTTCCAGGTGGCCAATCCAGGCGTTGTGCCCCACCGCGGCCGCCCCACGGCTTTCGCCAGCAACCGGTCCTAGGGCAGCGTCGCGGCCCGCTGCTGGGCCGTCTCGCGCGCCCGGCTCGCCTTGCGCCGCAGGCCGAAGCGAATCAGCCCGAAGGCGACCACGAGCGCCGGCGCCCCGAGGATGCCGACCAGCTTGATCGTTGACTTGGCCGCGTCGGAGAGCGTCTTGATCGGGCGATCGGTGGCGCCGCGCGAGCGGATCGAGATCAACCGGTCGCCCAGCGTCATCCAGTCAACGGCGTTGAGCAAAAAGACCGAGTTCTCGGGGAACTGGCCGAGGAACTGGTCGGTCGCGAAGAGCGCGTTGCCCACCACGACGATGCGCGTCTCAGGGCTGTCGAGCAGCTGGACACCCGGGTTGGCGCTGGCGAGCGGGCTGGGAGCAGGGTCTTCGCCCTCGGGTCCAACCGCCGACGGCGGGGTCAAGTCGGGCACCGGGTTGCTCTGGTAGTAGCTCGTGAACTTCCCCGCCAGCGCCACGACGGTGGCCAGGGGCTCTGTCTCGCCGGTGGGCGCGAAGCGCTGCTGCGGGTTGAGGTTGTAATAGCCAGATGCCTTCCAGGCGTTGGGCGACGTGCGCACCAGCACGCTCGCCGTGAGCGGGGAGGCCGCCGCGGCCTCATCGGCGCCGGCGGGTTCGTCCTGCGCCGCCCCAGGTTCCTCGGGCGGCAGATCCACGCCCAGTTGGCTGGCCATCTTCTTGCGCGCCTCGCGGTCGGCCTTCTCGAGATCGCGGATGTGGCCGAGCGGATCGCCGGCCGCGATGGCGACATCGACCTCGAGCGGCGCGGTCCACGGCAGCACGAGCGTCTCGAGCCGGTTCGTGATCGGGTTCTCCTTGTTGAGCAGGTCGGGAACGGCCTTGACCCAGTAAGGGTAGGGCAGCGAGTAGCGAATGAACCCGCTCGAGAAGGAGGCGGTGGCATTGACCTGATCCAAGGCGAGCGCGTTCTGCACGCGCACGCCGTAGTGGGCCAGCAGGTCGCCCAGGCCCGAATCGAGCGGCAACGCCTGCAGCCCGCCGCCCTCGGGCAGTCCGATCCCATCTATCAGGAACAAGATCCGCCCGCCGCGCATCAGGTACTGGTCGATCCGATACTGCACCGCGTCGGGCACGTCCTTGGGCCCCGGGATGATCAACAGGTCGACATCCTGCGGCACCTCCTCCTGGCCCGCCCGCAGGTCGACGCCCCGGACGGTGAACTGCTTGCGCAGCATCTCGCTCATGCTCGCCAGGTTGCGGTTCAGGTCATGGGCGACCGGCCCGGTGAGCACGCCCACGACATAAGAATCTTCCCGGCTCACCTTGAGGATGGCGGAGGTGAGGTCGTACTCGAGGGTGTAGGTGTCCTGCACAACCGGGATGACTTCCTGGCGATCGAGGTAGGTGATGCCCATCCCCAAGTAGATGTTCACCGCCTGGAACTGGTCCTTGTCGAGCGTCTGGGCGGTGATCTGGGGAATGCCCAGCGTGCGCATCTTCTGCTCGAGCTGCGGGTCCTTGGCCGGGTCGACGAAGTCGACCTGGACGTGGCCGCGGCCGTAGTTGCGGTATTCGTCCAGCACGTCGGAGATCTGGCGCCGCAGCGTGGCGAGCTGCGTCGGGAGATCCTCGGTCATGTAGACCGTGATTGTCGCCAGGTCCTCCAGATCCCGCAGGACATCCTTGGTAGCCCGCGAGATCGTGAACTCTTTTTGCTCAGTCAGGTCGAGGCGCACGAAGCTCCCCGCGGCGATGACGTTGACCAGGACCAGAATGGCGGCCACCAGAATGACGCCCGCCACGGTGCTGGTGATCCGGCCGCGCTTGCCTGCCATGCCTGCCATCTCTTGGCTTCTCCTCTTGGTCAGGGCTCCTCACCCGAGCGCCGGGGCTGCCCCCGGACGGTGCCCGCTACTTGCCCATGCGGTCCTCGACCGCGCGGGCATTGAGGAACAGGAAGAATCCGATCATCGACAGGTAGTAGATGATGTCGCGCGAATCGATCACGCCGCGCTGCACCGAGTCCAAGTGGCTGCCGACCGACAGCCCCTTCATGAACGGCACCAGCCAGCGGGGCAGTGAGGTCAGAATCAGATCCACGCCCGCCAGGAACAGAATCGTGCACAATACGGCCGCACCGATGAAGGCGACGATCTGGTTCTCGGTCGTGCTCGAGATCCACAGGCCGATGGAAAGGTAGGTGGCGCCCAGCAGCGCCAGCCCCAGGTAGCCGCAGAAGGTCGTGCCCCAATCGAGCGGCCCCAGCGCGCCGACGATGATCGCCAAGGGCAGCGTGAGCGCTATGCCCAGCAGCAGGAAGAGGAAGCTCGCCAGGAACTTGCCCACGACGACTTCCCAGTCCTTGACCGGCAGGGTCATGAGCGTCTCGAGCGTGCCCAGTTTCCGCTCCTCGGCCCACATGCGCATCGAGATGGCCGGCACAAAGAAGAGCAGCAAGATGGGCACCAGGCCGAAGAAGTCGCGCAACGTCGCCTGGCCGATCACGAAGAACTTCTGCAGCTCGAAGAAGAGCAACGCCGTGAAGACCAGGAAGACCACCAGGAAAACGTACGCGATTGTGGAGCTAAAGTAGCTGCGGAACTCCTTACCCGCGATGATCCATGCATTGCGCATCAGTACCCCACCTCCGAGCGTGGCGAATGGCCGCTTCCCTTCCCGGGAGTTAGGCGTTGATCGACTCCCGCGTCGTCAGACGCGTGAAGACCTGTTCCAGACTGACTTCTTCACGGTGCAATTCGGTGAGCACCCAGTCGTTCCTGACGGCGAGCGCGAAGAGCGCCGCCTCGGGCTCCTCGCCGCTGGCGGTGATCGCGTAGCGGACCCGGTCCGGGCGCGCGGCGATCAACCGTAGGCCGCTGGCAAGCCCGCTGTCGCGCAGGACCGGCTCGATCCGCGCCGGGTCGCCTTTGATCGTCACGTAGACGTGCTGCTCGCCGGCGGACTGACTGGCCAGCTCCCCCGGCGTGCCGCTGGCGACGATCACGCCTTCGTTGATGATCAGCACGCGCGAGCAAGTCGATTCGACCTCGGGCAGGATGTGGGTGCTCAGGATGACCGTCTTCTCCTCGCCGATGTGCTTGATCAGGCTGCGGATCTCGACGATCTGGTTGGGGTCCAGGCCCGAGGTGGGCTCATCCAGGATCAACACCTGCGGGTCGTGGAGGAGACTCTGCGCGAGGCCCACGCGCTGCCGGTAGCCCTTCGAGAGGGTACCGATGACGCGGTGGGCCATGCGGGCCAGCCCGCACGTCTCGATCATCTCATCCGTGCGCTGGGCCAAGTGCGGGTCGTCCATGCCGCGCACCCGGCCCATGAACCGCAGGTACTCGACCACGCCCATGTCCTGGTACACCGGGGCGCTCTCGGGCAGATAGCCGATCGCCCGGCGCACGTCGACGCTCTGGGTGGCGGTGTCGAAGCCGGCGACCGTGGTGGTGCCCTCGTCGGCCGCGATGTAGCAGGTGATCACCCGCATGGCCGTCGTCTTACCCGCGCCGTTGGGCCCCAACAGCCCCAAGACCTCGCCCCGAGCGACCTCGAAAGAGACGCCGTTCAGGGCGACCGTGGCGCCAAAGCGTTTCGTGAGGCGGTTGACCTCGATCATGAGCGGTCCTCTCGACTGAATGGGTCTGACTTCTCTTCCGACCGATTGCTCGATCGGCCGACTCGCACCCGGCGGGCGGGCGAGCCATGGAACTTATTATAATATAAACAGTTACGAGACCACAGACTGGGCATTATAAGCAACCAGGGCTGGGGGGGTCAAGACCCCGTCTCCGCGGCACCGCCCCGCACAAAACCGCGAGTTCGTACCCTCCGTCCGCCGTCAGGTTCCGCGGATCTTCCACGGGGCGTGGTGATTGAGCCTATGTTTGACTCGCGCATGGGGCTGACGTAGAGTCCGGCCCATGCAGGGAAGCCAAGAAGCGGAAGCGAACGCGCGCCCGGCCAGGAAGGCCGGAGTGCCCCTGGGCGGTCGAATCCGGCTGGGCGGGGGTGCCCTCCTGGGAGCGTTTCTCCTGGCGATGGCCGGCTGCTCGGTGCAGAAGCTCGCCGTCTACTCCATCGTGCCGGTCATCGACGCTTCCCTGGTCGAAGCCTACGCCTCCGGCGATGTTCCGACCGTGCGTGAGGGTCTCCCGGGGCAGATCTTGCTCATGCGGGGCCTATGCCGCTCCGACCCCGAGCGGCTGGAGACCTGGACGGCCGCGACGCAGCTCTACGGCAGTTTCGCGATCATCTTCATCGAAGACGAGGATGTGGAGCGGGCGGGGCGCCTCTATGCGGAGGGCAAGGATCTCGGTCTGCGCTACCTGCAGCGGCTGGACTGGTTCGACGAGGCTTGGCGGCAGGGCCCGGATGCCCTGCGCGCCGCCATCACGGAGCGCGAGCCGCACGAGCTGGCGCCAATCATGACCTGGACGGCGGTCTGCCTGGGCAAGCACGTGTTGGCCAACCTCGACGAGCCGCGCGAGCTGGCCGATCTGCCTTACGTGTACGTGCTGGCTGACGCCGCGATCGCGCTCGAGCCCGAGTATTCCTTTGGCATGCCGTACGTGCTCAAGGCGCTGATGCTCACGCTCACGCCGCCCATGCTCGGCGGGGACCTGCCGCAAGCCGATCGGCTCTTCCAGCAGGCGTTTGCCGCCACCGGGCGCCGGTTTCAGATCTACCACGTCTTCTACGCCCGCCACTTCTGCACGGCGAGCCTGAACGAAGAGCTGTTCGAAGCGACGCTGCGAGAGGTGCTCGACGCCCCGGAGGATCTCGCCCCCGAGACGCGCCTGGTGAACCTCGTCGCGCGCGAGCAGGCCACGAGTCTCGCGGCTGCCAAGAGTGAGTTGTTCTAACGCCTCGGGCGGCATCGCGAGCGAAGCAAAGAGGGTGCAGACGGTGTACCCATGGGCGACGCCGGCCAGGGGACCGGCCCGGCAACGGAGGAACGCCGAGAGACCGGCGCGAGGCCGCGGAAGGATAGGAGAGCCGAGACCGATGCAACCCGCTGCTAGCCCAGAGCGCCCAACGGATCACCGAAAGTGCGCCGAGCGGAGCCGCCCGATGAGCCTCCTCACGCTCATCCTCGTCCTGGTGGCCGCTGCCGCGCTTCCAACCGGGGGGCCCTGGCTGGGCGCGACCGCCCAGGCGGCCGGCCAACCGCAGAAGCTCATCAAGATCGCCACGATCGCGCCGGAAGGCACGACCTGGATGAAGCTGATGCACGAGCTCGACGATCGTGTGCGCGCCGACACCGGCAATCGCGTGGGCTTTCGCTTCTACGCGGGCGGCTCGCAAGGGGGCGATCTCGACGTGCTGCGCAAGATCCGCACCGGACAGATCCAGGGCGCCGGGCTCACCGGCGTGGGGCTGGGCGAGATCGAGCCCTCGCTGCGCATCCTGGAGCTGCCCTTCATGTTCCGCACCGTGGAGGAGGTCGAGCGCGCGCATGAGGTGCTCGACCCGATCTTCGCGCAGCGCCTGGAAGAGCGCGGCTTCACGATCCTGGGCTGGGCCGAGGTCGGGTTCGTCTACCTCTTCAGCCAGACGCCGGTGCGCTCGGTCGACGACCTGAAGTCGATGAAGATGTGGCTGTGGGAAGGCGATCCGCTGGCCCAGGCGCTGCTCCAGGCCTTCGGCGTCTCACCGGTGCCACTCAACGTCACCGACGTGCTGACGAGCCTGCAGACCGGCATCATCGACACGATCTACAGCACGCCCTACGGCTGCCTGTCGCTCCAGTGGTTCACCCGCCTGAAGTGCATGACCGACGTGCCGCTCACACATTCCATGGGGGCGGTGGTCGTCAGCAAGTCGGCCTTCGATCAACTGCCGCCCGACGATCAGGCGACCGTGCACCGCATCGCCGCCGACATCTTCGGTCGCCTGCAGGGGGCCACGCGTCGGGAGAACGAGGAATCGGCCGACGTGATGGTCGAGCGCAACGTCGCCCGCGTCGCGGTCACGCCCGAGGCGATAGAGGGCTTCGAAGTGATCGGGCGCCGCGTCTGGGAGGATCAGGTGGGCAAGCTTTACGACCGCGCCCTCCTCGACCAACTCCTCACCGCGCTCGGGCGGGGACGGTCCTGACCGCCGGAAAGGGAGCCAGCGGAGCGTCGTGTCACAGATTCTCACCGCCCTTGCGCCGGCCGGCGTGTTCTATCCGCTCCTCGCGGCCCTCGTGGCGGCCGGCTTCCTCCTGCGATACCTCGTGCGCCGCGGCGTGGGGGCCAGGCGCTGGGATGACGCCGTGCGGGGCGTCGAGCGCGGTGCGCTCACCCTGCTCATCCTGCTCATGCTCGCGGGCGCGGTGCTGCAGATCGTCCTGAGAAACCTCTTTCACACCGGTCTGGTGTGGATCGAACCGCTCCTGCGCCACCTGGTGCTCTGGATCGGCTTCACCGCCGCCGTGGTGGCCACGGGCCGCCTGCGGCACATCCAGATGGACGTGGCGAGTCACCTGCTGCCGCCCGGTGCCCGCCGGATGGCCCTGCGGGCGACGACGCTGGCCGCCGCGTTGATCTGCGCGGTGTTGGCGCGCGCGGCGTGGGTCTATCTGGGCCAGGAACACGAGTTCGGCTCAACCGGTTTGCTCAACCTGCCCGTCTGGCTGCTCACCAGCGTGATCTTCTTCGGCTTCGTGCTGATGGCGGGGCGCTTCGCGCAGCGTGCGCTGGCCCCCAGAGACCAGCTCGCGGCGCTGGCGCGCGAGGTCCACGCCGACGTGACTTTGAGCGACCAGGCGGCCCGGGCCGAGGACCGGCCGGCGGGGGAGATGCGCGATGCGTAGCCGGTCAGCGCGTTTCCTGGTCGCCCTGGGGGTGCTCCTGCCGGTCGCCGCACTGGTGGTCGCGTTGGCGGGTTGGGGTGGCGCTTGGCTCTGGTGGATCCTTTTGCCGCTGCTCGCCATTCTGGGCACACCGCTCTTCGCGGTGTTGGCGCTCGCCGCGCTGGTCGCGTTCCAGTCGGCCGAGATCTCCTCGTCAGCCGTGGCGGCGGAGATGGTGCGTCTGACGAGCTCCCCGGTGCTGATCTCGATCCCGCTCTTCACGCTGGCCGGCTACATCGCGGCCGAATCGGGCACGCCCCGCCGGCTCGTGCGCCTGACGAGCGCGGCCCTGGGGTGGTTTCCGGGCGGGCTGGCGATCGTGGCGCTGATCGCCTGCGCGATCTTCACCGCCTTCACCGGCGCGAGCGGCGTCACGATCATCGCTATGGGCGGCCTGCTCATGCCGGCCCTGCTCAAGGAGAAGTACCCGGAGCGCTTCACCCTCGGGCTGCTCACCACCGGGGGCAGCCTGGGCATCCTCTTCCCGCCGAGCCTGGCGCTCATCATCTACAGCTTCGTGGCCAGCACCTCGGCGGGCGCGAACCTGGCCGATCCGCTCCAGGGGCCGACGGTGGACCGGCTCTTCCTGGCCGGGATCCTGCCCGGCCTGCTGCTCATCGTCCTGCTATCGGTGCTAGCGTTCACGCACAGTCGCCATCGTCCCATCGCCAAGAGCCCCTTCAGCTGGCGCAAGCTCCTGGGCGCGCTGCGCGAAGCCGCCTGGGAGGTGCCGTTGCCCTTCATCCTCCTGGGCGGCATCTACGGGGGCAAGCTCACGGTGACCGAGGCGGCCGCAGTGACCGCGTTCTACGTGCTCATCGTGGAGGTGTTCATCTACCGCGACCTGCCGCTGCGCCGTCTGCCCGCGGTCGCGGGCGAGGCGATGACGCTGGTGGGCGGGATCCTGATCATCCTCGCCTGCGCCATGGGGCTGACCAACTACCTGATCGACGCCGAGGTGCCCACGAAGATCCTCGGGGCGGTCGAGCACCTAATTCAGAACCGACTGGGCTTCCTCCTGGCGCTCAACGTGTTGCTGCTCATCGTGGGGTGCCTGATGGACATCTTCTCGGCGCTGGTCGTGGTCGTGCCGCTGATCGTGCCGATCGCGATGCGCTACGGCGTCGACCTGACCCATCTGGGGATCATCTTCCTGACGAATCTCGAGATCGGCTATTCGACGCCGCCGGTGGGCATGAACCTCTTCATCTCCTCGTTCCGCTTCAAACAGCCGATCATGCGCGTCTACGCGGCGTCGGTGCCGTTCCTGCTCATGTTGCTCATCGCCTTGTTGCTCGTGACCTATCTGCCGGACTTGAGCTTGCTGCTGGTTCGCCTGTTCGGGTAGCGTGGGGCGCAAGGATCCTCGGGGGGGCATCAGCCATGCGCATCTATACGGGCGGTGGAGACCGGGGCCGAACGAGTCTCTTCAGTGGGGAACGGGTTGCCAAGCACGATCGGCGCATCGAGGCCTACGGCGATCTCGACGAGCTCAACTCGGTGCTGGGCGCGCTGGCCGCGGCGCTGGGTGATGCGCCGGCCGGCGGGCCGGCGGAACTCGGGAGCGAGATCGAGCGCATCCAATCGGATCTGCTGCAGGCGGGCGCGTGGCTGGCCACGACGCCCGGATCGACCGCGCAGGCCTCGCTCTTGGAGGTGACGCCGCACCTCATCGCCGGGCTCGAGGCGGCCATCGACCGGATGGACGCCGAGCTCGAGCCGCTGCACGGCTTCATCCTGCCGGGGGGCAGCCCGAGCGCCTGCTGGGCCCACGTGGCGCGCACCGTCTGCCGGCGCGCCGAGCGCCGCGTGGTTGGCCTGGTCGATGCCGTGCACGGCGCGCACCCGGCCCCGGAGCTGGGTGAGGTGCCCGCGCCGACCCCCGCCGATCGCCAGGCCCGCGAGCAGCTCGGGCTGATTGTGATCTACTTGAACAGGCTCTCGGACTACCTCTTCGTGTTGGCGCGCCACTGCAACCGCCGCGCGGGCGTGCCCGACCGGCCGTGGGCGCCGTGAGAACCGGCGCCGCGGATGGGGGTGGGCCGAGTGCAGGCGCGTGGCCGGGACCGGGGGCGCCGTGGGAGGCGAGGGTGCTCGCTCGCCGGCAGCTCTCGCCGCGGGCCTTCGAGCTCGAGCTGGCCCGTCCGCCCGACTTCGCCTTCGTGGCCGGGCAGCACATCCGCGTGCACTGGGAAGGGCGCGAGCGTGACTACTCGCTCGTCAGCGCTCCCGCTCAAGCCACGCTGGCCTTGTGCGTGGGCCAGGTGACCGGCCCGGGTGTGGCCGCGGCCCTGGGGCAACTGGATGTGGGCGATGGCGTGACATTCAGCGGCCCGCACGGCCACTTCATCTTCAAGCCCTCGGCACGGCCCGCGGTGCTGGTCGCCACGGGCACGGGCATTGCGCCCTTCGTCGCCATGGCGCGCGCTGGGCTGCGCGGGTTCACGCTCCTGCAGGGTGCGCGCGACGCGGGTGATCTGTACTACGCGGAGGAATTGGCGGCCGCGGCGCACACCTACGTCGCCTGCCTGACGCGGTCGGGCTCGGTGGCCGCTGCGAGCGACCCCGCGTTCTTTCGCGGGCGCGTCACCGAGTTCATGCGCACGCATCTTGCGCCCGGGCGCTACGACTTCTACCTGTGCGGGGGCAGCGCAATGATCCGCAACGCGACCTTGCTCGTCGATGAGCGCTTCGTGGGGTCGCTGGTCTTCTCCGAGACCTTCTTCTAGCGTTTGCTGCCGGGCCTCCGTTCGATCCGTTCCAGTGGGCTAGCGGTAGAGCTTGCCCTCCGCGTGCCGCTGGCCCAGCTTGTCCAGCATGTCGCGTGTCATCGCGTCCAAGTCGTAACTCGGCTGCCAGCCCCACTCCTCGCGCGCCGCCGAGTCATCGAGCGACTGCGGCCACGAGTCGGCGATCGCCTGGCGGAAGTCGGGCTCGTAGGTGACCTTGAACTCAGGGATGTGCTTGCGGATCGCGGCGGCCAGCTCCCCGGCCGAGAAGCTCATCGCCCCGACGTTGAAATCGCCGTGGTGCTGGAGGCGCCCAAAGTCGGCCTCCATCAGGTCCATCGTGGCCTTGAGGCAATCGGGCATGTACATCATCGGCAGGCGCGTGTGCTCGGCCAGGAAGCAGGTGTATTTCTTCTGCTCGATCGCTTGGTAGTAGATTTCGACCGCGTAGTCGGTCGTCCCGCCGCCGGGCAGCGTCTCGGCCGAGATGATGCCCGGATAACGCAAGCCGCGCGCGTCGACGCCGAAGCGCTTGACGTAGTAGTCGCACAGCAGTTCGCCCGTGACCTTGGTGACCCCGTACATGGTGGCGGGTTTGAGCACCGTGTCGTTGGGCGTGTTGGTGCGGGGACAGCCCGCGCCGAAGACGGCGATCGAGCTGGGGCAGAGCACCTGCGTGAGTTCGAGCTCGCGCGCCAGTTCCAGGGTGTTGATCAACCCGGTGACGTTGACGTTCCAGCAAGCCTGCGGGTTCTTCTCGCCCACGGCTGAGAGGATCGCGGCCATGTTGACGATCGTGTCGATGCCGTACTTGCGGATGACGTCCTTCATCCGCTCAGGCTCGGTCACATCAGCCCATTCGAACGGGCCCGATTCCTTGAGCTTCGGCGAGGGCGGCGTCTTGCGCCCGCAGGCCACCACGTTCTCGGCCCCGTAGCGGGCGCGCAGCGCCAGGGTCAGCTCCGATCCGATCTGCCCGACCGAGCCCGTGACCATGATCTTCTTGATCTTCTTCGTCGCCATCGCTTTCCCCCGTTGCGAGCCCCCTTCAGGCGAGGGCCGTCCCACAAGAGCGGGCCCACCAGCGGGCCCGCCCTCCAATTCCCCGGGATCCACCGCTTCCGCCGGCCAGGCCGGCAGCGCATACCAAGCCGCGCGGCTAGGCGATCACCTTCAGAGCCTTGCCCACCTTGGTGAAGGCGGCCACCGCCTGGTGGATGTGCTCCTCCTCGTGTCCCGCGGAGAGCTGCACGCGAATGCGGGCTTGCCCCCGCGGCACGACCGGATAGGAGAAGCCGATCACGTAGATGCCTTCCTTCAGGAGCCGGTCGGCGAACTCCGTCGCCAGGCGGGCGTCATCCTCGAACTTGCCGAACATGATCGGCACGATCGGGTGATCGCCCGGACGGATGTCGAAGCCGGCCGCGCTCATCATCTGGCGGAACATCTTCTGGTTGCGCTCGAGCTTGTCGCGCAGCTCGGTCGTGGCGGTCAGCAGGTCCATGACCGCGACGGTGCCGGCGGCGACCACGGGGGCCAGGGTGTTCGAGAAGAGGTAGGGGCGCGACTTCTGGCGCAGCCACTCGATGATCTCGGCCCGGCCTGAGGTGCAGCCGCCCGACGCGCCGCCCAGCGCCTTGCCGAAGGTGGTCGTGATCACGTCCACGCGGTCCATCACGCCGTGGTACTCGTGCGTCCCGCGGCCGGTCTTGCCGATGAAGCCTGACGCGTGCGAGTCGTCGACCAAGACGAGGGCGTCGTACTTGTCCGCCAGCTTGCAGATGTCCTTCAGGGGTGCGATGTCGCCGTCCATCGAGAAGACGCCGTCGGTCGCGATCATGCGGTGCTTGGCCCCTTGAGCCTCCTGCAGCTTGGCCTCCAGGTCGGTCATGTCCATGTGGTTGTAGATGTAGCGTTGGGCCTTGCACATCCGAATGCCGTCGATCACCGAAGCGTGGTTGAGAGCATCGGTCAGGATGGCGCTATCCTTGTCGAGCAGCGGCTCGAAGACGCCGCCGTTGGCGTCGAAGCAAGCTGCATAGAGGATCGTGTCCTCCATGCCGAGGAACTCCGAGACCTTGGCCTCGAGCGTCTTGTGCAGCTCCTGCGTGCCGCAGATGAAGCGCACCGAGGACATGCCGTAGCCCCAGCGCTCGAGCGCCTGGTGGGCGGCGTCGATCAGCTTGGGGTGTGAGGAGAGGCCCAGGTAGTTGTTGGCGCAGAAATTGAGCACCGTTTCGCCGGTCGAGACCTTGATCTCAGGCCCCTGGGGCGTGGTGATGATGCGCTCCTTCTTGTAGAGCCCCGCGCCGCGGACCTCCTCGAGCCCCTTGCGCAGGTCCTCCTTCATCTTGCCGTACATGCTGCCCATCCTCCTTATGGTCTGGCCGCGACCCACAGGATCGCGGCGGGCCGGACGCTTCCTCGGGCAAAACCGGGAAGGGGGAGTATAGAGACCGCGGTGCGTGGGCGTCAATCGACCGCCGCGGGCCCCGGCGCCGGCTCGGCCCCGGGACGGGCGTCGCGCCCTCGGGTGCCGCCCGCCGCGCCTGCCCGCGCCAGCCGTGCCATCTGGACGGCGGCCAGCCCGAAGAGGACGGCACTGAGCGCGAAACCGTGCAGGTTCGTGGCGATCTGGATCACCAGGTAGCCCAGCAGGGGCGCCCCGATGCCGCGGCCGCCCACCAGGACCGTGTGCACCGTCTGGTAGGCACTCGGGTCGGCCTCGCCGACGAAGTAGAGGCTGCTCAGGTTCCACGCTAGGTTCACCCCGGCCATGGCGACGCCGAAGCAGAGGAAGGCCGCGTAGACCGTGCCGATCTGGAGTTGGCCCGGGGCGAACCATGAGAGCAGCAGCAGGATCGGGTAGCTGGCCAGGAAGCCGAAGACGTACGCGCAGAATCGCACCGGTTTCACGCGCCGCATCACGCGGCCCATGAGGGGCGAGAAGAGGATCATCCCCGCCTGCCCCATCAAGCCGCGGGCCACCCCGATGCGGGTGTAGTCGAGCCCCAGGTCGTTGACCAGGTACAACGGCACGATCGGCACCAGCGACAGAAAGGCGACGCCGTAGAGGAAGAAATTCTCCTCGAAGCGCCGGAAGAGCACGTCTTCTTTCAGGATCCGCCCCACCAGCCGCACCGACTGGCGCACCGAGCGCAGCCCGGCGACAAAGCCCGGCTCACTCAGGATCCGGGCGATGCGTGTGCCGCGCTCGAGGCGCCGGGCGTAGTCGACGCCGGCCTCCATGCGCATCATCAGGAGCGAGCCGGCGAAGCCGCAGACCCCCAAGATGGCGAAGAGCAGCCCGTAGGCGTTCTCGTTGTAATCTAGAATCTTGCCGGCCAGCACGGTCAGCACGAGTCGCACGGCCGTATTGGCCGAGATCGTGGCGCCGAAGACCTGCTCGCGATTTTGGGGCCGGTAGACGCGCTGGATGATGGCGACCTGGGCGCTGACGATCATCGCCTCCGCCACCCACGCGAGCCCCACGATCGCGATGAACCAACCCGGTTCACGCCACACGCCCACCAGCGCCATCCCGAGGCGCCCGGCGATGGCGGCCGCCAGCACGAACGGCGCCTTCGGGCGGTTCATCATGGCGCCGGCCCAGAAGGCCGAGGCGAGGTAGCCGCCGCCATTGAGGATGTTGAGGAGCGTGACCTCGAAGGCCGACCCGCTGAGCGTCTTGGCCAGGATCGTATCGGAGAGGTTGAGGATGCTGGCGGAACAGCCCGTCAGCAGGGCCGAGAGGATGTGCAGCCGGAAGGCGCCCCGTTCCGGCGCGCTCAGGTCTTGGGGCCACAGGATCGCCAGGACCCGCGCGAGCTGCGTCTGCCAGACCCTCATCCAGGCCCCCACCCAGATCCTTACCCGTCCATCGCACCGGCGGCCGCCGAATCGCGCCCGGCGCGAACGGTGACGGGCCAGCATGATGATGCTCGGGTAGGGGTGTCAAGGATGTCCAGCGCCGCGGATGGGCGGGAGAATGGCGGAGGATGACAGAATCATGATCCCCGGCTGACAGCCGATGGATTCCCTGGAGACGCGGTGCAGGTGGCAGGCAGGGCCGCTCGGGTTGCCTGCCGACCGGCGCCCCGGACGGGCCGGCCCGAGTCTCCACAGTCTGGGGGTGGATGCGAGCTCAAGTCTGCACGGAGTCAGAGCCAAGCGGCGACGAGGAGTGAAGCGTGCGCAGTCGAACGGTTCCCGGCAAGTACGCGGTGGGCAGTTGGAAGGACATCGACGCGGCCGATGCTCAGAACGAGCTGGAGCGTCAGGTGATGGCCACGCGTCATCTGCAGGTGGTGCGATGCCTCTATCGCGAGGGCGCCGACTTTCCTGCGCACGTGCACCCGCAGGAGCAGATCACGATCGTCGAGGACGGAACGCTCGAATTCGAGCTGGCGGGCGAGAGCCTGCGCGTCGGCCCGGGGCAGATGATCTCGATCTTCCCGGGCGTGCCGCATTCGAGCCGCGTCATCGGCGGGCAAGTCGTGCATGCACTGAATCTGTTCCACGCACCGGATCTGGAAGCATCCCGCGAAGCCAGTTAGCGGTGGACCGATTGTGGGGGGCGATGCTGGACGCGGGCGCGTCCTTGCCCCCAGCTTCCCGCTCGCGATGTGCGCTGGCGGACAGCTTCCTACCTTAGTGCTTGACCCTGACGCCCGCGGCGTTGTGGTAATGCTCGAGGACCAGGTTGCGTACCTTTTCAGTCATCTCCCGCGTGGATGGGTAAGCCACGTCCTGATAGGTCCCGTCTGGCAGCCGTCGGCTCGGCATGGCCACGAACAGCCCACGTTCCCCTTGGACCACCTTGATGCCTTTGACGACAAAGCAGGCATCGAATGTCAAGGTGGCGATCGCCTTGAGCGACGGGTCTTCGACCAAGGTGACTTTGACACTCGTGATTTCCATCGCAACACCCGTTTGGAGTGGCTCATCACGTCTTGGCGAATCCCAAATGTCACTCTACCACTGAGAGCGTGAGCGTACCAGGTCTAACCATGTTGCCGGTCCCGAGTAGAGCGCAGCAGACGGGAAGCCATCTTCTGGAAATCAGCGCAGATAGACGACTCGAACGATACGCGTGTCAACATCCCCGCGCACCCTTACGAAGTGCACGCCGGCAGCCACCGGGCGATCCGGGGCCAGGTCGCCCAGGGCGATGGCGTGCAGCCCGGGGTCGAGGTGGCCCAGCGACCGTCCGGCCAGCCGGCGCCCGGCGACGTCGAGCAGGTCCAGCTCATAGCAGCCGCCGGTCAGGGTGCGGAAGACGATCCGGCTGCCGGGCCGGGCGGGGGTCGGGCAAATCGTAACCGTGTGATCCAGGGCCGGGCCGGCGGGCAAGGGTGGGGCATCCAGGAGCGCGGTGTAGCCGCCGCCGGCTGCGGGCCACAGCGCGAGCCTGGCGCCCGCCAGGGCGAACGGTCCGCCAGGCGATGCGAGGCCCAGACCCTCGCCGGGCCCCAGGACCTGCTCGGACCACTCGGAGAGCTCGACCCAGCGGACTTGGCCCTGCAGGCCGCCGGGGAACCACCCGGTCCACCCGGGCAACGAGGTCTGCTGGCCTTCGCCGGACCATTCCAAGACGACCTGACCGCTCTGGTGGAGCGTGATGATGACGCGACGCACCGTCAGGCCCTGCGCCTGGAAGCGCAGGTCGGCGGTCAGCGTGCCCCCGGCGGTGGTCCATGAGGCGCACAGGTGCTCGTGGCCGCCAGGTTGCTGGAAGGTCTGGACGGCCTGGGAGGCGGCGGCTTCCGCGACCCAAGGGGCCAGGATGGGCTGCAGCCCGTCGGGTGCGCCCGATGCTGAGGCCGGCGGGAGGAACTCGCAGCGGCCGTCGGCGCCCACCATCAGCGTGTCGCTCCCGGCTGAGGGCCCGGTTCCCGGGCCGCGGAACGAGAAGCCCAGGGGAATGGGCGCCCGCTCCAGCTCGCCGGCGCCCAGCATGAACGCGCCGCGGCGGGTCAGGAAGCCTCTTTCGCCCAGCCCATCCTCGACGGCGGCGCGGATATCGGTCCGAGCCAGCGTGCGCTCGAGGTCACTTGCCGCCGCCAGCAGGCCGGCGGCAGCGTCGCTGAAACTCGAGCGGGGAAGCAGAAAGTAAAGCGTGCCCACCGCCAGCCGATCCGCCACATCCGCTCCGAGGAGCTCGCGCAATCGCCACAGCAAGCCGCTCCACAGCAGGCCGTCCGCGTGGGGATCGCCGACGCGATCGACGGGATAGCGGCGCACCTCGGTCAAATCGGACAGACAGCCGCCCGGGCGAAACGACCCATCCCAGTCGCCCACACACGCATCGCCGGTGAACGAGGCCGCCAGGTAGTCGGCGAAGCCTTCGCTGAGCGCCCGCGCGTCCATGCTGACGAGCGCGCCGACCGCGGCGTGGTACAGCGCGTGCCCGTACTCGTGCAAGATCACATCCGCGTCCTCGGCGTCGTCGATGCCGCCGTCGCCCAGGTAGATGCGTCTTTCAGCGGTGCTGTACCAGGACGCATCACTCCCGGTGGCATGGACGGTGACACTCTGCGGGCGGGCATTGAGCGCGAGGAATCCCAGGGCTTGGAGGCGCTGCTGAGCCCGGGTGATGTGGTGATAGGCCATCACCTCTTCGAAGTGCAGGTCGCGGGCCGAGTAGAAGAACTGCAGTGTGGGGTGGAAGGCCCGCCCCGCGGGGCTGTCGACGTCGACCCAGGCGCCGCGCAACAGCCCGCTGCCGTCCAGGTCGGTCAGGCTGACCGCCACGCGCCAGGGATCGACGTCGTCGCCGCTGCCCAGGTCGCGATTGCCCGAGGCGATCACCGGATTGGGGTCGAAGACGAAGCCTGCGCCGCTCGCGGGGGTGAAGCTCTGCGCGAGCACGGCGACCGGGACGGCCGCGAGCGCGCCGAGAACCAGCCCCACCGCCCCCGGGCGCCTTTGGCGCCAGACCCCGCGCGTGCTCCGGTCTTTTCTCATGCCGCCCCACGTCCGGCGGATTCACCTGGGCGCGAATCCGCCACCCACACCCCAGGGGGCCATGCGGATCCGATCGGCGGCTTGCGCGGCCGCCGGACAGGGCCCGCCGGCCGCCGTTCCCGGCGGTCGGGCAGCGCCCGGCTGGACGGACTGAAAAGGGGCTCTAGGGCAGATTATACCACATCCGGCCGCCTCCAGGGGGACGCGGGGGTCGCCAGGTCGCCCCACCGCGCGATCAAGGCTGCTCGGCGTATTGGGCGTAGATCGACTCGGCGAACTCGACGTCGGCCTTGCTGCCGATGACGAGCGGCACGCGGTGGTGGAGCCGCTTGGGCTCGATGTCGAGGATGCGCTGGGTGCCGGTCGAGGCCTTGCCGCCGGCGTTCTCGACGACGAAGGCCAGCGGGCTGCACTCGGGCAGCAGGCGCAGCTTGCCGCTCTTGTTCTTCGAGTCGGCCGGGTACAGGAAGACGCCCCCGTAGAGCAGATTGCGATGGAAGTCGGCGACCAGCGAGCCGATGTAGCGCGATGAGTAGGGCTCACCGCGGGGGTTGGTGCTCGACTTGAAGCCATCGACGATCTTGCGCGTGGGCTCATCCCAGCGCGAATAGTTGCCCTCGTTGACGCTGTAGATCTTGCCTTGCTCGGGCGTGCGGATGTCGGGGTGCGAGAGCAGGAACTCGCCGACGCTGGGGTCGAGCGTGAACCCGTGCACGCCGTGGCCGGTGGTGTAGACCAGGATCGTGCTGGGGCCATAAATCACGTAACCCGCGCAGACCTGGTTCTTCCCGCGCTGCAGCACATCCTGGTGCGTGCCGGTGGGCCCCGAGCTGACGCGCCGATGCACCGAGAAGATCGTGCCGATGCTGACGTTGGCATCGATGTTGGAGGAACCATCAAGCGGATCGAAGGCCAGGGTGTAGCTGCCGACCGCGTAGCGCTCAGGGATGCGGATGATGTCCTCGTGTTCCTCGGAGGCCATCACGCACAGGTGGCCCGCATACCGGAGATTGCGAATGATGATGTCGTCGGCGTACTCGTCGAGCTTCTGGACCTTCTCGCCCTGGACGTTGACCTTGCCGGTCAGACCGAGGATGTCAACCAGAGCGGCCTTGCCCGTCTCGCGCGCGATGATCTTGGCCGCCAGCATCAGGTGGCGCAGCAGGCTGCTCAGCTCCCCGCGGGCGGCGGGGGAAAGCCGGTACTGCTGTTCGGCGATGTGCTCGGTGAAGCTGATGCCGATCATCTGGCTGCCACTACCGTTGTCGACGCCGCTCTGGGCGCCTGGGACGCTGCTCGAAGCCATCCTCGCAATCCTCCGACCCGGGCCCGCCGGCGGCGGGCAATGCGCCCGCGGGATCGCTCCAGACCGCCCGGAGTGTCCACGAGCGCGTAATCCAGACTCCGTCTGCCGATTATAGCCAGCGGGCCGAGTTGCGGCAGCACTTTATTCTTGCCCGCCCCAGCAGGCGCACCTAGAGTGAAACATCCCCTCGGCCGGGCGATGTCACCCGAGCCGCAGCCCCGCCCAGAAGGCGGTGCGTTCGCTGGTCCCAGCCGGCGAGGCCGTGGAAGGCAGGGAGTTCACGACAGCATGGAGGGCAGGATCCCGTGAAACTCACTCCCCTGGATATTCGCAAGCAGACCTTCCGCCACAAGGCGATGCGGGGCTTCGACCCCGAAGAGGTGCGCATCTTCCTCGACATGGCCGCGGACGAGTACGAGAAACTGCTGCAGGAAAACGGCATGCTGAGCGAGAAGGTCCGCTACCTGACCGAGCGGCTCGACGAATATCACAACCTCGAGAAGACGCTGCAGGCCTCGATCCTGACCGCCGAGCGCGCCGCGGCCGAATCGCGCGAGCGGTCACGCATCGAAGCGCAGACGATCATCAACGATGCGCACGTGCGCTCCGAGAGGATTCTCGACGACGCGCGCAGCCGGTTGCGCCGGCTGAGCGAGCAACTCCAGCAACTCAACTCCGAGAAGGATCTCTTCCTGCAGCGGTTCCATGCCCTGCTCGACGGCCACGCCAAGTTCTTGGCGGGCCAGCAGGCGGATCTGGACGCCATCGACGCGCTCGACGCGCGCGCCCGCTCGCTGATCGCGAACAGCACGTCAGTACCGTTGGGGGCAGGTGGTTTCGGTGCGCCCGCATTCGGGGGCGAGCCGGACGATGGGGGCGACGCCGGGAACGGCGAGCACGCGGGCTCCCCCGAGCAGGGCTACCCAACGGGGGGGGAGTCGGAGGACTATCCCTTGTCGGCCTTCGAGCGCGGTGAATCCGAGCGCGAGTCGCCCGCCGATCCACCCAAGCGTCGCTTCACCGAGCCGGTGCTCGGACGGTCCGCCGCTCCGGGCGCCGGGCCCGGCTTCCTGCGCCCGGAGGGCCGGCGCGCTCCGGCGCGCGAGCCATTCCCGCGCGAGGCGTCCGTAGAACAGGCGGCCGAGGGTCTCTACCCTCCGCCCGTCGAACGCGCGGAGGGGTTCTTTGAGTTGAACGCGCGACCCAACCCCGACGGGGGCGCCCAGCCGTGAGCCAGACCGAAGGCATCGCGGCGCGGGCGCGCGAAGCGGCGGATTTCCTGCGCGCCCGCGGGTTCGGCGCACCGGGGGTGGGGCTGATCCTCGGCTCGGGGCTCGATCAGATCGCCGATCAGCTCGATGAGCCGAATTCGATTCCCTTCGGGGACATCCCGCACTTTCCGGTCTCGACCGTGGGCTTTCACAGCGGCCATCTGGTCAGCGGGCGCCTGGCCGGCCGACCGGTCGTCGTGATGCGCGGGCGTGTCCATTACTACGAAGGCTACACGATGCCAGCGGTGGCCTTCCCGGTGCGGGTCATGCGGGCGCTGGGCGTACGGACCCTGGTCATCACCAGTGCGGTCGGAGGTCTGCACCCGCTCTACCGCGAAGGCGATCTGGTGGTCGTTGTCGACCACATCAATCTGATGGGCGACAACCCGCTCATCGGCCCGAACGAGGACGAGCTCGGCCCGCGCTTTCCCGACATGAGCGAGCCCTACGACCGGGGCCTGGGTGAGCTGGCGGTGGGCGCCGCGCTGCGCGCCGGCATCACGCTGCACAAGGGGATCTTCGTGGGTGTGGCCGGCCCGAACCTCGAGACGCGCGCGGAGTATCGCTTTCTGCGCATGATCGGGGCCGACGTGGTGGGGATGTCCCTGATCCCCGAGAACCTCGCCGCGGTGCACGGGGGCATGAACGTGCTCGCCCTGTGCGTCGTCACCGACATGTGTTTGCCCGACGCGCTCCAGGCCGCGGACCTGCACAAGATCCTGGGGGCCGCCAGTCGCGCCCAGCCGCAGCTCAACAAGGTGATCACCGGCGTGCTCGCGAGCATGGGGGACTAGGGGTTGAGGACATTCCTGGCGAGCGCCGCCGCCACGCTCCTGATCGATCAAATCACCAAGGCTCTCGTGCGCGCTCACCTGGAGTTGCGCGTCATGGTGCCGCTGCTCGGCGATTTCGCGCGCCTGCGGTACGTCCAGAACGCCGGCACCGCCTTCGGGTTGTTCCAGGGCGGCCGCATCCTGCTGATGGCGATTTCGATCTTCTCGGCCGCGGTGGTCGTGTACCTCGCCGTCAGTGGGCGCTACCGGTTTCGTGGCAGCCACGTCGCCTTTGGACTCGTGCTGGGCGGGGCGCTCGGCAACTTGGTCGACCGTTTCTGGCTGCGCGAGGTCGTCGACTTCATCGACGTGGGCATCGGCCCGCACCGCTGGCCAACCTTCAACGTGGCCGACATCGGCATCACCCTGGGCGTGATCTATCTGGCGGTGGCGTTCCTGGTCGGGGAGCGCCGCGCGCAGGGCGAAGCGCCGGACGCCGAGCGGGGCGATGCATGAGCGCGGCCGCCTCCACCGCTCGCCGGAGTCTGCGGGTCGAGGAAGAAGGCGAGGGTGTGCGGATCGACGTCTTCCTGGCGGAGCGCGTCGCCGCGGTCTCACGCACGCAGATCCAACGGTTGATCCGCTCGGGCGAGGTCTTGCTCGAAGGCCGCCTGTGCAAGCCGAGCACGCCGGTGGCCGAGGGCCAGGAGGTCACCTGGCCCGATGGAGCGGGGCTCAGCGAGATTCGGGCCGAAGCGGAACCGGTGCCGATCGACGCGGTGTTCGAGGACGACGACCTGCTCGTCCTGCACAAGCCGCCCGATCTGGTGGTCCACCCGGCGCCGGGCAACTGGAGCGGGACGCTGGTCAACGGCCTGCTGCACCGCTGGCCTGGTTGGGACGGGCCCGGTGGGGGCGTGCGCCCTGGCATCGTGCACCGCCTCGACAAGGACACCAGCGGCCTGTTGGTCGTCGCGCGCAGTGCCCGTGCCTATCAGGCTTTGAGGGAGCAATTTGCGGCGCACAGCACCGAGCGCATCTACGTGGCCCTCGTCTGGGGCCACCTGCCCCAGGAGGAGGGTGAGATCGATCGCCCGATCGGGCGGGACCCTCGCAACCGCCAGCGCATGGCGGTGGTGGACAGAGGCGGAAAGCCCGCGCGGACGCACTGGCAGGTCCTGGCGGCGTTTGACTCCTTCTCCCTGCTTCGCCTAGGATTGCGCACGGGGCGCACCCACCAGGTGCGTGTGCACTTGGCCAGCATGGGCCATCCGGTGGTGGGTGACGCGCTCTACGGGGGGGTGACGTTCGCCGGGCGGCTGGCGCCGGCCGATCGGGCCTGGGCCCAGGGGCTGATGAGGCGGATCGGCAGGGTCGCCCTGCACGCTTACCACTTGGGATTCCGCCATCCGGCCGATGGCGAATGGCTGGTGTTCGAGGCCCCGGTACCGCGGGACATGGAAGGAGCACTCCTTCAGCTGATGGAGCCAGGAGGGAACGCATGAAGGCAGAGAAGCGCGTCGAGGGTGATGTCACCATCATCACGCTGAGCGGGAAACTAATGGGCGGCCCCGATGCGGAGGCGGTCCGCGAGCTGATCAAGGGCAGCCTGGATGCGGGTTCGAAGAAGGTGTTGATCGATCTGGGCGATGTCTCCTGGGTGAACTCCACCGGGCTGGGCATCCTCATCGCCAGCCACGTTACGGTGACCAACGCGGGGGGCAGCGTCAAGCTCTCGCGCGTGTCGAAGCGGATTCACCAGATCTTCATGGTCACCAAGCTCCACACGGTGTTCGACACCTACGACAGCGTCGAGCAGGCCCTGGCCAGTTTCTGATGGCGCGCGAGCGGGAATGCCTGAAAGGGTCACCGCGCCGCGCAGCCCGGAGCGCTCAGGCGGCGAACCCAAGAGTGGTGCTGATGTCACAAGAATGGAAGCCCAACGAAATCCACGTGACGATCCCCACCCGCATGGAAGCGCTGAGCATCATCGACAAGGTGGTCGAGGGCATCGTCGAGCTGATAGACCTGTCCGAAGAGGAAGCCAACGCGATTGCCATCTCGGTCGTGGAGGCGGGCACGAACGCGGTCCAGCACGGCAACTGCTTCGACGAAAAGCTGCCGGTTGAATTCACTTTCGTGACCGGGGGCGACCAGTTCCAGGTGATCGTGCGGGATCGGGGCCCGGGCTTCGATGTCGATAAGGTGCTCAACGCCGATCCCACGACCCCGGAAAGCCTGCTCGCTCCGCGCGGCCGGGGGATCTTCATCATGCGGAGCCTGATGGACGAGGTCTCATTTCGCATCGTCGCTGGTCAGGGCTGCTGGGCCATCCTCACCCGCAAGCTGCGTGGAGGGCGTTAGGGGCGCCACTTACCACCCGGTCCCGGAGGGCGGATCCGATGGAGCACAACCAGTCGCGGCCCGCCGGGCGAATCTTGGCTCTCGATCCCGGACGAGCCCGCACCGGCATCGCGCTGAGCGATCCCGAGGGTTGCCTCGCCTCGCCCCTGGAGACCGTGTCCTACGCGCCGGCCAAGCTGGTCGATCACGTGCTGGATCTGATCACCCGCCACGAGGTCGTGGCGGTCGTGATCGGCCTGCCGCGCTTGCCGAGCGGAGACGAAGGCGAGATCGCCGTGCTCTCGCGCGAGCTGGCCGAGCGGATCCGCCGCCGAGCCGAGGTGAAGATCGTCCTGCGCGACGAGACGCTGACGAGCTGGGAAGCGCAGAGCCTCGTGCCCAGCGCGAATCGCCGCCGGCGGCACGCGACGCCGCGTGCCCGCCGGGGGGAAGTGGATCGCCTGGCCGCCGCGCTCATCCTGCAGGACTATCTGGACGAGCTGCGCCGTGCCCAGGGCCGGCTGGGCGAGGGCGAGGGAGGCCGGCCGGATGTGCCAGCGCACCCCTAGCCCTGAGCCGCAGTGGGCCGCGCCCCGGGCGGCCGGACGGCCCGAGCCGCGAACGGGACGATCCCTTCGGGCGTTTCAGTGGCGCAAGGCGTTCCTCGGTGTCCTGATCGCCCTGGTCGTCGCCGCGGCCCTGGGGACAGCGCTCTACGCGCGCGTCCAACGGGCGCTCGATGCACCCCACGATCCGGGGGGAATGCCGCAGGAAGTCGAGGTGCGTCGCGGCGAGAACCTCCGGGGAATCCAAGCGCGCTTGGAGGCGCAGGGCATCCTGGCGCCGCGCACGCCGCTCACCCTGTGGGGGCGGCTGACCGGCTCGGACCGGCAGATCAAGGCTGGGCTGTACGTGTTCTCCCCGGCGCAGTCAGCCCGGGAGATCCTGCGGGCCCTGGTGGAGGGCCGAACGTTGAAGCTCGCGGTGACGATTCCCGAGGGCTGGGACATGGCGCGAGTCCTCCCGCGGCTCAAAGAGGCGCTGCGGATCGACGAGCAAGAGCTGGCCGCCGCCGTCGCGGACTCAGCGTGGGTGCGATCGCTCGGCATTCCGGGCCCGGGGCTGGAGGGCTACATCTTTCCTGAGACCTACGCGTTCGAGGTCGGCGCCTCGCCGCAGGAGGTCCTGGCCGTCATGACGCGCGCGTGTCTGGCGCATTTCGACGAAAACCGGCGCCGGCGAGCCGAGGCGCTCGGGCTGAGCTTGCGCGAGGTGGTGACGCTGGCCTCGATCATCCAGGCCGAGGCAGCGCTGGTGGAGGAAATGCCCCGGATCTCGGCCGTCTACCACAACCGGCTCCGCCAGCGTCGCCGTCTGGAAGCCGATCCGACCGTGGCCTATGCCTTGGGGCGGGTGGGGCAGCGGCTCTGGGAGCGAGATCTGCACGTCGAGTCGCCCTACAATACCTACCTCCACGCCGGTCTGCCCCCGGGGCCGATTTGCTGTCCGGGGCTGGCCAGCATCGACGCGGCTTTGCACCCGCTGGAGGGGTGCCAGGACCTGTACTTCGTGGCGCGGGGGGACGGCTCCCACGTCTTCTCGCGGACTTTGGCGGCTCACAATCGGGCCCGGGAGGCGCTCCGCCGGACGCGGGCGCGGTCGGCCGGGGGTTGAGCCCGGCGCGCTGTCCTGCTAGCGTGGCCGCCCGTTGGGTGGCCCCGCGCCGGGTGGTTCCCCGCCGGTGGGCCGCCCGCCGGGCGAGCGAGCAGAACCAGCTGGAGAACCTGCCATGGAGAAGCCTCAGAAGACCCCGAAGAAGGGCAAGAGCGCGGGCGCGCCCAGGGCCAAACAGGTCCGCGAATCCGGCGTGTCCGGGGGAGCGCGGATCGGCCGGCGCAACATCGTGCTCTTTGTGGCCGGATTGGCCGCCATCGTGCTGGGCTACACGATCCTGAGCCTCGGGGGGGAGTCCCTGGGAGCCATCCTGCTCGTGGGCGGCTATCTGGGGCTAGTGCCGTGGGCCATTCTGGTCCGGGACCGGGACGGCCAGAAGGTCGGCGGCCCGTCGGGCGCGGGCGCCCGGACCTAGAAGCGCCAGGGGGGCTTCCGTTCGGTCAGCCGCGCTTCAGGGGGGCGAATAGCTCAGCTGGTTAGAGCGCCTGCCTTACAAGCAGGAGGTCACAGGTTCGAATCCTGTTTCGCCCAAGGTCGGCAGTGCCCTCGTTCGTGCACCAAAATGGGCCAGGGCAGGTGAGCCTCCGGCCCGATCCGCCGGGCCCGGCGGATCGACCCAAAGCCCCTTGTTACGGAACGATACGCCCCCATCTCCTCCTTGACACCCCATCCCGGCATTGATATACTTCGGGCGTGCAAGCTAGCAGTGGAAGAACTGCAGAAAGGGGGTGCTCAAGCAGCAAGGCTCTTACCGTTGAGACTTCTTTGACTTTTGCATCATAGGTTTGGTCCTGGTCAGCCCAAAGCAAGCTGGGACCGAGCTGAAACCCTTGGGAGGTTTGAGGGATGAAGAAGCTTCTAAGTGCAATGATAGCGCTTGCACTTGTCAGCGGTGCCGCTTGGGCCAGTATTCCTGACCCCGACTACTGCGTAGTCACACCAGGTGACACCATGGCCTATCCGCGGCTGCTCGGAGTTCCGGCGGTGACCGGTGGTGCGCCGTACTGGGATCTGGGCATCACGGTGAAGGCCTTTGGTGGCATCACCCTCGCCAACGTCTACGTCGAGGTGGTTTTCGATGTCAGCTGCGATGGTCTCTGCAGCTGCACCGGGCTCAACCTGACGGGCTATACCAACGCCAGCGGCTACCTGGGCCTCCAAGTGAGGCTCGGGGGATGCTGCCAGGCGACGGCGGCGGCCATCATACTGGCGGATGCAGTGCCTATCCGCTCGTATGAGTACGTTGTGAGCGCGGACATCACGAGTCCGTTGGGCGGTGGTGATTGTACGATCAACCTGGCTGACTTCAGTAACTTCGGTGGTGCCTACGGTGGTGGCGGTGGTTGCACGGACTTCAACGGCGACGCCGCGACCAACGTGGCCGACTTCACCGTCTTCGGTGGTGGTTGGGGAAAGAGCTGCCCGAACTAGTGCAGAGATTTCACTGCGAACCGGCCTGGGCCGCTTGCGGCTCAGGCCGGAGTTTTTAAGCCCCAGGATCGAGCGGCCACGGGACTCTACCCCCTCCCTGGCAGCGGCTGCCGCGATCGTAGTTGAACTTCCGGTCCGCCTGGCCGAACTTCTGAAGGGGGAAGCGGGTTAATGCCCACATGAGCGCTTGGTCAACCCAAAGGTCTGGTCGCATCGCCTGGCGGCGATGTGCCATCTGGCTCGGCATCTTCGCCGCCGGCTCGGGGGCAGTCGTCGCCCAGGCCCAGTTCGGGCCGCATGCCAATGCTATCCTTATCCCCCATATCCAGTCCGGACTGGAATTCAGCTATGGCCAGTCCTACGAAGGCCTGTCGAATTTGCGTGCCTGCCGGGATGCGATCGTGTCGGGCCCGGTGGGGAGCAGTGAAGAGGCGCAGGGGCGGATCTTCTACTTGATGCTCAGTCTGGAGGACTGCCCCGGGCCGCTGGGGTTCTGTGCGATCGACTTCGGTTTCGCGCAGTACGATTTCTCGGCGCTCGCGATCGTGGGTCACGGGTTCTTCTGTCCCCCCCGGGCCGGCATTCTCACCATCCCCAGCGCCGGATGGCCGGGGCCGAACGAGGGCGTGGCGATCACGTACACGGGACCCCAAGAAGACAGGACCCGGAGAGAGAAGATCTGCGAGTTGGCCTGGTTTGCGGCCTACGTTTACGGGGCGCAGACGCTGCCGCTGGGACCCAATCCGATGACCGGCATGGTGGGGATTACTGACGACGCGAACCCGCCGAACCTCGATGAGCTCGAGGAGTGGCAGCTCGGCGTGCTGGCCTTCGGCGTCGCGGGCTACAACCCTTGCGCGCCGCCGAATGTGCGGGGAGCCTGTTGTTTGGGGGGCCGGTGCCAGGAGCTCTACCGCGACGACTGCGATCTGCAAGGCGGGGTCTTCCAAGGGGAGAACACGGACTGCTTCCCGAACCCCTGCTTGCCCCCCAAGGCCACGACGTGGGGCCGGCTGAAGCGAATGTACCAGTCCAACTAGCCCCGCGAACGAGCCGGGTCAATCCGCGCGGCGGCCGGATTGCGAAAACCCCGAAGCCGTATGTCGTTGAGGCGCAGGCGCGTGGGTTCCTGCATCCCCCCCGGGCCGCGGGAACGTAGAAAAAGCTTGAGTGACCTTCCGCGCTGACGTAATAGGGTATGAGGAGTTTGTTGCAGAACGGAGTTCTGCATACACTTGGGAAAAGGAAAGATTGGTCCGAAGGGGGATCAATCCGGGCGATCCCGTTCCCATTGTCAAGGAGGTCGTTCTGATGAAATGGGCCATCTGGATATTTGCTGCAGCACTGCTGTCCGGGACCGCGGCCTTGGGAGACTCCAACAACGTCATGGGTGGGGCGCTGATAGCGCACTATCCGTCTCAGATCACCTATTCCACGGATCCCCCCGCTTGCGGGAACTGGTGCTGCGCCTACGAGCCCTACGCGATCTCCTCGATCGCGGAGGAGAATGTCCGCATCGATGCGAGTGATGATCCCGTGATCTGGTATGTTCTGGCAGCTTGGCAGGAGGATAAGATCTTCTGCGCCGCGGAGTTCGGCCTCGGAAATTACACGGCGGCCAATTTTGCTGTCATCGAATACAGTCCGTGCTTTCCGTCAGAGGCGGGCGGGCTCGAGCTTCCTACCGCTGGGTGGCCGGGCCCGAATGAAGGCACGGCCTTCACGAGATCTGGAGAGGTCCCCTGGTCGGGCAACTGGCTACCCATCTACTACTTCGCGGGCTACGCCTACGGTGGCGTGGAGATGATCCCCATCGACGTCGATCCCGTGACCGACTTCGCCGGATTCTCCAACTGCGATCAGAACCCGCAGCTCGGCGAGGTTGTCGCCGAGCGCCGGGGGGCAATGGGCATCAACATGGAGGGCATCAAGGTCGGGCCCAGCGAGGACCCCGAGATGGTCTGCTGCGTGACCCCCCTGACAGGTCCTCCGGAGTGCCACATCGCGACCGAGCAGGCGTGCCTCGACATGGGTGGCACGTGGCGTCCGGACCTTGGCAGTAGCTGCGTGGGGAATCCCTGCGATCCGGTGCGTGCCTGCTGCTGGACGAACTCGCTCCTGCAGCGCGTCTGTTCGGAGCTGACCGAGACCGACTGCATGGCGCTGACCTCATTCGGTGTGCCCACCTGGCTTGAGAACATCGAATCGTGCACTCCCAACCCCTGCAACGAGGCGGCCTGCTGTGTCGGCGAGGCCTGCACGATCGAGACGGAGCTCGACTGCGATGCCTTGGGTGGCGAGTTCATCCCGGGTGTGATGTCGTGCGACCCCAATCCGTGCGATCTGGGGGCCTGCTGCTTCGATGAGGAGCCGTATTGCACCTACGTCTACGAGCATGAATGCCTGGCGGCTCACCCGGAGATCCAGGAGTTCACGCCAGGTCAGATCTGGCATCCGTCGGGCAACTGCGATCCCGGGAATCCGTGGTGCTATCCGAGCCCGGTTGAGGAGTCGACCTGGGGCCGCATCAAGCGGCTGTACCAGTAGCGATCAGGCGGATGGAACCAGCGCCTTCCCCGTATCGGATGGCCCGCAGGGGAGGCGCAGCCGGGGCCGGCGCGCACGCAGGCGGAGCCGGCGTCACGTTCGTCGACCAGGGCTGAGATGCTTCGCGAGGGGATCCCACACGACTGGGATCCCCTCCGCGTTTCTGGATGACGTTTCTGGATGAGCGGAGCCATCGCGGGGATCTGGCCGCGGGGCGCCCCGGCCAGGACGGGAGGGCTGATGGAGGTAGCCGAGTCGTTGGAGCCGGGGGGCCAGCGTGTCGCCCGGGTCCGCTGGATCGGTCTGGGGGCGTTGGGTTGCCTGGTCGGGCTGATCGGGCTGGCCCTGCTGACCGGCGGGTTGGGCTGCGGCTCGCGCCGCGGCGAGGGTAGCAAGGTGCTCGTCGTCGGCCTGGACGGCGCCACCTGGGATCTCGTCCAGCCCTGGATCGACCGCGGGGATTTGCCCAATCTCCAGCAGCTCCAGCAGAACGCGGCCTGGGGTGAGCTCCAGAGCAGCGTGCCCTACCTGTCGCCGCCTGCCTGGGCCACGGCCGTCACGGGCGTCAACCCGGGGCGGCACGCCATCTACGACTTCCAGCGCCGCTTGCCCCAGGACACCGTGGTCGTCAACGAGACCGCCAAGAGCCGCCGCGCGCAGCCGATCTGGCGCATGCTGGCGCCCTCCCAGAAGCGGATCCTCCTGATGAACATCCCGATGACCGATCCGCCCGATCCGATCAATGGTCTTTTCATTGCCGGATTCCCGCACCTGGACAAGACCGGTTACACCTACCCGGCGGAGTTGGAGCAAAGGCTCGAGGACTACCCGCTGGACGAGCTCCAGATGCGTCTGGCTCCCGGCACCGAGGACAGCCTGCTGCAGCAATACCAGCATGACATGACCAGGCGGTTGCAGGTCACCCTCGACTGGCTGAGGCAGGAGCCGTACGACCTGCTCTGGATGGTCTTCACGGCCACCGATCGCATCCAACACACCTTCTACAAGTTCATCGATCCGCAGAGTCCGCACTACGACGCCCCGCGCGCGGCGCGCTACGGGTCAGCCATTCACGATCTGTGGGTCGAGATCGATCGGGCCATCGGCGAGATCCTCGCCGCGGCCGGGCCACAGGTCACGACGCTCGTGCTCTCCGACCACGGCTTCGGACCGATGCGCTACGATCTGAAACTGATGAACTACCTGCTGCGGCCGGGTTCCAGCCTGCGCGACTGGGAAGCGAGCCATGCCTATGTGCTGGATCGCTCCGACGCGGCGCGCATCTACCTCGCCCGCTCCTCCCACGATCCCCGCGCGCGGCTGAACGAGACCGAGGCGCGCCGCGTGCGCGAGAAGATCGTCGATGAGCTGCGCCGGGCGGTCGATCCGGCCACGGGCCGCGCCATCTGCGAGCGCGTCTGGGTGAACGAGGAGGTCTTCGCCGGCCTGCACGCCGAGAAGGGCCCCGACATCGTTGTGTTGCCGGCTTACGGGTATTTTCTGACCTACGGTGACCTGGCGCCCGCGCCCGGGGCACCCTACGTGGTGCCGCACTCCCCGCTGCTGTCGGGATGGCACCGCATGACCGGCCTCTATCTCATCCGTGGTCCTCATATCAGCCCGGGACGGCGCCACGGCGACGGTGAGCGAGCCTACACGCTGACCGACATCGTGCCCACGCTCTTGTATCTGCTGGGTGAGCCGATTCCCGAGGGTCTCGACGGCGAAGTGATGCGCGGCGTGATCGACCCGGTCTACTTGCAGGAGAACCCGCCCCGCCAGACCGCGCCGCTCGATGAGGAAGACCGGCAGCTCACGCCCGCGGAGCTCGAACAACTCCGGAATCTGCAGAGCACACCCTACATCGGCGGCTAGAAGCAACTGCCCCGCATGTGCGGCCAGCCATGGCGGCACGGGTGGCCCGGGCCAGCTCCCGATTCCGGCAAACTTGGGCCGCGGCCCCAGGTCACCTACAGCCCATCGACTTGGGCCAACAGCCGCTCGAGGGCCGCCCGGTTGCGGCCGTCGGCTGCCTGGCTCAGGCTCCACGCCACGAGTTCCTGGGCATCGCCCTGACGGCCAGCCGCCACGAGGGCTTGCGCCGCCATCTGCGTGGTCAGCGCGCGGCCCGGGGCGGTGCGCACGACGCGTGTGAAATACTCAGCCGCTTCCGCCGGGCGCCCGGTCTGGAGCAGGAACGAACCTCGCAGGTAGACGGCCAACGGCTGGGTGGGAAAGCGCTCGAGGGCGAGTTGCGTCAGGCTGTCGGCCCGCGCGGCGCTGTTCGCGTTCATGGCCATCCGGGCTTCGAACCCCAGGCTCCACAGCTCGCTCCCTTCGGGGGGCGTCATCTCCTCGGGGAACGCCAGGGTGGTCGTCTCACGCTTCGCGCGCTCGAGGGTCATCTGGTTGATCAGCGCGATCTGATAGTCCGGGTAGATCTCCAGAGCCCGCTTGAGCGCTGCCTCGGCGATATCGTAGCGCCCCCGCATCATGCTGATCGTGGCGAGCTGGTTGAGGTAGAGGACATTGTTCGGGTGCGCCGCCAGCAGGCGCAGCGAGGTCGATTCGGCGGCAGCGTACTCACCCTGCGTGCGCAGCACCTCGGCCAGGCCATAGAGCGCTGGGGCACACTGGGGATCGAGGCGCACCGCTTCGCGGTAGGCGTCGAGCGCCGCGCGGGGCAGCTCTTCCTGAACGAGCAGTCCGCCCAGGTCGGACTGCACCATCGCGTTGCTCGGATCGCGCCGGGCGGCGAGATGCAGCAGGCCCATTGCGCCCTGGCGGTCCTGCCTCTTGAGCAGGAGGCCCGCTTCGGCGCGCAAGTCTTCACTGGCATTGTCATGGCGGCGGGCCACGGCGGGCAGATCCAGCGCGGACAAGACGGCCAGGACCACCACGCCCGCTGCCAGGAGGCGGCCTCGGCGCAGCGTGCGCACATCGGCGAGAACCGCCCGCCCGCGGTCGAGGGCCGCGCCGGCGGCGGGCAGCGCGGCCAGGACGAGGTACCACCGCGTGGCGCACGAATGCAGGCCGAGCAGGTTGGCGCCGGCGAGCCCCAGGATGGGGGGCAACATGACCCTCAGCGTGCTTTGCCCTCGCAGGTGCCAGCACCCAGCGACCACCAGCAGCAGGTAGATCGGAAAGATATAGGCACCCCACGCCAGCGCCGGCGATGCGCGGCCCAGGACGAGCCGCGGCGAGACCGGATCGGGCACCTCGCGGCCGTTGACGAGGTAGACCGCGCGGCAGAGCAGCGAGCGGATGAACTCGAGCGGTCGTTCGGCCAGGCGCCGCAGGCCCTGTCCGGCGAACTGCTTGGCGTAGCCCCACTCGCCCAGGGTTCGCGCCGCGGCTTCGTTGGCCTGAGCCTGCGCCAAGCCCGGTGTGAACCACGCTGGGGCGCGGGTGGACCGGGCCGTCCCGCAGGTCTCGGGCACGAGTGTCCGCTCGAAGTCGACCGCGCCCGACCAGTTCCACACCGGGCCCCCGCCAGGAACGCCAGCGTGGTGGGCGCTCTGCACACCCACCGGGACAAGGAATGCCACCGCCAGGAGCACCGCCGTGGGCCAGGCCAGGCCCCGGGCCACTCGCTCGGCGCCCGGTGGCGTCCTCCTTAGCTGCGCCCACACCGCGGCAGTGGCCAGGGCAACGAAGGCGAGCGGTTGCAGGAGAAAGCCGATCCCCGCCAGCGCGCCGCCGAGGAGCGCGCGCCACCAGGACGTCCGGTCCCAGAAGAGGAGTCGCAGCACCGGCAGGACGAGCGCGATCCCCCAGGCTACCGGCTGCAAGCGCATTTCGAAGAACACGCCCAGGGGGTGGATCCCGTAGAGCAACGCGGCGATCCAGCGCGCCCGGGGCGACAGCAGCGGCCGCAGAGACCAGGCGACGAGGCAGGTCGTCGCCAGCCCAAGCAGGAGCTGGATGGCCAGGAGCGCGCTCGTGCTCTCGCCCGCGATCGACCCGATGAAGGCGGCCAGGTAAGGGTAGAAGGGCGAGCCCCAGGGCAGGGTGGCTTCCGGAAAGCCGCCGTGCAGGATTGAGAGGGCGCGCGCCTGGTGCAGCCCATCGTTGTAGGTGGGGATCGCCGTGAAGGTGGCCGACTTGAGCGTCAGCCAGCCGACCACCCGGACCCCCAGCGCGCCGAGCAGCGCCGCCATCATCCAAAGTGAGCCAAGCCGGCCTGGCACCGTCTGCGCAGCGAGCGGGCCGCGGTCTGTCGACATGGAAGCTCCTTGGGTTGTCCCGTGGTCTGCTGTCCGTTCGCGGTTCTGGATCCGGTCCGCGGCGGCGTGGTCAGTCCGAGCCCGGCTCAGTCTGGACCGAGCGGGACTCGCCCAGTTCGAGCAGGAGCCGGTCCAGCTCCTGCTGAAGGTCGGGTTGCTCCGGGTCTCGCGTCAACACTTCTCTCAAGGTGGCTACGGCTGCTTGTCGGCGGCCGGCTCTGACCTGCGCGACCACCACATGCCGCGCGAGTTCGGGGTCGTGCCGATGCGCATCCCAAGCGCGCTCCCACGCGTCGGCCGCCGCTTCGTAGCGTTCGAGCATGAACAGCGCCGAGGCCCGACCCACCAGGCCCTCTCGGGACTGGGGCTGCATGGCCAGCAGCCGGTCGAACACCGACAACGCTTCTTGCGGGCGCTCGACCTCCAGCAGCAGGTTGCCCAGACGGTAGTGGGCCTCGCCGTCCTTGGGTCTCTGCGCCAGGGCGCGCTGGAGCAGCGCCTCCGCCTCCTCGTATCGACCTTCCAGAATGTACTCGTGAGCCAAGCCCTTCTGCGCCATGTGATAGTCGGGCGCGATCTCAAAAGCCCGCTCGTACTTGGCACGGGCTTCCGCCCGCCGATTCTCGCGGCTGTAGGATCCGCCCAGGTTGCAGAGGACCCGCACGCTGCGCGGGGCGACCCGCTCCGCAGCCTCGAACAGGCTCAGGGTGGAATTCCAGTCGAGGTTGCGCTCCCACGTCCGCCAGCCCAAGAGGACCGCGGCCACGAGGAGCAGTACGGGCGCGAGCCGCCGCAGGCGAATCCGGGCGAGAAGGGTCTGCCCGAGCGCCGTCACCGCGGCCAGGAAGCCCAGCGAGGGCAGGTAGAGCAGGCGCTCAGCCATGATCGTTCCGATGGGGACGATCAGGTTGGAGACGGGCAGGATGAAGGCGATCCAGGCGCCCCAACCCCAGGCCAGCCGCGGCCGGCGCCCGCTCCGGCGGGCCACCTGAACCGTGGCGGCGAGGAGCCCGATGAGCAGCAGCCCGGCCGGACTCGCCCAGCTCTTCACCGGCTGGATCGCATCGAAAGAGTAGTCAGCACAGAGACGTGCGGGCCACAGCATGAGCAGGATGCCCTTGCCCAGCACCTTGCCCGCGGTCAGGACCCGCAGGTCGAGCGGCGCGCTGAACACCGGGTTGTCGACGAAGCTCACGTCGCGCAAGTCCACCAGGGATCCGAGTACCGCCAGTCGCGCGACGAAGTAGATCGCCATGCCGATCACCACCGCGCCGTCCGCCACCAGCGCGGAGGCCAGGTCCGCGTGTCTCCGGCGGGCGATGCCCGCATAGCCGTGGCCGTCGCCCAGCAGTCCCGTGCGGTGCGCCCCGAGCAGCAGCACCCAGCCGATCGCGCTTTCCTTCGAGCCGGCCGCCAGCGCGAAGCAGAGCGCCACCAGGATCCAGCGCGCCGCCCTCGCGCCCGAGCGCGCGTGCGGGCTCCGGCTGGCTCGGTCCTGGCCGGTCGCCGAGCCGGCGTTGCGCGCGAGGCCCAACCACAGCAGGTACCCGGCCAGCCCGAACAGCGCGGCGAGCGACTCGGCCCGCCCGACGATGCCCGTCACCGCCTCCGTGTGGATGGGGTGGGTGGCGAACAAGAGGGCGACGCCCCAGGCCCAGCCGGCGTGGGTCGGGAAGAGCCGGCGCAGAGCGGCAAGGGCCAGCAGCGTGACACCCAGGTGCAGCGCCAGGTTGAACGCGTGAAAGGGCGCGGGGGTGGGCCCGTGCAGGCCGAGCTGCAGCCGATAGGTGAGCCCCGTGACGGGCCGGTAGAGCCCCGCCTCCATGGGGGGCGGCCACAGGGGATGGGCGAGAGGTTTCCACCACGGCACGTCGGGCTGCACGTAGGCGTTTGTCACGATGAGCCCATCATCATCGTAGGCGAAGCCGCACGACAGGCTATTGAAGTAGGGGAGCAGCGCGGCGGCGCCGAGCAGCAGATAAAGCGCGAGGCGTCGAAGCGTGCTCATCGCGGCGGGACCTCCCCGCCGCCCGGCGCCAGCAGGGGCGGCAGTGAGTCGATGGGCAGCCAGTCGTGGCGCTCAGTGCGCAGCAGGAGGCGTGTGCCGCCTACCCAGTCCTGCCGGTAGATTCGGCGTACGGGGATCTTCCCCCCGCCGGCCAGCGCGTAGACGAGCACGCTGCCGGGGTAAGCCACATCCTGCGCGCTCACCTCGGGCCGGGCCGCTTGGAGCCAGGGTTCGGGCGATTGCGGGCCCAGCAGGGCCAGCACCCAGACCGCGTCGCGATTCGCCATGCGCGCTTCCATCCTGGCCCGCAGCGCGCGGGCCTGAGCGAGAAAGGCGGGCAGCGAGTCGAGCGGGGTCGGTTCGACGCCGGCGATGATGCGCCCGGCGCCATCCGGGAACCAGGCCACCTGGTGCGTCGCGCCCATCCGGCGCAGGTAGTACTCGAGCGAGGGCGACGTGAGGAAGCCGTGGACCACCCAGTCGCCGCTCTCCAATCCGTCGGCGACCATGAAGGCCGCCAGGTCGCGGTCGGCACCCTTCACGCGCGGCCCGCTGCCCCACCCATAGCCGGGCCCGAGCGCTGCCAGCGAGATCACGCCCCACAGAGCGACCGTCGCCAGCGCGACACCCCGCGGCCAGCGGGCGAGTCCCCGGCCCAGGAGCAGCGCGAAGGCGGGCAAGGCGATCGCGTCGGTGCGCCCGAGGACGTAGACCGGCGTCAGGGTCAGCGAGGCGGCAGCGAGGGCGAGGAGCGGCACCGCGACAAACCCCGCCTCGATGAGGGCGCCCTTCAGGTCGTGCGACTCGCGGTCGCCAACGTGGTCGCGCCGGCTGCGTGCGAAGGCGGTCACGAGCCCGGCAACCGCGGCCAGGCCCGCCACGGTTGGCCAGAACCAGGACGGGGATTCCAAACTGGGGAAGGCCACCGCGGTCAGCGTGGTCGGAAGCGCCCCAGGAACAAACCCCGCCAGCGACAGGAGCGGCGCCAGCAGGAGGCTGTGCGACTTCCAGTATTCGCCCATCCAGGCGTTGAAGGCCTGATGCGTGCCGAGCTGGGACGGGCCAGCGATCCACAGGAGGATCCAGAGGGCGACGGGCACGGCGTGCCACAGCAGCCAGGAGCGCAGCGGCACGGCGCGATGCCCGCGCAGCGGCCACAGCACGAGGCTGGTCGCAACGACGAGCACGCCCAGGTGATGCGTCAGGCAGAGCAGGATGCCGGCCGCGCCGAGCACCGGCCCCGCTCGGCGCCGGCCCGCGAGGAGCAGCGCCTCGGCCGACAGGACCACGGCCAGCGCGAGGAGCATGACCAGGGTATAGGAACGCGCCTGGCGCGCGTAGAAGATGGCGTAGGCCGAGGCGGCCAGGAACGCCGCAGACCAGAAGCGGGCGCGGGAGCGGTGGGCCATGGCCGCGGCCAGCAGCACGAGCACGGCGGCCAGTCCGGCGAGCGCGGGGATGAAGCGCAGGGCCGCCTCTCCATCACCCAAGATCGCCACGACGCAGCGTTGGAGCAGGTAGAAGAGGGGCGGGGCATCATCGCGACCGAGCAGCTCGGAGATCATGGCGCCGAGCGGCAGACGCGCGAGGTGCGCGGTGTAGGCTTCGTCGCACCAGAGCCCCTCGAATCCGAGGTGGAGGAATCGCAGCGCCGCCGCGACGCCCGCCACGACCAGCACGGCGGCGATCCAGCCCACACCGGTCCGCGCGGCGGGCACGCAGCCCTGGTTTGACTCGGGGGCACCAGCCTGCGCGCGCGCGGCCTTCATCGCTGGGGTTCCCCCACCGGTTTGCGGGCGACCGCCATCAGCGAAAGCCCGGCCGGAACCGGCAGCCACCCGAGCGCGGCCTCGCAGGCCAGCAGGGCGTCGAGGAGGGCGTTCAGCGGGGCAGGCACCGCGCCGAGATCCGAGGCCGGCACCGAATCGCCCTCACCGCTCGACGTGCTGGGCGCTCGGCACCGGCCGATCGCGCGCACCAGGCGCACGGCGGCGAGCGGCGCAAAGAGCAGCCAGTTCCAGTAGCCGACCCGCACCGGTTCGAGCCCGGCGGCGCGCAGCCTGGCCACCAGCATCCGGCGCGTGTAACGCCGCGCGGTGTGGATGGCCACATCGTGCGCGGAGCGCAACCAGCCGAAGGCCGGGACGTTGACGATCAGGATGCCGCCCGGGCGCAGGCAGCGGGCCATCTCGCGCAGCGCGGCCCGGTCGTCGCGCACCCCCCGATGGTAGATCACGTCGGCCGACAGGACCAGGTCCGCGCTGCCGTCGGGCCACGGGATCGCCTCGACCGAGGCGCAGGCCAGGCGGTGCAAGCCGCGCCGGACGGCGAAGGTGAGCGCCAGGCGGCTCGCATCGAACCCGTGGACCTCGATCGGCCGGCCGATCTGCCGCGGGCCGCGATCGACGAGCGCCCGCAGGTTCATGCCGCTGCCGCACCCGGCATCCAGGCAGACCAGGGCGCGGGGGTTGACGTCCGGATCGCTCACCTTCGGCGGATCGCTCCAGGGCGCACGGCGCAGGGCCTGGAAGATGCGGCGCCGCAGTGCGCGGTACCACCAGTGGCGCTCCTCCAGCGCGAACATCCGCTCGTATTCTCGGGGATCCATGACGACTCGGGCGCCCTACGAGCGCGTGATCAGGTAAACGCCCACAACGATGACCGCCGCGCCGATCCAGCGGATCATCGGTATGTGCTCGCGCAGCACCAGCCCGGCGAAGATGAGCGCGAGGATGTACCCCATGGCCAGCATCGGGTAGGCCCAGCTCAGATCGACGCGCGACAGGACCGCCAGCCAGAAGGCCGCCCCCACCGAGATCGAGCCCAGGCCCAGCCAGAGCCAGGGGGTGCGCAGCATGCGGGGGATGGTCGCGGCCAGGTTGTGCAGGGAGAGCACGCCGACCTGCGTCATGCCAGCTTTGAGCATCAGTTCGCCGGTCACTGAGAAGCAGACGGCGATGAAGACCAGGATCAACGCTTGTGTCATCGCTTCCTCGCAGGCATCCTCAACCGCGCACGCCGGCGCGCTGCAGCGCGGTCGCCAGGCCTTGCGCGATGCGAGACAGGTCATTCTCATCCAAGGCTGGGGAGAAGGGAAGGCTCAACGTCTCGCGGCACCAGGCCTCTGCCCGCGGGAAAGCGCCGTCAGCATATCCGAGATACCGATAGGCGCCCTGCCGATGGACGGCGATCGGATAGTGCACCTGCGTGCCGATGCCCAGCGCCGCCAACTCCGCACGCACGCGCTCGCGCTCCTTGACGCGCACCACAAAGAGATGGTGCCCATGGTCACCTTCGGGCGCCTCGTCCGGCAGCACGAGCGGCAAACCGGCCAGCAGCTCGCGCAGGCGCCGCGCCAGAGCCTGGCGCCGGGTGTTCCAGGCCGCCAGGTGCGGCAGCTTGACCGCCAGAATCGCCGCCTGGATCTCATCCAGCCGGCTGTTGATGCCCACGCTCTCATGCCGGTAGCGCTCGGTCTGGCCGTAGTTGCGCAGCTCGCGCAGTCGCTGGGCGAGAGCCCCGTCGGCCGTCCAGATCGCGCCCGCGTCGCCGTAGGCGCCGAGGTTCTTGCTGGGGTAGAAGCTGAAGGCGCCCAGATCGCCCCACGTGCCCGCTGGGCGACCCTGCCGGCGGGCGCCGTGCGCCTGCGCCGCGTCCTCGATCACCGCGAGGTTGTGACGGCGGGCGATCGCCAGGATCTCGTCCATCGGCGCGGCGCGGCCGTAGAGGTGCACCGGCACGATCGCGCGCGTGTCGGGCCGCAGGGCGGCCTCGATCGCCCGGACGTCCAACAAGGCTGTGCCCGCCTCGACGTCGGCGAAGATCGGTCGCGCGCCGGTGGCGGTGATCGCGCTCGCCGTCGGCACGGCGGTGTTGGGCGCGGTGAGGACCGTGTCGCCCGGCCCGACGCCGGCGGCGGTCAGGGCGAGCTGGATCGCCTCGGTGCCCGAGGCGACGCCGACGATGTGGCCGCCCCCGAGCCACTGGCTGTAAGCGGCTTCGAAACCCTCCAGCTCCCGGCCGAGGACGAACCAACCGGACGCGAGCACGCGCTCGATTGCAGCGGCGATCTCCCCGGCGATCGCCCGGTCGTGGGCGAGCACGTCGAAGACCGGCAGCGGTTCGGGGTCCGGCGCGTTCATCACAGGTAGTGCTCCCCGTGGGCGTGATAGTAAGCCAGCGTACGTTCGAGCCCGGCGCGGACCGCCACTTGCGGCTCCCAGCCCACGGCCGCGCGCAGCTTCTCGAAGCTACCGTGGTAGCTGCCGATGTCGATCGCCTTGCGCTCTTCGGGAAACGGCACGAGCTCCACGCGCCCGCGGCCGGCGATAGCGACCAGCAGCTCGGCGATCTGGCGCACCGAGTAGACCTCGGGCGAGCCGAGGTTGTAGACCTCGCCCCCCAACGCGGGGCGCGCGCCCAGCATCAGAAACGCGCGCACGGCGTCATCGACATAGGTGTAGTCGCGCTGCTGGCGGCCGTCGCCGAAGACCTGAATCGTGGTGCCCTCCAGCGCTCGGCGGATGAACACGGCCAGGAAACCCTGGCGCGGATGGCGCAGCAGCATGCCGGGGCCGAAGGTGTTCGTCATCCGCAGGCTCGCCGTCTCCAGACCGTGAACGTCGTGGTAGAGGCGGTGATAGGCCTCGCCGGCCGCCTTGTTGATGCCGTTGACGTCGGTCGGCCGCAGGGGGTGGTCTTCGTCCACCGGCAGATAGCGCGGGCGGCCGTACTGCTGGCGAGTGCCGGCATAGAGAATGCGCGCGCCGCGTGCCTCGCGGCGGCAGACCTCGAGCAGCGTGAGGTGCGCCCGGCAGTTGATCTCCAGGTCGTCGAGCGGGCAGGTCATGCTGTCGATGTGGCTGACCTGTCCCGCCAGATTGAAGATCCAGGCCTGATCGCGCACCAGGGGGGCCAGATGCTCTCCGTCGCACAGGTTGACCTCGTGCACGCTGATCCGGTCGGCGATGTCATGGACGTTCCAGTAGTTGCCGCCGTGGGCGGGGATGAGCGCGTCCACGATCGTGACGCGCGCGCCCAGGCCGACCAGGCGCCGGGCGACGTGGCTGCCGATGAAGCCCAGCCCGCCGGTCACCAGGACGTGCGCCTCGCGATAGGCGTCTTCCCAGGCCGCGCTCATGGGACCTTCCTGGTGGTGGCGGGATCCTCGGCCAGAGGTGGTGATCCGGGCCGCGGCGCAGAGGCCGCGGGGCCCAGGGGCTCGCTGCGCAGGTCCAAGCGCCACCAGAGCTTGATCATCTGGAGGAACACCCGGAAGACGCGGCTGAAATTGAAGAACTGCGACTTGCCGTGCATGCGGTGGTAATGGTGCACCGGCACCTGCGCGATCCGGCAATGGGTGCGGGCGATCTTGGCCATCAGCTCGACGCAAATGAGGCCGGAGTCTTCGGTCAGGGTGATGCGATCCAGAACCTCGCGCCGGATCAGGCGGAAGTCGCAGTCGACGTCCCGCACGGGGATGCGAAACAGCCGACTGACGAAGTGGTGGTACATCCGCCCGATGACGGCGCGATACCAGGGGTCGTTGCGGTGGATCTTGTAGCCGTTGACGACGTCCTGTCCCTGGCGTTGAGACCACAGGTCCTTGAGCTCGCGCACGTCGTACTGGGCGTCACCGTCGGTGTAGAAGACCCAGGCCTTGGTCGCGGCGGCAAAACCGCTCTTCAGAGCGCCGCCGTAGCCCCGGTTCTTCTCGTGGGTGACAGAGCGCAGGCGCGGGTAACGCGCCGCCAGCTCCTCGAGGATCTCGCCCACGTGGTCGGGGCTGGCATCGTTGACGACAATCACCTCGAAGTCGTCGGTGAGCTCTTCCAGGACGCGGTGGACCAGGACGACCATGCTGGCAATCGTCCCCCAGTCGTTGTAGGCGGGAAAGAAGGCGCTGATCGAATCCCGCGCAGGCTGTGTCTGGTCCATGCCGGTCTCCTCACCCCCTCCCCAGAAGCATCGGGTCCTGCGCCGCCCATTCTTAGGCGCCGCGCGCGGGCCTAAGGCAAGAAGTCCAAGAAGTTATGCGGTAGATACCCACGCACTGTCAATGCCGGCTCACCCCGCCGGGGACCGAGCGGGCGGAACCCCTTTCATCGCCCGGCGGTTCTCCAGTCAGGGCTTGGGGCAAAGGGCGCCGGCGTGGGGGGCGGTGGAGCTTTTCCCGCCCCAGGCAAGTTGCTAGGATGGCCGGCATCTGGGATCGCGACCTCGCGGTGCCGCGGCGCGGCCTCCCACGGGGGGGAAACAAGAGGAGATCATGAGCATGACCATGCTGTGGCGGGCCTGCCTGGGGCTGACGGTGATGATGATCCTCGCCGGGTGTGACCAGGGGCCGATCGATGCCGCTGTTCTCCTGCGGGTTGGAGAGCAAGAGATCACGCTGGCTGAGTTCCAGCGGGCCTTCGGTGAGGCCGTGTCGCGCGGCGAGGGCGTGAGCGCGGACAGCGCCTCAGCTCGCCGGCTCCTCGAGGACTACGTCCACAAGACCCTGCTCGAGCAGATCGCCGCCGACTCGCTCGCGTGGACGCCCCTGTTCGAACACCGCGCGGTGAGTTACCAGGAGAACCTGATGGTCCAGAAGCTTCGCCGCGATGCGTATGGTCACGCCGCGGCCCTGAGCGAGGAGGATCTGCGCAAGATCTACGAAAAGGCGCGGACCGCCTATCGCTACCGGGAATTGGCGTGCCCGACGCGCGACGACGCTCTCCAGAAGCTGGCCACCGTGCGCGAGGGGGCGGCGTTTGCCCGCATGGTCGAGCGCTTGGGCGCCCTGGACGGGGGTGCGGCCGGCTGGCGCACGACGCTCGACGCACCGGAGGGCATCATCGACGTGCTGGCCGGCCTGGGACCCGAGCAGGTGGGCGGCCCCGTCGAGTTCGACGGCAAGTACTGGCTCGTGCAGTTCCTCGAGAAGGCCGACAATCCAAGCTTGCCGCCCTTCGAGGAGGTCGCCCGCGGCCTGCGGATCAATGCTGCTCGCGAGCGCGGCGGCCGGCTGCAGCGGGAGTTCCGGGATCAGATCATCACCAAGTACCGCTACGAGCCGCGCATGGCCTCGGTGCTCTGGATGACCGAGTTTCTGCGCGAGCAGACGCGCGACGTTCCCCGCACGTACAACCCGCAGAGCCAGGAAATCGACCCCGTGACAGGTATGGCCCATTCGACCGAGGGGCCCGTCTGGACGTCCAATCCGCTCAGCCCGGAGGAGAGCCAGAAGATCATGGCCACCACGACCGCCGACACGATCGTCGCGGTGGTGTTCCTCGATCATCTGATCAGCAAGCCCAGCTTCTCCTGGCCGACGTTCGAGAAGCCCGATGACGTCATGCGCTTGCTCGATGAGCTCGTGATGATGCGCCTCGAGGTCCACGAGGCCTATGCGCGCGGCTGCGACAAGGACCCCGACATCGTCTGGGCCGCGCAGAAGCAGCGCAACCTGATCCTAACGCGGCAGTTCGTGCGCCAGCACATCTACGACCGCACGGCGCCGACCCTGGAGGAAGGGCGAGCATGGTACGAGCAGCAGACGCACGCTTCATCCCCAACTGGCAAGCGGCGCTACCTCATGGTCGAGGTCGCCACGGAGGAGCTGGCGAATCGGGCGGCGAAGATCTTGTCCGAGACGGCCGACCCGAACGCCGCCTACGAGCGCATCCGGGCGCTCGATTCCAGCGCCAGCTGGTTGGGGCCGCGGGGATTCCCCGTGACCGAGGGCGCTGCCAATACCGACCTCGATCGCGAGGTCTTCCGCCTGCCGCGCGGTGAGGTCACCCGGCCCCATGCGGTCGGCGCGCGATTCGCCGTCGCGCGCGTGGAGGAGATCATGGCCGCCTCGCGGCCGGTGCAGCCCTTCGAGGAGGTCAAGGCCAAGGTCATGGAGGAGCTCCGAGAGGCGCGGATCGACTCGGTGATCAATCGCTACCTCGCGCAACGCCGGGCGATAACCCCGATCGGGATCGACGAGAAGGTCTTCCGGCTGATCCGGTATGACGCGCCTGCGGATAGCAAAGGCAAGGCGACGCAGGGAGGATGATGCGATGGTGTGGGATCCAGCCCGCTTGACCGCCAAGGCGATCGAGGCGGTCGAGGATGCCCAGAAGGAAGCCGCCCGGCGGCAGCACCCGCAAATCACGCCGAGCCACCTCTTGCTGGCGCTCATCCGCCAGCCCGAGGGTGTCGTGGCGCGGCTGCTGGCCAAGCTGGGTGGGGATGTGCAGTCCCTGGCGGACGAGATCGAGCAGGACCTCGAGCGCCAGCCGCGCGTGACGGGGGCGCTGCAGCGCTATCCGTCGCCCGAGTTGGCCGCGGCGCTCGAACGAGCCGGCGCCGAGGCCGAGCGCCTGCGGGATGAGTACATCTCGACCGAGCACCTGCTGCTGGCGATCGCCGATGAGGGCAACACTCATGCCTCCGGTCAGATCCTCAGGCGTCACGCCGGGGACCGCGAGAAGCTGCTGGCCTTGCTCGCCCAGGTGCGCGGCAACGTGCGCGTCACCGATCCGCACCCCGAGGACAAGTACGAGGCCCTGAAGCGCTACACGAAGGATCTTACCGCCTTGGCCGCGCGCGAGGAGCTCGATCCGGTGATCGGCCGCGATGCCGAGATCCGCCGCGTCATGCAGGTGCTCTCGCGGCGGCGCAAGAACAATCCGGTCTTGATCGGCGATCCGGGCGTGGGCAAGACGGCGATCGCCGAGGGACTGGCGCAGCGCATCGTGGCGGGCGACGTGCCCGAGGGGCTGCGCGGCAAGCGCGTCATGGCGCTCGATCTGGGCGCGCTGATCGCCGGCGCCAAGTTCCGCGGCGAGTTCGAGGACCGCTTGAAGGCCCTGCTGCGCGAGGTCAAGGAGGCCGAGGGGCGGGTCGTGCTCTTCATCGATGAGCTGCACACGCTCGTGGGCGCCGGGGCGGCTGAAGGGGCGGTCGATGCCGCCAACATGCTCAAGCCGATGCTCGCGCGCGGCGAGCTGCGCTGCATCGGCGCGACCACCCTCGACGAGTACCGCAAGCACGTCGAGAAGGACGCCGCCCTGGAGCGGCGCTTCCAACCGATCCTGGTGGCCGAGCCGAGCGTCGAGGACACGATCGCCATCCTGCGCGGCCTGCGCGAGCGCTACGAGCTGCACCACGGCGTGCGCATTCGCGACGCGGCGCTGGTGGCGGCGGCGCGCCTGGCGGACCGCTACGTGGCCGATCGCTTCCAGCCCGACAAGGCGATTGACCTCGTGGACGAGGCGGCCTCGGCGCTGCGCATCGACATTGACTCGATGCCCGAGGAATTGGACCGCGCCGAGCGGAGAATCAAGCAGCTCGAGGTCGAGCGCGAGGCCCTGAAGCGCGAGGACGACCGGGCCGCCCGCGAGCGGCTCGAGGATCTGTCGCGCGAGCTGGCGGAGCTCAAGGAGGAGCGCGACCGGCTCGTCGCGCAGTGGAGCCGCGAGAAGGAAGAGATCGGCCGCCTGCGCGCCATCAAGGAGGAGCTCGAAAGCCTGCGGGCCCAGGAGGCGCTGGCCGAGCGCGAGAGCCACCTCGAGCGCGTGGCCGAAATCCGGCACGGGCGGATCCCCGCCCTGCAGCAGCAGCTGGCGCAGATCGAGGCGCAACTGGCGGCCCCGCGCCAGGGTGGGAGCATGCTCAAGGAGGAGGTGACCGAGGAGGACATCGCCGAGGTCGTCGCGCGCTGGACCGGCGTGCCGGTCGCCCGGATGCTCGAGACCGAAACCGAGAAGCTCGTGCGCATGGAGGAGCGGTTGCGGGCCCGGGTCGTGGGCCAGGATCCGGCCCTGCGGGCGGTGAGCGACGCGGTGCGCCGCGGGCGAGCCGGTCTTGCGCCCGGCAACCGGCCGATCGGGAGTTTCATCTTCCTGGGCCCCACCGGGGTGGGGAAGACCGAGACCGCCAAGGCGCTGGCTGGGTTTCTCTTCAACGATGAGTCCTCCATGGTGCGCATCGATATGTCCGAGTACGGTGAGCGCCACACCGTCTCGCGGCTCTTGGGGGCGCCCCCCGGCTACGTCGGCTACGAGGAGGGCGGCGCGCTCACCGAGGCGGTGCGTCGCCGACCCTACAGCGTCGTGCTGTTCGACGAGATCGAGAAGGCCCATCCCGAAGTCTTCAACGTGCTCCTGCAGCTTCTGGACGACGGGCGCCTGACCGACGGGCAGGGCCGCACGGTCGACTTCACCAACACCGTCGTCATCATGACCTCGAACATCGGCACGCGCCTGCTGGCCGCGGCGGCTGGGTTCGGCGAAGAAGGGCGGCGCGACGCGGTCCTCCAGGAGCTGCGCGAGCACTTCCGGCCTGAGTTCCTCAACCGGATCGACGAGATCGTGATCTTCAACACGCTCGGCCCGGAGGAGATTCGCCGGATCGTCGATTTGCAGCTCGCCGAGATCCAGGCGTTCCTCACCGACCGGCAGATCGTGCTCGAGGTCAGCGAGGCGGCCAAGGACCACCTCGCCCGCGTCGGCTTCGACGCCGATTACGGCGCGCGGCCCCTGCGGCGGCTGCTGCAGCGGGAGATCCAGAACGTGCTGGCGATGAAGATCCTGGCGGGCGAGGTTCGCGACGGCGGCCGGGTGCGGATCGATCTGGCCGGAGACGGACAACTTTCTTGGGAGACTGCGGACGCGGTGGAGGGTTAATGCAGAGTGCAACCCGGTGGTCTGGTCAGGCCGGGAATGGTCAGGCCGGGGCTGGGATCCTCATGCCGTCCCAGGGGGTCAGGGCCAGGGTAGGAGGACAGTCATGGGGATCGGTCTGAGGGCCGGGGGGGGGCTGTTATCCATTCTTCCCGCCTGGGTGGCGCTGCTGTCAGCCATCTCGCTCATCGCACCCGTCCACGCGCTCGCCGAGAGCGGTCTCGAGGTGGAGCTCATCAACGCGACCGATGAGCTGGTCGTCTTCGAGGTCCGCTTCTCCACGCCGACGATCACCCCGGTGGTCGCGGACGGCCGGGAGTATGTCCAGGTCGAGCTGCCCGGGTGCGATCATGTGACGCGCACGGGTGAGCCCGACCTGCCGGTCTATTACGTGGAGCTGGCCGTGCCGCCGGGGACGATCGCCTCATCCGCGCTCCTCGAGCAAGAGGAACAGCCGCTCGGCGCGGCGCGGCCGCTGCCGGTGCCCGAGCTGATGGGACGCCGGGGAGATCTGGACCTCGAGGGCAGCGCGCGCGGACCGGCCATCGTCGACGCGACCTATCTCGAGGATCCGGCGATCTACAACGGGCTCGAGATCTATCCCGCGACGTCCGTACGAGCCGACGAGCCCAACCGCTGGCGGCACCTGCGGGTCGCGCAGGTGGCTGTCTATCCGGTGAGCTATGACCCGACCGCCGGGAGCCTGTCGTGGCGCCCGCGCCTGCGGGTGGCGGTGCGCTTCGTGCGCACGGAGCGGGCGGCGCGTGAGGCCGAGGCTGCGGTGCCGTATCTGCGTGAGGAACCGACCTGGGAACCTCTGTTCGAGCGGCGCATCCTCAACTACGAGCGCGCCAAGCGCTACAAGCAGATGCCCCGGACCGCGGCCGCCGGCCCGGCGGCCACGGGGCGCAGCCTGCTGCTCGACGAGGGCGACTGGAACGTCCAGATCGGGGTCGACACGACGGATGTCTACGCGGTGACCTTCGCGCAGCTTGCCGCGGCCGGCGCGCCGGTGAGCGGGGTCGCCTGGACGGACCTGAAGCTGGAAGTGCGGGCCTACGGCGAGAGCGTGAACACGCAGGGGGTGAGCGAGAGCTGGCGCGAGACGTATCCGATCGCGTTTCTGCCGGAGGATGACGGCGACGGCATCTTCGAGCAGGGCGAGAGCCTCATCTTCTGGGGCGAAGATGCGTGGGACTTCTTCGATCTGCCGAGGGCTGACCGGCGCTTCCTGCGGCGGAACGTCTACTGGCTGGTGGCGGGCGCGGGCGAGGGAGCGCGGATGGACACCCTACCCGGGTGGCTGGGTGTCTCCGGGCTCACGCCGGTGCGCGACTTCGTCCACACGGTCCATTTCGAGCAGAACCGATACTACATGCCGACCATGACCCGTGATGAGGGCAGCGAGGGCCCCGAGGCGTTCGTCACCGACCACTACAACTGGACGTATCCCCTCGCCAGCGAGGGGGGGATCAGACGGCCCATCAAGTCGGTGCGCCTGGAGCTATTGAAGGTTGACCGACCGCTCGAGATGCGGGTGCACCTGCAGGGGCAGTACCGGCTCGAGGCGGTGACCCAGCACCGGCCGCGGCTGTGGCTGTCGCGCAGCAGAGCGGTCAACGACACGACCACGATGACCTGGGCGTTTCCTGGCAACCCCTACCAGATCACGGAGCAGGACGACTCGTTGATCGTGGTCTCCGAGGCCGAGTTGGCCGAGGCGGCGGGCCTCGGCGCCAGCCTGACGACCGGTGCCAACTACCTCAAGATCTACGTCCCCTCGGGGGGCGACGGCATCGACAATCTGCGCGGTGAGGGCATCGGCATCGATTGGATCGAGGTCACCTACCGTGGTCTCTTCTGGCTGCAGTACAACCGGTTGCTCGCGCCCCTGGAGGACTTGCTTGGGGTGCAGCAGCTGAAGGTCGAGCGCATCGCCGAGGCGAGTGCCACGCCGCGGGGCTTCCTGGCGCTCGAGATCACCGACCCACGGCAGCCCAGGGCGTTCGAGCTGGCGGACTCGCTCTTCTCACTAGGGGCGCAGAATCGTTGGGATTTGAGGCTGCAGGTGGACTTCGGGGCGACCCCCGCGTCGCGGACCTTCTTCTTCATTCAGCGCGGGGATGTGAAGCCGGTCGCCGATGGGCGCATCGTGGCGAACCCGGCGCAGCCCCTGGCGCCCTTTGCGGGCGAGGACTACGTCGTGATCTACCCGCGGCGCTTCGCCGCGGCGCTCGAGCCGCTGCTGGCCCACCGCGAAGCTCAAGGCCACCGGGTCTACCGCGCGCCGCTCGAAGATGTCTTCGCCGAGTACAGCGGCGGACGGCCGCACGTCCACGCGGTCAAGTACATGGTCCGTGACATGTGGCGCGACGGCGTGAATCCACCGCCAGACTGGCTGCTCCTGGTGGGCGATGGCTCGAGCGACATCGCCGGTTACTCGACGGGACTGCCCGAGCGCCAGTCGGACATCAATCACCTGCCGGTGATGACGGTGCCGGGCCACTTCCCGGCGACCGAGGGTTATCAGGTCGTGGCCAGCGATCACTGGTTCGTGGACAACCTCCTGGGGCGCTGGACGGAGCGCATGAGCTACAACGAGGACATGTTCGTGGGGCGCATGACGCCGGCGACCACCAGCGAGGTGGCGGTGCTCGTTCAGAAGGTGCTCGACTACGAGAATCAGGACCCGGGGGCGAGCTGGCGGCGCCGCCTGCTCATGCACTCCGATGATGGGTTCAGCGCGCGCGGGCCGAACTACTACAACGCCGACGGGCTGATCTTCGAGCAGATTACCGGTAGCGGCAGCGACTACATCGCGGCCGACTCAGCGCTCGGGCACTGGACGATCGACTCGCTCTACCACTCGGCCATGATGGACTCGGTCGTGTCGCTCGGTCGCTGCGTGCGAGATCCGGCCAACCCCGCCCGCTGTCTGCGCGACGGTCAGGGCCGCGTGGTGCTCGTGACCGGTCCGGTCGACCAGGTGGCCAACTACGAGTACGGGCAGACGGTCGTGCGCGCGGAGCTGGAGCGCCTGCTCAACCGGGGGGTGTTGGTGTGGGCCTACCAGGGCCACTCCAACCGGTATCAGCTTGCGCACGAGTTTGTCTACATGCATCACACGCAGTGGACGCGGTGCGTGCACAACCTCACCAACCACAACCGGCTCTTCTTCTTCATGGGCTACGGCTGTCATCTGGCCGACTACTCGCACTGGGAAGAGGGCTGGAGCGGTCGCGGCGGGGATGCCATGGCCGAGGTCATGATGCTCTGCTGCCCGGGGGAGCTGAAGGGCGCGATCGCGGTCTTCGCCTCGACCGACTACGAGTGGATCGGTCATCGCATCCAGCAGCACGTCTTCCGGGTGATGTTCCAGGACGTGCCCCGGGATGACCAGGGCCGGTCGCGCTGGCGGGCCGGCGAGATCTGCTCGTTGGCCAAGACCTACCTGCAGGCGCGCGACGAGCAGCGGATCACCTACACCTACCTGGGGGATCCGGCGCTGCGGCTGGGCATCGAGCCGCCGCTCATGGTGCTCACGGTGAACGGCGCGCCGTGGGACCCGAGCAGCATGACGGAGGTGATCAGCGCGCGCGAGGACGACTCGCTGGCGGTCAAGGTCAAGCTGCACGATCAGAGTCATCTGACGGTGCCGGTGATCTGGGACTATGTGGACGGTGAACTCCGCCAAGTGCCTGAGGATCGGATCACGATTCTGCCTGACAGCACGAGCGACCGGATCCTGGCGATCGAGTACGCGACGCAGCTTCAGCGGTGGCCGTACGATCTCACCGTGACCGCGGTCGACTACGATGGCTCAGAACGCCAGGTGACGTTGAAGGTGCCCTTCGCGGTGGGCGTCTACGAGGAACCGGCCGGCGGCGGGCAGGTGCCCATCGCCACCGGGTCGATCGTGGCGTCGACCTCGGAGTTCAGCGTCACGATTAGGACGGGGGTGCATCTGGACGTTGAGGGTTTGGCGCTGCGGCTGGCCGGGGAGACGCTGGAGCTCGACACCTACACGCGCCAGCAGGCGGCGGACGGCTCGTTCCAGTGGATGCTGCGCTACCTCGGGGCGACAGCGCTGTACGGGACCCATCCGCTGGAGGTGATGGTGCGCCAGCGCGATGGTGAGGACTTGGCGGTTGTGAGCTACCAGATCCAGTTCGGCGATGTGCCGCTGTCGATCCGGCAAGTCGAATGGATCCCGAGCCCGTTCGCCAGCGAGACGACGTTGGTCTACGAGCTTACGGCGGCGGCCGCCCGGGCGCGGCTGCGGGTCTACACCTCGAGCGGGCGGCGGATCATCGATCGCGACGATCTGCCGGCGACCAAGGGCTTGCACGGGATTCCGTGGGACGGTCGTGACGACGATGGGGACGCGATCGCCAACGGCCTCTACTTCTACGAGTTCGCGGTCTGGGATGCAGCGGGGCGCAAGGCGGGCAGCGTGCTCGAGAAGGTCGTGCGCGTCAGGTAGATGTACGGGGCGGCCCCTGGGTGTCGTGGTGCTCCCGGGGCTCAGACAGTCCTCGCCCTCGCTCCCCGGTGGGGGGCGAGGACTGTCCGAGCCCGGCGCACCCCCACCCACTCGCCGGGGCCCCGACCGAGCTTCGAAGAGCTAGCTTTCGGCAGTGCCGGCCTCGGGGCGCGGCACCTCGACGATGCCCTCGCGGAACCGCACGCGGTTCTTCCCGTCGCGCTTGGCGGCCAGCAGCATGGCGTTGGCGACGTTCCAGAGCGCGTCGCGCGAACGGCCATCCTCGGTGAAGACCGCTCCACCCACGGAGACCGTGACCGGCACCTGGACGCGCATCCCCAACCCCTCGGGCTCGAGCGTGGGCACCTCGACCCGCAGACGCTCCACGGCGGCCCGCAAGCGCTCGGCCACCTGCATCGCCTCGGACCGCGAGATCGGCGGCGCCAGCAGGACGACGAACTCCTCGCCGCCGTAGCGGGCCAAAACGTCGGTTGTGCGCAGGACCCCTTTGCAGCTCTCGGCGACGCTGCGCAACACCTGGTCGCCGGCGTCATAGCCGTGACGAGAGTTGAAGGCCCGGAAGTCGTCGATGTCGGCGATCAACAGGGCGAAATCCTGTTGCCGGCGCGCGGATGAGGCCAGCGTGCGCGCGAACTGGTCCTCGAAGAAGGGCCGGTTGTAGATCTTCGTCAGGAAGTCGTGGGAAATCACCGTCTGCAGCAGGACCGCATGGGTGAGCTGCCGGCGGAAGTGGGGCGCGAAGAGGCGCACGCGGGCCAGGTGCTCGGCCCCGAAGGCAAAGCGCTCGGGGCTCACCGCCACGAGCACGGCGCTCCACGCCGGTTGGCGCTCGGCCAGCGGGATGACGAGCGCGCTGCCGCGTTCGAGCGGCCGCTCGGCGGCCGGCAGCAGGCCCAGGTCGGGAACGCTGAGCAGGGCGCTTGCATCGCACGCGGCCGCTTCGACCAGGTTCTTCCAGGATCGCACGAAGGCGGCCGGCGCCTGCGCGGCGGGCGCTGTGGGCGGCTGCCGGGGGTCCACCGGTCGGGCGAGGCGGTCCTGCAGCCGGCGCAGCCCGCGAGCGATGACCGCCGGAATCGGAAGCGTCTGCGTGTAGCACAGCACCGCCGGGGGGCCGATGACCCGCTGCAGGAGGTCCAGCATGCCGGTGACGGCGCCCTTCGGATCCGCCGATCGCTCGACCGAGGACAGAGCGCGCCGGCTCTGATCCTGAAACAGCCCGGCGACCTCATCGTCGCTGAACGAGGGCGGCGATCCCAGCAGCGGGTTCAGGGGCAGCCGCAGGACCGGGCGATCCGTGGCCACCAGATCGGGCAGCGTGTAGAGACAACCCCGACGCTCGTCGGCCACCGTGAGCGCCTCGCCCGCTCGCTCCAGGCTGCCCTGACGCAGGCCCAGCCAGCCCTCGCGCACGAGGCGGCGCACCACTTCGTGCATCATGAGCCCGATGGCCTGATGCTCGCCGTGTTGGGAGAGCCGGCCCAGGAGGGGGCCCTCGGCTTCGGTCAGCAGCCCGTCCTGCGCCAGTTTGTGCAGCAGCGAGCCGTAAGTTGTCTCGATCGGCTTGTCCATCATCCCCATTGTACGCGACGCGTGGCGGCCTTGGCACGTCTCCATACACCGCCGCTGCGACTTCGTCCCTGCGCCGCCGCTTGCGCTGTGCCCAGAGCCGGCGGCCGCGCGTCGCCGGTGGGCCCCACGAGGCCGACTTGCGGCTGGGACACAGACGGCCGGGATCTTGATTCTCGACCTGTCTGTGGTAGACTGCGCCGGCGCACGGGATCGGCGACGGGGTTGGGTGCGAAGGGGGCAAAGGATGGGCCTGGCGGATCTACTCAGACCCGAATTCGTCCAGATCGGCGGGCCGCCGCTGAGCAAGGAGGAGATGATCCGCAGCATGGTCGAGCCTCTGGCCGAGGCCGGGATCGTGAAAAGCGCCTCGAAGGTCACCCGCGCGCTGCTCGAGCGCGAACGCGTGATGAGCACGGGGGTCGGAGGAGGTGTCGCCCTCCCGCACGCCCAGAGCACGGCCGTGCGCGAGTTTGCAGTCGCCATCGCCAAGCCCAAAGAGCCCATAGATTTCCAGGCGTTGGATCAGAAACCGGTGCACCTCATCTTCCTGGCGGTGGGTCCCGAGGACCGCACCGGGCTGATGCGTGTGCTCACCCGCATCTCACGCCTGCTCTACACGGGCGACCTGCAGAAGAAGCTCCTGAAGGTGGGTGCGGCCGAAGAGGCGATCCGCTTGATTGCCGCCGAGGAGTCCAAACTGGGGGCCGACGCGCCGCCGGCGCCTTCTCCTAGGGATGGGAGAGCCTCTTGAGACGGCGCTGGCGGAAGTCCGAACCGAGGATCTCCTGGGCGGTCCTGGCAGTCTATGTGGCGCTCGTCCTCTATCTGGCCTCCCAGCCGCGTACCGACCCGCTCACGACCGTTCCCTACTCGGACAAGCTGCTGCACATCCTGGAGTACGGGATCCTCGGTTTCTTGAGCCAGCGCGCCGCGCGACTGACCTGGCCCCAGGCGGAGCGCCGGGCGGTCTGGCGGCGGCTGGGCGTGGTGATGGCCGCCGGCCTGGGCGTGGCGGCGATCGACGAGCTGGTGCAAGCGCACGTGCCCGGACGGATGGCGAGCGTCGCGGACTTGTTCGCGGACGCCGTGGGGTTGGGCCTGGGGCTGACCCTGAACCTGAAAGCGAGCATGGCGGAACGAACGGAAGCCCGCGCGACCGGGCAGCTGAATTCAGGGCCGATCGAGATGGGGGGAACGCGATGAGGGACCGAAGCGGGCCGGCCGCGCCGCCCGACCTGGCGACCAGTCTGCGCAGCCACACCTGCGGCGAGCTGCGCGCTGGCGACGCGGGCCAGCGCGTGGTTCTGACCGGCTGGGTGCACCGGCTGCGCGACCACGGGGGCGTCTTCTTTCTCGACCTGCGGGATCGCTACGGCATCACGCAGGTCGTGACGCGGCCCGGGGAGACGGGCGCAGAGGTGCTGCGCGTGGTGCGCGAGATGCGGCCCGAGACGGTCGTGCGCGTCGCGGGCGTGGTGGGCCGCCGTCCCGAGGGCATGGTCAATCCCGACCGGCCCACGGGTGAGATCGAGGTCCTGGCGGACGTCGCCGCGATCCTGGCGCCGTCCGAAACGCCGCCCTTCCAGATCGAGGACGCCACGAGCGCTGGCGAGGACCTGCGCCTGGAGTACCGCTACCTCGACCTGCGCCGGCCCGAGCTGGCCCGGGTGCTCGAGCTGCGGCACCAGGTCGCCCTGGCGACGCGCCGGTATTTCAGCGAGCGCGGGTTCCTGGAAATCGAGACCCCCATGTTGGTCAAGCCGACGCCCGAAGGCGCCCGCGATTACCTGGTGCCCAGCCGTGAGCGCCCGGGACGCTTCTACGCGCTGCCCCAGAGCCCGCAGCTCTACAAGCAGATCCTGATGGTGGCCGGCATGGACCGTTACTTCCAGATCGCCCGCTGCCTGAGGGACGAGGACCTGCGGGCCGACCGGCAGCCCGAGCACACCCAGATCGACGTCGAGATGAGCTTCGTCGGCGAGGAGGACATCTTCGCGGTGATCGAAGCGCTGATGGTGGAGCTCTTCCACGATGTGCTGGGCACGGAGGTGCCCACGCCCTTCGAGCGCCTCGACTACGACGCCTGCATGGACCGCTTCGGCTCGGACAAGCCCGACCTGCGCTTCCCGGGCGAGATTGTCGACGTCACCGGCCTGTTCGCGGGCTGTGGCTTCAACCTGCTGGGGGGTGCGCAGGCGGCCGGGCAACGGGTCAAGGCCCTGGTCGTGCCGGGCGGCGCGGCGCTCTCGCGCAAGGAGACCGACGCGCTCGAGGAGGAGGTCAAGCTGGCTGGCGCCAAGGGCCTCCTACGCACCAAGGTGGCCGGCTGCGGCTTTGAAGCGGGCTTCGCCAAGCATGTCGAGCCCAACCGCGCGGCCGAGATCGTGCGAGCGACTGGCGCGTCGCCGGGGGACTTGCTGGCCGTGGTCGTCGACGAGCGCGCCCAGGCCAATCGCGCGCTCGGGCGGTTGCGGGCCGTGCTCGCCGGGCGTGAGGCCGACGCGCGCCGGGCCAGGGGCGAATCCCCGCTCTACCGCTTCCTGTGGGTGTGCCACTTCCCGCTCTTCGAGCGCGACGAGGGCTCGGGGGCCCTCACCGCGGCGCACCACATGTTCACCATGCCGCTCGAGAGCGACCTGCCCAAGCTCGAGAGCGACCCGCTGGCCGTGCGCGCCCAGCTCTACGACCTGGTGATGAACGGGGTGGAACTGGGCTCGGGCAGCGTGCGCATCAACCGCCGCGACATCCAGGAGCGCGTGATGAAGGTGGTGGGCCTGAGCGCCGAGGAGGCCGACCGGCGCTTCGGGTTCCTGCTCAAGGCGTTCCAGTACGGTGCCCCGCCGCACGCCGGCATCGCGCTGGGTCTCGATCGGCTGGTCATGCTGATGGCGCACCGCAGCTCCATCCGCGACACGATTGCGTTTCCCAAGACGACCAGCGCCCTGTCGCTGGTCGACGGGGCGCCGGCGGAGGCGGATCCCAAGGATCTGCGGGACCTGCACATCCGGGTGGAGGGTACGTAACGGCCGGGTGATACGGGGCTGCTTGGACCTTGACAGGCGGCGAACCGCCGCCGAAATATGATCCTGGTGGATGTGTCCCTCGCAGGCCTGGGGTCGGCGATGGCAGGGGAATGGGCCGAACAACGGGAGAGCGCCATGCGAAGATCGTTGGGGATCTGGGCCTTTCTGCTTCTGGGCTTGTGCCTGGCGGGTGATGGATGCGGCGGCGCGGCGGCCGGGCGCAATTGCCTGGTGATCCCTGCCCAGATCGAGATCGTGCAAGAACGGCGCGAGGCGGCCCTGAAGGACCTCGAGAACAAGGCCACCTCGGTCGACCGCATGCGGACCAGTCTGGCGCGCTCCCAGGAGCGCCTGGAGGAGCTGCAGGCGGAGAAGGCCATGTTGCAGCAGATGGACGAGGAGAAGCGATAAGGGCGTCGGCGTTTCCCTTCAGGGCCGCCGGCCGGACGGGCGCGTGGGATGGGGGAAGGATGATGATCGCAACGAGCCGAGGGATGGGGCGCTGGGCCCGGGCCGGGAGGGCGATCCTGCCGGCGGGGCTGATGGTGGGGATGCTGATCGCGGGATTGGGCACCGGTTGCCAGAAGACTGCGCCCAGGGCGGAGCTTCCCTCCCCAGAGACCGGCCAGTTCCTGACCCCCGAGCAGCAGCGTCAGCTCGGTGCCGAGCAGATCGAAGCCTACTGCCGGATGCTCGACGACTACCTGGCCGCGCTGCGCTCGGACGTCGTGCTGGCGCAACGCATCGGCGACAGCTTGACGGTCGTGCTCGATTCGCTCAACACCGCCCACAGCGAGGCCAACCGCGAGGCGCGCGTGCTGGAGCGCGAGCTGCGCGAGATGAAGCAGCAACGCCGCACCGCCAGCACCTACGAAACGCGGGCCGGCGACACGCTGATGAAGCTGTCCGGTTTGTTCTACGGGACCGCCGCCGACTGGCGGAAGATCTACGATGCGAATCGCGACAAGATCGAGGATCCCGGCGCGGAACTCCCCGCCGGCATCACCTTGACCATACCGTAGGGGCATGATGTCCGAGGATCCGCTGCGAACACTGTCGATCGAAGGCCTGGCGGCCCTCGACCTGTTCGGGGAGCGAGATTGCCACCTCAGGGCGCTGGAGGAACGTTTCAATGTGCGTCTGGTCGTCCGCGACGGTCACCTGGCGATCTATGGCTCCCAGCCCCAGGCCGATGCGGCCGCCGCGCTGATCGCGCACCTGATCGAACGCGTCCGGCGCGGCGAGGCGATCAGCCCAGAGGACCTCGGCTATGCCTTCTCCGTGTTGGAAGATGGTGCGGCGCCAGATGAGGCCGACGACGCGCCGCTAGCCCGGCCCGAGATCGTCCTGCGCGGCGACAAGCAACTCGTCAAGGTGCGCACGCACGGGCAGTCCCGGTACGTCGAGGCGATGCGGCGTCACGATGTCGTCTTCTCCATCGGGCCGGCTGGGACCGGCAAGACTTTCCTGGCGGTAGCGTGGGCGGTGCATTGCCTGCGCGAGAAGCTGGTCGATCGCATCGTGCTGGTCCGACCGGCCGTCGAGGCGGGGGAGAGCCTGGGATTCCTGCCCGGCGATCTGCAGGAGAAGGTCGATCCCTACCTGCGACCGCTCTATGACGCCCTGCGGGTCATGATCAGCTACGAGAAGCTCCAGCGCTTCCTCCAGCTCGGCGTCATCGAGGTGGCCCCCTTGGCCTACATGCGCGGGCGCACGCTCTCGCACGCCTTCGTGATCCTCGACGAAGCGCAGAACACTACGCTGCTGCAGATGAAGATGTTCCTGACGCGGCTGGGCCCCGACTCCCGGGCCGTGATCACTGGGGATGTGACCCAGATCGACCTCAACACGCCGCGTGACTCCGGCTTGATCCGGATCCAGGAGATCCTGTCCGGCGTCCAAGGCATACGATTCGTGTTCCTCTCCGACCGCGACGTCGTGCGCCATCGTCTGGTGCGCGACATCATCCAGGCCTTCCAGCGCCACGAGCGGCTCGCGGATGAAGGCGGGCAGCCATGAAGCAGCCCCCCGAGACGCCTGAGTCTGCCGGAGCGAAAGCCGCCCCGGGGATCGTGCGGATCGCGCGCAATCTGCTCGAGAGCGCGAGCCGGCTTCCCGAGCGCCACCCCTTGTGGGTACGCTGGGCGTTGCTGGCGGTCGTCTTCCTGTGCGGTTTGACGGTGTTTCCGCGACAACAAGGCTATGAGCGCACGACCTATCGCGTGGGAACCGTGCAACCCCGCGCGGTCATCGCCGAGTTCGGTTTTCCAATCCTGCGTGACGCTGCGGCGCTCGAGCGCGAACAACACGAGGCCATGGCCGCGGTGCCGCCGGTGCTGGTCCTGCAGGACTCGGTGCAGGTGGAGGCGCTGGCTGCGCTGGCCTCGCTCCACAGCACGATCGCGGATCTCCGGCGCAACCAGATGCCGGCGGCGCAGGGTCGGCAGCACGACGTGTCGCTATCGCAGAACGCCTACCTGGCCCTGCTCACGCTCGATGCCGACGCCATCGTTGCGGACGCGCGCGCGCGGCTGCAGGAGTACTTCGAGCGCGGCATCGTCCCCGAGACGCTCGAGGATCTGCTCAAGAGCCACGAGCGGGCGACCCTGCTCTCCGGGGGCATCGACTGGGTCGGCCCCACCAGTCGCTTTGCCGGCCCGAATCGCATTCGTCGCGAGCTGGAGAGTCTGCTCCGCACGGGCGCGCGGGGGCAGGCGATCGCGGAGGTGGTCGAACGCTTCGCCTGGCCCAACATCGCTTACGACACCCAAGCCACGCAGGAACGTCGCCTGCTAGCGCGCGACGCGGTCGATGTCTCGATCGGGCAGGTACTCAAAGGCGAGAAGATCATCGGCGCCCACGAGATCGTCACCCCCGAGGCGGCCCAGAAGCTCGAGTCCTATGAACGTGCGCGGGCCTCGCGGGGCGCCCATCTGAGGCTCAAGGAGCACGCGCTCGCCTTTGTCGGCCGAGCGCTCCTGCTGGCGTTCCTGTTGTGCGGCTTCGTGCTTTACTTGCGCGCCTACCGCCGCGACCTGGTGCAGAGTTTCGGCGACGCGCTCCTGCTGACTTTGGCCTTCAGTACCTTTCTTCTGCTGGCCACCCTGGTGCTCAATGTCCTGAACTTCTCAGGGTACCTGATTCCCTTGGCCGGGTTTGCCGTCGTGATCACCCTGCTCTACGACGAGCGGTTGGCCCTGGTGGCCACAGCGTTTCTGACCGGGATCATCGGTCTGGTGACGAACGAGGGCATCCCGTTCGTGATCATCATCGGCTTTGGCGCCGTGGCTTCGATCCTGAGCGTGCACGAGCTCCGCGACCGCCGGCAGCTCTACCGGCTGCTGCTTTACGTGCCGCTCGTTCATCTGGCAACCCTCGGCGCGTTGGGCCTCCTCAACTCGCTGGCCTTCGAGGAGATGCTCTCGCAGGCCCTCTATCTGGTGGCCAATCCGTTCATCGCGGTGGGTTTCGCCCTCTTCGCCGTGCCGATCTCCGAGCAGATCTTCGGTCGTTGCACGAACCTGACGCTGCTCGAGCTGCTCGACCTGAACCGTCCGCTGCTGCGCCGGCTCATGCTGGAGGCGCCGGGCACCTACCACCACTCGCTGATGGTGGGGACGCTGGCGGAAGCCGCGGCCTCGGCGATCGGCGCCAATCCGCTGATGGCCAGGGTGCAGGGCTATCACCACGACATCGGCAAGATCAAGAAGCCCGAGTACTTCATCGAGAACCAGATGGCGGGCCGCCGCAATCCGCACGACAAGCTGGCGCCCACGATGAGCCGACTCATCCTGGAATCCCACGTGCGCGATGGCCTCACGCTGGCCCGCGAGAACAAGCTGCCCCGTGTTGTGCGCGACGCCATCGCCCAGCACCACGGCACGAGCCTGATGACCTTCTTCTATCACCGGGCCCGGCAGAAGGACCCCCAAGTGCCCGACACCGAGTACCGCTACCCCGGGCCGCGGCCGCGCACTCGCGAGGTGGGCATCGTGCTGCTGGCCGACCAGATCGATGCGGCAGCGCGCAGCCTGGATGAGCCGACCCCCAGCCGGCTGCGCGGGGTGATCAAGCAGCTCGTCGAGAAGCGTGTGCTCGATGGTGAGTTGGACGACAGCAGCCTGACGCTCAAGGACCTGGCCGCTGTCCGGGACGCGTTCGCCCCCATGCTGATGGGCCTATTCCACGGGCGCATCAGCTACCCGAAGATGGAGCAGGGTCGTGGCAAGACAGGACCGGGTGCGGTTGCTGAACCGGCAGCGAAGGCTGAAGCTTGACAGCGCCGAGCTGCGCTCGATCGCTCACCAGGTGCTCAGCGCAGAGGGGGCGGATCCGGGCCTGGCGGTGGAGCTCGTGCTCGTGCGCGACGAAGCGATCCAGGCCCTGAACGCGGCCTATCTGGGCCGTTGCGTGCCGACCGACGTGCTGGCGTTCCCGGCTGACCGGGCTGCCTGGCCCGCCCGCGAGACACCGCTCCTGGGGTCGGTCGTGGTGTCGGTCGATGCCGCTGTCCGTCAGGCCGACGAGCGCGCCCTGCCCGTCGGGCTGGAGCTGCGGCGGTTGGTGGCGCACGGCGTGTTGCACTTGCTCGGTTATCGCGACGATGGTCCGCGTGAGCGCGCGCGCATGCGGCGCCGCGAGAACCTCTATCTGAACGCGTGCCCCGGAGGGAGGTGAGCACAAGCAGCAGCGATGTCCGCGACTGGCGTCCAACCACCGCTCTGGCTAGCCCTCCTGGCGATCGCCGTGCTCGCTTTCGTCTGGCAGCTCTACCGGGCCCTGAGCCTGGGCCGCAGCACCTTGAGGTTTCCGCACGTCGCCTTCTGGATCGGCGTGGCGGCCTGGACCTCGCTCGGCCTGTACGCCCAGGCTCCCGGCCTGTGTCCCCACCACCCCCTGCTGTGGCGCTGGGTCCTGCCGGTGGGCGGCCTGTTGGCGACCGCCCTGTTGCGCTGGGTCGTGGGGGTCTTGCCCCACTTGACGCTGGAGGGCGAGGTGCTGCCCGGGCAGGCGGTCGCGCCTGCCGGCGCGGCGCTTCTGAACGGCCACCGGGAGGAGCTGGACCTCGATGCGGAGGATCTGCAGCTCCTGGGCCGCATGCGCCTTCTGCTGGGCAAGCGCGCCGTGGATCTGATGTTGCCCGTGCACGGCGCGCCGCACGTGCGGGCCGACGCCGCCGCCGAGGCGGTCCTGGACGCTCTCAGGCGCAGCCGAGCGCGGCGGGTAGCGGTGCTCGATGCGGCCAGCTTGCGCTCACCCGGCAGCATTGACGGCCTCGCGCTGATGCTTTCGCTCATGGAACCCGAGCGGGCAACAGCGGAACCTGCCGCGCAACCGATCGCCACCGCCCGCGCCCGGCAGCTCTGCCGGCCGATCCCCGCCGTGCCCGGCTGGCGGCCGGCCCATGAGGCGCTGGAGATCCTACGTTCCGGCGGGGTGGGCATGGCGGCGGTCGTCGACGGGCGTGATCGCGTCCAAGGATTCCTGGCCTGGCAGCCGCTCTTCCGGATCCTGCTGGGTCGAGCCTCACCGGGGGGCCGGTCGTGAAGGGCGCAAGGGGGCGGCGATGAGTCGGCCCGACATGCTGCTGGGGGCAATCGGTCTCTACCTCTTGGTGGCGATCGTGGTCTCCTCCTGGCGCCGGGCGGCAGGCAGTGCCGAGGCGATCAGCGCCTGGGTCGCTCTGGCCGGGTTATGGTCCATCGTGGCGCTGCCCCGCTGGACCCATGCCGTTGGGCCGAGCGCCCTGCCGGTGGGGTTGGGATGGGCGGCGGTGTGCTACCTCTTCGCGCGGCTCGGGTACGCCCTCGGTGGCCGGCCGGGACATGAAAAGGTTGCCTGGGTGCTGGGTCCCGTCCACGCGCTGGGTCTGGCCGGCTTCTGGATGACCGCGGCCAGGCGCCGGGCGAAGGCCGCGCGCACCATCGCCCTGGCCGATCTCGAGGCCACGCAAGCGCCCGATGACGTGGAGAGCGTCAGGGAGCTGGGCGAGACGACCGTGGGGGAGATCATGGTCCCGCGCAGCGAGATCGCCGCGCTCGAGATTGAGTCGCGGGTGGAAGACTGGTTGAAGCTGTTGCGCGAGCGGCCCCATTGGTTCGTGCCCGTTTTCAGGGGTGAGCTGGATGAGATCGCCGGATGCTTGCGGGGTGAGGATCTCTATGCCCGGCCAGCCCCGGGCAGTCCGATCGAGCCGCTGGCGCGTGAGATCCGCTTCGTGCCCGAGAGCATGCGCTGCGACGATCTGCTGCGTGACCTCATTGCTGCCGAAGAGCACGTGGCGATCGTCGTCGACGAGTTCGGGGGCACGGCCGGCCTGGTGACGGATCAGGATTTGTTCGAGATCCTGCTGGGTGAGATCGCCCGGCAAGATCGGCTATGCGGACAGGTGGTGCGCCTGCCGGACGGCGCCTTCTTAGGCGATGGGCACTGCCGCATCGACGATCTCAACGAGCGGTTTCCGGTCGAGCTGCCCGAAGGCGACTACGAGACGCTGGCCGGCCTGGTGCTCGATCGCTTGGGCCGCATCCCGTCCCGGGGCGAACGGCTCAAGGTGGGCCCGGTCGCGATCGAGGTGCTGGACGCCTCGGAGCGCCGGATTCTGAAACTGCGCCTGACGCTGGCCCCCGACGGGGGGGGGCAGCCGGCCACTGACCAGCGGGCGCTGGGAGCTGCACAAGGTGGCGATCGTCGAGGATGAGGGCCTGGTGCTGCGGTCGCTCCGTCATGGGGAGACGAGCCGCATCGCGACGCTGCTCACGCGCCGTTTCGGCAAGGTGCACGTCATTGCCAAGGGCGCGCGGGACCTGAAGAGCCCGTTTGGATCGGCCCTCGAACCCCTGACCTGTGTGCAGGCGGTCTTCTACCTCAAGAAGAACCGCTCCCTGCAGTTCCTGAAGGCCGCCTCGACGGAGCGCGTCTTTGCCCGGGTTCTGGCCAGCCCGCCCGCCTATCATCTCGCCTGCGCGGGGCTCGAGTTCGTCGAGCGCGTGGTCACGGATGAAGATCCCGTGCCGGAGGTCTTGGCCGCGCTCCTGCGCTTTCTCGAGGGATGCGACCGCCGGCCCGACCACCCGCGCGCCGAGTTGCGCCTGCGGGCCTTCCAACTCCACACGGTGTCGCTGCTCGGGTACGCGCCCCAGCTCGAAAGGTGCGCCGCCTGCGGCGGGGTGGCTGACCCCCCGGCCGGCTTCGGCGTCTCCGAGGGTGGCGTTCTGTGCGCGGGCTGCGCCGTGGCTGCGCGCTCCCAACCGCTGTCGCCGGCTGCTCTGGAGCTCTTGCGCGAGGTCGTGGCTGGAGCGCACGGAGGGGGGCCGAGGTCACGCCGGCGGCTCGACCAGCCCCTCGGGTCGCGGGCTCGGACGACGGGCGAGCGGCGGGTCGGGACGCTGGCGGCGCCCCGAGGCGGCGTCGCGGAGCGCCCCGCGGCCGCCGCGGTGGCGAGCGTCCGCTCCCCAGGCGACGCCGACCGGGAGGTGATCGCAACCGTGGAGGCCTTTCTCCAGTACCATGTTACCGGTTATCGCGGTTTGCGGGCCCTGCGCTGCCTGGAGGCCTGGTTGGATCTGGCGGGGCGTTGCGGTGGCGCCGGGCCCGGGACTCCGGTGGCCTGATCGGGCAGCGTTTTGCGAACCAGCGCTTTCCGAACCTTGCGCATTCAGCGAATTGATAGTACACTACATTCCTAGACTATAGGGTGCCAGTTCACCCCCCGGTGTTGCAGGGCACTTGCTGGCGCGGCCCTGCGGTTGCGGTTCAGGGAGGGAAGATGGGGCGCCTACGAACCCGGCCGGGAGCGGTGCCATTGGCTCACGGGGTCTTGGCCGTCGCGGGGCTGTCGCTGGCCCTGGCGGCTGCGGCCACGGGGCAGGTCACCGGTTCCTGGTCGCGCGATTTTGCGTGGCCGGGGATGAACGAAGCGGTCTATGCCCTGCAGGCGGATGGCCCGGACCTCTATGCGGCCGGGGCGTTCACCACCGCGGGCACCACCCCGGCGGCCTACGTCGCCCGCTGGGATGGATTGACGTGGCAGGCGCTCGGGACAGGTCTGAACGCCACCGCGCTCTGCCTGACCACGTTCGAGGGCGATCTCATCGTGGGGGGCTGGTTCAGCCAGGCCGGCGGCCTGCCCGCCAATTGCATCGCGCGCTGGGACGGTTCGGAGTGGACGGCCCTGGGCGGGGGCCTGGACGGCCGGGTGACCGCTCTGGCGGTCTACGACGGGGCGCTGATCGCCGCGGGCGAATTCCAGACAGCGGGCGGGGCCCCGGCGAACAGGGTCGCGCGCTGGAATGGGGCCAACTGGGAGCCGCTCGGCTCCGGGCTCAACAACACCGCCTATGCCCTGGCTGCCTTCAACGGCGCACTCTACGTCGGCGGCCGGTTCACCTACGCGGGCGGGCAGGCTGGCACAACGTACATCGCCCGGTGGGATGGGGTGAGTTGGAGCAGCGTGGGGGGAGGCGTCAACAGCTGGGTGTATGCGCTCACGCTGCACGATGGGGCGCTGATCGCCGGGGGCATGTTCTATCAGGCCGGCGGGCACCCAGTCGGCTACGTGGCCGCTTGGAGCGGCAGCGCTTGGTCGGGGCTCGGTGCGGGCGTGGATCAGACGGTCAAGGGCCTGCTTTCCCGCGACGGTGAGTTGTACGTAGGGGGGTTCTTCGCCCAGGCCGGCGGCCAGCCGGCAAGTTACCTCGCCCGCTGGGACGGCGCTGCGTGGTGGGAGGTTGGCGGCGGCACGGATCAACCCATCTGGGCCCTGGTCGACCACGGCGGCGATCTGGTGGTGGGGGGCGCTTTCACGCTCGCGGGCGGAGAGCCGATGAGCTTCATCGCCGGCTGGGACGGGGCCGAATGGATTCCGTTCGGCGCGGGGGCGGGGATGAACGCGAGCGTGTGCGCGTTCGCCTCCTACAACGGACGATTGATCGCCGGAGGGGCCTTCACCCTGGCCGGGGGGCGGCCCTGCAATTTCATCGCCGTCTGGAACGGGAGCGGATGGGAACCGTTAGGTGCGGGGCTGAACGGCGAAGTTCGCGCCCTGGCCGTCTACGACGGCTACCTCATCGCCGGCGGGCTCTTCACGCTGGCGGGCGGTGCGCCGGCCGACTACGTGGCGGCTTGGGACGGCCAACAGTGGACGCCGCTCGGCGAGGGCGTGGGGGGTTGCTGAAGCCCGGCGGTCACCGCCCTCGCGGTTCGCGAGGGCCAGCTGATGGCGACCGGGCTGTTCGAGATAGCCGGGACCGTCTACGCCAGGAACATCGCGGCCTGGGACGGCTCGAGCTGGAGCGCGCTCGGGGCGGGCCTGAGCGACAGGGGGGCCGCGCTGGCCGTCTACCAGGGCGACCTCTACGCCGGTGGCGATTTCTTCTCGGCCGGCGACCTGACCGTCCGTCACATCGCGCGCTGGGATGGCCAAGGCTGGCACGACGTCGGGGGTGGCATGAGCGCCGGGCTCTGGCCGACGGTCACCTCCCTGGCGCTGCACGATGATCATCTCGTCGCGGGCGGTTGGTTCGAGCGGGCCGGCGGCGTGAACGCCTCCCGCATCGCTGTCTGGGACGGCAATGCGTGGAGCGCCCTCGGGAGCGGCCTCGACGACAACGTCTGGGCGGTGGGCAGCTATGGGAGCCTGATCGTCGCCGCCGGCGACTTCCACTTGGCCGGCGCGGCGGGGGCCGCCCACATCGCGGCCTGGGACGGCCAGACGTGGCAAGCTCTGGGCGAGGGCGTCGAAGACCCGGCCCGCTCCGTGCGTGCCTTCGGCGGCGGGCTCTATGTCGGCGGCGAGTTCCTCTCGGCGGGCGGCCGTCCTTCCTTCCACATCGCCCGCTGGATCGCTGCGGGCACCGCGGTGGACGACCGGCCGGTCGCCGGATTCGCCGACGGTGTGCGGCTCGACTTGCGCTCGGGTTGGTGTTCCCGCGCCGCTCAGCCCGTTGAGCTCACCTTCGCGCTGGCGAGTCCGGCGCAGGTCACGCTCCGCGTGCATGATCTGCTGGGACGCGGCGTGACCACCCTCTACGCCGGATCCGCGGCGGCGGGCGCCCACGAGGTGACCTGGGACGGCCGGGACGAGCGCGGTCGGCCGTGCGCGCGGGGCGTCTACTTCGCCCGCCTGCAAGCGGGTAGTGGCCAGGTCGTGCGCAGGATCGTGCTGGCCGGCGCCGCGCGCTGACCGTGGCCCGGGCGGCAGCCGCGCGCAACCGCCACCCCCCGCCCCGGCCGCTGGCCAGAACTGCCGGCTAAGGGTTCGCCCGCCGGCGCTTGACGGACCTCCCCGTCGCTTGCTAAGGTCCCCCAGATCCTTGTCGACCCACGGCCTTTAAGTTGATCCGGCGAGGTCAAGAAGGTGACGGGGCTTCCCTCCACTCAGCGACCTACGCAGACCACGATCCCGCCGCGGCGAGCAACCGCCACGCGGTGCAGCCTGCTATCTCGGCCGGCGTGCTCGCGCGCGAGCACGGCCTGAAAGGGGACGCATGAACCTGAAGCGCAAGGCGATCATCATGAACCCGGAGGAGGTACGCCGGGCGATCGTGCGCATTTCCCACGAGATCGTGGAGGCCAACGGGGGCATTGGCGATGTGATTCTGGTCGGCATCCGCAAACGCGGCGCGCCGCTGGCCGAACGCATCCGCAAGCAGATCACCCAGATCGAAGGCGAGGAGGTCCCGCTGGGGGTGCTCGACATCACCCTCTATCGCGACGACGTGCACAAGGTCGCGCCCCAGCCGCTGGTGGGCACGACCGACATCCCGGTTTCGGTCGAGAACAAGGTCGTCGTGCTGGTCGATGACGTCCTCTTCACGGGTCGCACTGTGCGCGCGGCGATGGACGCGGTCATCGACTTCGGCCGCCCGCGCGCCATCCAGCTGGCGGTGCTGGTCGATCGCGGCCATCGCGAGCTGCCGATCCGCGCCGACTTCGTCGGCAAGAACGTGCCCACCTCGCACCGCGAGGTCGTGAAAGTCCTACTGAGCGAAACCGACGGCCAGGACGAGGTCAACATCGCCGAGATCGGCGAGGAGTGAGGCGAAGATGGCGCTCCAACACCTGCTGGGCCTCGAGGAACTCACCTCCGAGGACATCCTCACCGTGCTCGATACGGCCCGCACCTTCCGCGAGGTCATCGAGCGGCCGATCAAGAAGGTGCCGGCGCTGCGCGGCGTGACGGTGTGCAACGCCTTTTTCGAGCCGAGCACGCGCACGCGGCTCTCTTTCGAGTTGGCCGAGAAACGACTTAGCGCGGATATGGTGAACTTTTCCGTGAGCGGTTCGAGCGTGAGCAAGGGCGAGACGCTGCGCGACACGATCCAGAACATCGAGGCGATGAAGCTCGACATCGTCGTCATGCGCCACCGGGCGGCCGGCGCGCCGCACTACCTGGCGCGGCACCTGAAAGCCCGGGTCGTCAACGCGGGCGATGGGTTTCACGAGCATCCCACCCAGGCGCTCTTGGACATGTACACCATCCGCGAGAAGAAGGGTCGCATCGCGGGCCTGAAGGTCGCCATCGTGGGCGACATCGCTCACAGTCGCGTGGCGCGGTCGAACATCTGGGGTCTGACGAAGCTGGGCGCGCAGGTGCGGGTGATCGCGCCGCACACGCTCCTGCCCCCCGGGATCGAGCGGCTGGGGGCGGAGATCCATCGTGATCTCGAGCAGGGGATCCGCGGCGTGGATGTCATCAACGTGCTCCGATTGCAGCTCGAGCGCCAACAGGGCGGTTTCCTGCCCTCGCTGCGCGAGTACGCCATGACCTTCGGCGTAACGCGCGAGCGGATCCGGGTGGCGGCCGACGACGTGCTGATCATGCATCCGGGGCCGATGAACCGTGGGGTCGAGATCGAGCCCGAGCTGGCGGACGGCCCCCGGGCGGTCATCCTCGAACAGGTCACCAACGGGGTGGCGGTGCGCATGGCGGTGCTCTACCTGGTGAGCGGCGGCGCGCCGCCCGAGCCGCTGGCGGCCGGCGCCGGGCTGATGAGCGCACATCCGGCGGGACGGTAGCCGTGGCCGCTCCCGCCGGGCGGGGTTGGACAGGAGGACTCGATGCATCAAGCAACCGATCCGAGGCGGCTCTGGCAGCGGGCCGAGACGATCCTGCTGCGGGGGGGGCACCTGATCGATCCCGCCCAGAACGTGGATGAGCCGCGCGACATTTTCCTGCGCCGCGGCGTCGTGGAGGGGCTGGCGCCCGCAATCGCGCGCGAGGCGGATCTGGTGGTCGAGCTGGCGGGTTTGGTGTGTGCGCCCGGCTTTGGGGACCTGCACGTGCACTTTCGCGAACCCGGGGACGAGGACGCCGAGACGATCGCCACCGGCTCGCGCGCCGCGGCTGTCGGCGGTTTCACGCGCGTCGCCTGCATGCCCAACACCCACCCGCCCATCGACACGCGCGGCCAGGTCGAGTTCGTGATTCAGCGCGCCGCCGAGGCGGGCCACTGCCGGGTTCACCCCATCGCGGCGGCCACGCGCGGGCGAGCGGGGCAGGAGCTGGCCGACCTGCGCGAGCTGCAACTCGCGGGGGCGGTCGCGGTCTCCGATGACGGGAGTCCGGTGGCCAACGCGCGCGTGATGCGCCGCCTGCTTGAATACGCCCGCACCTGGGGCGTCTTGGTGATCACCCATGCCGAGGACCCCGACCTCTCCGCGGACGGCGCGATGAACGAGGGCTACTGGTCGACCGTGCTCGGGCTGCGCGGCAATCCGGCGGCTTCAGAGGCGATCGCCATCGCGCGCGACATCCGCCTGGCGGAGCTTGCCGGCGCCCGCCTGCATGTGGCCCACGTCAGCACGCGCGAAGGGGTCAACCTCGTGCGGGCTGCCAAGGCCCGGGGCTTGCCGGTGACCGCCGAGACCGCCCCCCACTACATCGCCTTGACCGAGGAACGCCTGAAGAGCTACGACACCAGTTTCAAGGTTGCGCCACCCCTGCGTACAGAGGAGGATCGCCAGGCCGTGATCGCCGGGCTGCAGGACGGAACGATCGACGTCATCGCCACGGACCACGCGCCCCATACCCAGGTGGCCAAGGACCAGGAACTCTCGGCGGCCCCACCCGGTATGATCGGACTGGAGACCGCGGCGGCGGTCGTGATCGAGTACCTGCACCACCGCGAGGGCATGGAGCTGAGCACGATTGTCCGCCTGATGGCCAGTCGACCGGCGCAGATCGCCGGCTGGGGCGGGGGGAGTGTCCGCTTGGGCGAGCCCGCCGACCTGACGGTGTTCGCCCCGGCCACGGCTTGGATGGTCGATCCGGAAGCGTTCGCGTCGAAGGGGCGCAATTGCCCCTTCCGCGGCGAACGACTGCGGGGTCGCATCACCATGACGGTATGCGGCGGGCGCCTGACCCATGAGGAGAACCTTGTCTTCCACCCGTCCGAACGCCTGCAGGCGCAGCTGGTCTAGTCGCCACGGGGCCGCCCCGCCGGAGCACAGCGCAATCCGGGGCGGTCAACGCGCCGCCGCTCATCCTGCGCGGCTCGGCTTGTGGGTGGTCTGCCTACTGGCCGGGTTTCTGACCGGGTGTGCTTACTTCAACACCTTCTATCATGCGCGCAGGTTCTACAACAAAGCGGAACAGGTGCAGCGCGACTCGAAGTCGGACAAGCTGGCGCCGGAGGCCGTGCGCAACTACGACAAGGCGATCGAGAAGGCGGGTAAGGTGATCTTCGAGCACGGCGGCGGTTGGAAGGCGGGCATCGACGACGCGCTTTTTCTGCAAGGCCAATGCTACTACGGCAAGCGGGAGTTCGAGACCGCCATCAAGAAGTTCAACGAGGTCGTGCTCAATTTCCCGGACTCGGAGCACGTTCCGGAAGCGCTATTCTATACGGGGATGTGCTACCACAGTGTGCGCAACTACCCGACCGCCCGGCGCCTGTTCGAACGCGTGCTGCGCGCGTATCCAGACTTCGATCGCCGCGATGAGATCATGCTCACGGTGGCGCAGGGCCTGGACGCGGCCGGGAACACCCAGCAGGCGCTGGGCGAGTACCGCCGACTGATCGAGCGTTTCGAACGCAGCGACAAGCGCGTCGACGCGCTCAAGCGCATCGGCCAGATCCACTATGACGCCGGCCGCTTCGACAGCGCGCTGGTCGCCTATGCCGAACTGGCCGAGGTCGCGCGGGATGATGACGTCTACTTCGAGGCGCAACTCAACGCTGGGGTCTGCCTGGTGCGGATGAACGAACCCGAACGGGCCCTGTCGATCTACCGCCGCATCGAACCCGACGACCGGCACGGCGAGAATGCAGGGCGGGTAGCGCTGGCCATGGCCGAGGCCGAGAACCGTCGGGGTGAGCATGAATCCGCGGCCGAGCTGCTCGCGCGCGTCTCCCAGGACTTCGTCAACCGTACGCTGGGCATCGAGGCCGACTTCCGGCTCGGCTATACCCACGAGGTCTACCAGCAGCGCTACGACCTAGCGCGCGGCGCCTATGAGAAGGCCGCCCGGGCGCAGACCCAGTCGGTGTTCAAGGACCAGGCTGCGCGGCGGCTGAGCAACCTGAAGCACCTCGAGGAGCTGCAGGCCTCGGCCGACACGCTGAGCGCGGGCCTCGACCGCCGGGCCGCGGCCGCCCTGCAGGTGGCCGAGTTCTCGTACTTCGAGTCGGACGACCGCGACCAGGCGCTGGGGCAGTATCTACTTGTCGAACAGGAATTCCCGGGCAGCGACTTCGCGGCCCGCGCCACTTACGCGCGTGCCTGGATCCTGCAGTCCGATTTCGACTCGTCCGCCGCGGCGGCCGCGGTCTACGACTCGCTGGTCGCCCGCTATCCTGCCAGTCCGCAGGCGCAGCGCGCGCTTGCGCACCTGCGAGGCCTGGGCCATCCGGAGGCGCGCGTGCTCGCGCTGGAGGCCTTGTCCCGCTCCGCGCGCGACCGCCAACGCTTGGTCGACGACTCGCTGGCAGCGGTTCAGGCCAGGGCGGACTCCGTGGCGGCCCTCGCCGCATCGGCGGCCGAGGCGGCGGCCAGGGCCAGGGCCGATTCGCTGGCCCGCGTGCAGCGCACCGGCGCCCGCTCGCGGGTGGCCTTCGAGGCGGCCGCGCAGGCCACCGCCGCACTCCAGGAAGCTGAGGCTGTCTCGGCGGCCGAGACCGCGCGCCTCGACTCGCTCGCGGCCGCCTGGCGGACCCCGGCTGAGGTTGCGCCCGAGGCGGTCGGGGACTCCAGCGCCCTGATCGCGGCCCCAGCGCTCCAGCCCCCCGACCCGGCCCAGGTCGAAGTGCTGCTGGCGCCGGAGCGCACCGCGGCGGCGGCCCGCGTCGCGGCCGCGCGGGCCCGGGCCGACTCGCTTCGCACCTGGGCGGAGGCGATCATCGACTCCGTGGCGCAGACGCAGGCGGAGCAGGAAACGCGGCGAGCGGCGATCGCCGCCGCGCCCCCCGACTCGGTGGCCCGTGCCCGAGCGCACGCCGATTCGCTGGCCGAGATCCTGGCCGCCGAGCGACGGGCGGCCCGTGCTCTGCGGGCGGCCGATCAGCAGGCGGCGGGTGTCGCCGCCGAAGAAGACTCCACGGCGGTTCCCGCCGCCGAGGCAGATTCCACGAAGGTCCCCGCCGCGGACAGCAGCCGGCTGGCGGAGCCTTTGCTCGCGCCGCCGCCCGATCCATCCACTCCAGAGCCGGAGAAGCCATGAACAGCGCGCCCCGACCCACGGGGTCGCCGGGGCCGGAGCGCCCCGCGCCGATCGCGACCGTGGCGGCGCGCGTGCGCGCGAACGCCGAGGTGGCCGCCGGTCTTCACCGGCTGCAGCTGAGCTTGCCGGCGGGCTGGGGCCCGGTGCGAGCCGGCCAGTACGTGTCGCTCACCCTCGAGCCGCCGTGGGAAGAATCGCGATCGGGCGAGGGCGGCCTCGCTCTGCTGCGCCGCCCGTTCAGCGTGGCGGGCTGGTCTGTCCAGGGGGCGGAGACGATTCTGGAGCTCATCTACGCTTCCGTGGGCAAGGTCACGCGCGAGATCGTCACCCTCTCGCCCGGCGACCAGGTGGACGTGCTGGGCCCGGCGGGCACGGCGTTCCCGAGGGCTGGGGCGGATACCCACTACTTGCTGGTCGGGGGCGGGCGGGGCATCGCGCCGATGCTGCTTTTGGCCCGCGAGCTGGGCGCCGCGCAGGTTGCCTGCACGCTGATCTATGGCACGCGCACGCGCGCCGAATGGATGCCCTTGGGCGAGCTCGAAGCGCTGACGCGGTGGGCCACCGAGGATGGCTCCGGGGGCACGCGCGGCACCGTGATCGATGCGCTCGATGGGCTCGACCTGAAGGGCGCGGCGGTGGTAGCGGCCTGCGGGCCGCACGGCATGCTCGAAGCGGTGGCGCACTGGTCGCGGCGGCGCGGGTGGCCCTGCTGGGTTTCGGTGGAAGAGGTCTTCGGCTGCAGCGCGGGCCTCTGTGGCGGCTGCGCGGTTCCCGTCCGAGCCCCGGCCGGGCCGTATGAGCGCTTCTTGTGGGCCTGCCGCGACGGGGCCGTGGTGGCAGCCGAGCGCATCGACTGGGACGCGTGGAGGGGAATGCATGCCTAGCACGGATCCGGCGGCCCTCGATCTGAGTGTTCAGCTGGGGCCGTTGCGGCTGGCCAATCCCGTGATGACCGCCTCGGGCACTTTCGGCTACGGTGACGAGCATCCCGACCTGACCGGGGTGCGGACCCTCGGGGCGGTCGTGACCAAGACGATCACGCTCGAGCCGCGCGCGGGCAACCCTCCACCCAGGCTGTGCGAGACACCGGCGGGTTTGCTCAATTCCATCGGACTGCAGAATGTCGGCGCCCAGCGCTTCGCCCAGGAGATTCTGCCCGGGCTCCAGCAGCTCGGGCCGCCGATCATCGTCAGCGTGGGCGGCAGCACCCCCGAGGATTTCGGCCGGTGCGTCCAGATCGCCGACCTGGAGAAGGTCGCGGCTTTCGAAATCAACATCTCATGCCCCAACGTGGCCAGTGGCCTGGAGTTCTCGCGCAGCCCGGCGGAGGCCGCCAAGGTGGTGCGGCTGGTGCGCGCCTGCACGCGCAAACCGATCTTCGCCAAGCTGAGCCCCAACGTGACGGACATCGTCTCGGTGGGCCGGGCCTGCGTCGAGGAGGGCGCCGACGGTCTGACCGCCATCAACACCTTTCTCGGCATGGCCGTGGACGTCGAGCGCGGCCGGCCGGTGCTGCCGCGCACGGTGGGGGGGCTGTCGGGACCGGCCATCCGCCCGCTGGCGCTGTGTCGCGTGTGGGAGCTGGCGCGGCGGCTCACCTGTCCCATCATCGGCGTCGGGGGCATCGTGACCGCCCGCGATGCGGCGGAGTTCCTCATGGCCGGCGCCGCCGCGGTGCAGATCGGCACCGCCAGCTTTCGCGAGCCTGCCCGGGCCGCGCACGTCGTCGCGGGGCTGGCCGAGATCCTCAAGTCCAAGAAGATGACGCGCATGGCGCAGCTCATCGGAAGTCTGCAGCTGCGCGCGACGGGCGCCTGAACATTGCAGAGCTGGGAAGGAGGCCGCGGGCGATGGCAAGGGATCCCCGGGACACGTTGATCTTGGCCCTGGACGTGGGTGGATTGAACGAAGCGCGGGCCCTGGTGGACCGGCTGGGCGACGAGGTCTGGTGGTACAAAGTCGGCCTCGAGCTGTTCGCCTCATCCGGGCCCGAGGCGGTGCGCATGCTCAAGGCGCGCGGCAAGCGCGTCTTCGTGGACTTGAAGCTGCACGACATTCCCAACACGGTCAGCCGTGCGGCGGGCCAGTTGGTCGGGCTGGGCGCCGATCTGCTCGACCTGCACGTGGCGGCCGGCACCGAAGCGATGAGCCTGGCAGCCGCCGCGGTGAAGCTCGCCAGCGGCGACGGGCCCCGCCCGCGGGTGATCGGCGTGACGGTGCTGACGAGCGCCGGCACCCTGGGACCGGGCGGCGCACCACTGACGCCCGAAGCGCTCGCGCGTGAGGTGGCCGAGCGAGCGGCGGCCGCGCGCGAGGCGGGTCTCGACGGCGTCGTATGCCCGGCTAGCGCCATGGCCGAGGTGCGCCGGCGCTGCGGCGACGACTTCTTGTTGCTCGTGCCCGGCATCCGGCCCCTGGGGAGCGCCCGAGGTGATCAGCGTTGGGTGGCGACGCCGGGCGAGGCGGTGGCCGCCGGCGCGCGCTGGATCGTCGTGGGGCGCCCGATCCATGGCACGCAGGATCCGCCGGCGGCGGCGCGCGAGATCCTGGCCGAAATGGCTGCCCGGACCTGAGCCGGGGGGCGCCGGAGCCCGAGTGGGCGGGTCGGGGGCGCGTTTGACGCGCCTGCGGTAGGTCGAGTACCATAGGTTCTTTTGCACACCGGGGGCGAGAGATGGCGGGGCGACGCGGCGCGGAGCGCGTTGATCCGCTCCGGCGGGCTGTGAGGAGGATGGCGCATGCAACGCATCTGCATGGTGGGCACCGGCTATGTCGGCCTCGTGACGGGCACCTGCCTGGCGGACTTCGGCAACCAGGTGATCTGCGTCGACTTGGACGAGGAGAAGGTCGCCCTGTTGCGCGGGGGGCGCCTACCCTTCTACGAATTCAGCCTGCAAGAGCTGGTTGAGCGCAACATGCGCCAGGGCCGGCTCTCCTTCACGACCGACATTGCCGGCGCGATCCGCCGCTCGCGGGTGATCTTCAGCGCGGTCGGCACGCCTTCGGACCGCGCCGGACGGGCGGACCTGCGGCAGGTCTTCGAGGTGGCCCGCACGGTCGGTGAGAACCTCAACGACTACAAGGTTGTCGTGCAGAAGAGCACCGTCCCGGTCGGTACGGGCGCCAAGGTGAAGGCGCTCATCGAGAAGCACCGCCGCAAGAAGACGCCCTTCGACGTCGCTTCGAACCCCGAGTTCCTGCGCGAGGGCTCGGCGGTCGAGGACTTCATGCGCCCCAATCGCGTCGTCATCGGGACCTGGACGCAGAAGGCCGAGGACATCCTTTCGGAGATCTACCGGCCGCTCTACCTGAACGAAGCGCCGCTGGTCAAGACGTCGGTCGAAACCGCCGAGTTGATCAAGTACGCCTCGAACGCCTTCCTGGCCGCCAAGATCTCCTACATCAACGAGATGGCCCTGCTGTGCGAGAAGGTCGGCGCGGACGTCAAGGTCGTCGCGCGGGCGATGGGACTCGACCATCGCATTGGCCCGAAGTTCCTGCATGCCGGTGCAGGCTACGGGGGCTCCTGCTTTCCCAAGGACACGCTGGCCTTGATGAGCTTCGCGCGCGAGGCCGGGATCCCCGCCACGATCGTCGAGGCCGCGATCAGGGCCAATCGCCACCAACGGCAGGAAATGATCCGGCGGGCGGAGGCGATGCTCAAGGAGCCGCGGGGCAAGGTCGTGGGTGTGCTGGGCCTGTCCTTCAAGCCGCAGACCGACGACGTGCGCGAGGCCTTTCCGCTCCTCCTGATCCCGGCCCTGCAACGCCGGGGGGCCCGCGTGCGGGCCTTCGACCCGATCGCCATGCCCTCGGCCGCGCGCAAGCTGCGCCAGGTCGAGTTCTGCAAGGATGCCTACGAGGTGGCCCATGGCGCGGACCTGCTGGTGATCGCGACGGAGTGGAACGAGTTCCGCATGCTCGACATGCGCAAGATCCATGGACTGATGCGCACGCCCAATCTGCTCGATTGCCGGAACATCTACGACCCGGATGAGATGGAGAAGCTGACGTTCACCTACGCCGGCGTGGGGCGCGGCGTGCACCTGCTGCGGGCCGCCCAGCGGCGCCCGCGCAAGCCCGCGGCCACACGGGCAGAAGGCTGACCGGCTCGCAGCGGGAGGTTACCGCATGATTGAGGGAGTCCAGATCAAGACGCTGCGCGTCATTCCCGACGAGCGCGGCTTCCTGATGGAAGTGCTGCGCAACGACGATGCGCTCTTCGGCGGGTTCGGCCAAGTCTACCTGACGACCGCCTACCCAGGCGTGGTCAAGGGGTGGCACTATCACAAGCAGCAGACCGATTGCATGACGGTAGTCAGGGGCATGGCCAAGATTGTCCTCTGCGACATGCGTGCTGGCTCGCCAACCAAGGGTGAGATCAACGAGTTCTTCGTGGGCGAGAAGAATCCGGTCCTGATTCGCATTCCCGTCGGGGTGGCCCACGGCATGAAGGCGATCGGCACCGAGACGGCCTACATGCTCAACGTGCCCGACCGGCCCTATGACTACCAGAACCCCGACGAGTTCCGGCTGCCGCCGCACGGCGGCCCGATTCCCTACGACTGGAGCCGCAAGGATGGATAGGCGCAAGCTGCTCGAGACGGGGCGCTACCTGGTGACAGGGGGCGCGGGCTTCATCGGATCGAACTTCGTCCACCACGTGCGCGCGCAGTTTCCGGGGGCGCACGTGACGGTGCTTGACAAGCTCACCTACGCCGGCAATCCCGCCAATCTCGAGGGGCTGGACCGCCAGGGCAGCTACGAGTTCGTCCGCGGCGACATCTGCGACGCGGCGCTGGTCGACCGCCTGATCGCGCGCGGCTTCGACTGGATCGTGAACTTCGCGGCCGAGACCCACGTCGACCGGTCGATCGGCGATCCGGGGCAGTTCGTGCAGACCGATGTCTACGGGGTGTACGTGCTGCTCGAAGCGGTGCGCCGGCGCGGAGGCGTGACGCGCTTCGTGCAGATCTCGACCGACGAGGTCTACGGCGAGGTGATGGGGGGCGCCTCGGGCGAGGATGCGCCGCTCGTGCCGCGCAACCCGTATGCGGCCAGCAAGGCGGGCGGGGACCGGCTCGCCTATTCCTATCATGCGACCTACGGGCTTCCGATCGTGATCACGCGCTGCAGCAACAACTACGGCCCGCACCAGTATCCCGAGAAGCTCATCCCGCTCTTTACCACCAACGCCTTGGATGGGCAGAAGTTGCCGGTCTACGGGACGGGCAGGAATGTCCGCGACTGGATTCACGTTCACGATCATGTGCGAGCCCTGATCGCGCTGTTGGGGGCCGAAGACATCGACGGCGAGGTCTTCAACATCGGCGCCGGCAATGAGAAGAACGTCCTCGAGATTGCCGATCTCATCCTGGGGGCGACCGGACGTCCCCCGGAGCTGTTGGCCCACGTGGTCGATCGCCCCGGCCACGATCGGCGCTACGCGGTCGATTGGAACAAGCTGGCGCAGCGCACCGGCTGGCGGCCCACGGTCGTCTTTGAAGATGGGATCCGGGACACCGTCCGGTGGTATCATGATCACGAAGCCTGGTGGCGTCCGCTCAAGTCGGGCGAGTTCTGGGACTTCTACCGGCGGAACTACAAGTTCCTTGACGGCCGGGACGGCACCCAGGAGAGTTAGCTGATTCGCGGCGGGCCCCCGGGGTTCGCCGGCCTGGACCGAGGGGCGGCCGGCTGGCCGCCGGGAGCCGCCCGCACACGTGGGCGCTGCGCAGGGAGCGCGGAAAGGGGACACAACCGCGCATGAGATGTTTGGTGACCGGGGGGGCCGGCTTCATCGGCTCGCACCTCGCCGAAGCGCTCCTGGCCCGGGGCGACCAGGTTACCGTTCTGGATAACCTGGTGACCGGGCGCCGTGAGAACCTCAGGGCCGTTCAGCCCAATCCCCGCCTGAGCCTGATCATCGGCGATGCCCGCGATCCGGACCTTGTCCGCCGCGCGGCCGCCGGGGCCGATGTCGTCTATCACCTGGCGGCTCACGTTGGCGTCCGGCGCATCGTGGGGCACTCGCTCGAGAGCCTGCTCAACAACGTCCAGAGCAGCATGGTGGTGCTCGAGGAGGCGGCCCGGTTGCGGGCGCGGACGATCTTGTTCTCCAGCTCCGAGGTCTACGGCCGGGGGGGAGATGATCCGCTGCGCGAGGAGGGCGACCTGGCCGTGGGGCCCCCCAGCGTGCTGCGCTGGAGCTATGCGGCCGGCAAGGCCGCGGACGAGGCGCTCGCCATGGCCTACCACGCTGAGCGGCGTCTGCCGGTCACGATCGTGCGCTGCTTCAACACCTGCGGGCCGCGCCAGTCGGGTCGCTACGGCATGGTGGTGCCGACCTTCGTCCGCCAGGCGCTGGCGGGCGAGCCGCTCACCGTGCACGGCGACGGCGAGCAGCGCCGATGCTTCTCCTACGTCGGGGATGTGGTGCGCGGCGTGCTCATGCTCGAGCAGGAGCCGGGCGCGGCGGGCGAAGTCTTCAACGTGGGCAACAACGAAGAGGTTTCGATCCTGGACCTTGCCCGGCGCGTCGTGGCCCTCAGCGGGAGCGCAGCTCCCATCATCCATGTGCCCTACGAGCGGATCTTCGAAGAGCCTTTCGAGGATGTTCGTCGTCGCGTGCCGGCGCTGGAGAAGATTCGCGCCTTTGTCGGCTACGAGCCGCGGGTTGGCCTCAACGAGCTCCTGCGGCTGACGATCGCCAGCCTGTCAGGTCGCCGCGGGACGCGGCGCGCGGGGCGTGCTGTCGCACCGTGCCCCAAGCTCAAGGAGAACGAGGGCTGAGTGGGGCTGGGCGGCCGCACGAGGCCGGACTGACGGGCGGCGCGCCGCTCTGACCCGGACGAAAACCCTCGCCATGGTTCCTGTCGTTCCAGTTGCCGCTCTGTTGACCGCCGGCGTGATCGCCTGGGCCGTTTGCGGTGCCCTGCGGCCCTTCGCACTTTCCCGCGGGATCGTGTCCACCCCCCAAGACGTGCGCGCTGGGCCCGGAGGCGTGCCCCTGCTGGGCGGGCTGGGAACCCTGGCCGGCCTGGCCGGGGGCCTCATCGCCGCCTGGGCAGTGGCTCGGATCGCCGGCGGGGCGCATCTGGGCGCACTCTCCCTGTGGCCGGCGGTCGGCTGGGCGGGGCTCATCGCGGGCTTCGCCCTCGTGGGCTGGCGCGACGATGTGACCGGTCTCGCGCCTGGTGTCCGGCTGCTGCTGGAGTGCCTCTGGGGCGCGGCCATACTCGCCTTGCCCCTGCTTCTGGGGCCGGAGGCCGGCGCTGGCTTCGGTCCGGCGGTTGCCACGGGAGCCCACCCCGCGATCGTCCCCGACGCCAACGGTTGGGCGTGGACCTTGGCGGCACTGGTCCTGGTCGTCAGCGGGGCCAACGCGTTCAACATGACGGACAATGCCGACGGGCTGGCCGCGGGCACCGGGGCGCTTGCCCTGGGTGGCCTCGCGCTGCTCCTGCGGCCGGCGACCGGGTGCGGCTGGGCCGCGCTGGCCGGGCTGGCCGGGGCGGGCGCCCTGGCCGGCTTCCTCGTCTGGAACCGTCCGCCGGCCAGGCTCTATCTCGGCGACGCGGGCGCCCTGGCCCTCGGGGCAGTGGGCGCCGCTCTGGTGGCGGTGCACGTGCGGGCCGCCGGGGCGACGGCCGACCTGCTGGCGCTCCCGTTTGTGATCGGCTACGCCTTGGTCGATCCGGCCTATGCCGTTCTGGGCCGGTTGCGGCGGGGCGCACCCCCCTGGCGGGGTGGGGTCGATCACCTCTCGCACGACCTCGGGGCGTCGCTGAGGGGCTGGCCGCGCGCCTGGCGGCTGGTGATGGCGGTGCAGGCCTTCTCGGTGCTCTCCGGTCTGGGGGTGCTGGAGGGCGTCTTGCCGACCTGGACCCTGGCGGCCACCGCCTGTCCTTGGGCCGGGCTCTGGTTGGCCGGGTCGCGCGGTCGCCGGTTGCGAACCGCTCGGCGCAAGTGACGCTGGGGGGCTTCGTTGACCCTTCAGGGGTGCTGTGCTAGGCTGCCCACGCGCTGCTCGGGGCGGGCGGCTGCGACCCCGTGGGCGCCGGGCGCTGTCCGGCGCCGCTGGGTGTCCGCGGCGCGACGATCTGGAGGTGCGGTCATGGCGACGAAGCGGCTTCGCGTGGGGGTTCCCGACCTCGAGTCGGGCCACCTGCACGGCACTTGGTTGCAGGAACAACTCGAGACCCGACGCCCGGAGCTGAAGGTGGCGCTGCGGGCGGTTGGCTCGCGACCGCGGGGCTCACGCACCTCGGCCACCGGGACGGCGATCCCGATCCGCGAGTTCCACGCCGAACCGGTCTACCAGGCCTTGATCGCATCGAAGGTGGATGTCGGGGTGCACCGCATGAAAGACATCCCCCACGACATCCCCGCCGGGGTCGAGCTGGTCGCGGTGACCCAGCGCAAGACACCACTCGACGTGCTGGTGACCGCCGACGGCGCGATCCTCGATGACCTGCAGGAGGGCGCGCATCTGGGGGTGAGCAGCCTGCGACGGCAGGCGCAGCTCGCCCGCTACCGGCCCGATCTGGAGATCGAATTCGTGGTGGGCTCGCTTTCTGAGCGGTTGCATCTGGTCGACTCGGGGCGCCTCCACGGCATCGTGGTCGCCGCGGCCGGTATCGAGTGGCGTGGATGGCAGGCGCGCGTGGCGGAGGTGCTGACGACGCACCTGTGCATCCCGGCCGTGGGCCAGGCGGCCCTGGGGATCCTGGTGCGCGAGGGCGACGAGGACCTGGGCTCATCGCTGCGCTTCCTCAACCACACGCTGTCGCAGCGCGAAGTGGCGGCCGAACGGTCGTTTCACAAGGCGATCGGGGCCTGGGAGGGCGCCCCGGTCGGGGCGCTGGCCCGCGTGCGGGGCGACATTCTGAAGATCGAGGGCTGCGTGATTTCGATGGATGGCAAGCAGATCCTGCGGGGATTGGCCGAAGGATTCCCTGACGACCCGGTCCGCACCGGGGAGCGGCTGGCGCGCGAGTTGCTCGATCGGGGGGCGGCCGCGATCCTGGCCCAGAGTTCCCCAAGCCAGGCGACTTGAGCGGCCAGATTCGCGGGCCGGTGGCGCCGGGCAGGCGGGGTACGCCGGATGCGCGGACGGAAGGGCAGAGATGTACGACCTGAAGTTCATCCGAACCAACGAGGAGCTAGTGCGCCAGGCCATCGCCGCCAAGGGCGAGAAGGCGGACCTGGACCGGATACTGGCGCTCGACCAGCGCCGGCGGGAACTGCTCGGCGAGGTTGAGCAGCTCAAGGCCGAGCGCAACCGCCGCTCGCAGGAAGTTGGGCAGGCCAAGGCCGCCGGGCGCGACGCCAGCGACGTGATCGCGGCGACGCGCGCGGTCGGCGACCGCATCCAGGCGCTCGATGGCGAGCTGGCGGGGGTCGGTCAGCGGCTGCAAGACGAGTTGCAGTGGGTGCCGAACCTGCCGCACCCCGACGTGCCGATCGGGGGCGAAGATGCCAACCGCGAGGTGCGCCGCTGGGGCACGCTACGGCAGGAGGAGGGCCTCCGCGATCACGTTGCGCTCGGGCAGCTCTTGGGGGTCATCGATTTCCAGGCCGCCACGCAGATGAGCGGATCGGGCTTCGTGGCGTTCACGGGGCTCGGCGCGCGGTTTGAGCGCGCCCTGATCAACTTCATGCTCGACCTGCAGACGGCGCGCGGCTACCGCGAGATGCGCATTCCCTACGCGACGCGGGCCGAGGCGCTCTTCGGCTGCGGGCAGCTGCCCAAGCTGCGCGAGGAGATGTACGAGATCCCGAACGACGGTCTGTTCCTCATTCCCACCGCGGAGGTCTCGCTGACGAACTTCTACCGCGGCGCGAAGCTCACCGAGGAGGACCTGCCGATCAACCTGGTGGCCTATTCGCCCTGCTTCCGGCGCGAGGCGGGCACCTACGGCAAACAGACGCACGGCCTGATCCGCCTGCACCAGTTCGACAAGGTCGAGTTGGTCAAGCTGGTCGCGCCCGAGGAGTCGTACGACCAGCTCGAACGACTCACCGCCGACGCCGAGGCGGTGCTCCAGGCGCTCGAGTTGCCCTACCGCGTCGTCGTGCTGGCGACCGGCGACCTGTCGTTCGCTTCGGCCAAGACCCACGACCTCGAGTTGTGGGCGCCGGGCGAGGGCCGCTGGCTGGAGGTCTCCTCGTGCAGCAACTTCGAGGACTTCCAGGCGCGCCGGATCGACCTGCGCTATCGCAGCAAGCAGGGCAAGCTCAGGTACCTGCACACGCTCAACGGATCGGGCGTCGCGCTGCCGCGATTGATCGTGGCGATCCTCGAGCACTACCAGACCGCTCAGGGCACCGTCCGCGTGCCCCGCGCGCTCCAGCCCTACCTGGGCGGGCTGGAGGAACTGACCCCGCAGCCAGGGGTATCGACGGAGGACCCGGACCAGGCCGGGACTTAGAGGGCGCTCGATGTCGGTCTCGCGGTCCAACATGTCCACGCTGCTGCGAGCGTACCTCTTTCTGGGCAGTTTCGTGCTGGTCGCGGCCGCTTTCGTCTACTCGTACAGCTGGGTCCGCAAGGTCAACCAGGAATCGCAGGCCATCTCGAATCTGCTGGCACGTTTCGTCGCCCTGAGCGCGCTGGAGGCGCCCGAAGACCCGGGGCTCAAGGAACTTTTCAGCGACGTCATCCAGCCCAGCGATCTACCGCTCATTCTCACGGACCGCGCCGGGCGACCGTTCGTGTGGCACAACGTGGGCATCGACCGCGACGCCATCGACATCGACACGATCTCGCGCTGGGACCCGCGCAGCAAGACGCCGGCGCCGCCCGTGCTGCAGCGGTTGCTGGACAAGATCGCGGAGTTCGACCGGACCCACGAGGCGATTCCTATCTACCCGCGCGGCGAGTCGCGTGCCTTCGGTTACGTGCACTACGGCGAGCGGCGCCTGGCGTCCGAGCTGCGCTACATCCCAATCGTGCAACTCGGGATCATCGCCGTTTTCATCGCCTTGGGGTATGTGGCCTACCGCTCGATCCGCACCAGTGAGGAGCGGGCCATCTGGATCGGCCTGGCCAAGGAAACGGCCCACCAACTCGGCTCCCCGATCACCTCGCTCATGGGGCTGGTCGAACTGGTCCGCGAACGCGTGCCCGGGAGCGCGCGCCGCCCGCCGAATGGGGAAGCGGCGACCGATGCGGCGGGAGCCGCGGGGGCCGCGCCGGCGGCCCCGGTCGCCGGGAGCGATGCGGTAACGCTGAGCGGCGCTTTCCTGGCCGACCTGGTGTCGGTGATGGAGGACGACGCCGAGCGCTTGAACAAGATCGCCAAGCGCTTCGGGCAGATCGGCTCGCTGCCGCGCCTGGACACCGAGGACGTCGCCCCCATCGTGAGCGCCGCCGTGCGCTACCTGCGCCGGCGGGTGCCGCACCTGAAGAAGGAGATCCAGATCCAGGAACGCTACGAGATGGCGCCCCCGGTCAACGTCAACGAAGAGCTGATCGAGTGGGTCGTCGAGAACATCCTGAAAAATGCCATCGACGCCATCGGCGCGCAGGGGACGATCAAGGTCGAAGTGCAGTACCGGCGCGAGAATGAGAGCGTGGAGATCTGGGTGACCGACGACGGCAAGGGCATGACGCGCTCCGAAGCCCGGCAGGCCTTTCTGCCCGGCTACACGACCAAGGGCCGCGGGTGGGGACTCGGCCTTACCCTTGCCAAGCGCATCGTGGAGGACTACCACGGCGGCAGCATCTGGGTCGAGCGGACCGAGCCCGGCCGCGGCACCACCTTCGTGGTTTCGTTCCCCGTGTAGTGGCGGCGTTCCCGCGAGCGGAAGCACCCTATGGCAACCGATCGTCAAAACATCCTGTGGGTCGACGACGAGATCGATCTGCTGCGCCCCCACATCCTCTACCTGGAGGGCAAGGGCTACCGCGTCACCGCCGTCACCAACGGGCCCGACGCCCTCGACCTGGTCAAACGGGAGCGTTTCGACGTGGTGCTGCTCGACGAGATGATGCCGGGCATGGGGGGCCTCGAAGTGCTGGAGGGCATCAAGGAGTGCTGCCCGCGCCTGCCGGTCATCATGATCACCAAGAGCGAAGAAGAGAACCTGATGAACCAGGCGTTGGGGCACAAGATCAGCGACTACCTGATCAAGCCGGTCAACCCGGGCCAGATCCACCTGGCCTGCAAGAAGCTCTTCGAGTCGGCCGATCTGGAGCGCGGGCAGGCGGTGCGCGATTACGTGCGCGAGGTGGGCGAGGAGGCCGGGGCCCCCGCGGGGGTGACGTGGGACGCCTGGACGGAGCAGTACCTGAAGTCGGTGCGCTGGGATCTCGAGCTCGACCGCATCGAGGAGGCCGGCCTGCACGAGGCTCACCGCCTGAGGTTGGGCGAGCTCAATCGCAGTTTCAGCCGTTTCATCGAGGACAACTACGCGGCCTGGGTCGCGCAGGCGCCGGGCGAGCGCCCGCTCATGTCGCCCGACATCGTGCCCCGGCGCGTCGTGCCGGCCCTCAAGGCCGGGGAACGGATCGCGCTCATCGTCATCGACTGCCTCAGGCTCGACCAGTGGCTGATGCTGGAGGCCGTCCTGCCGCAGGGATTGGAGGTGGAGCTCGAGCCCGCCTGCGCCATCCTCCCAACCACGACCGCCTACGCCCGCAACGCGATCTTCAGCGGTCTCTTCCCCCGCGATCTGGCGGCCGCCCATCCCGAATTCTGGACGGAGGCCCGGACCGACGACCTCGGCAAGAACCGCTTCGAGCGTGACCTGCTGGTGGGCATGTTGGCCCGCGCAGGCTCCCGTTCCGACAAGGTTCTCTATCGGAAAGTCGTCGACCGGCAGGATGCCGACGAGCTCACGCGTCAAATGGGCAGCTTCGCGGAGCTGGACCTGGTGGCGCTCGTCTTCACCTTCGTCGACACCTTCGCTCACGGCCGTAGCCGCGACGCGATCCTGGCCGAGTTTGCCCAGGACCCGGGCGCCCTGCGCGCGCACCTGCGCACCTGGTTCGAGCGCTCCGTGCTGCTGGACGTGCTGCGCGAGATGGCGCGCCAGGGGCGGCGCACGATCGTCACGACCGACCACGGCAACATCCAGGTGCGCCGGCCGGCGCTGGTGCGCGGGGATCGGGACACCGAGGGCGGCGTGCGGGCCAAGGTCGGCAAGGCCCTGGGCTGCAATGCCGAAGAGGCGCTGCTGGTGAGCACGCCGGCCGCCTTCGGCTTGCCCGAAGGTGGGCTGATGAAGAGCTACATCTTCGCGCGCGAGGACCGCTTCTTCGTCTTCGCCAAGAAACGGCACGAGTACGAGCGGCTGTTCCGCGGCACCTTCCAGCACGGGGGCATCTCCATGGAGGAAATGATCCTCCCGCTGGCCACCCTGCGGCCGGCCTGAGGGGCCGGAGCGATCTTCCCCGGGATGCCGGCCGATGGACCACCGAGCCGACCAGCGCCTCACCTCGATCGAGCTGCCGAGCGACAGCGTGGCGGCGACCGCGCGGATCGCCGCCTGCGTGGCGGAACACCTGGCACCGGGTGATGTGGTCGCCTTGAGCGGCGAGCTGGGCGCCGGCAAGACGCGCTTCGTCGAGGGGGCCTGCCGCGCGCTGGGTTACCACGGGCGGGTGCGGTCGCCGAGTTACACGCTCTTGAATGTCTACCGCGGGCGTTGCCCCGTGCACCATCTGGACCTCTACCGCCTGGAAGGGAGCGTCCGCGAGGATGAGCTGGCCGAGTGGGAAGAACTGATGGACGGTCCCGGGGTAACGTTCATCGAGTGGGCCGAGCGGTTGGGGGATTGGCTGCCGGGGCGCGCCGTGCGCGTTCTGCTGATGCATGCCAAGGGTGATCGGCGGCGGGTGCGGGTGTCGACGCCCGCGGAGCGCCCGGGCGGGCTGATCGCGGCGCTGGCCGATCTCACCGTGGGTCGAACGGCACCGAGCGGCCCGGGCGATGCTAGCGGGGACGGGCGAGGCCCGGGCAACACCGCGAGTGAAGGGGACGCGCCGTGATCGCGTTGGGCATCGACACCTCGGGGATTCTGGGCGGGGTAGCCCTGGCCGACGGCCCGCGGCTGCTGGGAGAGGTGCGCTGCGATGCGCGAGCCGCGGCCAGCGAACGGATCCTCTCGCAGATCGACCGGTTGCTCGAGGATCTGGGCACCAGCCCGGGGGCGATCGAGCGCATTGGCGTGGCGATCGGTCCAGGGTCTTTCACCGGTCTGCGCGTCGGCCTGGCGACCGCCAAGGGTCTGGCCCTGGCCTGGAACGTTCCCGTGGTCGCGGTGTCGAGTCTACGCGCGCGCATCCTCGCCCTGGGGATGGAAAGCGGCGGCGTTCTGGCGGCCACGGCCCACCGGCAAGGGGCGGTCTTCTGCGGGGCTGGCATCGTGACCGCGGGGCGGTTCGGCGAGATTCTGGAGGAGGCCTCGCGCGAGCTCGCCGCGGCGCGCGAGTGGGTGGCATCAGCGATCGGCAGGGTGAGGGACGCAGGTGGCGGGCCCTTGGTGTGTACCGGAGATGCCGCGGGGGTCTTGATCGCGGCGCTGGGAGATGACGGCGCGAGCTGGTTGGCCGCGGGCGAGCTGCTCTGCGTGGCCGGACAGCCGGGTGCGCTGCCGGGGGCGGTGGCGCTGCTGGCGACCCGGGCCGGGGCGGAGCAGATCGTGGCGGGGACGGAGCTGGACGCCCTCGTGCCGCGCTACCTGCGCGGCGCCGACGCCCGGCGCCCGCGGGCGCCCCGGCCGGCGGTCGCGGGCGGTCTGGAGCCGGGAGAACCTGGATGAGCGCCGCTCGGCTTTCGGCGGAGGACTTTGCCCTGCGTCCGATGCGTGCCGGCGACCTGGATGCAGTCACGGCCCTCGAGCGCGTCTGCTTCAGCGATCCCTGGTCGCGGCAATCGTTCGAGTCCGAGATCGACGATCCGGACAACATCCACTGGGCCCGGGTGGCGCTGCGCGATGAGCGCCTGGCAGGGTACGTGATCGGTTGGTTCGTGCTGGATGAGGCCCACGTGGCCAATCTGGCCGTGGCGCCGATGTACCGCTTCCTGGGGCTGGGCCGCAGGCTGCTGCTGTTGTCGATCGGGGAGGCGCGCCGGCGCCAGGCCCGGTGGCTGGGCCTGGAGGTGCGACCGAGCAATGCAGCGGCCTTGGCCCTCTACCAGGGGCTGGGCTTCCGATTGACCGGGGTCCGCAAGCGATACTATCGCGACAACGGTGAGGATGCCCTCGTATTGACCCTCGATCTGACGGTATCCTCACCCGCGAGTTGACCAGGGCTGCCCGCGGTGAGCCGGGTGCGCCCCGTGTTCGCGCGGGGCGACCCGGCGATGACCGGGGGAACGGATGGAACGGGAGGGCCGGAGAGCCCAAGGTGGAAGCGTCGAGGAGTGACGGGGTGTCGTGGCTGCGGAAGATCGTCGCGGGTCCGCGCGCCCAGCCGCGCCGTTCGGTGCCGGACGGCGTGTGGCTCAAGTGCGCCGGGTGCGGCGAGATCCTCTACCGCCAGGAGCTCGAGCGCCATCTCTGGATCTGCACCCGCTGCAGCCGTCACTTCCGCATCCCGCCCGAGGAGTACATCGCCATCCTGTGCGACGAGGGCTCCTTCCGGGAGCTGTTCCGCGAGGTCCGGCCGACCGACCCCTTGCGCTTCCGCGACGCCAGCGGCCGTTACAGCGAGCGGCTCAGGCGCGCCCAGAGCGGTGACGATGGGCGCGAGGCGGTGATCACGGGGCGGGCCGCGATCGGCTCGATCGAGGCGGCGCTGGCGGTCATGGACTTCGGCTTCCTGGGGGGCAGCATGGGGTCGGTCGTGGGCGAGCGCCTCGCCCGCCTGATCGAGCTTGCCCGCGTGGAGCGCCTGCCGCTCGTGATCATCTCCTGCTCCGGCGGGGCCCGCATGCACGAGGGCATTCTCTCGCTCATGCAGATGGCCAAGACCTGCGTGCAGCTTGCAAGGCTCGCCGAGGAAGGCGTGCCGTTTCTGTCGATTCTCACCGATCCCACGACCGGCGGCGTGAGCGCGAGCTTCGCCATGCTGGGCGACGTCATCCTGGCCGAACCGGGGGCGTTGATCGGCTTCGCTGGGCCACGCGTCATCCGCGAGACGATTCGGCAGGACTTGCCCGAGGGCTTCCAGAGCGCCGAGTTCCTGCGGGAGCACGGCTTCATCGATGAGATTGTGGGGCGCGATCGACTGCACGAGGTCGTCACCCGGCTGCTCGGCCACTTCGCCGACAGTCTGAAGACGAACGGGCCGGGGCGTGGGACCAGGTGAGCGCCCATGAACTACGCCGAAGCGATCGATTTCCTGTACAACCTCGAACACGGCTCGATCAAGCTAGGGCTCGAGCGCATCGAGGCGGCCGTGGCGGCGCTGGGCCATCCCGAGCGCCGCTACCTCTCGGTGCACGTGGCCGGGACGAACGGCAAGGGGACGACGGCGACGTTCGTGGCCGCCATCCTCGAGGCGTCCGGACAGCGCACGGGCCTGCTGACCTCGCCGCATCTGCTCGCCTTCGGCGAGCGCATCCGCATCGCCGGACGGATGTTGCCCGACGATGACATTGCCGCGCTCACGACCGAGCTGCGCCCGCTCATCCTCGATCTGAAGCTCTCCTACTTCGAGGCCACGACCGCCCTGGCCTTCGAGGCCTTCGCGCGCCTGGGTGTCACGGCGGCGGTGCACGAGGTGGGCATGGGCGGGCGCCTCGATGCGACCAACGTCCTTTGTCCGGCGCTCACGGTGGTGACCGGCATCGATCTCGATCACACCAAGTCGCTGGGCGTCACGCGCGAGCTGATCGCGCGCGAGAAGGCCGGCATCATGAAGCCTGGCACCCCGCTGCTGGTGGCGGACATGGAGCCCGGTGTCCACGCGGTCTTCGAGCAACGGGGACGCGCGATAGGCGCGCCGGTGGTCGCCCTGCGCGAGCGCGCGGCGGTGACCCGCAGCGAGCCGGCGGCAGGGGGCACGCGCTTCGAGCTGCGCCGAGCGGATGGTCGCGTGCAGCGCCGCTCGATCGGGCTGAGCGGTGAGCACCAAGCGCGCAACGCGCTGCTGGCCGACGTGGGGGCCGAGCTGCTGGCCGAAGCCGGCGTGCCGATTCCCGCCGAGGCGGTGGCGGTTGGCCTGCGCGCGGCGCGTTGGCCAGGCCGCTTCCAGGTCCTGCCGGAGAACACCCACCACCCGCTGGTCATTCTGGATGTGGCCCACAACCCGGGGGGTGCCGAGACCGTGCTGCGGACCTACCGCAAGTGGCTGCCGGCCGCACCGCCGCCGGCACTGCTGGTCGGGATGCTGGCGGACAAGGACCAGGCCGGATTCTTCCGCGCTCTGGCGCCGTTGTCGCCCGACCTGCACCTCGTGCCGCTGGACGACAAGCGCGCGGGTCCGATCGCGGACCTTCTCGCCGCCGCCCGTCAGGCCGGGTTCGAACCGCGGGTGCACGAGGACTTCCCGCGCGCCTGGGCGGCCGCGGCGGACGCGGGCCGGCCGGTGCTGGTGTGCGGTTCCTTCCGTACGGTGGAGGCGGCGATGCTCCACGTGGGCCTGGGGCCGGAGCGGGAGCTCTTCGACTGGGAAGCGGGCGGGTTTCCCGGGGGGCCCGACCGGGGGGGAAAGGGATTGGGTGATGACGCCTGAGGCGGTGGGGATCGACATCGGTGGCACCCGGATCAAGATCGGGCGCGTGAACGAACGGGGCACGGTGCTCGCCCGCGCCGAGCTGGCAGCGCCGATCGATCTGCCTTTCGCTGAGGCGCTCGATCGCATTGCCGGCGCCGCGGCACCGCTGCTGGCCGGCGACGAGCCGGTGCGCGTGGGGATCGGGTGCGCGGGGTTGATCGACAGCCGCCGGGGCGTCGTCCACACCTCACCGAACCTGCCGCTGTGGCGCGACCTCGAGCTGGGCAGGTTGATGTCGGCGCGCCTGGGGACCCCGGTCGTCGTGACCAACGACGCCAACGCGTTCGCCCTGGCCGAGGCGCGTCTGGGGGCGGGCGCGGGCCACCGGATCGTTGTCGCGCTGACCCTGGGCACCGGCGTGGGGGGCGCGATCGTGACCGACGGCCGGCTGTTCGCCGGCACGCACGGCTTTGCCGGTGAGCTGGGCCATATGTCGATCGAACGCGGAGGGCCCCGCTGCCCGTGCGGCAACCGGGGTTGCCTGGAGCTCTACGTCGGCCGGCGCGGCCTGGTGGCCGACTACCTGGGGCGCTGCCGCTGGGAGCCGGGGGCACCCGGGTACGACCTGGCCGGCGGGCGGCGCGAGCAGGTCGATCCGAAGTTGATCGCCCAGGCGGCGCAGCAGGGGGATGCCGCGGCCCGTGAGACGTTCGCGCGCGCGGGCGAGACTCTCGGCGGGGCGCTGGCCGACGTGGCCAACCTGCTCGACCCGACGGTGTTCGTCATCGGCGGCGGGGTGGCGCAGGCCGGCGAGCTCATTTTCGCCCCGGCCCGCCGCATCTTGGCGGAGCGGGCCATGGCGCGCGCGGTCGCGGTGCCGGCGATCGTGCCCGCCGCACTGGGCGTGGAGGCCGGCTTCATCGGCGCGGCGCTCTGCGGACTCGCTCCGGGCGGAGCGAGCGGAGGCGGGTGATGGCGCCCCACGTGCAACGGCTCGGGCGCGCGTCCGCGGTCGCCTGGGGTGGTCTCGCGCTGCTGCTGGCGGGCGTTGCGGCCCTGGGGGGCTGCGGGGCCGGGCGCCAGGGTGGGGCGCCCTTGGGCGGCCCGGCCTCCGCGCGATCGATTGAGGCTGCCCTGGAGGTTCCTCCCGGGCCCGGGCCCGACGGCGCCCCACCACCCGCCGCGGGCGAGACCTCGGCGGCGGCAGATTCGACCGGCGCGGCCGGCGGTGCAACCGCGCCGATCGCTTCGCCTTCCGCTGCCGCTGCGGCCGACTCCGCGAGCGCCGCTCCGGCGCAGGCATCGGCGGCGAGACGGCCCGCGGCGGGGTCCCCGCCCACGATCGAAAGCTCCGCCCGGGCGTTCACCGAGCGGGCCGATGAACCGTGGCGCATCGACGGCGAGCGGCTGAGCGGCCAGGTCGAAGGTTCGCTCGAGATCGACCGCGTGCAAATCCGGCATGCCGGGCTCCTCATTATCGCCGACCGCGGCCTGGTCAATCCCGAAGAGCGGCGGGCGGAACTGCACGGCAACGTCGTCATCCGCGACACGCTGCGGGAGATGACGGGCGATCAGGCATTCTACTACCGCGAGCGGGCCCTGCTCGAGATGGAGGGCCACGTGCGCGGCTCAGGCCCCGAAGGGCGGTTCAACTCCGCGTGGCTCAGCTATGACCGCCCAATGCAGCGCCTGCGACTGTCGGGGTCGGTGCACCTCGAGGAGCCGGGCCGCGACCTGGCGGCCGGATGGCTCAATCACGACATGGTCGACTCGTTGGTGACCGCCGGCGGCGGCGTGCAGATCGTCGAGACGGCCGACAGCGTCGAGGTCCTCGGGGATCTCTTGACCTACGACCGGCGCTCCGGGCGCGCCACGGTGGTGAGCGAGGGAGGCCGACGGCCGCGGCTGACGCGCTTCTTCAGCGACGGTCCCCCCTTCGAGGTCGAGGCCGATACGCTCGAGCTATGGAGCGGGACCCAGCGCGGGGAATCGCGTGGGGAGGTGCTCTTCAAGCGCGGAGCGGTGCGGGGCACGTGCCGGGAAGTGGTGTTTCTCATGGAGCAGAACCGCGTGCTCCTCCTGGGCTCCCCACGCGTGGACGATCCCGATGGCTGGGTGGCAGGCGACAGCATGGCCGTGGATCTCCACCAGGGGCGAGCCGACCGGCTGGTCGTCTGGAACCGGTCGCGAGCCGAGTACTTCCCGCCCGGGCGTCCGGGCGAGGCCCATTTTGCGGTGGGCGACAGCCTCATCGCGCTCATGGAGGGGGGCGCGATTCGCTCCGTGCTCATCGAGGGCCACGCCCAGGCGCTGTATTTGCCGGCCGCCAGCGATCGGGAAGAGGGGGTGGGGGCGAACTGGACCCGCGCGCAGCGGCTGCGGCTGGTGATGGGGGCCGCGACGGTCGCGCGGGTGCAATTCGAGGGCGAGACCTCCGGGCGCTACGTGCTGCCCGCGCCGGCCGGCCGCCGCCCGGCCGACGGCGACACGACCAAGGCCGACGGCTTGTCAAGCGCGCTGCTGGCGAGCGTCCGGCGGATGGAGGCGGCCGGCGATCTGACGCCCCCCGATTCGCTGCTGGCCGGCGAGGGTTTCGACCCGGGTGAGATTGTCGACTACGCCGGCGAGCGGATCGACTTCGAGGTGGCCACCGAGCGCATCACCATCGCCGAGAAGGGCCAGGTCACCTACCACGGCATGGTGTTGAACGCGCACGAGATCATCTTCGATTCGGCGCGCGATCTGGTACGAGCGCGCGGGGCGCCGGTGCTCAAGGACACCGGCTCCGAAGTGCACGGCGAGGAGATGACCTACCGGCTCGATTCGCGCACGGGGCTCGTCTTCCAGGGCCGCAGTCAGTTCGAGGGCGGCTACTACCGGGGCGAGCGCGTCAAGCGCATCGACGAAAAGACCTACTACGGCCAGGACGTTGACTTCACCTCCTGTGAAGACGAGGTCTCGCACTATCACTTTCACGCCAAGCGCATGCGCATCACGCCGGGCGAGAAGGCGCTCGGCGGACCGGTGGTCATGTACATCGGCAACGTGCCGATTCTGGCGATTCCCTATGCGATCTTCCCGATCCGCTCCGGACGCCACAGCGGCATCCTGATCCCCAACTTCGAGTTGGGCTTCGATTCGCGGCGCGGCCGGTACCTGAAGAACATCGGCTACTACTATGCTCCCAGCGACTACTGGGACACAGTGGCGTGGATCGATTACGTCGAATCGACGCCGAGCATCACCTATTGGAACCGCACGCGCTATCAGCTCCGCTACGTGCTCAGCGGCAGCTTCCAGGCTTCCTTTGCCAGGGAGAATCGTGACAGCGGCCGGCGGGACCGCTGGAGCGTGCGGGCCAATCACGATCAAACGCTCGGGGATCGGTTCACCCTGAAAGCTTCCGCGAGCTTCCAGAGCGACAAGAGCTACTTCGAGGATCAGGAGTTCGGGGCCAGCGTCGATGAGCTCTTGAACCGCCAGCTTCGTTCCAGCCTGGGTCTGTCGAAGAGCTGGGCGGGCGCGTCGCTGAGCCTGTCGGCCGACCGCACGGAGAATCTCGACCGGTCGACCACCAGCACGCGGGTGACGCAGACCGCGCCCAGCCTGAGTCTCAACTTCAGTCAATTCCCGCTGGGTGAGAAGCCCAACGAGCGCGGCGCCGGCGGCCGCTGGCCCCTGCTCGCCTCCATGTATCTCAGCCCCTCGGTGCGCTATCTGGCCACGTACTCGGATCCCTGGACGGGCGAATCGGCCGACAACCAGGCCGCGGAGATCAGGGCCAGCCTGTCAGACCGGCGGCGACTGCTGGGGGCGGTCAATCTGACGCCCTCCCTCAGCGCGAACGGCGCGTGGGCGGCGCGCGACAGGCGCGGACACAGAAACCCAGCGGGCGCGAACTGGCGGGCGGGCGTGAGCGGCAGCACGACCATCTACGGCACCTTCTTCCCCGGGCTGGGGCCGCTCCAGGGCGTGCGGCACGTGGCCGACCTGAGCGCATCGTACAGCTACAGCCCCGAGAACAAGGGTGTGAAGGACTTCCCCTCGGTGGGCGGCATCGGTCTGAGCAGCTCCAAGGCGAGCAGCGTCTCGCTCAGCATGACCCAGCGGCTCCACCTGAAGCTCCGCGCGGGCGAGACTTCTCGCAAGGTCGAGAATGTGCTCACCTGGAACTCCTCGACTTCCTACAACTTTCTGGCCCAACCGGGTGTCTTCCCCTGGAGCAGCATGTCCCACACGCTGCGTCTGAAGCCGGGCGGGCCGTTCTCGAGCGATATCGGACTGACCCACGATCTGGAGACCTGGACGCGCTCGCGGCTCACGATCAACTCGAACCTGAGCCTCACCTTCGGCCGCGGCGGACGCGGGAGCGCGGCGACGGCGGAGCCCAGTCCGGTGACCGGCGGCTTCGGGTCGACCGGCGGTATCAGCATCGGTCCGCAGGAAACCCTGCCGAGCCAGGCCGCGTCCGGGCCCTGGAGCGTGGGGCTGACGCACACCTTCTCGGTGGGCAAGGCATGGGACAGCAACCGCAGCACGCTCAACCTGAGCACGTCGCTCAATCCGACCCGCAAGTGGAGCCTGCGCTGGGCGGTCTACTTCGATCTGACCGAGCACGAGGTGACGTCGCAGTCCTACACGCTCACGCGCGATCTGCACTGCTGGCACTTGAGTTTCGATCACCAGATGCGCGGGGATCGCACCACGTACCGGCTGCTGATCAACGTCAAGGATCTGCCCGACATCAAGTACGAGCGACGCCGGTCCTGAGCCCACGGTGGAGCCAGAGAGGTCGCCTGCCCCACCCGCCGGCGGGGTTGGGCAAAGCGAGGTTCCGGTCGGGGGGGAGATTGCGCGGACGGGACCCGAGGTGGTAGAAGCAGACATGGGCTCCGTGGGGGGCCGCAGATTGGTGGGGGGATGCTCAGCATGGGTCGGGTGGCGTCAGAGGGCCGGCCGAAGCGGGCCCGCCGCGCAGCAGCGCTGGCGGCCGTGGGGTGCGCCTGCCTGGCAGCGGCTCTGGTCCCGGGGCGCGGAGCCGCGGGGGACGAGGGCCAAGATCAGCGCACCACGAACGCGGAGGTGATGATCATCACCCGCGGAGCCCTGGAAGGCGGCCTTTCACCCTCTGGGTGAGGTGGCCCCAAGAACCGCAAGGGCGGGCTGGCCCGGCGGGCCAGTTTCATCGATTCGCTGAAGGCGCGGGGCACACCGCTGCTGATCCTCGAGCTGGGGGATCTCATCGACCCGAACCCGGTTCGGGGTACGGTGGTGGATCCGTTCCTGCTGGACCGCCTGGAAGCGGAGGGTACGGCCGCGATGCTGCCCGGCGTGCTCGAGTTGACGCATTGGGATCGGTTCCAACCCCTTCTCGCGGATCGGTCGCTGTCGCTCATCCTCTCGAACGTCTACCAGCGGGAGGGCAATGAGCGCCGGCCGCTGGTCCACCGCACGCTGATGGTCGACGTGCGCGGTGTTCGCGTTGGCCTCATCGGTGTCATGGATCGCTCTGTGTTCGCCAAGGTCAAGCCCCCCGAGGCGCTGGCGCTCGAGATCGAGGATCCCGCGACCGTGATCGCAGAGCTGGCGCCGACGCTGCAGGAGCGGTGTGATCTGGTGGCGGTGATGGCCTGTATGGACGACCGGGATGCCTTCAGACTCGCGACGGAGCTGGAGGGCGTCGACCTGGTCCTGGGGGGCTATCAATCCATCCCCAGCGACCGGCCGCTTCTGGCGGGTCGGACGATCGTGAGCCGCTCGGGCATGCGCGGCCAAGTGCTCAACACCACGCGGCTCATCGTATCGCCGGCTGGAGACATCGTGGACTGGTTCGGATACAATTACCCGCTGAGCGCTCGCTATCCAGAGGACGCCGCCGTCGAATCCCTGGTGGTCGACATCACCCGTCGGGCCGAGATGGCCCTCTTGGGCGGCGTTCGCGGCGAGGCGCAGGCCGAGGTCGTCCCGGGCACGGAGGCCACACCTGGAGCAGATGCGCTCCCGGTGACGGTGCCGGGGCCGAGTGTGCGCTACGTCGGCGCGACGGGCTGCGGCGCCTGCCACAGCGCCCAGTACCGGCAATGGTCGCGGACAGCGCACGCGCGGGCATTCGAAGCGGTCTTGGCCTCCGAGGGTGCGATCGCGGGCGAGCGGGTGGCGCGCTACGTGACCGGGTACGGCGAGCTCTCTGGGTATCGGGCCGACAGCCAGACCCCCGATCTGCGCGGCGTGCAGTGCGAGGCCTGTCATGGTCCGGCCAGCAGCCACGCGCGCGGAGCCGGAGCGCGACCGGTGACCGAGGACACCTGTCGCCCCTGCCACACCGTGGCGGAGAATCCGGGCTGGAGCTTCCCGCGGGCGCTCGCGGCGGTCCGCCATTAGCCGCGCGGGGCCTGACCGCCCCATCTGGCGCGCGGCCAGCGAGCTCGGCCGGGCAGAGGGGTGCTTGGACCGCGCTGTATCGCGGAGCTTGAACGCGATCGCAGCAATTTGTATACTGGTGTGCGCAGATTTGGGGTTGGATCCGAACACGCGGGCGGGGCGGGAGAACAGCCCGTGGTGGCCTGCCACCGCGGGGACGCGAGGGGGAAGTGGACCCGTTCGAGCAGTGCGTTGTCAGGGGACGGCTCAAGGTGGCCGAACCCGATGCTGAACGTGTGGCGGCGGAACTTCATACGGCCCTTGCCGAACTGGAGCGTGCCCGCGCCTGCTTCGTGAGCGGGAACTGGGATGAAGCCGCTACCCAGGCCTTCTTCTCCATGTCCCGCTGCGCCCGCGCGGCGATCAATTCGCGCGGCTACCGCGACACGAACCTCTTTGGGCTCGCCGTGGGACTCGAGCGCCTGTTCCTGGTGCCCGAGGGTTTGCCCCTGACCGTGGTCAAGCAGCTCCGGGACGCCAAGGACGTCAAGGACGCGGTCTATGCCGGTCACCGGGCCACGGCTCAGCAGGCCCGCCGCGCGCTGCTGTGGGCCCAGAGCCTGGCGAAGATGGTCTTCACCCGGGTCCGCCTGCCGGGATTCGACCCCGACACCATCGACGAAACCCTACCTGAACCGCCCGACCCGGCCCGCGGCCGGCCCCTGCCCGAGTGATCCAGGCCGCCGGGGGCGAGGATCCCCCCCGGCACCGCCGATAGGTTACCGGGACAGCCGCCGCGATCCCAGAGCGGGGCGCTGACAGCAGCGCGTTGACACCTGTCCGGGGGCCACCCATAGTTATCCTTTGGGCGCTTCCAGGGTAGCCGCGGAGGGAACGCGCGGCTTGAGCACGGGGTGTTAGGTGTGATGCACGACGGCAAGACTCCCAGCCACAGAACGAGATCCGTTCGGCGGTGGTGGATGGCGCAAGGCCCCATCGCCACCGCCCTGGCGATGCTGGTGGCCGCCATCATCGCCTGGCTGCCGGGCGGCTCCGCGCGGGCGGCATTGCCCAACGTCGGTGAGATCCTGGTGCTCGATCAGACGGCGAACAACGGTCCGACGCTCTTCGCCGTGACGATGAACGATCAGGTGGGCAACACGCTCAGTCACGTGGTGACGGACCAGCGCTTTGGCGACCTGGTCGCGATTGCCTGGGGCCCACAGAAACGGATCTACGTGGCCAGTCGGAGTGAGCTCTCCCCGCAGGTGGCGCTCTACGATCCCTACGCTATGGGCGGCGGCACGATCGTGGAAACCTACGGCACACCCCACCTGAAGGCCATCGCTGACCTGGTTGCCGACGGACAGGGCGGGCTGTACGTGCTCGATGCCAAGGCCGATCCCCTGGACGAGCAGTACATCGGCGCCATCTTCCATCTCGATCCGCAGACCGGCGCCTTCGAGCTGGTCATCTCCGCGCCCCACTTCACGAGCCCCAAACGCATGGTGCGCGAGGCCGCGGGCACGCTGCTGGTGCTCGACCCTAATGGACGCCTGACCCCCGGCGGCCCCCCGCAGGGAGCTCTCTACCGCGTCGACCCCCAGACCCATACGATCCAGGCGCTGCGAGCCCTCGACACCATCACCCTGAGGCCCGAGGCGATCGAGCAGGTCGACGAGGGCACGCTGCTCCTGCTCGACTCGAACCTGATCGTGCCCGGCATGGGCGGCGCAGGGGGTGGTATTCTCAAGCTGTCGACCCAGAACTGGGCCGTGCTGGACACCCTGGCGCTGGCGGAGTTCGGGGACCCCTCCGATCTGGTCGTGGACGTGCACGGCAATCTGATCGTGCTGGACATGAGGGCACAGGTGCCCTCGGGGCGCGCCCTTTTCCGGATCGATCCCCGCTCGGGACAGATGCTGGGCGACGCCTTCGAAAACCCGAATTTCGCCGAGCTCAGGTCGATGGTCTGCCTGGGCGGGCCGGAGGTGGACCAGAGTGTCTTCCGGCTCCAGAAGGTGAACGGTTTCCCCCCCGTCGTTCCCGGTGACCGGATCCGCCTGTCCGCGACGCTCCGGAACACCGGCGTGGTGCCGACCGGAAGCTTCCAACTGATCGCCCAGGCGGGAGCCCTGGTGCCGCTCCTGGGCACCCAGACGAGCTCCGGCGGAGAGCTGTCTTACGACCCCTCCACGGACCAACTCATCTGGACCGGGGCCCTGGCGGCGGGCGAACAGCAGCAGTTCACCATCGATCTGCGGGTGCCCGAGTACTCGGAGACCGTGGGCGAGATGGGAACGCTGTACACCGCGGAGGGCGAGCTGGTCCGCATGCACCAACTGCGCACGATCACGGTCGTGAGCACGACGACCGGCGGCGATCTCATCGTCGCGGATCCCGGCAGTCCCGGTTCGCCCACGCTCTCGACCCCCCGCCTGTTTCGGCGCGTCAATCCGACCGAGACGCAGCGCGTCTACTGGAACCCAGAGATTCTGCCTTACCCAGTCGACCTCACCTTCGGGGCCGACGGCTTCCTCTACGTCCTCAGCGGCATGGTTTCCATCGGGGGCTCGACCGTGCCCAGTCGCTTGGTCAAGCTCGACCCGCGCCAGCCGTCCTCGGCGGTGATCCTCCACGAGGGGCCGCCGCTCGAACGCGTCGCGGGCATCTGCTTGGCGCACGACGGCTCGCTGCTGATCGCCGACCCGAAGTCGCCGGCGGTGGCGCCCGGGGTCATCTACCGCTTCGATCTGGCCACCGGCCTGCTCTCCGAGTTCTTCCGGGACGAGGAGATGATCGACCCCGTGAACGTCACCACCGACACCGGGGGCGGCTATATCGTCTGCGACTATCGTTACAGCGCGACGGGACAAATGCCGGGCCGGATCTTCGTCCTCGATGGCCAGGGGCATGAGCTCCGAGTGCCCATCGGTCAGCAAAGGATCCAGGATCCGATGTGCGCCACGGTCATGGCTGACAACACGATCTACATCGCCGATGAGCGCTTGAACACGAGCCCCGACCGCGGCGCGATCGTGAAGATCGCGCGGCCCCTCGGCCCGAGTGGGATGAACGTCTTTGTCACCGAGCTGATAGGTCCGACGAACCCGCTGCTCGTCGATCCGCATGGCATCGAGGCCCTCGACCTGGATGGTGACGGCGATGAGACCGATATGCTGATCTGCGATCGCAATCCCGTGCTGGCCGGCGGCCGGCGCGCGGTGTACCAGGTGATCGAGGAGGCGGGGCTCTACGGCGGCCTGACCGCCTGGGTGCTGGAGGACAGCCTGCGCAACCCGCGGCGCGTGGCCCGGCGCGTTTTGCCCAAGGTCGAGGTGGTTGCCTTCGATCTGGAGGAAGTCGGCACGGTCAACGGGCTGATCGAGCCCGGCGACGTCTTGAGCGCCACGGTGGTCCTCCAGAACCCAACCCACACACCGGCCTTGGGGGTGACCAGCTTTCTCAGCTATCCGGCCTCGCTGACCTTGGCCAGCTATACCTACGACGAGAACCGCGGGGCCATGTACGACAACACCGCGGCTCGTTCGCTGCACTGGTCCGGTGACCTGGCCTTCATCGATCCGGTCACGATCGAAGCGCGCTTCACGGTCAACGCGACCGTCAGCCACCGCGAGATCATCAGACTAACCTATGAGATACGCGGGCTCAGCCGCCCGGTGAGCGAGGAGGTCTCGGTCCAGGCCCACGCGCCGCTGCGCGGCGGAGAGCTCGTCGTCCTCGATGCGCAGGCCGATCCGTTCGGGACGGGTCAGAAACGCGGGACGCTCTATCTGATGGATGCCGCGGCGGCGACGCTCTACCCCTACTATCCTGACGTGGCCGCCGCCGCCGCCGCCGACATCTACATGCAGGCCGCCCACGAGCTGCTCGTGGTCGACCGGACGGTCCAGTCCTACTCGGGCCGGGGGGCGGTGCTCAAGCTCAACCTGCTGACTGGGAACCGCTCAGCGTGGGTCTTCAGCGAGCTCTTCAGCGGCCCGAGCCGCATCGTCCGGCAACCGGATGGCGGCTTCGCCATCCTGGACCACCTGGCGGAACTGGGGCTGGCGCCGGCCCGGGGCGCCATCTTCCAGGTCCGCGCCGACGGCAGCAACTTCGAGGTGGCCGCCTTCTCGCGAGCGTTCCGGTGGCTGGCGGACATGACATTCGACGATCAAGGCCGGCTGTGGGTCTCCGATCAGGATGCGGACCCGTTGGGGTTGGGACGGGACACCGGCGCGATCTTCCTCTTATCTCGCGAGGGTCTATCCAGCCAGTACACCATGGTCGACACGGTCGCCGCGCCCATGCTGGTGAGGCCGCAGGGCCTGCTATGGGTGCGCAACCGCGGGCTGCTCTTCACCGATCCCGGTTGGAGAAACGCCGCCAGCGAGACCGGCGTGCTTCTGTACAACCCCGTTGCCGATTCGATTAGTGTCGTCGCGACCCACCACAAGCTGGTGACGCCGCGCCGCCTGCTGCCGCTCTCCGAGCGCGAGATCCTGATCGTCGACCAGTACGCGACCTGGCAGAGTAACGAAGACGGGGTGATCTTCAAGCTCGACCTCGGAGCCAATCCGCCCGTGATTACCAGGGCGGCCTCGCTCTTTGGGACCGACGCGCTGACCTCCGTGGTCCGCGTTCCCACCCCGCAGGCCGCGCTGGCCTTCTTCGGAGCCGACGAAGACGTTCACGGGCAATGGGTCGAGCGCGGGGACACGCTGCACTGCGAGATCCGGATCGTGAACAGCGCGGGCACGACCGAGCCGGCCGCCGAACTCACGGTCACGGCGAGCGAGCACTTGTTCCTCGAACAGGCCGGCGCGCAGGCCTCCTCGGGCACCCTGACCCTCGCGGCGGATCGCCTGGTCTGGCAGGGTGCGGTGGCAGGCTGGGACAGCGTGACGATTCGCTACGTGGCCCGCATCCTGTCCACACCCGGGTTGTCCGCGCTCGCCGATCAGCAAGCCAAGCTGACGCGGGCCGACGGCACCTTCCAGCGCTCGCGGCTGCTCCATCAGATCGCGACGCGCCTGATGTCCGGGGACTACGTGGTGGTCGACCGGACGATCGACCCGCTCGGTCTCGGAGGGTCACCGGGCGGGGTGCTGCGCGTGGAAGGGGCCACGTCCAGCTACTCGCGCCAGGTGGTGCCACTGATCGCGACGGACCAGATGGTCACGCCCGTGGATATCGCCCTCATCCCGGGCAGCCATACCAAGATGCTGATTGCGGATGCCAACGCGCCGCGGGGCACGCTCAACCGCGGCGGTGTCTTCCTGGCCGACATTCAGACCGGCGCCTACGAGCTGGTCTGCCAGGATCCAACCTTTGCCGAGCCGCGCGCGCTGGTGGTGGTGGATTCCACGCTCTGCTACCTGCTGGACGAGGGGGCCGACCCGTTCGAGCGGGTGCCGGGCCCGCACGCGCCCGGGGCGATCTACCGGATCGATCTCGTGCACGGCACGGCCGAGGTGGTCTTCTCGGACAGCATTATCGCCTCGCCGGTGGGCTTGGTGATGATCCCCTCGACCGGACAGCTCATCATGCTCAATCGTCAGGGCGGGGTGAGCGGAGACCATGCCGGCCGGGTCGTCAGCATCGATCCCCAGAGCGGCGCAGCGCAGATCATTCGCGAGGGGAGCCCCTTCCGCGAACCGCGCTCGATCGCGCTCGATCGCGATGAACGACTGCTGATCGTAGACTTCGCCACCGGGGAGCCCGCGGGCATGCTCTACTCGGTGGGACTCGACGGGAGCTACGAGGCGCTCACCCGCATCGACAGCCCGAATCTGCCGACCGGAATGTGCGTGGATCACACCGGCCGCATCCTGATCGCCGACTCGCACGCGGACCCGCTGGGCTTCGGGGTCAGCACGGGCACGATCTTCCAGACCGAGCGCATGGCTCCGGCGGCCGGGATCTTCTTCACCGGCCCACCCCTGGTCGACCCGCGCGGCATCGTGGAGCACTACGACGTCGTGCCGGTCACGCTCTCGGCGTTAGCCCTGGCGGAGACGGACGCGGGCGTGCGCCTCAGTTGGCGGGCCCCGAGCCAATTGGGCGACGCCGACTTCTACATCTACCGGCGCGCTGCGCAGCAAGTGGGCACCGATTGGGCGCTCCTCAACCCCCACGATCCGGTGCGGGGGGCGGGGGATCGCGACTATCTCGATCCCACCGTGTGCCAGGGTAGCTTCTACGAGTATCTGTTGGTGGCCGCACTGATGAGCGGCGGTGATTTGGAGTTCGGCCCGCTGGCCATCGAGGTGCGTCTGCCGGTGAACCGCTTCGAGCTGGAGCGGATCCGGCCGAACCCCGTTCAGGTGGGCTCTGGCGGCCGGGGCATGACCATCCGGTACCGTCTCCCCGCGCAGGGCGGGCGGGTGACGCTGGACCTCTACGATGTGTCCGGGCGCCGCGTGCATCGCCTGGTCGAGGGCGCCCAGCCGGGCGGTGCCCACGTGCTGCTCTGGAACGGCCGCGACGCAGCCGATGCCCCGGTGCCCAGCGGCGTCTACTTCTTGCGGCTGGCCTCAGGGGTGCGCGTGCAGGACCGGCGGTTCGTGCTCGTCCATTAGTGCGCCGGCCGCCTGGAGCCGGCGCCGGCGTCCCGCTCAGTTCACCCCAGCGTACCTCACGGTACAGGCCCGGCGATCGCGCGCGCGGCGGGGTGCCATCCCGCTCCAACGGTCCTCGCCTTCAATTGCCAATCTCTGAATATGTTGCGGTGTCGTCGGGGCTGTCGTCCAGGGCTTGGCACGGTTCTGGCAGAAGGCGAAGGGGGCGCGAAACCGGAAGGAAGCCGGGCACTCGCACCGCTGCTGGACAGCCCCAAGCGGGCATCGCTGCCGGGGCGTCTTGCGCAGGAAGGGGGTTACGAATCATGAGCAGGAACACGACGGCCAGATCACTGGGATGGGTCCTGCTGGCGGGCCTGCTGACGCTGATGGGCTGCAGCTCGGAGAAGGACCCGACGGCCGCTGTGCGGGGCGATACGCTCGATCCCAGCCAACAGACGGTCGACCTCGACGATCCGTACGGGGGCCTGTTGGCCGCGAACGAGGATCCCGCCTTCGGCGATGACGCATTGGCCGCCGCGGAGCTCGACGATTATCTGGTCGCCGATGGTTTCGCCGGGTTGGATCCCGACGGGCGGGCGCAGGCCGAGGAGATCGAGAACCATCGCCGGGTCTGGTACTCGCTGACGGTTCTGTGGGGCAACCTCGAGGCTCCCGACCCGAACGGCGCGCTGGGAAGCCACGCGGAGCCCTCCGCGCCGGTCGTATGGGACGGTTCCATGTGGGTGAAGTCGGGGGCGTTTCGCGTGCTCCGGCTGATCTCCTTCGAAGATCCTGAGGATCACCTGTCGCAGCAGCGTCGCGATCCGGCGACGGTGGCCTGGGTCTCCGTGACCCACGGCGACTTCGACGGCCTGCACGTGCTGCTGTCGTACGCGACCGGCTGGGACAACACCCAGCAAGAGGCGCCGGACGACACGCTGCACTTCCGGGCGGGACCGTGCGGCGACGTGGTGTTTCCCCTCGCGCAGCTCGAGAACCTGAGCACGATCATCGACATCCCGGACTCGCAGGAGAAGGTCTCCTTCACCGCCTTGCGGGTCGAGCCGGCGGCGCAGGCGCGCGGTTTCTGTTCGGGCACGTGGGGCTGGGCCGCGGGAGATTCGGTTGGCCGCTTCGGGGGCCGCTGGCTTTCCTATGCCGGCGAGGCCCGGGGCCACATGCGGGGCCACTACGGTGAGAACTCGCTGGGTGAACGAGTCTTCTTCGGCAAGTACATCGACCATGAGGGGCGCTTCCAGGGATTCCTGCGCGGCACCTATCAGGTGCTCCGTCAGGTGGGCAATCCGAATGATCCCGCGAGCGGCCCGGTGAACTTCGAGGTCGGGCAATTCAGCGGGCGTTGGGAGGACAAGGAAGGCGACGTGTTGGGGGACCTGCACGGCAGTTGGAGCCGCGTGGGCAGGCGGCCGGGTGTGTTCAGCGGCAGCTGGCGGGGAATGGGGATCGCCCCGTAGCCGGCACCTGCCCGCGGGGTTGTCCCTCGCACGGGTTCGCGCCATACCCCCGGGTGGCCCAAGGCGCCCCGCGGGCGATCGCCCGGGGGATGAAGAGGGAGCCGCAAGGCTCCCTCTTGTTGCATCCCGGGACCCCCATCGCCTAGGCTGACGGCCAGGGGGACCGCCATCCCGGCGGGACGCCGCCAAGCGGGGGAGTGCCCAACGGTGGGATCGAATCGCTGGCGTGCGAAGCTCTGGCTCATCGATGGGCACAACACCATCTTCGCACTGCCTGAGCTCTGCCACCTCCAGACCCGGGGCGAGCGGCAGGCAGCCCGGGCCGCCCTCGAATCCCTCCTGCGGCCTTTTGCCACCCGCCTGAAGCATCCCCTCACCATCGTGTACGACGGCAATCAGATCGAACGCAATCCCGAGGCAGGCGTGGTGCGGGGCATCCGCGTCCTGTTCAGTCAACCTCCCACTGAGGTGGCCGACGATCGGATCGTGTTCCTGGCCGCGCAGGCGGTGTCCAGGGGAGAAGCGGTCACGGTGGTGACCAACGATCAGCGCAGTCTCGCGCCACGCCTCCCAGCCGGTGTGCACGTGCTCGGCGTGGCGGAGTTCCGGGATCGCTGGCTGTCTTTTCCGCGAGTGGCCGATGAGCGGGAGGAGAAACTCATCGCCGACGATCAACGGCGACAGATCGAGCAGGCGTTTCTCGCGCGCCAAGGGGAGATCATGGAACGGGCCAGCCGCGGCGCACGCCGCACAGAGCGCGAGATGGCCGCGCGCTGGCAGGCCCGTGCCAGGCAAGTCGCTGAACCCGGGGGGCCGGATCCCGCGCTGGATTTCGACCGGCGGGCGGACCGGCCGCCGGCTCGGCCGGCGAGCGCCCCGGACGCGCATCAGTCTGCGATGCCCGCGCCCACTGGACGAGACGCGCCGGAAGCCCGGGCGGCCAGAGAGGCGCGCCGCCGGCGGGGCCAGCGCAAGCAGGCCCGGCGTCTGGAGCAGATGCGCAGGCAGAAGGGTAAGCACAAGTAGCTGCCACCCAGAGCGCGGGCGAGGGAAGCCGGACCGCTGCGAGCGGCCCGCAACCGGCGCGCAGTAGGGGGCCGAAGCAGGGGGGAATGCAAGATGCCGGCGGTGTTTCGCTGGATGCTCGTGGCCGTCATGGCCATCACGATCTGTGCAGGGCCGTCTGTGGCCCAGGTGCCCGATTCGGTGGTGGCGCAGGCCGCCCAGAACCCGGGCGATCTGAAGGCCCAGATGGATCTGGGAACGGCCTACTACGAGGCCGACTTCCTGGAAGGGGCCGCCCGGGCCTTCAGGCAGGCCCTGGCCATCGACTCATCCTCGGTGCCGGCGCTCGTGAACCTGGGTGTGACGCTCAACGATCTGGGACAGGCTCAGGAGGCGGTGATTTACCTTGAACGCGCTGTGGCGCTGCGGGCCGACGATGCGACCGCCCGCACGAACCTGGCCATCGCCTACCACAGCCTGGGGGAAACGGAGAGGTCCGTGGGTCTGCTCAGGCAGGCGCTCGAACAGGATCCGGACCATCAACTCGCGCACTTTCAGTTGGGGGTGGCGTTCGCGGAGGCGCGGCTCTTCGAGGAGGCCGTCACCGAATGGCAGGCCGTCGTCGCCGCCGGCCCACAGACTGCCGAGGGGCAACAAGCGCAGGAGAACCTTCAGCGCGTCGAGGCCATCTTCGCGGCTGAGCGCCAGCGCCAGGACGCCATTCGCAGCCGGCGATAGGCTTTGGTTTGACACCTCCGGGTGACTTTGTTAGCGTCCACCGGGTTTGGACCCGCAACGCGGGCGGGAGGGAGCGATCATGAAGTGGGGCATGTGGGGGAGAGCGGCCGCAGCGGTCGTGCTCGCTTTGATGTTGGGCGGGCAGAGCATCCTCGCGCAGGGGGGTGCGGTCTTCTCCCAGGAGGAGATCTGCAAGACGAAGTTCCAGACCGGCCAGGAGTACCTGCGCAACCAGAGGCTGCACGATGCCGCCGCGGCGTTCTCCGAGGTCAAGGAAGCCTGCCCGAAGATGCTGGATGCCTATCTGAATCTGGCCTACATCCAGACCCAGCTCGGGCAGTACGTGGAGGCGATCGCCACCTGTGAGGATGCCCTCGACCAGGATCCGGGCAATCTGGACATCAAGGAGTCCATGGCCTTTGCCTTAAGCTCGTCCGGCGAGCTCGATGAGGCCATCGAGCTGTACCTCGAGCTCCACCAGGCGCGCCCCGAGAAGCCCGAGATCATGCGCAACCTGGCGTTCGTCTACGAGAAGAAGGGGCTCGTCGCGGAGGCGATCATGCTCTACAACCGGTTGGTCGAGCTGGGTCAGTCGGATCCGGTCATGATGGCCCAGGCCGGTCGTATGGCCCTCGACCAGAAGCTCTTCTTCCCGGCGGTGACCTTCTACCGGGAGCTCTACGAATCCAATCCCGGCGACGTCGCCACGCTGGGCATCCTGGGCGGCTACTATTACAAGATCAAGTTCTACGGGGACGCAATTCCCCACTACGAGAAGATCCTGGAGCTGGCCCCCGATCACGCCCAGGCGCTGCTCTATCACAAGATCCTGATCGATTGCTACAAGCGCACCAAGCAGTTCGACCTGGCCATCCCGCACGCCGAGCACGTGATCTCGCAGGAGCCCAGCAATGCCGAGAACAACTGCAATCTGGCCACGATCTACAAAGACGCCAAGAACGCGGCCAAAGCGGTTGAGGCCATCCGCCGGGGGCTCGCGGTCGACGAGCGCGCCGACTGCCTTTGGTACACGTGGGGCATGGTCATGATGGACCTCGAAGCCACCACCCTGGGCAACATGAAGCGCTACGACGAGGCGATTGCGACCTACGAGGAGGCCAAGCGCGCCTTTGAGCGCGTCGTCGGTCTCAATGGCCGCTATGCGCCCTACGCCAAGCAGCAGATCGAGCGCCTCGATCAGCTCATCGAGCGCATGTACCTGCTCAAGGAGCGCGATGCATCGGGCGAGTGAGCTTCCGTCCGCTGCGTGACAGGCAGGGTCTCAGAGGCGGGGGAGGCCGCCGGCAGGCCGACATCCAACGCTGATGCTTGACACTTCCCCCGTGGGTGGGCTAGGCTCACCGCGCTTGGGAGAGGTGGCCGAGTGGCTGAAGGCGGCACATTGCTAATGTGTTGTGGGTGTTGAGCTCACCGGGGGTTCGAATCCCCCCCTCTCCGCGGACGATGCGCCCATAGCTCAATTGGATAGAGCGTCTGACTACGGATCAGAAGGTTGGGGGTTCAACTCCTCCTGGGCGCGCAGATTTCGGCACCCGGCGGATGCGCCTGCCGGGTGCTTCCCCATGGTTGTCCGTGACACCGGCCCGCCTGCGCGTACCATCGCACAACATGGAGGTGCATCGATGAGGGGCGTTTGGATAACCGCCTGGCTCCCGCTCGCTCTGGTAGCGTCGGGGTGTCAATCAGCCGGGGGCCCGCAGCCGAAGGCCGGCTTGGTTCAGGCCGAGTTCGATCTGGCCAGCCTCAAGGTGGTGGCGTTCATGGGTGTCGCCCCGGGCGGCACCAGCGACAAGCAGGCCATCCCGGTTTTCGAGCCGTTGCTCGAGCAGGGCCTCGCGGGAGCCGCGACGCCGTTCATTCTGCTGCCGTTCCGGGATGGTGAGGCGCGGGCCCGAAGCCAGGGTGTGCTCGAGGACTTTCGGGACATCTCGAGCTACTGGCGCGATCAGCAGAAGGTCGACAAGCTGAAGCTGCAGCGCTTCTGCAGCGCGCTGGGGATCCAGGGGATTGCCGTGGCCGGCCTGCGCGAGTGGATGCAGGTCGAGGCCAGGCCCAACGCCGACGAACCCTCCTACACAAAGATCAGCGCGCAGCTCGCTGTCTATGATGCGGCCAGCGGGCGGCGCGTGTGGCGCACGCGCTCGAGCCGGACGGTCGAAGCGGCGCAGTTCCAGGGGAACGAGGATGCGACCGCGCGAGAGAACCCCATGGGCACGGGCTTCGTCGGGGGGCTGCGGACCGGTTCGGACGCCCCCCGGGTGGAAGATGTGTCGGCCCTCGTGGTGGCAGACCTCGTTCAGGATCTGGTGAAGGGCGCGGCCCGCAACTAAAGGCCGGTCCGCTGGAGGGTACCCGAGGTTGACCGGCACCGGCTTTACGCACGACTTGGACGCCGACGAACGCTGGATGCGCCTGGCCTTGGACGAGGCCCGCATGGCGGCCGATGAGGGCGAGGTTCCAGTCGGCTCCGTCGTGGTGGCGGGCGGGCGGCTCCTGGGACGCGGTCACAATCGAGTCGAAGCCCTCCAAGACCCCACCGCCCATGCCGAGATCCTGGCCATCTCCGCGGCGGCCGGGACGCTCGGATCCTGGCGCCTGATCGGAGCGACGCTCTTCGTCACCGCCGAACCCTGCGCGATGTGCATGGGCGCCGTGGTCCAATCGCGGATCGAGCGACTGGTCTACGCCGCGGATGAGCCCAAGTTCGGGGCCTGCGGTTCGCGGCTGGACTTGACGCGCGTGGAAGGGTTGAACCATACTGTCCGGGTTGAACGAGGACTGATGGCTGGGGAGTCCTCGGCGCTGCTGCGGTCGTTCTTTCGGGACCTGCGTCGGGGCGGGGAGCGGCCGGGGCGCGGGCCATTCTAGGATCTTTGGCAGAAGAAACAGAAGACAAGGTTCTCCAGCGGAGAGATGTCCGAGTGGTTGAAGGAGCACGCCTGGAGAGCGTGTAGGCGCTAACGCGTCTCCCGGGTTCGAATCCCGGTCTCTCCGCCAGGCTTCAGGTAACCCTCGGGGTGGGTTGTTCTTGTGGGGCGCCTGTGGCGCCCCGGCGGCTTCTGGCGACCGCGTCAGGGGCCGTTCGGCATGGGGATGTAGCTCAACTGGGAGAGCGCCTCGTTCGCAACGAGGAGGTCGTCGGTTCGAGTCCGATCATCTCCACAGCCCCCGAGGGGGGGACAGCGGCTCGGGGGAACCGTGCTAGATGGGGAGTTAGCGGTGCCCTGCACCCGCAATCCGCTACAGCGGGGTCGAATTCCCTTTTGAGATCCCGATTCCCTTCCACCAATCCAGCTCGAGGACGCTGAAGGTCAGGCCCCGCGCGACGGCGGCCCACGAACCCCGTCAGGACCGGGAGGTAGCAGCGGTAAGTGGTCACCACCGGGCGCCGCGGACCTGCCTGGCCGGAGTCCGCGAGCTCTTGCGGTGGGAGAGGATAGGCGAACGAGAAAGGGTGCACGGTTCCACCGGTTTCACTCCGGGCCGCGGCCCGGAGCCGAAGGGGACTGGCGGTCCAAGGACGGCTCATGAGCTACCTGGTCCTGGCGCGCAAGTGGCGCCCGCAGCGATTCGCAGAGGTGATTGGGCAGCGGCACGTCTCCCTGACGCTGTCGAACGCGCTCAAGACCGGTCGCCTCAGCCATGCTTACCTGTTCACCGGCCCGCGGGGGGTCGGCAAGACATCGGTGGCCCGCATCCTCGCCAAGGCGCTCAACTGCGAGCAGGGCCCGACCGATGAGCCGTGCAACGCGTGCCCGGCCTGCACGGCGATCACCGAGGGCCACTGCCTCGACGTGCTGGAAATCGACGGCGCCTCGAATCGCGGCATCGATGACGTGCGCCAGCTGCGCGAAAGCGTCAAGTACGCACCGGCGAGCGTGCGCACCAAGGTCTACATCATCGACGAAGTCCACATGCTCACGACCGACGCGTTCAACGCGCTCCTGAAGACCCTTGAGGAACCGCCGAAGCACGTCTGCTTCGTGATGGCGACCACGGAGCCGCTGAAGGTCCCCGCGACGATCCTGTCGCGTTGCCAGCGCTTCGACTTCGGGCGCGTTGCGGCGGTGGATCTGCAGCGCCATCTGGAGCGCATCGCCGCGGCCGAACATCTGGCGATCGACAGCGAAGCCCTGCTGGTGTTGGCCCGCAAGGCCGAGGGCGGCGTGCGTGACGGTTTGACCCTGCTCGACCAGGTGGCCGCCAGCGGGGAGGGTCCCTTCGATGTCCCCCGGGTCCAGGACATCCTCGGATTGTCCGGCGGGGCCTTGTGCTTCGAGATCTCGGCCGCCGTCGTGGCCCGTGACCCGCGGCGCGCCCTGGCGCAACTGCAGGAGGCCTATCAGAGCGGTCTCAATCTCCAGGAAGTCGCCGAGGAACTGGTGCAGCACTTCCGCAATCTGCTCCTGATGAGCTTTGGGGAGGAACTGGCCGCAGCGGTCGAGCTGACCGCCGACGAGCGGGCGCACCTGGGCGAGCAAGTCCGGGCGCACGACCTGGCGCCGGCCGATGCCCTGCGCCTGCTGCGCATCCTCCTCGATGTGACTGGACGCATGCGCCGATCGGGACATGGGCGAGTGCACCTCGAGGTGGCGCTGGCCGAGATGGCCACGATGACGCGCGCCGTCGATCTCGGTGAGGTGCTGGCGCGGCTGAGGGCGGGAGAACCCGCGCCCGCCGGGGGAGCCTCCCGGTCGACCGGGGGCGTGAGCGGGGCGAAGCCGGGGCCCGGCCCGAAGGGCCAGGCCGCATCCGCCCCGGCGCAGGGGCCCGGCGCTGTCGCCGAGGGTGCACCCGGGCCCACCGATGGCGAATGGGGGACTGCTTGGGCCCAGGTCGTGGCCCGCATTCGAGCGGAGAAGGCCTTTCTCGGCTCGTGTCTCCACACCAGCCAGGTCGTGGGCGTATCCGATGGGCGACTCCAGATCGTCCTCAACGACGCGAACGGCTTCATGGGCGAACAGGTCGAGCAAGCGGCCAACCGGCGGGTCATCCTGCAGGCCATCGAGGCGGTCTGCGGCCGCCCGCTGGGATTTCGTGTGGTGAAGGCGCGCCCGGCCCCCGCGACCGAGCCCCCGGGGTCCGACCCGGCCCCGGCGAGCCCGGTGCCGCGACCGCCCGCCGCGCCCGCCGCTGGGCCCGATCCCGCCGCGGCCCGAGATCGCACTCGGGCCCGCCGGATCGCGAAGCTCATGGACGGCGACATCGTGGGACCAGCTTGCTAGGTCCCGGGAGGGAAAGACGATGATGAAAGACATGGGCCGGATGCTCAAGCAGCTCCAGGAAGCCCAGTCGAAGATGATGAAGACCCAGGAAGAACTGGCCGCCCGGACGATCGAGGGCTCGTCCGGCGGTGGCATGGTCAAGGTTGCGGTGAATGGTCGCAACGAGCTCATCTCGATCAAGATCGACCCCGCCGTGGTGGACCCCAACGACGTCGAGATGCTGGAAGATCTCATCGCGGCGGCCGTCATCGACGCGCAGTCGCGGGCCCAGGAGGTCGTGCGGGCGGAACTGGCCAAGGCGACCGGGGGGCTCTCGATTCCGGGTCTGATGTAACCGCAATCCCTGCGGCGCGGGCGGCCGCGACGGGGGCGCCAGGAATCGCCATGCAGTACAGCTCGCGCCATCTGGAAGATCTCGTGCGCGAGATCGCCCGCCTGCCGGGCATCGGCACGAAGACCGCCCAACGGCTCGCGTTTCACCTGCTCCGCGTGCCAGCGGACGAGGCCCTGCGCCTGGCCCGGGCGATCGAGCAGGTCCGCACCGGCGTCGGCGTGTGCAGCATCTGCGGCAACATCGCCGAGACCCAGCCCTGCCACTTGTGCGCCGATCCGAAGCGGGATGACACGCAGCTCTGCATCGTTGAGGAGCCCAGCGACGTCATCGTGCTCGAGCGCACGGGTCACTTCCGCGGCCGCTACCACGTGCTGCGCGGCGCGCTCTCGCCCGCGGACGGCGTGGGCCCCGAGCAGCTCCACCTGCGCGAGCTCATCGAGCGGGTTCGTTCCGGCGGCGTCGAGGAAGTCATCGTGGCGACCAATCCCACCACGGCGGGTGAGGCCACCGCGCATGCCATCCGGGACCTGCTGGCCACCCTGCCGGTGCGGGTGACGCGCATTGCGCGCGGCGTGCCCGTCGGCTCCGACCTCGAGCTGGCGGACCAGGTCACCCTGACGCGGGCGCTGGAGGGCCGCAAGGAGTTCGACGAGCCCGGCGGCGGCTGAACCACGTTTACGCTTGACAAGTCTCACCCGCGCCGCATGATGGCGCCATACCAGACCACCGACCGGACCAAAGGGCGGTGGGGGAGTGGCTGGCGCTTGCATCCCAGCAGAGGCTCTGGGCCGGCCCAGAGCACCCGCGGAGACTTCAAGATCGGCGCGAGCCCGAACTCTCGCACATTTCCCGATGAGTGGCGCCCGCCCTGGACCGAAGCGACACGAGCAGCGCGCGGTTGGGCCCCGAGTCGGAACGGCTGCATCACAGGAGAGAGGCCATGGTGCAGATCCGGTGGGAGGGATTTGGCGGGAACTTGGTCCATCTGCAGGCGCAGCTCGAGCATCTCCAGACGGAGAGCGGCGGTCGGGCGATCTTGCTGATGGACTCCGCGGGGAGACTGCTGACGCTGGTCGGGGACGCGCCGCAGTTCGACCTGACGACCTTCGTGTCGCTCATGGCCGCCGATTTCTGCGCGACGCGCGAGCTGGCCCGGCTGCTGGGCGAGGAATCGTTCCACACCGTCTACCACCAGGGCGAAGACACCTCGCTGTACCTGACGCAGGTGACCGAGGGAACGCTTCTGGCCGTGGTCTTCGATCGTGAGACGACGCTCGGACTGGTGCGCTACGCGGTGCGGCGCGCACTGTCATCGTTGGGCGCGTCCATCCGGCGAGGCTATGAGGAAGCGGAGGTGGACAAGGTCAGACTGGCGGAGGGTTTCAGCGGCGAGGCCGCCAGCCGCCTCGACCAGCTCTTCGACACCCCAGCGTAAAACAGCCTGGAACATCCGACCCCGAGAATGGACGATGGCTTTCGTCAATACCGCTGCCGGCGAGATCCACTGCAAGATCGTCTACTACGGCCCCGGCTACGGTGGCAAGACGACCAACCTCGAGTGGCTCTTTCGACGCCTGGCCGGCCGCGGCGGGGCCCAGATGACGCGCCTGTCCACCGAGGGTGATCGCACCCTGTACTTCGACCTCTTGCCGCTCGACTTGGGCGAGATCCTGGGCTACCGGACGAGGCTCCACCTCTACACCGTGCCGGGGCAGCCGCGCTACAACGCCAGCCGCAAGATCATCCTGGAGGGCGTGGACGGCCTCGTTTTCGTGGCCGACTCCCATCCCGAGCAGTTCTTCTGGAACCGGGTCAGCTTCGAGAACCTCCGGCGCAACGTAGCGCTCATGGCCCGCACGCTCGAATCGATTCCGCTCATCATGCAGTACAACAAGCGTGATCTGCCCGGGGCCGTGCCGTGCGAGCAGCTCGACCGCCTGCTCAATGGTGGCGCGTGGCCCACGTTCCCGGCCACCGCGATCCAGGGCGAAGGCGTGCTGGAGACGCTCAAGGCGATTCTGAACGGCGTGGTCGCCGAGCTGGTGCGCTCCCGGACGGCGGCCCGCCAGCCGCTGGCCCACCAGATCCACGGCTCGGGGGCATCCCGTCTATGAACAGCGGTGCTGCGCGAAGCAGGGGCGCCAAGATCCGCCGTCCGGTCGAGAAGCCGATCGGCGGCTTCGATCCCCGCCCGGCCACCCTGGTGGCCACGCTGGGCGGCGTGGGCTTCTTCCCGGTGGCCCCAGCCACGCTCGCCTCGGCCGTGGCGGCGGTGTTGATCGCCCTGATTCCCACCCCGCCCCTGGCGGTGCGGCTCGGGGTGTTCGCGGTTGTCACGGTGCTGGGGACCTGGGCGGCCACCCGGACGGAAGCGCGCTACGGCGAGGACGCGCGCTGCATCGTCATCGATGAGGTGGCCGGCATGCTCGCGGCGACGCTGTGCGTGCCGTGGGACCCACTGCACGCGGCCGGGGCGTTCGTGCTCTTTCGCGTGCTGGACGTCCTGAAGCCGCCGCCGGCCTACCAGGTCGAGAGCCTGCGCGGCGGCGTCGGTGTCATGGCCGACGACATCGTGGCCGGCTTCTACGCGCTCCTGCTTCTCCTGTTGGCCGGGCTTCTGCTACCCTCCCCCTGATCAGGATCCGCGGCGTGCGCTGGGACGGCCGGCGCGCGCGGGCGGTCCTTGAGAGGAGGAGGGCATGCAAGCGGAAGCGATCGCGGTGGGAAGCGAGATTCTCGCCGGCCACACCTGCGACACCAATCTCACCACGATTGCCGGCGCCTTGTCCCGCGAGGGCATTCCCCTCGTGCGCCACACCGTCGTGCCGGATGATCGTGACGCGCTGGGCGAGGTGGTGACGTCGGCCCTGGCGCGCTCGCCGCTCGTCATCATCACCGGCGGTCTGGGCGCCACGCCCGATGATGTCACCCGTCGCGTCCTGGCGACCGCGCTGGGGCGCAAGCTCATCTTCCGGGAGTCTCTGCTCGACGCGTTGCGCAAGAAGTACGCGGCCCGCGGGGTCACGATGAACCCCGCCTGTGAGGCGATGGCCCTCGTGCCGGCCGGGGCCCAGCCGATCGAGAATCGCGTTGGCATCGCGCCCGGGCTGCTCCTGCGCACGGACTCAAGCGTGCTCGTCTCGATGCCGGGTGTGCCCGGGGAGATGGAGCGCATGCTGGCCGACGAGGTGATCCCCCTGTTGCGACGCGAAGGCGTGGCGGGCCGGCTCCGGAGCGAGACGCTGCGCACGGTGGGCGTCTCGGAGACGACGCTGGCCGAGTGGGTGCGACCCCTGCTCGGCGAGGGCGTGCAGTGTGCCTACCTGCCCGGAGCGGGGCGTGTCGATCTGCGGCTGTGGGTTCGGGAGGCCGATCGCGAGGCCGGCGCGCTCAAGGCGACGGTGCAGAGCTTGACCGAACGCCTCGGGCCCGCGCTCTACGCGCGCGGGGAGGTGCCCCTGGAGAAGGCGGTCGTCGCGCTCCTGGCCCAGCGGGGCTTGAGGATCGCCCTGGCCGAATCGCTGACGGGCGGGCAGATCGGCGCCGCGCTCACGAGCGTGCCGGGCAGCTCGGCCGTCTTCATGGGCTCCGTCGTGGCCTATGCCAACGACGCGAAGCGCGACGCGCTGGGTGTCGCGGAAACGACGCTGCGCGAGCACGGGGCGGTCAGCGGGCCCGTGGCGGAGGCGATGGCCCACGGGGCGCGGGTGGCCCTCGGGGCCGACCTGGCGGTCTCGGCGACGGGGATCGCGGGCCCCTCCGGCGGCACCCCCGAGAAGCCGGTCGGGCTGGTCTACTTCGGCATGAGCGAGGCTCGCTTCGCGCGCAACCTGCGCTACCAGATGGGCGGCAGCCGTGCCATGATCCAGCAACGCTGCGTCACAGTGGCCCTCAACATGCTAAGGCTATACACGATCGAACGGCTCGATCTGCTCTGGGACTAGCGCACCCGCGATCGCCGGGCGGATCGCGGCGCCAAAGGAGAGCCATGGCAGGGGCAACGCGGACCTTCATGGCCTTGACGCTGCCCGCACCCGCCCTGGCGGGCGCCGTCGCGGTGCTCACCGAGCTGCGCGATCGGCTGGGCGATCGCGACATCCGCTGGGTGGAGCCGGCCAACTTGCACGTGACCCTGCGCTTCTTTGGCGATCTGGACGACCGGGACCTGGCCCTGGCGCGGCAGCTCGTGCAGACCCTGGATCGGGGGTTCGAGCCCCAGCCGACCCGGTGGGCGCACCTGGGGGCCTTCCCCTCGCCCCGGCGCGTGCAGGTGGTCTGGCTCGGACTCGAGGATCCCGGCGGCCGGATCGCGGCCTTGGCCGCGGACGTCGACCGGCGCACCCAGGAGGTTGGTCTCGGCCGGGCGGACAAGCCGTTCAAGAGCCACGTCACGCTGGGGCGCGTCCGCCGCGAGCGGCGCGCCTCCTTCGACCGCATGAGCGAGCGTTTGACAATCCCGGCGACCGGCTTTAGCATCGCGACCATTGTGCTCATGAAGAGCACGCTGACACCCCAGGGTCCCGTCTACACGCCGCTCGAAACCGCCACAGCCCGTCCGGTGGGCCCGCTCTAGGGGCGGGGTCCTCGGGGGCAAGGAGATTCATCATGGTGGACATGGCCAAGGACCGTGAGGGCAAGACCAAGGCGCTCGAACTGGCGGTCGCGCAGATCGAGAAGCAATTCGGCAAGGGAGCGATCTTGAAGCTCGGGGCCCAGGCCGTCGAGGTTCAGGCCGACGCCATTCCGACCGGATCGCTGGCGTTGGACCAAGCCCTGGGCGTGGGCGGAATTCCGCGCGGGCGCGTCGTCGAGATCTACGGCCCCGAGTCCTCCGGCAAGACGACGCTCACGCTCAGCATGATCGCGCAGTGTCAGCGCCAGGGCGGCACCTGCGTCTTCATCGACGCCGAGCACGCGCTGCAGCCTTCCTACGCGAAGCTGATCGGCGTGGATATCGAGAACCTGCACGTCTCGCAGCCGGGCACCGGCGAGGAGGCGCTCGAGATCGCCGACCAGCTCGTGCGCAGCGGCGCCGTCGATCTGGTGGTGATCGACTCGGTGGCCGCGCTCGTGCCCCGCGCGGAGATCGAGGGCGAGATGGGCGATGCGCACGTCGGGCTGCAGGCGCGCCTCATGTCGCAGGCGTTGCGCAAGCTGACCGGCTCGATCGCCAAGTCGCGCTGCACGGTCGCCTTCATCAACCAGATCCGGATGAAGATCGGCGTCATGTTCGGCAATCCCGAGACGACCAGCGGCGGCAATGCGCTGAAGTTCTACGCCTCCGTGCGCCTGGACATCCGTAAGATCGCCTCGATCAAGGAGCGCGAGACGGTCGTCGGCAACCGCACGAAGGTGCGCGTGGTCAAGAACAAGATGGCGCCGCCCTTCCGCGCGGCCGAGTTCGACATCATGTTCGATGAGGGTATCTCGCGGACCGGCGAGCTGATCGATCTGGGCCTCGACCAGGGCGTGCTCGCGCGCTCGGGCACCTGGCTTTCCTACGGCGATGAACGGCTCGGGCAGGGCCGCGAGAATGCCCGGCGCACGCTGCGCGAGAATCCCGCGCTCATGGCGAAGATCGAACGCGAGGTGCGCGGCAAGCTCGGCCTTTTGCCGGGCGCGGCGTCCGCGGGCAAAGGCAGCCAGGCGGCCGGCCAGCCCGAGCGCCGGCCCGCCGCTGCGGGTGACCCTGGCTCCCCCGCCGACGGCAAGGTCGCGGCGGAGGGCCGGGTGGCGTCCGCGGGCAAGGGGGCCGCGCCGGCCAAGGTGGGGAAGGCCCGCCCGTGACGGGGCCGGCTGAGCGGCTGCGTGCGGATCTGCTGCGCTACCTGGAGATCCGCGAGCGCACTTGCCGGGAGCTGATTGAGCACCTGGAGCGGCGCGGGCACGACCCGGCCGCGGTCGCGACCGAGGTCCAGGCGGCCGCCGCGGCCGGATGGGTGGACGATCGCCGATTCGCGGAGGTTTTCCTGCGCGACCGGCGGCGGCTCCATCCGATGAGCGCCGCGGCGGTGCTGCGTGAGCTGGGGCGCCGCGGCGTGCCGGCCGAGGTGGCGCGGGCGGCGCTCGAGGCGCTCGACCCGCCGTGGGACGAGCGCGAGGTGGCGCGGGCGGCGGTGGCCCGCCGGTGGGAGCGCTGGCCGGCGCAGGAGCGCCGCCGCAAGGGCGCGGGCTTCCTGCGGCGGCGGGGGTTTGCGGGCGGGGTCGTCTGGTCGGTGCTGGACGATCTCGAGCGCCAGGGGCGCGACGGCCAGGGGGACCCCGAGCGGTCCGACGTGGGCTGGTAGCGGTAGGGTGAGGGGATGAAGGCTGATCAGATTCGCCAGGTGTTCCTGGATTTCTACCGGAGCAAGGACCACCAGTTCGTCAAGAGCGCGCCGCTCGTGCCGCACGATGATGCGACCCTGCTCTTCACGTCGGCGGGCATGGTGCAGTTCAAGCGCTACTTCGCCGGCACCGTGGCGGTGCCGTTCCGCCGCGCGGTCAGCGTGCAGAAGTGCCTGCGCGTCACCGACATCGACGACGTCGGCCGCACGCCGCGGCACGACACCTTCTTCGAGATGCTCGGCCACTTCTCGTTCGGCGACTATTTCAAGCGCGAGGCGATTCACTGGAACTGGGAGCTCTTCACCCGCGTCTACGGCATCGATCCGGCGCTCTTGACCGCCTCGGTCTACGAGGCGGACGAGGAGGCGTACGGGATCTGGCGCGACGAGATCGGGCTGCCGGCCGAGAAGATCGTGCGCCTGGGCGCCAAGGACAACTTCTGGGGCCCGGCCGGGGGCACGGGCGCCTGCGGTCCCTGCTCGGAGATCTACTACGACCTGGGGCCCGAGGTGGACGCCGATCGGCCCGACGTCAAGCCCGGCGACGACTGCAACCGCTTCGTCGAGGTGGGCAACTTTGTCTTTCCGCAATTCGATCGCCAGGCCGACGGCACCGATCGGCCGCTCAAGAACCGCGGCATCGACACCGGCATCGGCCTCGAACGAACCTGCATGGTGCTGCAGGGCAAGAAGTCGATCTTTCACACCGACCTCTTCTGGCCGCTCGTCGAGGAGGCGGCGCGCGTGTGCGGCCGGCCCTACGCGGGGCACGAGGTGCCGCTCCACATCATCGCCGACCACGTGCGCGCGCTCACCTTCGCGCTCGGCGAGGGGATCCTGCCCAGCAACGAGGGGCGCGGCTACGTGATCAGGCGCCTGATCCGCCGCGCCGCCGTGCAGGGTCACACGCTCGGTGTCACGAAGCCCTTCCTGCACAAGTTCGTCGATCATGTGGTCGCCATGATGCGCGCCACCTATCCGGAGGTGGAAGAAGGTCGCCAGCGAGCGAGCTTGAACCTCAAGATTGAGGAAGAGCGCTTCCACGCCACGCTCGAGCAGAGTGTCGGCAAGCTGCAAGTGGTGATCGACCGCACCCGGCGCGACGGGCGCACCGTGATCGCGGGCGAGGATGCCTTCGTGCTGTATGACACGCATGGCTTGCCGCTGGATCTGATCCGGGACATGGCGCTGGGCCAGGGGCTTAGCGTCGACGAGGAGGGCTTCGCACGCTGCATGGCCGAGCAGAAGGAGCGCTCGCGCGCGTCGGCCAGCTTCCAGCAGGAGGCCGAGGCCGGCACGTGGACCGCGGTCAGCTCAGGTGCGGACTCCGAGTTCGTGGGCTACGAAACGACCCGCGTCGAGGGCGCCCGCGTGCGGCGCGTGGGCGACGCGGGGGAGAGCGGCCGGTCGGTCCTGGTCGTGCTCGATCGCACGCCGTGCTACGGTGAATCGGGCGGCCAAATCGGCGACACCGGGACGCTCGCCGTCGGCGACCTGGCGCTGGCGGTGACCGGCACGGTGCGGCGGGGCCCCGAGATCCGCCACCTGGTGGCCCTGCCCGCGGCGGAGGGTGAGTCGGCGCGGGCCCGGCTGACGGACCCGCAGGTGCGCTGGACGGTCCAGGTCGATGAGGAGCGCCGCAACGCCATCCGCCGCCACCACACCGCGACCCACCTCCTGCAGGCGGCGCTGCGGCGCGTGCTGGGCGATCACGTGGCCCAGGCCGGCTCGCTCGTCGCGCCCGAACGACTGCGCTTCGACTTCTCGCACATCGCCGCGTTGAGCGCCCAGGAACGCGAGGAGGTGGAGCGCTTCGTCAACGCGGCCATCCAGCGCGACATCCCCGTCGAGATCACCTACTCGACCTACGATGAGGCGGTCGCGGCCGGGGTCACGGCGCTGTTCGGCGAGAAGTACGAGACCGAGCGCGTGCGCCGCGTGCGGGTGCCGGGGGTTTCGGAGGAGCTGTGCGGGGGCACGCACGTCGGGGCGACGGGCGAAATCGGCGCCCTGCTCATCGTCGAGGAGAGCGCGGTCGCGGCCGGCACGCGGCGCATCGAGGCGGTCTGCGGGCAGCGGGCTCTGGCGGAGGCGCAGCAGATGCGCTCGCGCCTGGATGAGCTGCGCCGGGTGCTGGGCACCTCGGTCGACGCGGTGCCCGAGAAGGTCGGCGACCTCGTGCGCGAAGTGAGCGCGCTGAAGCGCGATCTGGCCAAGGCCCGCAGCGGTGAAGGCGTCTCGCGCCTGGATGAGCTGCTCCAGCGGGCCGAGCAGGTGGGACGCTTCCGCTACCTGGTGGGGAATGTCAGCGCGGCCAACGCGGGCGAGCTGCGCGCGCTGGGCGACCGCGTGCGCGCCGGCCTGGGCAGCGGGGCGGCGATCCTCCATGCGAAGATCGGCGAGAAGACGAGCTTCCTGGCGGTCGTCTCGGAGGAGTTGGCGGCCGCGGGCCGGCTGCGAGCCGACGAGCTCATTCGCGCGGTGGCGGCGGTCGCGGACGGCAGTGGCGGTGGACGCCCGCAGATGGCCCTCGGGGGCGCGGGCGATCCGGCCAAGGTGGATGCAGCGATCGCCGAGGCCGTCCGCCTCCTGCGCAACGGGCTTGAGCGGATCGCGGCGGAGGAAGGATGAGGATCCTCGTCACGGGGGCCAGTGGGCAGCTGGGGCAGGCGCTGAAAGGGGCGCTCGAGCCTCGCCACGAGGTGATCTGGACCGATCTGGAGGAGCTGGACGTCCGCGATCTGGCTGGCGTGCGCGGCTGCATCGGCGATGAGCGCCCGCAAGCGGTGCTGCACCTGGCGGCGACGACCCAGGTGGACGCCTGTGAGGCGCGCCCCGAGGCGACCTACGAGGTCAATGCCCTGGGAGCGCGGTACGTCGCGCTCGCCGCCGCCGAGGCCGGGGCGGAAATGGTTTTCATCTCGAGCGATTACGTGTTCAACGGCCGAGCGGGGCGGCCCTATCTCGAGTACGACGATTGCGATCCGCTCAACGTCTACGGATTCTCGAAGCTGTATGGGGAGCGCGCGGTCACGGCGGTCTTGCCGCGGCACTACGTGGTGCGAACCTCCGGGCTGTTCGGGCCGGGCGGCGGCAATTTCGTCGCGGCGATCTTGGCGGCTCGCGGCCGCGGCGAACGCCTGCGGGTGGTGCGCGACCAGATCTGCCGGCCGACCTATGCGGACCACCTGGCCGAAGCGATTCGGCGCCTGGTCGGCTCGGGCGCTTACGGCACGTACCATGTGGCCTCGGCGGGTGAGGCGAGCTGGTACGAGGTCGCGCGGACCGTCCTCGCGCAGGCCGGTCAGGCCGCCTACCCGGTCGAGCCGATCACCAGCGCTGAGCTGGGGCGCCCGGCGCGTCGGCCGGCCTACAGCGTGCTGGATACACGAGCTTACGAGCTCACCTTCGGCCACGCGCTGCCGAACTGGAAAGAGGGGCTGGAGGCGTACCTGGCGCACTGAGTCGGGGAGCGACGAGCCGCGGGGGCCGGCGCCGGAGCGGTGCCGGGCCGAGCGAAGAGACCCACAGGATGAGGGCCACGGCGTGCTGAAGGCCATGATCGAGGAGCTGCGCCCCAGGCAGTGGACGAAGAATGGAGTTGTGCTGGCCGGGGTCGTCTTCTCGCTCCAGGCCGGATCGATCGAGCAACTCTTGCGGGCCCTGATCGCGTTTGCCAGCTTCTGCCTGCTCTCCTCGGCCGGCTATGTCTTCAACGATCTGAAGGATCTCGAGAACGACCGTTTTCATCCGCGCAAGCGCCAGCGCCCCCTCGCCTCCGGGCGGCTCCCGCTGGGGGTGGGGCGCGGGCTGATGGTCCTGTTGATCGTCCTGGGCCTGGGGGGTGCAGCGCTGCTGGGCGGCCGGTTCGCACTCGTCGCGGGGGCTTATCTGGCGCTCAGCCTGGCCTACACGCTGCTTCTGAAGCGCATCGTCCTGCTGGACGTCATGGGGATCGCCTTCTTGTTCCTGCTGCGAGCCACTGCCGGCGTCGATGCCCTGAGGCCGCCGCCGGCGCTCTCGCCGTGGTTGCTCGTCTGCACGCTGTTCCTGGCCCTCTTCCTGGCGGTGGTGAAGCGGCGCCACGAGCGCGTCACGCTCAGTGCCGATGCCGAGAAGCACCGGTCGATCCTGACCGAGTATCCGCCTGAGCTGCTCGACCAGCTCGTGCCCGTGGTCACGGGATCGACGATCATCGCCTATGCGCTCTACACGATCTCGCCGACCAGCGTTCACCCGATTCCGTCACCCAAGATGGTGTATACGATCCCGTTCGTGATCTATGGGATCTTCCGCTACCTCTACCTCGTGTATCGCCAGGGCAAGGGCGGGGCACCGTCGGAGATCCTGCTCACCGACGGCCCACTGCTGCTGAACGTCCTGCTGTGGGGTCTGGTGATTTTCCTGATTCTCTACTTCGGGTAGCGGCCGACCCCGGGGATGAGCCACGCTCCGGCCTGACCTCGGCGACGCCGGAGCAGGGGAGGGGCGCGGCGGATGAGACGATTTCTCTCCTTCGCGAAGATCAATCTGTATCTGGCCGTGCTCGGACGCCGTCCCGACGGCTACCATGAGATCGACACGCTCATGCAGACGGTGAACCTGGCGGACCGGCTTGAGCTGACCCCGCTGGCGGCCGGCGGGATCGAGGTTGCCTGCCCGGCCGGCGGCGCGCCGGTCGGGGAAGAGAACCTCGTGTGGCGGGCGCTGGCCCACCTGAAGCAGCGCCAGCGGGTGGTCGCCGGCATGCGCGTAGTGCTGCACAAGCGGATTCCGGCCCAGGCGGGTCTGGGGGGCGGCAGCTCCAACGCGGCCTGCGCGCTGGCCGCCGGCAACCGGCTGTGGCACTTGGGGCTGAGCGACGAAGCGCTGGAAGCCCTGGCGGCCGAGATCGGTTCAGATGTGCCCTTCTTCGTGCGCGGGGGCACCCAGCGCTGCCGGGGACGGGGGGAGATCCTCGACCCCCAGCCGGCGTGCCCCGCGGCCACGTGGGTCATCGTCAAGCCCGCGTGGAGCCTGGAGACGGGGCGCGTGTACGCTAAGTGGCGAACTGGCTTGACCTACTCGCAGTCCAGGGTTAGGATCTTGTTGGAGTCATTAGCGAAGCGAGACCTCCCAACGTTGGTTGCGGATGGTTTCAATGACCTGGAGGGCCCTGCGCTAAAGCTTGAACCTGCTGCCGCCCGGCTCACAGCGTACATGCGCGAAGCGAATCTCCTTGGAGTCAGGATGACGGGTAGCGGGTCGGCCTGGATTGGAATGGCTCCCAATCCCGAAGTCGCTCGGGGCGTCGAACTGGCGGCTGCCGAGCGCGGCTGGGTCATCTATAGGGTCAGGCCAACAACAAGGGGGTGGATCGAAGAGACCGACCAGGGCCTCGGATTGAGCTCTGGAGCGAATCCTGACGGGGTTCGACGACCAGAGTGACTGCATGGTGGGTTCGGTCGGCGACCCCTGGGGCTGCCGGCTGGTCACCAACAAGGCGGTGAGTCCATGAAGATCACGGAAGTGCGAATCTCGCTCCGGGATGATGAGAAGCTGAAAGCTTTTGTGAGCATCACCCTGGACAACTGCTTCGTCATCCGTGGGCTCAAGATCATTCAGGGCACCAAGGGCATGTTCGTCGCGATGCCCTGTCGGAAGCGCCCCGACGGGAGCTTCCAGGACTTGGCCCACCCCATCAACAACGAGACCCGGCGATGGATCGAGGGAGAGATTCTGAGCCGGTATCGGGAGCAGCTCGAGAGCCAGACCCTCGTAACTTGAAGCGTAGCCAGGGGGTCAGTGATTGGAAGAGGCCGCCCGCGGGGAGTCTGCGGGCGGCCTCGTCTTAGGCGGCCTGCTTGCAGAATACCGTTGGAATCGCCCCCCGCGTCGTAATACAATATCGTGTTTGTTTGATGGGGCGTCGCCAAGTTGGTAAGGCACAGGGTTTTGGTCCCTGCATCCGCAGGTTCGAGTCCTGCCGCCCCAGCCGTATGGGCGGGTCTGGGGCCGGGGCGGGTCACCGCCGCGAGCGGAGAGAGGCACCCAAGGAGATGATCGATTCGCTGCGGGTCATTGCGGGCAACGCGAACCCGGGGCTGGCCGAGCGCATTGCCAGGAAAATCGGGGTACCGCTGGGCCGGATCGAGCTCACGCGCTTCGCGGATGGCGAGATCAACGTCCAGATCAAGGAAAACATCCGCGGCTGCGACGTGTTCATCGTCCAACCGACCCTACCGCCGGCCGACTATCTGATGGAACTGCTGATCATGATCGACGCGGCGCGGCGAGCATCGGCCGACCGGGTGACCGCCGTCATCCCCTACTTCGGCTATGCCCGGCAGGATCGCAAGGACCGGCCCCGCGCGCCCATTTCGGCCAAGCTGGTGGCGAATCTGATCACGACCGCCGGGGCCGACCGGGTCCTGACGATGGACCTGCATTCCCCCCAGATCCAGGGCTTCTTCGACATCCCCTTCGATCACCTGTATGCCAGCCCCGTGCTCGTGCGCTACTACCTGCAGAATCCGATTCCCGATCTGGTGGTGGCCTGCCCGGACGTCGGCGGGGTCAAGATGGCGCGGGCCTACGCGACGCGGATGGGCACGTCCCTGGCGGTCGTCAACAAGCGGCGCACGACAGCCGATGTCTCCGAGGCGATGGAAATCATCGGTGACGTTCAGGGCAAGAACGTGCTGCTGGTCGACGACATGATCTCCACGGCCGGGACGCTCAAGAACGCTGCCGTCGCGCTCCGCAGCCGGGGAGCGCTGAAGGTCTCGGCTTGCTGCACGCACGCGTGTTTCTCGGCGGGGACGCTCGAGAACCTCGCGGCGGCCGACTTGGAGCAGATCGTGATCACCGACACGATCCCCCAGGATCCGGCGCGGTTGGGCCAGCGGTTCAAGATTCTCTCGGTGGGTGAGCTTTTTGGGGAAGCGATCTTGAGGATTCACGAGGAGCGGTCTCTGAGCAGTCTGTTCGACTGACCAGGGGGGCCAGCGACGGAGGACAAAGATCATGGCACTGGTGGAATTGACGGCGCAGCTGCGCGAGGCGCACGGCTCGGGCGCGGCGCACCGGATTCGATTCGCGGGTGGTCTGCCCGGCGTCGTCTACGGACAGGGCACGGATAGCTTGGCAATCTCCGTGCAACAGAGCGACTTCGATGGTCTGCTGCGCCGGGCGGCCGGGGGCACGGTCGTGGTCGACTTGCAGATCGCGGGGGCGCGCGAGAAGAACCTGAAAGTGCTCATCCGGGAGGTCCAGCGTGATCCGGTCACGTCCCGGCCCATCCACCTCGACTTCCTGCGCATCTCGATGGATAAGCCGGTAGAGGTCGTTGTGCCGATCCACCTGACGGGTCTGGCCGAAGGCGTCAAGACCCAGGGCGGATTCATGGACCACGTCTTGCGTGAGGTCGAGGTCCAATGCCTACCGGATCGCATCCCCCAATTCCTCGAGGTCGACGTGACGCCGCTGGCGGTGGGGCAGTCGATTCACGTGCGCGATCTGCAGCAAGAGGGACTGCAGGTGACCACGTCCCCGGACCGCGTGATCGTGTCGGTCCACGGCAAGGCGGCAGAAGCCGCGGCCGAGGTGGCGGCAACGGCTGAGGCGGCCCCGGCGGAGGGTGCTGAAGCGGCGGCCGAGAAGACCGGCGACAAGGCGGCCGACAAGAAGGGCAAGGACAAGGACAAGGATTAGCGCTGGGGCTCGGGCGATGTTCGTCGTGGGGCTGGGCAACCCAGGACCCGACTATGAACGCACCCGCCACAACGCCGGTTTCCTCGTTCTCGAGGCGGCGCGGCGGCGGTGGCGCGGATCGGGTTGGCGCAGCCAGGCGCAATACGAGCAGAGCGAAGTGCGGCTCGGGGGCCGGCAGCATCGGCTGATCCGGCCCACGACGTACATGAACCGCAGCGGGGAGGCGGTCGATCGGATCCTCAGAAGCGGGGGCTCTCCCGACGAGCTGCTGGTGGTGCTCGACGACATCGACTTGCCCCTGGGACGGATCCGCATCCGATCCAGCGGCGGGGCGGGTGGGCACCATGGCCTCCAGTCGGTGCTCGACGCCGTCGGCCCATCGGCGCTGGCACGCATGCGAATCGGCGTCGGGCGTCCCGCGCCCGTCGCGGGCGCCGTGGATCATGTGTTGGGGGATTTTGCGCCCGAGGAATGGGCACGATTCGAGCTGGTCGTGGAGCGGGCGCTCGCGGCCCTGCAGGTGGCGCTGCGGCGCGGCGTCACACCGGCCATGAACCAGTTCAACGGGCTTCCGGCCCCGTGGGAGGAAGCCCTCTCGGAGGGGGGGCCTGAGGCCCGTGACCCGGCGCCAGAGGCCTGACCGCGCGGTGCGCCGCGCCGCTGGCCCTTGACATCCGGTGGTTAGGTGTTGCTTAATACGTAACTTTGGGCCACGTACGGCGGACTCCCCTCCAGGGGAGCAGGCGGAAACGGCGGGGAGGTTTCTCCGGTGAGCGAGTACGAGACGGTCTTCATTCTCCACCCGAAGGTGGACGACGCCGGGATCGATCGCGAAATCGAGGCGGTGAGCAAGACGATCGGCGACGGCAAGGGCGAGTTGATCGGCGTGCACAAGTGGGGCCGCCGGAAGCTGGCCTATCCGATCCGCAAGGCCAACGAGGGCTTCTACGTCATCGTGCGCTTCAAGTCGGGCGCGGAGACGTTGCCCGAACTGGACCGCAAGTTCCGGATCAATGAATCGGTCCTGCGATCGCTGACGGTCGTCAGTCCGGGCGGCGAGTGGCCGCCGGACCTGAAGAGCCGCGAACGCCGGCCCCCACGGGGCGACGGGCGGTCGCGCGACCGGCGCGGGGGGCGCGATTTCCGGCGGGGAGCGCCCGAGCCGGTGGAAGATCTGGGCGACGACGATGACGATATGCGTGGTGACCGGGCGAGGGACGACGACGTCTAGCCCGCGCGCGGACGGCACAACCCGGATGGCCGCGGTCTGAGCAGCCGATCGAATCGTCCCCGCGTGAGTGGCGACGATCCCACGGTCCGGAAGAGCTCCGGATCTCGATCAGCACGTTGAGAGGGAGGTGTGGGTACTGATGGCGGGCACCAAGAAACGGCGGGATGCCCGGGCACCGCGTAGAAAAGTCTGCAAGCTGTGCCTCGATCGCGTGGATCATGTCGACTACAAGGACGAACGAAGGCTATTCCGGGCGATCACCGACCGGGGCAAGATCGTCCCGCGGCGCATTTCGGGCAACTGCGCGCGCCACCAAGCGCAAGTCAAGCGAGCTGTCAAGCGCGCGCGGGTTCTCGCGATCATCCCGTTCGAGGGAGATCACTACTAGTCGCCGACGCGCTGGACTCGGGAGTCCGAGCGGGTTCCCGGAGGCGCCGGTGCGATGAACCCGCCGCACGCCGGTCGGCGACGGTTCCAGCGCGGTGGCGGTGGGGCACCCAGACAGTCGTTGCCAGAGCGGCGCTCGCCTTCCAGGGGGGAGGGGAGGCCGCCCGGTGAGGGGGCAATCCATGGAAATCATCCTGCTCGAGGCCGTGGAAGGACTGGGCGCACGAGGCGATCGCGTGCAGGTGGCGCGCGGTTTCGCACGCAACTACCTCGTGCCCAGAAACCTCGCGATTATGGCCACCAGTGCCGGCGCCCGCGTGTTCGAGGACCAGGAGCGTGCGCGCCGCAACCGGTCCGACAAAGAGCGACGGGCGGCCGAGGCGTTGGCCCAGAAGATGAAGGACGTGAGCGTCACGCTCCACGCGCAGGTGGGCGAGGACGAGAAGCTGTTCGGCAGCATCACGGCCAACGACATCGCCACCGTGCTGCAGGCGCAGGGTTTCACGATCGACAAGCGGCAGGTACAGCTCGAGGAACCCCTCAAAGTCCTCGGGGTGTACCGCGTTGAGGTCAAGCTGTACCAGGACGTCAGTGCGGCCATCAAGGTTTGGGTGGCCAAGCAGGAAACTGAGTGATCGCCCCGGGTGGCGCACCCAAAGGAGGTCACGTCAGGAGGTCATCGTGACGGACATGCGCGTTGGCTTCGGTCATCTCGTGGCACCGAGTCTAGCTCTGGGGGTAGGGCTGTGCTTGCTGGCGCTCGGGACCACCGGCTGCAACCACGGCGCGCAGAGCCGGGCGGGCGCCTACACGGAGGCCGACTTCTCGGCCCCGGACCTGGCCGGCGGTGACCTGGTCGTGGCGGAGGTCGGCGGCCAGCCGATCACCGCCGGGTTCCTGAAGCACAAGCTGCGCATCCAACTGCCCGACATGGCTCAAGAAGGGCCGGCCATGGCGCTGCAGGCGCGCGAGACGCTGCAGCGCGTGCTTGTCGAGGAATGCTTCAACAAGCTCGGGCGCGAGCGGGGATACGATCACGATCCCGAGTTCCAGCGCACGATGTACCTGTCGCGCTCCTTCATCCTGACCAACCTGACTACCTCGCGCGCCGTCTACGCGCGCACGAAACCGAGTGAAGAGCAGGTGCGGCGCTACTACGACGAGAATGCCGAGCGCTTCACCATCAAGGCCCAGACCTGGTATCGCCACATCCTGGTGCCGACGGAGGCCCAGGCCTGGGAGCTCTACCGGCGCATCAAGAACGGCGAGTCGTTCGAAGAGCTGGCCCGCCAGTATTCGCAAGACCAGACCACCGCGCGCAACGGCGGCGTCATGCCCCCGATGACGCCTGGCTATGCGGCGGGCCGGCTGGGCAAGGTCCCCGAGCTGGGGCAGAAGGTTCTGAGCCTGCCAGAGGGCGAGCTCGGCGAGCCGGTTCGCTCGGCGCACGGTTGGCACGTCGTGCGAATCGACGCTGTGCGGCAGGAGCGGGAACGCCCGCTGGACGAGGTCCGCGGCGAGATCGTGCAGAAGCTGAGCAGCCGTTCTCAGGCCGAGCTCTACACGGCGGTGCTCGATTCCCTCAAGACAGCCTACAACGTCCGGGTCGATGAAGAGGCGCTCAAGGAATTCTACGTTCTGCAGATGACCGACGAGGAGCTCTTCGAGGAAGCCCAGGCGGAGGCGGACAATGCACAAAAGGTCCATTTCTACCAGCGGCTGATCGACCGCTTCCCGCAGAGTCCGCGTGCGCCCGAGGCCCTCTTCATGATCGGGTATCTGCACGCGGAAGCCCTGGGCGATACCGCTAAGGCGCTCGGGGTGTTCCGCGATTTCCTGGGTCGGCATCCCGAACATGAGATGGCGCCCTCGGCCCGGATGATGGTCGAGGAGCTGAGCAAGTCCGCAGCTCGCTGAGAGCGCCCGCTGCGGCACAGGGAGGTAGAAGGGCGCGTGCTGGTCGAGGTTGTTGTCGAAACCCTGGCGATGGATCAGAAGAACCAGTCGCCGGTCGTGATCCTCAAGGATGCGATGGGGGACCGCAAGATCCCCATCTGGATCGGACACCCCGAGGCGAGCGTCATCGCCATGGAGCTGTCCGGCCGCAAGTTCCCGCGGCCGCTCACCCATGACTTGCTGGCCAATCTGCTCAAGGGCCTCAAGGTCAGGGTTCAGCGCGTCGAGATCAGCGACCTGGTGGAGAACACCTTCTTCGCCAAGATCTACCTGGAGCACCAGGGCGAGCTGCTGTGCGTCGATGCTCGTCCGAGCGATTCGATCGCCCTGGCGTTGAAGATGCGGGCCAAGATCTACGCCGATTCCAAGCTCTTCTCGAGCGAGATCGACAGCCTGCTGGCCGGCGCAGGCGGATCGGCGGAGCCGCCGAGCGAGCAGCGCGCCGACGAGCTGCGTCAGTTCATCGAGAACCTGGACCCGAAGGACTTCGGGAAGTTTCGCTTCTGAAACCGGCACAGGGAGTGGACAAAAACCGCGATGGGCCTCCCGTCACATCCAGAGCGGTTGGGCCGGCCCACCCGGCGGCCCGTCCTTGGGGGCTCGGCGTCGGCTGGGATCCGGCCGTGGCGGGCCCTCGTGGCGGGCGTCCTGGCGCCGGCGGTGCTGGCGGTGGCGCTGGCAGCGGCGGCGGGTCCGGATCTGGACGCGGCACGGCGCAGCCTGGCTCAGCAGCGCTACGCGGAGGCGCACCAGATCGCCGTCGCCCTTGTCCAAAGCCAGCAGCCGGCCGAGGCCCGCGCCGCGCGGGTGATCGCGGCCGAGGCGTTGGTCGGGCTGGGGCAAGCGGGTGCGGCCGTCGAGCTGCTCAGTCCGCTGCGAACGCAGCGCCCGCCCGGGCCGGAGGACAGCGACTGGGTGGTGGTGCTCGCCAGAGCGCTGCTCGCGCAAGGTTCGTGGGTCTCGGCGGCGGACTGGTGGCTCACCTACGCGGGCCTGGGCAGCGAGGAGCGCGACGAGAGCGAACGCTATCTGGTGCCCCTGTTCGAGGGTCGGCTGGCGCAGGCTGAGATCGCCTACCTGTTGTGGAAGTATCCGCACCAGGATGTCATCAGCCCCACCCTGGCAGCGCGGGCCGGCGATGACTTCTTCACCGTCGGCGTTCTGGCGCCCCTCAACGGACGTTTCGCCGAGTTCGGCCTGGCGCTGGCCAACGGGGTCGACGCGGCGGGCCGCCTGCACAACGCTCGGGCCCGCTTCCCGCTGCGGCTTGAGATCGCCGACACGGGTGGCACGCCCCAGGGTTGTCTGGACGCCCTGGCGCGGTTGCACGCGCGCGGCGTGCGGGTCTTCCTCGGCGAGGTTTTCAGCCTGCACACGCTCATGGCCGCGGCCTTCCTGCGCGATCGCGGCGCGGTGCTGCTCTCGCCGACCGCCACCGACTCGACCGTCGGGCTCCTCGGGCCCGGGATCTACACCTGCCGGGTGGATGCCTACGAGCAGCTCGCCGCCCTGGCAGTCTACGCCGCCGATTCGTTGGGTGTCCGGGGCGTGGCCGTCTACCGGCCCGAGACGGCCAGGGGGCGGCGCTGGGGGCAGCTCTTTCTTCGCACCGCGGCCGAGCAGGGCCTGCCCGTGGTGGGCGAGCATGTGTACCCGCCGTGGCCCGACAATTTCGATGATGCATCCGGTGCCGCTCGCGTTGCGTTCTCGCTATCCAGCAGCCGGATGCCGGCCGCCGGCGAGGCGGTGTTCTGCCCGGGAACGCTGCGGGAGCTGGCGGCGTTGCTGCGGCAATTCGCCGAGGCGGGCTTTCGCGGACCGTTCCTGGGTGCGCCCGACTTGGGCGACCCGGTCTTATGTCCGCTGGCGGCCGAGCTCGGGCTGACTTTGGTCTATCCGGGCGACAGCTTCGTGTCGGCGGATGGCCGCGATGGCGAGCCCAGCTTCGAGGAGGAGTTCCGGGAGCTCTTTGGTTCGGAACCCGACATCTTCGCCCGGCGCGGCTGGATCGGCTTCACGGTCGTGGCCGCGGCGATCGAAGCGGGCGGGTACTGCCCGGAGGCCCTCGAGTCGCTCCTGGAGGCGTCGGCTGCCCCGGCCTTGGCGCGCGGGGAAGAAAGGCGACTGACGGTGCCGCCCACGATCGCGCGAGCCGCCGTCTTCCTGCGCACCGGCACGCACTTGCGAGAGGCCGGGCGACCCACGGCCAGGGCTAACCGATCAGCTGAAAGCGAAATGGAACCACCACGCTGAACCCAACCGCGTCGCCCTGTGGCTTCAGGGGTAGGAGGCGCCAGTCTCCGAGGGACGCGATCTTCGCCACTTCACGGAGTCGATCGGACTAACGATGCGTGCCGCAAGGGGTTTGCTTGACACGGCCGAGCCGCATCGCATAATTGCCGGAAGTACAACGCTCTGTGAGGGCACCATGGCACGGGATCCTAACTTCAAAAAAATACGCAACATCGGGATCATCGCTCACATCGATGCCGGGAAAACCACGACCACGGAGCGGATTCTCTACTATACAGGTGTTGCCCACCGCCTGGGTGACGTCGATGACGGCAACACCGTGACCGACTGGATGGACCAGGAGAAGGAGCGGGGGATCACGATCACCTCGGCGGCCATCACGACCCATTGGCGCGACCACCAGATCAACATCATCGACACCCCCGGGCACATCGACTTCACCGCCGAGGTCGAGCGATCGCTGCGCGTCCTGGACGGCGTCGTGATGGTGCTCTGCGGTCGCGGCGGGGTCGAGCCGCAGTCGGAGATCGTCTGGCGCCAAGCCGACCACTATCGCGTGCCGCGGGTCATCTTCATCAACAAGATGGACCGAATCGGGGCCGACTTCGACTGGGTGCTCGATGAGATCCGCACGCTGCTCGGCGCCCGGCCCTTGCCGCTCTTCGTGCCCATCGGCGCGGAGGACCGGCTGGAGGGCGTCATCGATCTTCTGCGCATGCAGTCGATCACCTGGAATGCGCAGACCCTGGGGACGCACTACGAACGCGGGCCGATCCCCTCCGCCCATCTCGCGGCGGCCGAGCGCCGGCGGGCCGAGTTGGTGGAGATGGTGGCCGCCGAGGACGAGCAGCTCATCGAGCGCTTCTTCGAGCAAGGCGATCTGCCGCTGGAGGATCTGCTGAGCGGGATCCGCAGCGGAACGCTGCGCCGCTCGTTCGTGCCCGTCTTCAGCGGCGCCGCGCTGCGCAACATCGGGATTCAGCCGCTCCTGGACGGTGTGGTCGATTTTCTGCCCGCGCCCGACGAGGTCCCGGCCCAGCAGGGTGTCGTGCCCGCCACAGGGGCGATCGAGTCGCGCCCAACCGATGAACGCGGGCCGGTCTGCGCCTATGTCTTCAAGACCCACACCTCCTCCGCCGAGGGCGGACGGGGGCGCATCAACTACCTGCGGATCTACTCGGGCGTGCTGGCGGAGGGAGCCCACGTCTTCAACGCCCGACTGGGCGAAAGCGAGCGGGTCGCGCGTCTCTACCGGGTGCATGCCGACAAGAAGAGCAAGGTGGATCGGGCGCCGGCGGGTGACATCTGCGTGGCCACGGGGTTGAAGCTCTCGCGGACCGGGGACACGCTGACGGATCCGGATCACCCGCTCTCGCTGGAAGGTCTGACGTTTCCTGAGCCGGTGGTCATGGCCGCGCTCGAGGCCCGGGTGGCCGGTGACGAGGAGAAGATCCAGCTCGCGCTCTCGCACTTGGCGGCCGACGATCCGACCTTCCAGGTCTCGATCGACGAGAACACCGGCCAGACGATCATCAAGGGCATGGGCGAGCTGCACCTCGAGGTCCTGGGCGAACGACTGGTGCGCGAGTTCAATCTCAAGGTGCGCCTGGGACGTCCGCAGGTCACGTACCGCGAGACGATCCGGGCGGAAGCGGCGGCGGAGAACACGTACCAGCGCAGCGCCGGTGGGCGCGATCACTTCGCCCATGTGGCGCTGCGAGTCGCACCCCGTGCGCGCGGCCAGGGCAATCTGCTCACCAACGCGAGCAGCCCCGATAAGATTCCGGCGCTGTTTATGCCCACCATCGAGCAGGCGATTCGCGACGCCTGCGAGTCGGGCATTCGCTATGGTTATCCGGTCCTCGATGTGAGCGTCACCGTGACCGGCGGACGGGCGCACGAAGTTGATTCGAGCGATCTGGCCTTCCGCAATGCGGCGGTGGCCGCATTCCGGGAAGCCTGCCGCGGCGCCGATCCGGTGATGATGGAACCGATCATGCGCCTCGAGATTGTCTGTCCGAGCGAATTCGTCGGGGTGGTGCATCAGCAGCTGGCTGCCCGTCACGGTCGGGTCCTGGGCAGCGAGCGCCGCGATGAAGTGCAGATCTTGAAGGCCCAAGCCCCGCTGTCGCGCATGTTCGGCTACGCCACCGACCTGCGTAGCGCGACGCAGGGGCGGGGTTCCTACACGATGGTCTTCGACCTGTTCGATGTGGTGCCGGGCGAGGCCCAGTCATTCTGACGGGTTGGCCGCGGGGCACCCAGCGGCCGGGGGGCCACCGGCCAATTCGTCAACCGGCGTCGGCCGGGGAGGCGTTGCGCCATGGAGCCGGATCGCTCGCTGCTCAGATGCATCCCAGCGGTCGACGCATTGCTCAAGGAACCGAGCATCGAGCGCCTCGGCGGACGGCTCGCGCCGCAGACTCTGGTCGCTCTCATTCGCGAGGAGCTCGACGACCTGCGCCGCGCGGTGCTCGCGGGGGGCGTGACCGCGGCGGCGCTCGACCGGCCGGCGGTGGCCGGGCGTGTGGCGGACCGGGCCGCGCGGCTGCCCTCACCCCCGCTGCGACGGGTGATCAACGCGACTGGCATTCTCATCCACACGAACCTGGGGCGCGCGCCGCTGGCCGCCGCGGCGCAGCAGGCGGTGGCAGCCATCCAGGGTGGCTACTGCAATCTCGAGCTGGACCTGACCACCGGCAAACGCGCGTCGCGGCTGGAACGCGTGCGCGATCTGCTGCGCCGGGTGACGGGCGCCGAGGAGGCGCTGGCGGTCAACAACAACGCGGCGGCCGTCTTCCTGGCGCTGCACGTCCTGGCGGCGGGGCGCGAGGTGATCGTCTCGCGGGGCGAGCTCGTGGAGATCGGCGGGAGTTTTCGTCTGCCCGACGTGATGGCCGGCAGCGGGGCGCTGTTGCGGGAGGTGGGCACGACCAATCGCACGCGCAGCGAAGACTACCGGCGGGCCATCGGTGAGCGCACCGCGCTGGTGCTCAAGGTGCACCCCTCGAACTTCGAGATCACCGGCTACACCGAGTCGGTGGGGACATCCGCCTTGTCCAAGCTCGCGCACGACCATGGACTCCTGCTGATGGAGGACATCGGCAGCGGTGCCCTCGAGCAACACCCGCGCGAATTCCTGCGCGATGAACCGCGCGTGCAAGAGTCGTTGCGCGCCGGGGTGGACCTGGTTTCCTTCAGCGGCGACAAGTTGCTCGGCGGGCCCCAGGCCGGGATCCTGCTCGGCGCTCGTGAGCTGATCGAGCGGCTGCGCACCCACCCGCTGGCGCGCGTGGTGCGGTTGGACAAACTGCACCTGGCAGCGCTGGAAGCGACGTTGCTCGAGTATCTGGCCGGGGAACCGGGCCTGGACCGCGTGCCGCTCTATCGCCTGATGCGCCGCGAGCCTGCGGAACTGCGCCGTCTGGGTGCCGGCCTGATCGAGGCGCTCGCGCCGGGGCTGCCGGTGGGCTGGCGCCTGCATCTGGCCGACACGCGCGCGGCCGCCGGGGGCGGTTCTCTGCCCGGTGAGACGCTCGCCTCGGTGGGTCTGGTGATCGAGTCGCCGGGGCCCTCGGCGGATGCCCTCGCGCGCCATCTGCGCCAGGGCGATCCGGCAATTGTGGGGCGTATCGAGCAGGAGCGACTGATCCTGGACTTGCGCTCGCTGCTGGAGGAAGATTGGCAAACACTGTCCGCGGTGCTGGCCGACCGGTTGGGTGTCCTGACCGAGGCCGGCCGGGAGGGCTGACCCGGTGACGCCACACGTAAAGCTCGTGGACTACTTCGAGGATCAGAGCGATCTGGAAGCCAGTTTGGATCTTCCGGTGCTGGGACACTTGACCTGGGAGTCGCGCTTCCACCAGCTTCAGGATGGCCTGCAGGGCCTGGCGCCGGATCCCCGCGTGTCCGAGCGGCTGTACCAGTTCGTGCGCAGCGACGCGCCCGTCATCTGGGTGGTGGGGCTGGGAGATGGGGGTGAGGAAGTGCCCGTGGCGGTCGGCCTCGCTGAACGCGTGGCAGCGGCCGGCCGCCTCCCGGTGCTGCTCCTGGGGCCGGAGCGCGATCGCCCGCGCGGCCTGGGAGCGGCCGGACTCAGACCGATCAGTGCCGGCCCTTACGCGCCGGTGCTGGGGGCGCTTTACCCGGGAGGCTGCGGAGCGCAGGCCAGCGGCATCCAGGGCGTGCTCCGTGTCTGGCCGGGCAGCGACAGCGGGGTCCAGCCGATTGAGCCGGCGGGCGTGATCGTCGCCGGCCGCGTCGCCGGGGAGGGCCTGGTGCCGCACCCGGATCTGGTGACCGGCACGGTGCTGGTGGCTCCCTATCGTGATTGTCCGGCCCAGGTCATCTCTGAAGAGGTAACAAGACTTCGTTCGATGGGCTATCCTCTGCTCGGCTTGGTCGCCGTGAGCGCCCGCGCCGTGGAGCGGCGCGGGCAAGCAGCCCGCGGGAAGATGGCCGACCCAGCGGACAAGCAGACCGAGGTGGAGCAGGAACCCGGCCAGGGAGGGATCATGAAGGGTGCAGCCGACGACAGGGAACGGGAGGGCGGATTCTTCGCCGATGATGGCGAGACCGATGACACCTCTCGCGACCTCGAGCGGGCGGACGAAGCCCCTGAGGTCGAAGAACCAGAAGCTGTGGAACCGCAGCCGCCGATGAGCGGGGACGGCCCGTTCGCGGCGGAAGCGAGACCCCAGTCCAGCTGGGACGAGGACTTCGTCCCGGGCCGCCGGGCACACGAGTCGGCCGGGCGAGCCCGCCTGCCCTGGTGGACCTGGGTGCTGGTGCTGATCGCCCTGGGCGCGGTCGCGATCATGGCCTCGCGGCTGATCGGCATCGAGGGCGGGCGTCCCCAAGCCGGTCCGGCGCGTCCAGTGCCAAGCCGGGCCGGATCCGGCGCCATCACGCAGACGACGGAGCCCGTGGTAAGCCCGGCCGCGGTGTCCGGGAGCGAGGTAGCGACACCGATGGCCGCGCGCCAGGAGGACATCGCCTCCGGGCAACAGCCGGTCACGCCACCCCAGCCGGTCACGGCCAGTGAGCCGCTTGCCACCCAGCCCCAGCCGGTCACGGCCAGTGAGCCGCTCGCCGCCCAGCCCCAGCCGGCGGCAACCGCTGAGACGCCGGCCGCGCAACCGCCGGCCGCAGCCGCGCCGACCATGGCCCGGCGTCAGCCGCCGTTCTCGCTGATGTGCGGTTCGTTCCGCACGGCAGATCGGGCCCGCCTCGAAGCGAGTCGCCTGGCGGGGGTGGGGCTCGAGGCGCGGGTCGTCGCGGTGGAAATTCCCGGCCAAGGCCTGTGGCACCGCGTCGTGGTGGGCTCGTGGCCCGACGCCGCTCAGGCGCGCGAGGCGGGACGGCGGGCCCTGAGCGCCGGCTGGGTCAAGGACGCCATGCTCGTGGCGGGGAATGGGTACGGTTCGCCCATACCGGGCAAGCTGAATTAGCGTCCGGGAGGCCGGTACCCGGACGGCCGTGGCCAGGGCCGTCACGTCAACCTGTGGGGGTGGATCGAAGTGCTGCTCGAACGGCTGGAATTGCTGGGCTTCAAGTCTTTCGCCAAGCGCACGCACCTGCGCTTCTCGCCGGGCATCACCGCCGTGGTGGGCCCCAACGGCTGCGGCAAGAGCAACGTGGCCGACGCCATCCGCTGGGCGCTGGGCGAGCAGAACGTGCGCAATCTGCGCGGCAAGAGCCTCGAAGATGTGATCTTCAAGGGCACGCGCGAGGCCAAGCCCGCAGGTCTGGCGGAGATCACGCTGCACCTGGACAACCAGGACCAGCGACTGGCCACCGAGTTCTCCCACGTGGCCATCCAGCGGCGGGCGTTCCGCACGGGGGAGAGCGAATTCCGCATCAACACCAACCCGTGCCGCTTGAAGGACATCCGCGGGTTGTTCATGGATACCGGGCTGGGCAACGCGCAGTACGCCGTCATCGAGCGCGAGATGATCGATGAGGTGTTGGCCGACCGGGACGAGGCTCGGCGCGTGTTGCTCGACGAGACGGCTGGCATCACGCGGTACAAGGAGCGCCGCAAGGAGACGCTGCGCAAACTCGAGGCGGTCGAGCACGATCTCGAACGCATCGAGGATGCGCTCGAGATCGAGGAGCGCCAGGTGCGGTCGCTCGCCTACCAGATGGGCAAGGCGCGTCGCTACCGCCGACTCAGCGATCGCATCCGCACGCTCGACGTTGCTCTCGCGCGGCTCAAGTGGCAGGAGCTCGCGCACGCCACCGCGGGCTCCTCGGACCGCTTCCGGGCCGAGGAACGCGAGCGCGAGCAGTTTCACACCCGCGTGCGCGGGCGGGAGGCCGAGCAGGAACAGCACCGTCTCGCCCTGCTCGAGCTGGACCGTGAGCTCAGTGCCGCGCGCCAGCGGTACCAGGAAGTCGAGGAAGAGCTGGCGGCCAATCGCCAGGAGGTGCTCGTGCGCGCGGAGCGCAAGAAGGCGCTGGCGGAGCGGATCGTCGAGCTCGAGGAGCGCGTGCGCAGCGGTGAAGCGAATCTGGTCGCGGGCGAGCAAGCGGCCGCCGCGCTCGCGCCTGAGCTCGAGCGGGTGGCCGGCCAGCTCGCCGAGAAGCAGCGCGCGGCCTCTGAGGTGGAGCAGCAATGGCGGGCAGCGGACGCACAGCTGCGCGCGGCGCGCGAGCAGCTGGCGCGCCTGCAGCAGCTCCACATCGAGCAGGTGCGGCTGGCGAGCGAGGCCGAGCACCGCCTCCAGGGACTGGAGGGGCGCATCGCCGATCTCGACCTGCAACGCGAGAAGGCCCGGGCCCAGGAAGAGGCGCTCGGCGCGCGCAGCGGGGTGCTGGGCGCGGAAATCGCCCAGCTGGCCGAGCGCCGCGCGCAGCTTGACGCCCGGCGCGAAGAACTGGCCGGCCAGAACGAGGTGCTGAGCGCGCAACGCGAGGCGGGCGACGGGCGGCTGCGCGGCGTCGCCGAGGCGCAGGCGCGGCTGGGGGAGGAGGCGGCGCGGGTCGAGAGCCGCTTGGCCTTGCTCGAGGAGCAGGCCCGCACCTTCGACGGCTTCGGCGAAGCGGTGGCGCGCCTGCTGGCCGAGCGCGAGGCGTTGCCCGGCGTACTGGGGGCCGCGGCCGAGCTGTTGATCGTGGCGCCCGAGTGGTCCGCTCGGCTGGCCCCGGCGCTGCGCGAGCTGACCGAGTGGGTGGTGACGGCGGGCGAGCCCGAGGCCTGGGGGGCGATCGAGTGGCTGCGGTCGCGGGGCTTGGGGCAGGTGACCTTCGTGCCGCTCGACGGCCTACCGCGACCCGGGGGCGCCCCGGTCCTGCCGGAAAGCGCCCTGACCGCGCGTCGTGAGGAGGCCCGGCCGCTGGTGGAATACCTGCGCCACGTCATCGTGCCGGTGGCGAGCCGCCAAGAGGTCGCTCCCGCGGCGCAGCGCGAGCCGCATCGCCGGTGGGTGACGGCGGGCGGCGAAGTGCTCGCCTCCGAGGGATGGATTGGCGCCAGCGGGGGAGGGACCGTGGAGCAGCAGCTCTGGACCCGCCCCGATGAAATCGCGTCGCTGCGCGAACGCTTGGCCGCGGTGGGCGCCGAGCGTGGGCGCTGCGACGATGAGCGCGAGGCGACGCTGCAGCGCCTGGGCCACGTGCAGCGCGAGATGCAGGCGGTTGCGGAGGAGGAGCGGGCGCTGGTGACGGAGCTGGAGTGGCTGGCGCGCGAATTGCTCCAGCGGGAGGCCGAAGACCGCGTGATTCGCGAGGAGCTCGAGCGCGTCGCGGCCGAGGGTCGCCAGCTCGATGAGCGTTGCCGCGATGCGGGTACCGAGCTCGAGGCGCTGCGCCACGACCAGACCCGCGTCCAGGCGGATGAGGGCAGCAGTGATGAGGTCTTGCGCGCGGCTTACGAGCGCGTCGAGCGGTCGGGCAGCGCCAAGGACGAATGCGGCCAGCTCCTCTCGGAGCGCAAGATGGCGGTCGTGGTGAGCGAGGCGCGCCTGACCGAAGCTCGCCAGCAGATGACCCGCTTCCAGACGCAGATCGAGGAGGCCCGGGAGGCGATCGCGGCCGGTACACAGGGGCTGGAGGCCGCCCGGCGCGAGATTGCCGAGATCGAGGAGCGCACCACGGCGCTGCGGGCGGCCGACGGCGACCTCGTGCAGCTTCTCGAGCGGCGCCGCGAGGCGGTCGATCGCCTCACCCACGATCGCGGGCGGCGCGAGGAGGAGCTGGGCAGTCTCGAGCGCCAGCTGCGCGAGCTGCGCCGCGACTTGTCGGCCCTCGAGGAGAACCTGCGCCACGATGAGGTGCTGCTGGCGCGCCATGAAGCCGAGCGTGCGCGCCTGGCCGAGCGCATCCGTGAGCACTACGACGTCGATCTGGCCAGCCTGCCGCCGCTGGTGGTGCGTCCCGCGGCGCCCCGCGGCGAGGAGGCGGAGACCGAGCCCACGCCGGTGCCGGCCGCTGAAGATCCGGACCTCGTGTCGGAGGCGGTCCCTGCTGGCGCGTCACCTGGGACGCTCAGTCCGGCGGAGGCGGCCCAGGCGGCCGTGACCGCGGCGCTGGCCGCCGAGCGCCAGGGCGGCGCCGGGGCGGGCGGCAGCGCGGAGGATCCCTTCGGCGGCCAGACGCCCGCCGAGGTCGAGCGGACGCTCGAGGAACTGCGCCGTGAGCGCGAGCGGCTGGGGCCGGTCAACCAGCTGGCGATCGAGGAGTATGAGGAGAAGCGCGAGCACGTCACCTTCGTCAAGGCGCAGCGCGATGACCTGCTGCAGTCGCGCCAGTCGCTGCTGGATGCGATCGAGCGCATCAACACGGAGGCCCGGCGGCTCTTCGCCGAGACCTTCGCGCAGGTCCAGGAGAACTTCTCGACCACCTTCGCAACGCTCTTCCCCGGCGGCGAGGCCCATCTGCGTCTGAGCGGGCCGGACCCGCTGGAGGCGGACATCGAGATCATGGCCCGCCCGCGCGGCAAGCGGCTATCGAGCATCAACCTGCTGTCGAGCGGCGAGCGCGCGCTGACGGCGACGGCCCTCCTCTTCGGGCTCTACCTGGTCAAGCCATCGCCCTTCTGCGTGCTCGATGAGCTGGATGCCCCCCTGGACGATGCCAACATCGACCGCTTCCTGGCGCTGCTCAAGAGCTTCAGTGATCGCACGCAGTTCGTCGTCATCACGCACAGCAAGCGCACGATGGAGGTGGCCGACTCGCTCTACGGCGTCACGATGCAGGAACCGGGGATCTCCAAGATCGTCAGCGTCCATCTCGAGGCCGGCGAGCTCATCGCCGAGGACAGCGACGGGCAGCCGGCCGTGTTGCAGGGCACGCAGGCCACGCAGGCCGCCGAGGGATGAATCCGCTGCGCTGGCTGATCGGTTCGCGCCCGCGCACACCGGGCGCGGAGATGTCGTTCTTCGACCACCTCGAGGAGCTCCGCTCGGTTCTGCTGGCCAGCCTGGCGGCGATCCTCATCTTCGGTCTGGCCGGATGGCCCTTCTCCGCGCGGGTCATGGACGGTCTGGTGCGTCACGCCGGGCTCGAGGGCGCGCAGGCGATTCGGCCCCAGGAGATCTTCCTGACGCGCTTCAAGATCTCGGCCGCGATCGGGGTCCTGGTGGGGTTGCCCTACATCGCCACCCGCGTCTGGGGTTTTATCGTGCCGGGACTGCTGCAGCGCGAGCGGCGCGTGGTCTTCCCGCTGGTCTTCTGGTCGACCGCGCTGTTCCTGGCCGGCACTGCGTTCGCGGTCTTCATGCTGGCGCCCATCATGCTGGGGTTTCTGGCCGGCTTTGCCACCGACGTCGTCAATGTCAATCCGGCCGTGAGCCAGGTGCTGGATTTCTACCTCTTCACGGCCCTGGCGTGCGGGCTGATGTTCCAGCTGCCGCTGGTGGTCGCGATCCTATCCTTCTTCGGGATCATCTCGCCCAGATTCCTCACGCGCTACTGGCGCCACGCAGTCGTCATCATCCTGATCTTGGCCGCCATCCTCACGCCGGCCGACGTGATATCTCAGCTCGCCATGGGGGTTCCGATCATCGTGCTCTACTTCGCCAGCATCGCGGTCTCATTCGCTGCGCGGCGCGCTCGCCGTGGGGGTGCCGATGAGCCCGAGGCGCTCGAGATCGAAGGCGGCCGCGCGGCCGAGCCCGCAGCGCCGGGCCGCGATGACGCCGGTCCGGCCGAGCCCGCAGCGCCGGTGGATGACGGCGCGCAGGTGCGCCCACTGCCCGGGCCAGAGCTAGAGCCAGAGCCAGAGCCTGGGCCAGAGCCGGGGCCAGAACCCGGGTCAGAGCCTGGGCCAGGGCCAGGGCTCGAGCCCGAGCAGGTCCCAAGCGAGCGGCGCGTGCTCCACCCGCCTGATCAGGACTGGTCGATCTAGGTCCCGCAGGGGAGGAAAGGTGATGACCGCCACACCACGTGCGCCGCGCAGAGGTGCCGCGCCCGGTCGGGCTGCCCGCGCCGTTGACGCTGGGATCGTCCTGGCGATCGACATCGGCAACACGCAAACGGTCATGGGGATCTTCGTCGGTGGAGAGCTGCACGCCTTCCGGCGGCTGACCTCCGGGGTGGCGCGGACGGCCGATGAGCTCGGCGTGCTCGTCGAGGCCCTGTTCCGCGAGCACACCGCGAGCCTGCGCGTGTCGCGCCGCGTGGTCATCTGCTCGGTCGTGCCGATGCTGACCGGCGAGTTCGCCGCGATGGCCCGAGGTCTCTTTGGCGCAGAGCCGCTGATCATTTCGCACGAGACGCCCGCCGGCGTGCGCATCGAGATGCCCGATCCGTCCTCGCTGGGGGCTGACCGGATCGCCAACGCCGCGGCCGTGGCGGACGGACCGCTGCCGGCAATCGTCGTCGATCTGGGCACCGCCACGACCTTCGACGTCATCGCCCCTCAGCGGCGCTACCTCGGCGGTGCCATCGCCCCGGGTATCCGCACCTCAGCCGACGAGCTCTTTCGCCGGGCCGCGCGGCTGGCCAAGGTCTCCATTCGCAAACCGCGCCGCGCCCTGGGCCGGACGACCGAGGAGAGCATTCAGTCGGGCGTCTATTTCGGGGCGATCGGGGCGATCGACGGCGTCGTGCGCGAACTGCAACGCGAGCTGCGCCGGCCGGTCCGCGTCATCGCCACCGGCGGCCTGGCCTGCCTGGTGGCGGAAGACTCTGCCACGATCCAGGAGGTCGACGAGGCGCTCACCCTGCGCGGGTTGATCAGGATCGAGGGGCGTAGCCGCGGGCGCTGAGCCTACCGACCCGTGGCCCCCCCATCCCGGCCCGGGCCGCCTCAGTCGGCGCCGGCGTACCTCTGCTGCAGCGCGGCGCGGTAGGCGTGCTCCACGCGCGCGACAATCCGCGGCCAGGCGAACTCCTCGGCGTGGCGCAGGCCGGCGGCGCGCAGGCGGGCGCGGGCAGCCTGATGCCCCAGGAGGTCGGCGATCCCCACGGCCAGGTCCGCGGCATCCCCGGGGCGGAAGAAGCGTGCCGCGCCATCGGCGCCGAGCGTCTCGGCGTAGCCGGCGATGCGCGCGGCCACGATCGGCGTGCCCGACGCCATCGCCTCGAGCAGGTTGATGCCGAAGCTCTCACCGTCCGTAGCCGGGGCGACGAACAGGTCGGCCTGGGCATAGACAGCGGGCAGGCCGGCTCGCGAGACCGCACCCAACAGGCGCACCGGCAGGCGCCGGCGCGCAGCCTGTCGGGCGAGCCACCCGGCTTCGGGCCCCTCGCCCACCAGCCACAGCTCGGCGCGGGCGCTGCCGGGGCCGCGCAGCAGGCGCTCAAAGGCGGCCAGCAGGAGCCTGAGCCCTTTGCGCGGATCGAGGCGTCCGACGTACAGGATGACGCGACCCTCACGGCGCACGGGACGCGCGTGGGCGGCGGCGAAGCGCTCGAGGTCGACGCCGTTGGGAACCACCTCGTACTGGCCGGGGAAGTGCGCCGCCACGAAGCGGGCGGCTTCCCGCGACACCGCGATCCGGCGCGCAAGCAGGCGCGCGTAGGGGGCCAGCCAAGTGGCGAAGCCCCGGTAGCCCCAGTGGGGCCGCGAACCGCCGGTGTGAAAGGTGCCCACCTTGGCGCCGGGCAGGTGCCGCACGGCCCAGAGCGGCAGGAACGGTTCGAGCGGCGACTGCACGTGCACGAGGTCGAGACTGGCCGGCAGCCGGCGCCGCATCTGTCCGCCCAGATCGCGGCCACAAACGACACAGGCCCGGCCGCCGTGGGAGGGCACTTGCACGGTGCGCCCCAGACGAACCACGCGGACGCCGGGTGGATCGGGCTCGGGTAGCTGGCCATTGCCGCCGGCCGCGCCGGTCACGATCGAGACGCCGTGGCCGCGGCGGGCGAGTCCGTCCGCCAAGTGCCAGACATGCTCCGTGATGCCACCGTGGTAGGGCAGGTACGACTGACTGACGAGGCAGATCTGAAGGGGCCGATCCGCCACCCGGCCGCCGCCGGTGGCAGGCCCGCATCCGGGTTCGGGCGAATCGTCCCGCATGGCTCCCCCCTCAAGCGGCGCGGCCAAAACGCGCGGCGACCACTCTAGCAGCCCGGGTCATCGTCCCACAATGTGGAGAGCGCCCATGGTCTTGGACCCCGGGATTTACTCTTGCGGCCAACCTGGCTCTCCCATACCTTCAAATGCGGTGCGGACGGGGCCAAGAGCGGTCATGGATGTCATTCGGCTGAAAGAGATTACGGCATTTCCTCAGCTCGGGGTCGGCGATCTCGAAAAGAGCTGGGTCCAGAAGGTCACGCTCGACGTCGAGCTTCATCTCGACCTCTCCCGGGCTGCGCGCAGCGATCGCATCGAGGACACGGTCGACTACCAGCGCGTCTACGAGTTGGTGCGCGAGGTGAGTGTGGCCCGCAAGTATCACTTGGTCGAGGCCCTGGCGCACCAGATCGCGGTCGCGGTGCTCGACCGCTTCGCCGTCGAGCGGGTGTGTGTGCGCGTCCGCAAGCTCAGCCTGCCCTTCGATGCCGATCTGCACTGCGTCGAGGTGGAGCTGGGCGAGGGGCGGGGCAGTCCATGATCGCATCTTCGCAGGACTTGGCCGCGTTGGCCCTGGGCAGCAACCTGGGTGATCGCGGGGCGCACCTGGCTGCCGCCCGGCAGCGCATCGCAGCGCGGTGGGGGCCCCTGCTGAGCTGCTCAGCGGTGTACGAGACCGATCCCGAGGGCGCCCCGGGGCAAGGGCCCTACCTCAACCAGGTGGTGACGATCGCCTTCGCGGGCGAGCCGGAGACCTTGCTCCGCGGCGCCCTGGCGATCGAGGCCGACCTGGGCCGCCGCCGCGCGGAGCGCTGGGGACCCCGGACGATCGACATCGACCTGCTGCTGCACGGCGATCGCCTGCGGACCGGGCCCGAGCTCGAGCTACCCCATCCGCGGCTGCATCTGCGGGCCTTCGTGCTGGTACCGCTGGCGGAGGTTCTGCCGGACTGGCGCCATCCGCGCCTGCTCGTCGCTGCGCGCGCGCTGGCGGCGGGCGCGGATCGCGCGGGGGTGCGACCCTGGCGGGTCGCCCCGGCGCCAACCTCTGGCGGACAGCGGGAGCCGCCGCAACGAGGTCACCTGTGAGCGAGCGCAAGCGGACGCCGGTTCAGTTCGTGGCCATCGAGGGCGTCATCGGTGTGGGCAAGAGCACGCTCACGCGCCGCCTGGCGGATTACGTCGGCGGCTACACCCTGCTCGAGCAGGTCGAGGCCAATCCCTTCCTGGCCGACTTCTACAGCGACCGGCGCAGCTATGCCTTTCAGACGCAGATCTTCTTCCTGCTCAGTCGCTACCGGCAGCTCAAGCGGTTCCAGCAGCGCGACCTGTTCCGCGGCCCGGTGATCAGCGATTACATGTTCGAGAAGGATAAGGTGTTCGCCAACATCAATCTGGATGATCACGAGCTCGACATGTACAATCAGATCTTTGGTTTGATGGAGCGCGACCAACCGAAACCGGATCGCCTCGTCTATCTGCAGGCGTCGGTTGATGCGCTCTTGCAGCGGATCGAAAGGCGGGGGCGAGCCTTCGAGCGCGCCATGGATCCCCAGTATCTGGCAACGCTGGCGGAGGCCTACAACTACTTCTTCCTCCACTACGCGGGCGCCCCCGTGCTGGTGGTCAATACGAATGAGCTCGACTTCACCAGGGACCACGCCCTGATCGCCGAGTTGTGGGAAGTCCTCGTCGGTCACACGGGGGGCACGCGCCTGTACAAGCCGGCGAACGGCACCGCTTGATGGCCGCCGGCGGGCCAGGGGAGGAGTGATGGGCATGTTGCCGAGGGTCACCGCGGCGGACCTGGCGCGTTGGAAGAAGCGCGGGCGCCGGATCCCGGTGCTGACCTGCTACGACTTCACCATGGCGCGCATCCTGGACCAGGTCGGCGTTCCGGTGTTGCTGGTGGGCGACAGCCTCGGCCAGGTCATGCTCGGGCACGGCTCGACCCTGCCGGTCACGCTGGAGCAGATGATCCACCACACGCGGGCGGTCGCGCGGGCGCAGCCGCGGGGTCTGATCGTGGCCGATATGCCGTTCATGAGCTTCCAGGTCTCGGCCGCCCAGGCGCTCGAGGCGGCGGGGCGCCTGGTCAAGGAAGGCGCGGCCGACGCGGTCAAGCTCGAGGGCGGCGCGCGCAGCGCGGCCGCGGCGCGGCGCATCGTCTCGGCCGGGATCCCGGTGATGGGGCACCTGGGGCTGACGCCGCAGTCGATCCTCGCGCTGGGCGGCTACACCCTCCAGGGGCGTCGCAAGGGCGAGGCCGAGGTGCTGCTGGCCGATGCGCGGCGCCTGGAAGCGGCGGGGTGCTTCGCGATCGTGCTGGAGATGATCCCGGCCCCGGTGGCTCAGGAGATCACGGCCGCGTTGACGGTGCCGACGATCGGTATCGGCGCCGGTCCGAATTGCGACGGTCAGGTGTTGGTGCTGCATGACATGCTGGGGCTCTACCAGGAGTTCGAGCCGCGCTTCGTGCGTCGCTTCCTGGAGGGCGCCGAGCTGGTGAGCCGCGCGGTCCAGGAGTACATGCAGGCGGTTGAGGACGGCTCGTTCCCCGGGCCGGAGCACAGTTATGGCATGGAGGAGCGGGGGTAGGCATGCCGAGCAAGAAGAACTCCAAGAGCCGTGCCGGTACGCCCCGGAGGGGGCGTACCGGCGAGCGCCGGCCGGGGGCGCGGCAGAAGCCCGCGGCGGGGAAGAAGCCCCCGGCGAGCAGGAAGCCCAGACCGGGCCGGAAGTCCCCAGTGAGCAAGAAGCCCCCGGCGAGCCGGCTGCCGGCGGCGGCCGCCCAGGCGCAGACCGAGCCGATCCTGGAGAAGTCGGTTCCGCCGGAGGTGTCGCCCGGACCGCCCCTCGAAGAGGGCGTCGGACTGGGCATGAAGCGCTTTCAGTCGGCCGAATCGCAACGGCGCTTCTCGCGCGAGGTGCGCGAGGCGGGCAAGCGCATCGGGCTTGTGCCGACCATGGGCGCGTTTCACCGCGGCCATGTGTCGCTGATCGAGAAGGCCCGCGCGCAGAACGACGTGGTCGTGGTCAGCGTCTTCGTCAATCCGCTCCAGTTTGGGCCCGCGGAGGACTACGAGCGCTACCCGCGCGACCTGGCGCGCGACATCGACCTGTGCCGCGCGGCGGGTGTCGATGCGGTCTTCCAGCCCGAGACCGCGGAGATGTACCCGCCGGGCTTCACGACCAAGATCACGGTTGGCCCGATCGGCCAACGACTGTGCGGTGCCTATCGGCCGGGTCACTTCGACGGCGTGTGCACCGTCGTCGCCAAGCTGATCGGCATCGTGTTGCCCCATCGTCTCTACCTCGGCGAGAAGGATGCCCAACAGCTCATCATCGTGGAGCGTATGATCCGAGACCTCAACCTGGACGCCAAGGTCGTCGCGTGCGCGACGGTGCGCGAGGAAGACGGGCTCGCGATGAGCTCGCGCAACCGCTATCTGACGGCGGCCCAGCGCGCACAGGCACCCAAGATCCACGACGCGCTGCGCATCGCGCAGCGCGAGATTCTGGTGTGCCATACCCGCGATCCGCGCGCGCTGGAAGGCCTGATGCGCGAGGTGATAGAGAGGGAAACCGAGCTGCGCGTGGAATATATCCAGATGGTCGATCCCGAGACGCTGGAGCCGCGGGCGGTGCTCGAGGGCCGCACGCTCATCGCGGTGCGAGTCCAGCTGGGGGAAGCGCATCTGATCGACAATCTGCTGATCAACGTGCCCGGTGGCCGCATGGCGATGAAGTTCCAGACCCCGGGGTGCGAAGAGGGGCGGCCTGGCGGTGGGCCGGAGCTGCGCAGCCGCCCGTAGCGGCCGCGGCGCGTGGGGCTGGGCGCAGCAGGGGCTAGCGTGCGAGAACTGGTGTTGCTCATCACGGCTCCCGAGACTCCGGCCGCCGGGTCGGAGAGCGGGACGGCCGCGGGGCCGAGTGGGTTCGGCCGCGGCGCGCCGGCGCGCGCGGCGGATCTCCCCACCCTGGCCCGGGCCCTGGGGGTGGGACGCATCCTGTGCGGCTTCGGCGTGGGGGGCGAAGCGTTGCGCGCCGCGGTGCGCACGCCGGCCGCCGAGGTGGTCCCGGGCGCGACCGGCGCCGCCCAGGCGCTCTGGGGCCACGCTCAGGCCTTGAGCGGCTTTGATGGCGATCTGCTCGTGCTGCCGGCCGGCGGCGAGGTCCAGCCGGCGGCGCTGCTGGCAGCGTTGGGGGAGCTGCACGTCGCCGAGGGCAATGCCGCCACGTTGCTGACCGCCGATGTGGGTGCCGCGGGCGGGCTTGCGGTTCGGCGCGATGCTTGCGGCCGCGTGACGGGGCTGGGACCTGCCGATCCCCCGGGCGAAGACGACGAGGCCGCGGGCGAAGTCTGCAACGGGACGATGATGCTCCACTGGCCGCGGCTGCTCGCGGTGCTCCGTGCGCGGGCGGCGAGCCCGGGGGCGCCGCCCGCGGATCTCGCGCACGCCGTCACCTGGTTGCACGCGGCCGGGGCGCGCGTGGGAAGCCAGCGCGCGCGGGATCTCCTGGGTGCCTGCCCGCGCTGCCACGAGCAACCCCGGGCCAGTGAGCAGAGCGGGGTGCTGCTCGTCACGGCGCACGCTTGCCTGGCGATCGAGCGTCCGGGGTTCAACAGCGGTCAGCTGGCCTGCTATCCGCGTCGCCATGTGACTTGCGCCCTGTCGCTCGGTCGGGAAGAATGGAGCGACTTGGCGATCCTGCTGCGGGAAGGTGAGCGGCTGCTGCGGCGCGTCTACCGATTCGACGCGCTCAATGTGGGTTTGAGCTCCGGGGTCGGTTCCCACTTGACCGTGCAGCTCATCCCGCGCTGGCTGGGCGACGTGAATTTTCTGCCCCTCGTGTCCGGCTTCAAGCCGGTGCCGGAGAGTCCCCAGATGGCCTGGCGGCGCCTGCGGGAGGTGATGGCATGAGTCCACGGGCGACCGATCGGCGCCGGCGGCGCAAGCGCCCGGGCGGTGCCCTGGCGGATGCGGGCCGCTGGCTGCTGTGCGTCCTGCTGTCGGCGGTGGTGCTGCTCTTCGTGGCCTCCGTCGCGGGGCTGATGGGGCGGCGGTCAGCGGCGCCGGCGCCGAGCGCGGCGACTGACGTCTGGGCGATTCCCAGCCAGCGCCTCGACCTCGCCCCGCGGGATGGGGGCAGATCGAACGGGCTGGCGGCCAGGGTCTCGCGGTTGGCCGAGGGGGTCCGCGCAGTCGGTCGCGAGGGCGGGGAGGACGAGCGGGGCGGGGCGGATCCGGACGCGGTCGAGCCGGCCGCCGAGGTCGAGCTGCAGGCCGCGCGCGTTCTTCTGACCAATGGTACCGACGTGAACCGCCTCGCCGCGCGGTTGACACCCCCTGTGCGTGCGGGCGGCTTCGACGTCTGCGGCGTCTCCGACGCCGACCGCCGCGACTACGCCGAGACCCTGATCATCGATCGCTGCGGCGATCGGCGGCGCGCGGAGGCGGTGTGCGCCTATTTCCGTGAGCGCTGGGGCGTGGGCCGGGTCGTGCTCCAAGCGCGGGTGGCACCCGAGGCGGACGTGCTCGTCGTCTTGGGCCGCGACCTGGCGCGCCAATTCAGTCCGGGACAACCGGGACAGCCGGGACAACCTTGAACGCTGACCCCCCTGCTCGGCACCCGGGGAGTGGACCGCCCGATGCCGGCGTGGTAGGGTGCTCATCGGCGTGTGCAGCGCGGCCGCTCGGGGGACTGCTGGGGTTCCCCCTGAGGGAGGACAGAGATGGCGTGGCACTCCTTGGCGATGGCGTTGATCGGCGGGATCGGGCTCCAGGAAGTCCTGATCGTTCTGCTCATTCTCTTGATTCTGTTTGGGGGGCGCAAGATTCCCGAGCTGGCCCGGGGATTGGGACGGGGCTTCAGTGAGTTCAAGCGCGGGATCCACGACACGCAGTCCGATCAGCCGCCGTCTCCCCCGGCCGGCGGCAACCCGTCGAACGACAAGGACAACCGCTCCTGATCGGCCGCTAGGCCGCGGCCGCGGCGAGGACCTTGCGCAGCGCGCGTATCACGTCCTCGGCGTCCTCGTCGGTGAGCTTGGTCGAGAGCGGCAGCGACAGCGTCCGCTCGCCGATCCACTCCGCGGCCGGGAAGTCCCCCGGCGCGAATCCAAACCGCTCGCGATAGCACGGGTGCAGATGCACCGGGCGGTAGTGCACGCCCGTGCCGATGTTCTCGGCGTGCAGGGCGGCCATCACCTCGTCGCGGCTCAGGCGCAGGCGCTCCAGATCGAGCAGAATCACGAACAGGTGCCGGGCGTGCCGATCGCCGGCCGGTGGCTCGGGCGGCACGACGAGCGGCAGGTCGGCGAAGGCCTCGACATACCGGCGCCAGAGCTGCTCGCGCCGCGTGAGGTTCTCCTCGACCCGCGCCAGCTGATGAATCCCGAGCGCTGCCTGGATGTCGGTCATGTTGTACTTGAAGCCGGGGAAGATGACCTCGTAGTGCTTGTAGCCCTCGTCCGAGAAGCGCTTCCAGGCGTCACGACTCAAGCCGTGCAGGCCGGCGATCTTGATCCAGTCGGCCATCTCGGGATCGTCGGTGGTGACCATGCCCCCTTCGGCGGTGATCACGTTCTTGGTGACGTAGAAGCTATAGGCCGTGCAGTCGCCCAGCAGCCCCACCTTGCGGCCCTGGTGCTGCGTCTCGATGGCATGCGCCGCATCGCCCACCACGCGCAGGTCATGCTCACGCGCGATCGCGAGCAGGCGGGTCATGTCGGCGCTACGGCCGGCGAAGTGGACCGGCATCAGTGCCCGCGTGCGGGGCGTGATGCGGGCCCCCACCTGATCCGGATCGATGCACAGGGTCTCCCGATCGCAGTCGACGAAGACGGGCTTGGCCCCGAGGTGCAGGATGACGTTGGCGGTCGAGGCGAAGGTCATCGGGCAGGTGATCACCTCGTCATCGGGCCTGACCCCCACGGCGATGAGCGACAGGTGCAAGGCGGCGGTGCACGAGTTGAGGGCCATCGCGTGGCCGGCGCCGATGTAGCGGCGAAAGGCCTCCTCGAAGCTGGCCACGCGCGGGCCGGTGCCGAGCCAGCCCGAGCGTAGCGTGGCCTCGACTTCGCGAATCTCCGCTTCGCGCACGTCCGGGCTGCCGTAGACGAGGTAGCTGGATCGCACGGGCTGCCCGCCGTGGATGGCCAGGCGGGTCGGGTCGGATGCTGTCATGTCGATCTCCTGCTGCGCGGGCGGCGCGCCGTGCTCAGGCGCGCCGCGAGGCGGTGGGCGAGCCCGTGCTTTTCCCAGCGCGGGAAGCGCGTGCGCACGCCGCCGAACGATTCCTTGAATTCCTCCACGCTGGCGATGCCGGCGCTGGGCAGCATGTCGTAGAGGCGTGCGCCCGCTGCGATCGCATCGCGAATGATCCGCTCCTGCACGAGGACGTTCGGCCGCAGGTTGGCGGCGTCGTGATCGAAGTACCCCGCCTGGTAGTGCCAGATCCCATTCCACCGGCAGACGAAGGTGCCCCCGATCAGACGCCCCTCGTAGCGGGCCACGTAGAGCTCGGTGGCCTCGCCGCCGAGCGCCAGCTCCTGTTGGTAGAGCGCCAGGGGGTAGATGAGTCCCGGGCGCTGCTGCCAGGTGGCCATGCGCTTTAAGTAGAGCGCGTAGACGCCCCGGATGTCCTCATCGCTGCGCGAGGTCGCGACGACGACGCCCTTGCGGGTCAGGCGCCGGATGTCATTGCGCTTGCGCCTATCGAGCACCTCGTCCCAGTAGCGCTCGACCGTCGCGGGCAGCGCGAGCACGTGGGTCGCATCCCAGCCCGCGGCCTGGCCGCCCAGCGCGGGCGGATCCTCGCCGGGCCCGGACGGCGCGGGCGCGAAGGGGTTACCGATCAACACGGCCGACCCCGGGCGGTGGGCGAGCAGGTCGAGAGCGGCCCGCCAGGCGGCCGGTGAGCTGGGCACCGGCCCGCCATACAGAAAGGGAAAGCCGCTGTGGTGGGTGACGAGCAGGCCCCCCAGCCGGCGCCAGCCGAAGAGCGGGAGGGCGGACTCGGCGCCATCCGCGCGCAGAATCTGCGCTGCGTCGGTCACGGGGGGAAAGGCGGCCTTGAGGATCCGAGCCCAGCGGCGCGTGTGGAAGAAGGTCGCCTCCGGGGCGCCCGCGAGCAGGCGTTCGTAGTGTGTCTCTTCCAGTCGCGGCATGATCACACCTCGGGCGGCGGCGGAACCGGGGGACCGGCGGGCGGCCCACCCCGCTGATCACCATCACTCACGCGGGCGCCGCCGGCCCGCAAGCGGCGGATGAGCCCGCGGTACGGTTCGAGGTCCTCGGGGCGCGGCAGCAGGAGTCGGCCGGGGCTCACGCCGGTCACCCGCCAGAAGTAGATGACGCCCAGCAGCGCCTGGAGACTGTAAGCAACGGTCGACGCCCAGGCGGCGCCGACGATGCCCAGCCGCCGCGTCCAAGCATAGTTGAGCGCGATGTTCACCGCCAAGGACACCCCCGTGAAGAGCGTCGGGACGAAGCGCCGATTGCGCCCGGAGAGGTCCGTGGTGAGCAACTTGCTCAGCGTGAGAGCGACGATGCCGGGCAACAGGATGCGCATGGGCGCGATGCAGCCGGCGGCCTTGTCGCTGTAGAATGTTCGCAGCAGGGGACTGGACAGGGCCATGAGCGCCGCCGCACTCACGCCGACCCACAGCAGCGTGTGGCGACAGACGCGCGGCGTGAGCCGGTCCGCTTCCGCGGGCGAAGCGGCCGACACGTGCGGGAAGAGCACCGCCTGCACGCTGGCGGTGATGTGGGTGAGCTTCTCCGCCAGGAAGACCGCGACGAAGTACTGCCCCTGCGCCGCGGTGCCGAGCCAGCGCAGCACCAGCACGGTGTCGAAGCGGTAGACGAAGGTCGTGAGCACGGTGGCCAGGAACCCGCGCAGACCGTAGCTGAGCGACGCCCCGAGCAAGGGCCGTGAGGCGCGCGGGGTGCCCTGGCCGCGCACCTCCCGGACGTAGGCCCAGCGGCCGGCCACCAGGACCATCACCGCCTGGCTGATGAAGAAGGCCCACAGCGCCCAGGTCGCTCCACCGCGAAAACCAAAGAAGCCGGCCAGCAGCAGGCCCAGCAGGAGCAGATCGCAGCCGGCATAGATCAGGTTGAAGGCCTCGTTGCGCCGGCGGGCCATGAAGACCGACAGGAGCAGATAGCGGGCCGCGAGGACGGGGATCATGGCCATGCCGATGCCCAGGTAGGCATGCACGGCGTTGCCTTGCCCGCGGGTCGCGAAGGCGATCAGCAGTGGGAACAGCGGGATCAGGATGAGCGAGGAGCCCGCGAGCACCGCGATCGAGTTGCCCGCGACTTGCGGGCCGCGCGCGCGTCCGCTGGCCAGATAGTAGGTGTGCGCCGCGTCGATCCCCAGCAGGCCGATCACCACGAACGACGTGGCGTAGCTGGTGACGGACGAGTAGATCGACTGGCCGTCGGCTCCCAAGTGGCGGAACACGAGGATGGAAATGGGGAGATTGACCAGGACGAGCAATATCCGCGAACCGAACGTGAGCAAGCTCTCTCGGAGGAAGCTCGACACCCGTGCCTCACGCCTCGCCGCTTGGGCCCCAGTCACCTCCCCCGCGACCTGGGTATGACCTAAAAGATTCCGCCCCCGGTTCCAGGCCGCCTACATCGATGTCACCGCGGGACGGTAGTCCTCGATTCGGGCGCTACTGCGCAGCTCTTCGATCCACTCGTTCAGCACGCGATTGCGCTTCTCGCGCATCAACGTCTGCATCAGGCTCACGCGTTGCCCGGCAAAGAGCGAGTCGGGCGGGGCCGACCGGCCCGTGACCTCCAGGATGCACGCCCCCTGGGCCCCCATCACCACGTAGGGCACGAGCCCGGCGCCCTGCGTGAAAGCGGCGCCGGTCAGGGCCGGATCGCTGCCGATCCCCCGGACAAAGCCCAGGCGGGTGACATCGGTGGCGGTGCCGTACGTCGCCAGCGCATGGCCGGCGGCGGCCGCTTCGAGGGAGAGGTCCTGCTGGCGGCTGGTCAGGATGCCCTCGGCTTCCGCGCGGGCCGCGGCCTTGCGCTTCTCGAGGAGCATCGCGTTGCGCACGCGCGGGCGCACCTCCTCCAGCGTGGCCGGCTCGGGGGGGCGCACCTCGGTCACGTGGAGCAAATACCAAGCGTCGCTGACCTCGATCGGCCGGCTGGTCTCGTTCAGCTTCGCCCGCATGGCGAAGTCCTTGGCGGCGGCCACGCGGCTCAAGCCCGGGATGAATCCCGTGCGCTCGAAGAGGCCCGTGTTGCGCAGCTGGTAGCCCTGGCCGGTGACCACGGCGGAGAAGGACCCTTCCAGCGAATCGGCCAGATCCATCAGCTGGTCGCGGATCGTCATGTTCGTCTCCATCGACATCTTCAGCGGGATAAAGATCTCGGCGATCTTGACCTGCTCCACGCCCTCCTCGGTCCGGCGGTCTTCAACCCGCAGGGCGTGGTAGCCCTCGGCCGACTGCAGCACGCCGCTGACCTCGCCGACCGGGAGGGTGAAGGCGACCTCGGCCACGTTGGGCTGGGTGATCTGACCACGCGTGAGCCAGGCGGCCGTCTCGCCGCCCGAGCGCTCGGGCGAAGCCTGCGTGTACTCCTTGACCAGCAAGCCGAAGTCATCGCCCCGCTGGTAGTCGGCGTAGGCCTCTTCGATCTCGGCGCGGGCATCGGCGCTGTCTTCGGCCGAGACGATCTTGTCGACGCGAATGTAGTCGAGGGCGATCCGGGCGGGGTGGGCATATTCCGCGGCGTGGTCGCGCAAGTAGGCGGTCAGCTCATCGTCGGTGACCTCGAGGTCGGTCAGGAGCTTGTGATAGGGGACCATGGCGTAGGCGAGGTCGATCTTGTCGTTGTCCAGCAGCCACTGCTCGCGCAGCTCGCCCTCGGAGATCTTGACGCCCGCGAACATGAGCATGCGGATCTTGTCCGCCGCGACCAGCTCGCGGTGCTGCGCCTCGAGCAGGCGTGTGTCGGGGACGGAGGCCAGATACTGGCGGTACTTGTTGATGTCGAACTCGCCGTTGGTCTGGAACGCCTCGGCCGCCATGAACTCGGGCGGCGGGTTGTTCATCAGGGCGACCGCCACCTCGCGATCGGTGACGGTGATGCCCACCCGGCGCGCCTCCTGGCGGATCAGGACGCGGTCGACGAGGTTGGTCCAGGTATTCGCCTGTAGCATCAGGTCGACGGCCTCGTCGGGCTGCTGGCCGGTCTGCGCCTCGTAGTTGATCCGCGCCTGGGTCAGCTGGTCCACGTACTCACTGTAGTGGATCCGCTCACCGTTGATCTTGGCCAGGACCCCGGCTTCACCCCTCCGGCTGCTCCCCTGGGTCGCAAAGTCCGCTCCCCAGGCCAAAAAGATGAGCCCTACAAAGGCCGCAACGGTGATCCACAGGATGACCTTCGTGTTTTCCCGCATGGTCTCGAAAAGGGCCATTGCTTAGCTCTCCCAGCCAAGGGTACCTAGGATTGCAGCCCGGGGGCATGGGGAGGTCGGGACCCGATCCCGCCCGCGCCGTTCGCCAAACCAACGTCGGAACATTCTAGGGTACCCGATCGGTTGGCCGCAACACTTCTGAAGCCCGCCTTCCCAACCCCGCCAGCCGCCTGATCTTGACCCACGTCCGGGGGGTTCCTAGACTGCAGCTGCACCCGTCCGCCGGACGGGGCGGGATCACGCACGGGGGAGACCGGTGGCCGCTACGCTGTTCCTGGTCATGTTGGGGTTGCTGCTGCTCTCGGCGTTCTTCTCCGGCTCCGAGACGGCGCTCTTTTCCCTCACCCGCCTGCAACGGCGCTCGTTGCGCGAGCGACGCGACCATGCCTCGCGGTGCATCCACGACCTGCTGCGGGATTCGAACCGCACCTTGGCGGCTCTCCTGGTGGGCAACAATCTGGTCAACATCGCGCTTTCGTCGATCGCCACGCTCTTCTTCATCCAGGCCCTGGGCGAGGCCGACCGCGACCGGGCGGTGCGCTACTCGACCGCCGTGGTGACCCTGGCGATCCTGCTCTTCGGGGAGACGATGCCCAAGATCCTGGCAGTGGGGGCCGCGCTGCGCATCGCGCGGGTCATCGCGACGGCGCTCAGCCTGGTTATCCGCCTGCTCACGCCGCTCACCCGGCTCTTCTACGGGAGCGCCACGGCGCTGCTCCGGCTGCTGCGCGTGGAGGAAGGCGGTCCGGCGTCGGCCGCGCTCATCTCGCGCACCGAGCTCCACGCGGTGCTGGAGGCGGTCGATGACGACGCCAGCGTGATCACCCGCAACGAAAGCCGGCTGGTCCAGAACATCCTCGACTTCTCGCGCCGCAAGGCGGGCCAGATCATGACCCCCCGGGTTGACATCGACGATCTCGACATCGCGGCGACACCCGACGAGATCATGGCGGTCATGCGCGAGGCGCGGCACTCGCGCTATCCGGTCTACCAGGGCGACCCTGACCACATCGTCGGCTTCGTGAAGGGCAAGGACTACCTGCTCAACCCCGATCGCGAGCTGAGGGAGCTGGTTCGGCCGGTGCTCTTCTTTCCCGAGGCGGCCAGCGTCGACCGCATCTTCGGGGCCATGCAAGATGCGCAGGCCGGCATGGTGATCGTGGTCAACGAGTACGGCGAGACCGCGGGACTGATCACCCGCGAAGACCTGATCGAGGAGATCGTGGGGGACATCTACGATGAGTTCGATCTCGAGGAGGCGCCCATCCGTGAGCGGGGCGAGGGCAAGTACATCCTGCCCGGTCGCGCCGACCTGGTCGACCTCAATGAGGAGCTCGAGCTCGCGCTGCCGGACGAATCGGCCGTGACCCTCAACGGCTTTCTGTGCGAGGTGCACGGACGCATCCCCCGCCCGGGCACGATCATTGAGTGGGAGGGGCTGCGCTTCCATGTTCTGGAGGTCGCCCGCCACCAGATTCGCCGGGTCCTGCTCGAGATCCCCGCCCGCCCGGGGGGTGACCCATGAGCCCCTGGGCCCTCCTGATGCAGCTGGTGCTCGTCGCCGCCGCCTTCGCCGGCAGCACCTTCTTCTCAGCGGCCGAGATGGCGCTCATCTCGACCAGCCGCATCCGCTTGCGGCAGCGCGCCCAGGCGGGCGCCTCGGCCGCGACGCGCGCGCTGCGCCTGCTCCGGCGCCGCGAGCACCTGCTGATCCTCTTCCTGATCGGTCAGGCCGGCCTCAACGTGCTCATCGCCGCTGTCACCACCGGGCTGGTGGACAGGGTGGTCACGCGCGGCTGGCTCGCGGCCCTGATCACCACCGCGGGGGTGACCTACGTCGTGGTGGTGGCCGCCGAGATCGTGCCCAAGGTGATCGGGCGGCGCGAGGGCGAGCGCTTCCTGATGCGCCATTCCCGCCTGCTGGAGTTCACGCACTACCTGATGCTGCCGCTCAGCCAATTGCTGCACCTCTACATTCTGCTGCTGGCGCGCCTCGAGGGCCGCCACCGCGAAGCGCCCTTCGTGACGCGGGAGGAGCTCAAGGTCCTGGTGAGCGAATCCGAGGCCAAGGATGAACGGGGCCACCGCGAAAAGCGCATGCTCGAGTCGATTCTCGACTTCCGCGAGACGGTGGCCCGCGAGATCATGATCCCGATGAACCAGGTGATCACCCTGGAGCAGGGCACCCCCTGCGACCAGTGGCGGGCCACGGTGCGCCGCCACGGCTACACGCGTATCCCGGTCCACGAGCAGCAGCGCACCGATCGCGTGGTCGGGATCGTGAACATCTTCGACCTGCTCAATGATGCCGAACCCAAGGAAACGGTCGACGCCTATCTGCGTGAGGCCTTCATCGTGCCCGACACGAAGCGCATCGATCACCTGATGCTCGAGCTGCAGAAGACGCGCAATCCGATGGCGGTCGTGATCGATGAGTTCGGGGCCTGCGCGGGGGTGGTGACGGTCGAGGACATCGTGGAGGAGATCGTCGGCGAGATGGCCGACGAACACGAGCGGTCGGTGCGCAAGATCCGGCGGCTGGGGTCGGGCAGCTACATCGTCGAGGGCTTGACCGACATCGATGATCTCAACCAAGAGCTGCAGGTCAGTCTGCCCAAGGGGCGATTCGACACCGTCGGAGGTTTGGTGCTCAACCGGGCGGGACGCGTGCCGCGCCAGGGGGAGCGCTTCACGATCCACAACATCACCTTCCAGATCCTGGACGCGGATGCGTATGGGATCCACACGCTCAAGCTGACCCTGCCGAAGGAGGACCGATCATGAAGGGCGCAAGATGGCTCATCGGGAGCGCGCTGGGGTGGGCGGCGCTTGGTCTGGCGGTGCCATGGCTGGCCGCGGCGGAAACGGCTGACCTGTGGGCCGTGGCCGGCGATGCCGCAGGGGCCGTCACGGTGGGAACCGGCGGCCGGGTGCTCTTCGCGGGCCCCGGGCACGCGACCTTCCTGCCCGCGCAGACGCCGGCGATCGCGGACAACCTGCGGGGCTGTGCGTGCTTCGAGGCCAGTGTCTACTTCGTCGTGGGCGACGGGGGGACGATCCTCAAGTCGACGGGCCCGACGGGAGCCGCCTTCATCAGCGAGGTCTCCGGGGTGACGGCTGACCTCCTGGCCGTCGCGCCGCTGGCGACGCGCCTCGTGGCGGTGGGCGCGGGCGGCGCGATCGTGCGCAGCGTGGCGCTCAGTGGCGGCGGGTGGACCCCGGTCGATTCGCCTGTGGAGGCGACCCTGCGCGGCGTCGCCGGGCAGGCCACCTCCGCCGTGGCCGTGGGCGATGAGGGCACTGTGGTGCGCGCCGATCCGTATGGCTCGGAATGGGCCGAGGTGGTTGGCGTGCCAGCTGAAGGGGCCGCGTTGTATGCGGTGGCCACGCTCACCGACAACCGCTTCGTCGCGGTCGGCAGCGGGGGCACGGTGCTGCGCGGCCTGGCCGACGGCCAGACCTGGTCGCGGATGGGCTCCGCGGGCACGGGCGAGCTCTATGGGGTCACGGTCCGTCCCGGGGCAGGCGAGCTGGTCGTGGCGGTCGGGGCCGACGGCATGATCTACACCTCGAGCGACGCCGCGCAGAGCTGGCAGGCCGTCGACTCGAGCGTCTCCCGCACGCTGCGGAGCGTCACGTGGACAGGTGCGGATTTCCTGGCCTGCGGCGATCACGGCACCCTGCTGCGATCGCTCGACGGCAGCCAGTGGTCCGACCAGACGCCCATCGAGCGCGCCACCTGGGGGGCGATCAAGGCGCTCTCGCGCTGAGTGCGGCGCCCCCGCGCCCCGCGCCACCCGGCCGGTAGGGCGCTACTGCAGCAGCCCCTTGGCCCGGTAGGCGATGAGCACGTCCTCTTCGGCGGACAGCAGAAGATCGATCTCGCCGCGGTCGAAGCAGGCCGCGCCACAGGTTTCACAACGCTCGACCTTGATGCTGTCGAACTCGTGCTCGCTCAAGCGTTCCCCACAGCGCGGGCAGACCATCCACCAGGCCTCGTCCCCCAGCTCGAGCTCCCGGTCAGCTCGCTCGCGGTCGAGTTCGCGGCGTCGCTCGGCCAGGCCGGCCGTGGGGGTGAGGAAGTTCTCCTCGTCGTTGAAATCTTCCTGGTCGAGGTCGGGCTCATAGGTGTCGGTCTCGGCCGGTTCCTCACCGGTGAGCGCGCTGTCGATCGGCGGGTGGGGCCGCTCCGACGCCTCGGCGAGCGTTCCCAGGCTCAGGTCGTCCTCGAGCGCATCCAGGAGCGCGATCTCGGCCACGGGCTCATCATCGCTCGCCGGCGTGCCGTGGCGCAGGGCCTCATCCCGGGACCGTTGGGCCTCCGCCAGCGATGCGCGCAGGGCGGCCACCTCGCGCTCCAGCAGAGCGATCCGCTCCTGCGCGCCCGATGGGACGGGGGTGGCGCGGCGCGTGCGGGGGCGCCCCGATGCGGCCGGGCGCGGTGTCGGGGCGCCACCCGCCCGGGGCGACGGGCGGCGGCGATGACGAGCAGGCTGATGAGCAGGGGGATGTGGCTGGCGAACGGGCTTGTGGGCCGCGCCCCTCTTCGTGCCCCTGGCTCGCTGACCCTCTTGCCCGCGTCCGGACGCGGGTCCGCCGCCACGTCCGCCCGCCCGTCCACCGCTGGCCGGCCGCCGGCCGCGGTGCGGTCCGGGACGCGTGCCGGAACGCCTGCCTGCTGCACCACGCGGTCCCTTGCGCGAACCTGTCATGGGGTCACCTCCCGCGATGGTTCCTTGCTCCTCGGAGACCTACGCACAGAGATCCTCGCCGGGCCTCGCAGGGCTTCGTGATAGACTCGCCCGGCGCGCCGTCCCGTGCGCCGCTGGCGATCGTCGCCGGCTCAGCCGCAGCGGCGATCACCCCGCCATTCTGAGACGCCCGCGATCGAGTGTCAACGCGATCGCCCGGGGAAGATCGCACGCGAGTGTCCGGCCTGCGCTCGGGCCGTTGCTGCGCGGGGGGGCAGGGAAGAAAATGTAACCTGCTCTCTGTCAATGAATTGAAGGCGCAGTTTGCCGTGCAGCACGAAGGCGGTAAGATGACGGGGCGGACGCCAGGGGGGCCAATCTCCCACGGCGAGTCCGGCCAGTGGCAGGTTTGCTTTCTGGCGGGCCAGGCAGCATGATCGCCGTGGCACGGGGGCCCCGGGACAACGGGGGAGCCCCGCCGGCGCGGCGGGACGCGCGCACACTGTTGGGTGAGCCCAGGGAGGGCCTGGTGGCAGGGCCGAGCTTCGTGCACCTGCACGTGCACTCGCAATACAGCCTGCTCGACGGGGCCTGCCGCATCGCGGATCTGGCGTCGGCGGCCAAGGCGGCCGGTATGCCCGCCCTGGCGATCACCGATCACGGCAACCTGTTCGGCGCCGTGCCCTTCTATCGAGCGATGCGGGGGGCGGGCGTCAAGCCCATCATCGGGATGGAAGCCTACGTCGCGCCCGATTCGCGCCACGACCGCACCAAGCAGGGCGGCACGGCCGCGCACCACTTGGTGCTCCTGGCGCGCGACGAGGCCGGCTACCGCAACCTGGCGCGCCTCTCTTCGATCGGCTACCTGGAAGGCTTCTACTACAAGCCGCGGATCGACCTCGAGGCGCTCGCCCGCCACAGCCAGGGTCTCATCGGCATGTCGGGCTGCCTGCAGGGCGAGGTGAGCCGCCTTTTGCGGGCCGGGCGTCTGGAGGATGCCGAACGCGCCGCACGCCGCTACGGCGAGATCTTCGCTGGGGCCTTCTACCTCGAGCTGCAGGACCATGGACTCGAGCCGGAGCACCTGGCCAACACGCGCCTGCTCGAGCTCGCCCGGCGCACGGGGCTGCCCCTGGTCGCCACCAACGACGCGCATTACCTCGAGCGCGCCCACGCGCGGGCGCACGAGGTGCTCGTCTGCATCCAGACGAACCACACGATCAACGATCCCAAACGCATGCGCTTCGAAACCGATCAGCTCTATCTGCGGAGTCCCGCGGAGATGGAGGAGCTCTTCGGCCATGTGCCCGAGGCGCTTGAGAACACGCTGCGCATCGCGGAGGCGTGCAACTTCGAATTCACCTTCGGCAATCTGCAACTGCCGAGCTTTCCATTGCCGGAGCCCTTCGATTCGCCCGACGCGTACCTCGAGCACCTGGCCTGGGAAGGCCTGCGGCGGCGCTACGGCGAGGCGGACAGCGCGGTGCGCGAGCGGCTGGCCTATGAGCTGGGAATCATCCGCCGCATGGGTTACGCGGGGTACTTCCTGATCGTGCGCGACTTCATCGAGTTTGCCCGCAGTCGCCGGATCCCGGTCGGGCCGGGCCGCGGTTCAGCGGCCGGGAGCCTGGTTTCCTACGCGGTCGGCATCACCAACATCGACCCGATCAAGTACAACCTGCTTTTCGAGCGCTTCCTCAACCCCGAACGCATCAGCATGCCTGACATCGACGTCGACATCTCCGACCGCGGTCGCGGCGAGGTGATCCGCTACGTGGTCGATCGCTACGGTCAGGAGAACGTCTGCCAGATCATCACCTTCGGCACCATGGCCGCGCGGGCGGTGGTGCGCGACGTGGGGCGCGTGCTCGGACTGCCCTACGCCGAGGTCGACCGGATCGCCAAGCTCGTGCCGGCCGAGCTCAAGATGACGCTCCAGAAGGCGCTCCAGCAGTCCCCCGAGCTCAAGGAACTGGCGGACAATACCCCGCAGGTGCGGGAGTTGCTCGACATCGCCCAGGTGCTCGAGGGTCTGACCCGCCACGCCTCGACCCATGCGGCCGGGGTGGTCATCACGCCCACGGCGCTGACCGAACACGTCCCCCTCTTCCGCGGGAAGGACGGGGAAGTCACGACGCAGTACGACATGAATGCCTGTGAGGCGACCGGCCTGCTGAAGATGGACCTGCTCGGGTTGCGCACGCTCACCGTCGTCGAGGACACGATCGCGTTCCTGGGGGGGCGCGGGATCGAGGTCGACAGCGATGCGATTCCGCTCGATGACCCGGCGGTCTACCAGCTCATGACGCACGGGGAGACGGTGGGCGTCTTCCAGTTCGAGAGCTCGGGCATGGTCGAGTACCTGAAGAAGCTCAAGCCCACCAATCTCGAGGACCTGGTGGCGATGAACGCGCTCTACCGGCCGGGGCCGCTCGGCGCCGGGATGGTTGATGCGTTCATCGCGCGCAAGCACGAGCAGGAGGAGATCGCCTACGAGCACCCGCTGCTCGAACCGATCTTGAAAAGCACCTATGGCACGATGGTCTACCAGGAGCAGGTGCTGCAGATCGCCTCGGGGTTGGCCGGCTACAGCCTCGGTGAGGCCGACCTCCTGCGACGGGCGATGGGCAAGAAGAAGCAGGAGGTGATGGCCGAACAGCGGCGCGTTTTTGTCGAGCGGGCGGTCGCCCGCTCGATCGAGAAGAGGAAGGCCGAGCGCGTCTTCGATCAGATGGCCTATTTCGCCGGCTACGGCTTCAATCGCTCGCACAGCGCCGGCTACGCTGTCCTGGCCTACCAGACGGCCTACCTGAAGGCCCACTACCCGGTCGAATTCATGGCGGCCACGCTCTCCTCGGAGCTGAGCGACTCGGACCGCATCATGGTGCTCTTGTCCGAGTGCCGTCGCATGGGGATCGCCGTGCGCCCGCCGGACGTCAACGCCAGCGTGGATGGCTTCAGCGTTGAAGAGGGGTGCATCCGCTTCGGCCTGGGTGCCATCAAGGGCCTCGGGCATGCGGCCGCGGAGGCGATCGTCGCCGCGCGGCGGGAGGTGGGCCGCTTCCGCAGCCTCTTCGAGCTGTGCGAAGCGAGCGAGTGCCACGCGCTCAACCGCAAGGCACTCGAGGCGCTCATCCAGGCCGGTGCGCTCGATTCGCTGCCGGGTACCCGGGCGCAGCTGCTGGCCGCGTTGCCGCGCGCCCTCGAAGCGGCCGCCGCGGCCCGGCGCGACCGGCAGAGCGGCCAGTCGTCGCTGTTCGGCGGTGGCGCCGAGCTCCTGCGCGAGCCGGCGCTGCCCGAGACGGAGGCCTGGGACCTGGGCGAGATGCTACGGCGCGAGAAGGAGGCGCTGGGGTTCTACCTGAGCCACCATCCGCTCGACCACTACCGCGCGCTGTGCCGCCACCTCCTCGTGACCCACTTGCCGCAGGTCCCCGTTCTGCCCGACCGCGCGGCGGTCAAGGTGGCCGGGGTCGTCACCCGCGTCCGTCTGGGCACGAGCGCGCGCGGGCGACCGCTGGCGTCCTTCACGCTGGAAGACCTCCATGGCCGGGGGGAGATTCTGCTCGTGGGCGACGGGGTGGCCCGCTACCGCGATCTGATCGCGATCGACGCCGCGCTGCTGGTCGAGGGCACGGTCAGCGCGCGGGCGGGGCAGAACCCGGTGGTGTTCGCCGATCGGCTCCTGACGCTGGACGCGTTGCGCGGCGGGCAGGGGGTCTGCCTGCACCTGGCCGTTCCGGGGGACCTCGGCGACCAGCATCTGGAGGCGATGCGGCGGCTGCTCGGCGCCCACAACGACGGTCCGGTGCCGGTCTACTTGCACATCGATCCCGGCCAGCCCGGGGGCGCACTGGTCGCCTTGCGCGACGCGCGCATCACCCCTGGGGACGCGCTGCTGGAATCGCTGGCCGAGCTCCTGGGTCCCACGGCCGTGCGCTTGTCCTGTGGTCGCGGGGCGGAAGCGATCAGCTCGCGGGAGCTCTTCCGGTCCGAGCGCCGGACCGCCGCGGGGTTCGCCGCCGCCGAGGGGGCCTAGTGGCCGGAGCCGATCTGCACCTGCACTCGACCGTCTCCGACGGCCGCTTCACGCCGCGCGAGGTGATGCGCCGCGCCTTCGGCTGCGACTTATCCGTGGTGGCGCTGACCGACCACGACACCGTGGCGGGGCTGGCGGAGGCCCAGCGCGAGGCGCGCCGGCTGGGGCTCGAGCTCTTGCCGGGCTGCGAGCTGAGCGTGATGGCCGGGGGGATCGACGTCCACGTCCTCGCCTACGGCATCGATGCGGCCCACCCCGGGCTGCATCGCCTTCTGGCCGCGCTGCGGGCCGGGCGCGAGGAGCGCGTCCGCACCATGGTGGTGCGCCTCGCCGACCTGGGGGTGAAGCTGCGCCTCGACGAGGTGCTGGCCGAGGCGCGCGGGTCGCATGCGCTCGGGCGGGGGCACGTCGCCCGGGCGCTGTGCCGGCGCGGGTGGGTCGCCTCACCCCGCGCGGCCTTCCAGGCGTACATCGGTGACGGCCGGCCCGCCTGCGTGCCCAAGCGCACGCCCGCGCCCGCGGAGGTCCTGCGCGTAGTCCGGGCCGCGGGCGGCGCGCCGGTGATCGCCCATCCGTTGCTGTATGGGCTCGCGGATCCGGAAGCGTTCTTCGCGGATTGGGACATCGCCGGGGTCGAGGTCGATCACCCCGCGCATCCCCGGCTGGCGCACGCCGACCTGGCGGGCTGGGTGGCGCGGCGCCGGCTGATCGCCACGGCCGGATCGGATTGGCACGGCGAGGAAGAACCGGACGCCTACATCGGCTGCCGGCGCTGCGATCCTAGCGTCGGTGCGCGGCTGCGCGCAGCAGGCGGCGAAGGAGGCGCAGCGCGCGGCGGTACGGGTGGATGACGCCACCTTGCGCGGCCGACGGCTCCGCGGCGGCCCGGCGTCGTTCGGCGGCGATCGCTGCGTGGAGACTGGGCGCCGGGTCGGCGAGAGCCAACCGCTCGCGGCCCAATTCCTCCATCGCCCGACGATCGATAAGGGTCAGCGCGGCGCCGCGATGGATGTTGTTGTAGAGGTTGACGAGCTGCTGGAGCAGGACGCGCGAGAGGGGCAGGTGGCCGGAGTGGGTTTGCACATACCAGGCTTCCTGCTGCTCATCGAAATGGACGGTGTAAAGATGCTCAGACTTATTTGGTTCCATCGACCTGCCCACCGCCCGTGGCAAGGAAACCGCGACTGATGCGCCCCGTGCCCAGGGACCGTGCGAGTTCGAGGTGCCGCGCGCTGGCGGCGGTCGGCCTGTGGCTGTGGCTTCAGCCCGCAGCACCGTTGTCCATGCCCGCCGCCCGGATCGATGCGCCTTGTGAGCCCCGGATGCTGCCGCAGAGGGTGCCCGACGGGGACCCGCTCCCCGCGATCATCTATCGGCCTGAGGACGGGGCATCCCAAGGCGCCATCCTGATTCGGGACCGGTCCCGCGCCAGCTCCCAGCGCGGGGCGATGAGCGACTCGTCGGCCGATGCCGAGTGCTGGGGCGGACTCCCTGAAGAGCTCTGCCGGGGAGGGTGGCAGATCATCGTGCCGGATCGGGTCGAATGGGATCCGGCAAGCGGCGCCGTGATCGGCCCCGAGCTCTCCCCAGCGATGCGAGCAGCGCTATCGGATGCGCCCACGGCGAACGAGGCGGTGACCGCCGCTTTCGACGAGGCGACCGAGACGTTGGCGCTGATCTGCCTGGGTGCGGCGGGGCGCTGGGCGCCGCGGATGGCGGCGTCCGATCCGCGCGTGACCGCGATGGTCTGGATCCTGCCCGAGGGTGAGGAGAGCTGGATGGCGCGGTGGGAGCTTCCGGCCGATCGGCCGATGCGGTTGCTGTTGGTCGCATCCGAGATGCGCCAGGAAAGCTTGGCTCTTGCGAGTGACCTCTTCTCAAGGTTCAATAGGGTCTGCGAGTTGTGGCTGCTCGATTGGGGCGAGAGCGGCTGTGCGGTGCTGGCCGCGGCCCGCGAACGGCGGGCGCTCGCGGCCTGGTTGGCAGCCGCGGGGAAGGAGCCTGGAACATGAGAGTTCCTCCGCCGCTCGTGGCGATCGGCTGTGCGCTCGCCGGGGCGAGCGCGGCTTTCCCTGGCGCGGCCGCCCAGATCCCGACCGAGGCCGAGGCGGCCCAGCGCGAGATCTGGTCCGATCTGGGGGAGGAGGTCCTTTCCGCGCTCGACCTGGACGACGCTGAGCGAGCGCGCGCCGCGGTGGCGGCGATGGAGCAGATCGATCCTCATCACCCGGTGACGCGGTATGTGCAGGCGCGCATCGCGGAACTGTCGGGCGACTTCGAGGCCGCCCTGCATCACTACGGGTCGATCCTGACCGCACCGGAGACAAGCCGGCAATCGCGGTGGGCGCGCCTGTGTGCGGGGAGCTGGGTGCGCGCGCGCGCTGTTCATACCCAGGAGCGGGTGCGCGGTGCGCTGGAGCGGCCCCAGGCCCTGCCGAAGAAGGGACGCTGCCTGGTGCTCCCGCTCGAGCCCATCCTTCTCGGCGAGACCGAGGCGCGCGACGCCGAGCGCTTGCGCGCCCTGGGCGTCGCGATCGGTGCGTCGCTAATCGACGCCCTGGCGGTCCTGCCCGGGGCGGAGCCCATCGACCTGCCCGTCGTGCACCTCCTGCGCCGGGCGCTGGCGGGCAGCGTGCAGTTCCCGCCCGTGGCAGGTCAGGCGGCCGAACGCGAGGGCGGCCAGCTGCCCCCCGTTACAACGGTCCTGGGGGTGGCGACGCGCCTGGCGGCGCTGCGGCCCACCGGCCCGCCGCCGGGAAGGGAGGGCGGCCAGGTGCCGGCGCACTACCTGACGACGCCCCCCGCCGGGGAGTGGACCGATGATATCGCCTCCGCCCTGGCGTACTTCCAGATCGAGCACGGCCTGCCGGCGACTGGAATCGCGGATCCCGAGACGCGCACCGCGCTGGAGCGCGCCTCGCGACGCGAGCGCGGGGCGGTGGCGCGGCCCGCGCTGCCGGCCGATGTCACCGATCCCGGCCGGGCCATGGCCCGGCTCTTGGGCGCGGAGGCGATGCTCAGCGGCACCCTTGAGGCTGATGGGGCGGGCGACTTGCGCTGGCAACTCGCCTGGGTCTCGGCCGCGGATGGGTCGCTGCTGGGCAAGCCGGAGAGCGGCGTGCTGCCGCGGGCCCGGTTTGAGGAGGCGTATGCGCGCATGGTGCGCCTCGTTCTGGCCAGCTCACCCTACAGTCTGCCCGCGGGGCGCATCGAGAGACTCGAGCTGCCCGCCGCACCCACGCTGTCAGGCGCCACGGCCTACGGAGAAGCGCTGCTGCTGGTGGAAGAGGGACAGCAGCAGGACGCGGCCTATGCCTTCGCCGCCGCGGCGCGCGAGGGGGCTGGCGAGCAAGCCGCCTGGTTCGCGATGGCCTGGTCGGCCTCCGACGACGAGCTGCGCTCGCTCGCCCAGGCGTTGCTCGACGAAGGTATCCACGGTCCAGTGGCGCTTGCTCCCGGGCTTCTGGCTCGCGAGGGCGGCCGTCTGGCGGCCGGCTTGACCCGTTCGCCGGGGACCACCGCCGCCCTGGGCGGATGGAGTTGCGGCCTCACGTTCTTCCCCGAAACGGGTTGGCTCCGGGTGCACGGCAGCGTGGAGGCTCCATGAGCGGTCGGCAACATCCCGGGTGGCTGGCGATCCTGTTCATCGTCATGCTCACCGCCTGGACCCCGGCCCGGGGGGCGACCGGGGTGTCGGCCGTGGGGGCGCACTTCACGCGGGCCGCCTGGGATGTGGGAACGACGTGCGGGGGCAAGGCAGCCGACCCGCGGCAGACGGTGGCGGGTGTGTGGGTCGATCTGGGGCTGGGCGGTGGCCTGTCCGCACGCCTCGAGTCGAGCGGTGCGGCGGCCAGGAGCGCGGGCACCGAGCTCGAGCTGGGCGACAACCTCTCGGGGGCGGTCGTGCTGGGCTATGAGCCGCCCACGGGGCCATGGCGTTTGCAGGCCGGGGTTGGCACGCCCTCAGGCGGTGAGCTGACCCGCGAGGAGCGCGGCCTCCTGCGCATGCTGGCGGAACCGGGCTTATGCTTCCCGGTGGAGGCGCCGGCCCGCGGCTGGCAGATCCACGTGAGCGTTCTGGGCGGCGTCGCCCTGCAGCGCGGTCTGGGCCTGTACGGCGGCGCCGCGATCGACTGGCCGGCGGCGTACGAAGTGACGTCGGGCGAGAAGCTTCGACCGGGTGCCCGCCTCCTGGCGCTGGCGGGCCTCGAGGCCGGTGACGAACGCCGGGGAGCCGGGCTGCAGCTCAGTTTGGCCTTTGACGGGCGCCAGCGGCTGGACGGCCGGGAGGTGTGCGGCCCCCGGACCGTGTGGGGAGCGGGTGCCTCCGGACGGACCATCTGGCGCGCGCTGCGCGGCGAGGCCGGCGTGCAGATGACAGCCAGCGAGGGCCTGCGCTGGCCTTCGGACACCGAGTTGATGTTGGATGTGCGTTCGGATCCGGCCCACCGCTGGGACTTCTCGGTGGTTCTGGGTCTGGATCACGGTTTCGAGGTGGTTCCCGGGTGGCGCCTGAGGCCGCTCGTGCGCGCGACGTACCGGCGTTTTCTTCCCGCGGGCCTGCCCTACGGCGATGGGTGGACGGACAGGATCATGCCCGGCCTCGAGCTGAGTGCCGGCCGGCTTCAGATTGAGGCCAGCGCGGGTTGGGGGCGTGGCGGCTGGCGGGCGGCCTGCGGGGAGGCTCGCGGCCCGCGCCAGGAGATCGAGGGCTCTGTGATCCAACTCGGGGTGCAGTGGCTGGCGATGCCCGCGCCGGCCCGATCTGGGCGAGCCCCGTCGCGTTGAGGCGGGCCGGCAGGCACGTACCTGGGAATCCGAGTGGAGGCACCGATGCACGTAAGACTCGTCGGGCGAATCGCGGGGGCGCTCGTGCTCCTGGCGATCTTCGCGCTCGGGCTCTGGCAGTGCGCCCAGGACGAGATTACGGGGAGCTCCACCTCCGGCCTGCAGCTCGCGTTGCGCCTCGCGACGCCCACGACGCTCGAGGTCGATTCCGTGGAGATCGAGCTCATCCGGGCCGGTGTGATCACCGCTGAGGACAAGGTCGCTGTTTCAGGTGGTCGCTTCAACGCCACCCTGGTCGGCACCGTAGGCGACGGCTACGCGGTGCGCGTCTACGGCAAGGGTGCGGGCGCCGGACTCGAACCGGGAGCCACCGCCCGCGGCGTGGTGGCGTTCGGGTCCGAGCAGGGCATCGTCTTGCGCCCGGGCCGCGTCCAGGATGTCGCGGTGGACGTGGGCCCGGCGCAGTCGCGGGTGCTCCACGTGCAGGGAGCGGCGGGCTTCGACACGCTGCGCGTGATCTGGACCGCCGTGGCCGGCGCTTCCCATTACACCCTCGCCTGGTATACCGGCGAGCCGGGCACGGCGGGGAGCCGCCCGGGCGGGGCCGACACGGTCCTCACGTTGACCTGGCAGGACACCGGGCTCGACACGCCGGGGCCGGGGACGACCGACAGCGTCTACTTCCGAGTGCGCCCGGAGTTCGCCGCGCGCGCGGGCGTCTTCGGGTCCGACCATCGGGTGGACCTCTCGGTCTGGATCGATCTTCCCACCCTGGTCGGGATCTTTCCCGGCACCGGACTCACGGTCGAGCACGATACCGCCAGCGTGTGGCTCGCCTTCGACCGGCCCATGGACCTGGCCTCGCTGGCCGCCGGCGTGATCTGGAACGACCTGAGCCAGGGCGGCGCCGTGGCCTTCGAGATCGAGCCGCTGGAGCCCGGCGGCGCTCGCTACCGGCTCGTGCCAGCGGCGGGCGCGTTGACCTACGCTGCGCACTACGAGGTGGTCGTCCTGACCACGGTGACCGACACGCTCGGTCGCCGGTTCGATGCGTCCCGCACGCTGCCGGGGCTGCAGGCGGCCGGCGTGCAATGGTCGACCGCGCCGTACCATCCCCTGCGGGTCGTGGCGGTCATCCCCGCCGCGGGCACCGCGGGCGTCGATCCCACTGCGCCCGTGCGGTTGATCCTCAATCGCCCGGTCGACGCCACAACATTGAGCGATACGACGTGTTACCTGACCGATCTGCAGGGCGCCCTGATGCCCGGTGAGCCGGACACGGCGGCGGCGGCCGATACGATCCTCTGGCGGCCGGACGAGCAGCTCTGGTTCGAAACCGATTACACGATCCACGTCACCACGGCGTTGAAGGACCGGCGCGGGCGCCCCCTCGATGACAACCCGGAGACTTACCCCGCGCTCGAACCCTTCACGTCGTTCTTCACGACCGCCGTGCAGCCGCCGGGCCCGATCGTGGTCAGCGTTGTGCCCGCCGATGGGCAGCGGGCGGTGGCCACGACCGCCCCCGTACGGCTTACGTTCAGCGAGCCGATGGATCCCACGACCGTGCGCGTCCCGCAGACGCTCAAGATCCTGCAGAACGGCATCGCCGCGCGGCAGGGCACGCTGTCGATCGACGCCACCCAGCGGGTTTTCACGTTCACGCCCAACGCGCCCTTCGACCTCTCGACCCGCTACGTCGTGCAGGCCGCCTCGGCGATCACGAGCTCATCCGGCGTGCGGCTGGATCAGGACCGCGATCGTCCGGGCTACAACGACTTCGTCTCTCAGTTCTACACGGAAGGGCCGTTGAGTGTGGCTGTGAGCGTTCCGGTCCAGGAAGCCGCAGGGGTCGCTGTCGCCGCGCCGATTCAGCTCACCTTCTCCAGCCAGGTCGATCCGCTGTCAATTGATGCCGGCACCGTCACGTTACGGCGGGGCACGGAGGCGGTGGCCTGCGCCCGCGCGCTCGCGCCCGACAGCCTCGTGCTCACGGTCACGCCCGCCAGCGCCTTGGCGTACCTGACCGCCTACCGGCTCACCGCCGACACCCTGGTGACGGCCGCGGACGGCAGCCGCCTGGATCAGTCCCCGGGCACGCCCGGCAAGCAGCCCTTCGTGCTCACCTTCACGACGGCGCCCGAGAGCATCAACCCGCACGTGACGCTGGTGGCACCCGCGGACAGCGCCACGGAGGTCGAGCTCACGGTGCAGCCCCAGGTCACCTTCTCGGAGCCGATCGATCCCGGCAGCGTGCGACTCAACACCCTCTACCTGTCGCGCATCGTCACCGCGCAGCAGAAGGAGGCGGTGCCGGGAGCGGTGAGCGTCGCGAGCGATTCGCTCTCTGCCAGGTTCGTGCCGCAAGCAGCGCTGCAGAACGGGACCGTCTATGAGTTGCGGGCGACGAGCCTGATCACCAGCCGGCACGGGTTCCGCCTCGATCAGGATCCCGCGGCGACCGGCTACCAGGACTTCGTGAGCACCTTCACAACCGTGCCCGAACGCATCGCGCCCCGCGTGGTCGATTCCAGTCCGCGCAACAACACGACCAACAACTCGACAACCCAGCCGGTGCAAGTGCTCTTCTCCGAGCCGATGGCCCCAAGCAGCCTGACGAGCGCCTTCTCGCTGGCGACCGGCGGCGTGGCGGTGGCGGGGACGGGCAGCCTCGACGAGGATGGCGAGCTGTGGACCTTCACCCTGGCGGAGACATTGGCGTGGAACACCGCCTACACCATCCAGGTCGATACGACGGCGACGGACCTGGCCGGCAATCTGCTCGATCAGAATGGCGTCATGCCCCACCGGCAGGCCTTCACAGCCACGTTCACGACCGCGGCCGACTCGGTGGCCCCGCGCGTGACCGCGATGGACCCGGCGAACGGCTCGACCCAGGTGCCCGTCGATCCCGCGCAGGCCGTGCGGGTCACCTTCTCCGAGGCGCTCGCAGCGACGTCGGTGAGCGCCGCGAGTTTCCGCGTCACGCCAGCGGGCGGTGGGACGGTGAGCGGGCAAGCGGTCCTCACGGAGAACGGGCGGGTCATCTCCTGGACCCCGGCCGACTCGCTCGCGTTCGGGACGACCTACACAGTGACGGCGGACACGCTGTTGACAGACCTCGCGGGTAACCGGCTGGACCAGACGGCGGAGACACCGGGCCTACAGCCGTTCACCGGAACGTTCACCACGGAGCAGGAGACGATCGCTCCCCGGGTGCGCGCTTCCGACCCCGCCGCGGGGGCGACGGGTGTCCCGGTCGGCAGCGCGATCGCGGTTCGTTTCTCTGAGCCGATGGAAGGCGGCTCAGTGACGGAGGCCTTCCATCTCACCCAGGGCGGCGCGCCCGTGACGGGCACCGGGTCGCTCGCCGCGGGGGATACGGTCTACACCTTTGTCCCAGCGCAGGTGCTCGCTTATAGCACGACCTATGCGTTCGAGGTCGATTCCGCCGCCACGGACCTGGCCGGCAACCCTCTCGATCAGGATCCGCTGGCGCCGCACCACCAGGTTTTTGGGGCCGACTTCACCACCGAGGAGGACACCTATGCCCCGGTCGTGGTGAGCATGGACCCCGACAGCGGAAGCACGGGCGTCGGTGTCATCGACACGCTGCGGGTGACCTTCAGTGAAGTCATCGCGGCTGCGTCGGTCGATACGCTCTCTTGCCGCGTGGCGCTGGCCGCCGGCGGCACCGTGGCGGGCACCGCCTGGCTGGAGAACGGGGGCTGGACCGTGGCGTGGGCGCCGGCCGATTCCCTGGCGTTCGAGACGGACTACGTGCTGGTGGCCGACACGCTGCTCACCGACGTGGCCGGCAACGGTCTCGATCAGGACCCCTCCGCCGCTGGTCGCCAGCCTTTTGAAGGCCCCTTCCGGACGCGCATCGAGAACATCCCGCCGCGCGTCACCACGGTCGTGCCCCCGGACGGCGCGGCGGGGGTCGGCATCGACGCAACGGTGACGATCGAGTTCTCGGAGCCGATGCTCGAGGCGAGCGTGCGGGAGGGCTTCAGCCTGCAAGCCGATGGGTTAGCGGTTGCCGGCGCTGGCGAGCTCGGCGCCGGCGGGCAGGTTTGGACCTTTACACCCTCCGACTCTCTGGAGCGCAGCACCGTCTACATGGTCTCGGTCGACACGACTGCGACCGACCTGGCCGGCAATGCCCTGGATCAGGACCCGCTCACCGCCGAGCGGCAACCCTTCCACAGCAGCTTCACCACCGTGCTCGATCTGACGCCGCCGCGGGTCGCCGCGACGGTGCCCGCCGACGGCGCGCTCGACGTGGACGTCAATCTGGGCACCGTGCGGCTCGAGTTCACCGAACGTCTGGCGGCCGCTTCCGTCGCCGCGGGGGCGGTCACCGTCGCTCCTGAGGGTGGGCCGGCGCTCGGTGGCGAGCTGACCTTGGCGGAGAACGACACCGTGATCGTGTGGAGCTCGCCGATTGTGCTCGATTTCTCGACCCGCTACGAGATCACGGCCGACACCACGCTGACCGATCGGGCCGGAAATCGCCTGGATCAGGATCCGCTCACCGCGGGACGGCAGCGCTACGTGGGGCTCTTCACGACCATGTCCGAGACTATCCCCCCGGTGGTCACCGGCGTTGAGCCGGCGAGCCCATGGCCCCTCGACGTGCACCCGACCGTGTTCTTCTCCGAGCCGATGGATTCGCTGTCGCTCAAGGCGGCCGACGCGGTGCAGCTCAGGACGAGCGGTGGGATGGCTTTGCCCTTCGATCTCACCATCGCGCCCACCGCCGACGAGATCACGCTCGTGCCCGACGCGCCGCTATTGCCGGCCAGCTCGTACATGCTCTGGGTGACCAGTGCCGCGACCGACACGCTGGGCAACGGGCTCGACCAGAACCCGAGCGCTCCGGGTGCCCAGTGGTACATGGGAGACTTCTGGACGACGGAGTGACGCGCTACGCCTGCAGGTCAACGACCGGCACGTCCTGCGCTTGCCAGTCGCGACTCCCCAGCCCTTGTTCCTCGGCCAGCGCGATCTGGGGCAGATCCTCGGGCGCCAAACCGAGCAGCGTGCCGCCGAAGGCCTCGATCGCCACCGGATCGGTGCCGGCCATCACGACCCGCGGGTGAGATACGTCGGCGAGATCCCCGCCCTGCGGGCCGTTGCGCAGCAGGACGCGTGTGGCGTCGAGCACCGTCAGGTGCGGCTTGAAGAAGACGGCCAACTCGGCGCTAGCGCGGGCGACATCCTGGTGGAGCTGATTGCGGCGGCCGTCGATCGCGCCGAACCAGTTCTTCATGCCGAGCGTGGCCCGTGACAGGCCGTGGTGCTTGGCCACCGGAGCGTTGATGAGCACGTCCGCGGCCAACACCTCGCGGAAGACGGGCCACGTCGGAAGCAGCTGCCCGCCGATGGGGGTCTCGACACCGCGACCCGGGCGCAGGTGGAGCACCTTGGCGCCCGCGGCCTCGGCCGCGGCGGCGATGCCGCTACGCACGTAGCAGCGCCGAGCGTCATTGCAGGTGTTGTCCATGACCTGCACTTCCTTGGCGCCGGCAGCCAGGGCCAGGGCGACCAGCGTGCCCACCACCTCGGGGTGCGTGCAGGCCCCTTGCTCCGGGGTCTTGTCCCAGCCGATGTTGGGTTTGACCACGACGCTCTGTCCGGCCCGCACGAAGCGGCCCATGCCGCCCAGGGCCTCGAGGGCGGCGCGGGTGAGCGCGCCCGGGTCGCCATTCTTGACCAGGGCACACCGCGCGGGGGCACTGGCCTGCGCGCGGATGTCCGGCGCCAGGGCTGCCGCGGCGACCGCCCCGGCGCCCAGGCACTTCAGCATCGTGCGGCGCGAGATCATGGTCATGCGTTGGGCTCCTCGAGTTGCGCCGCGCGCCCTCGCGCTCGGTCGCTCAGAACGTGATCGGCACAAGGTAATCATCGCCGTCGATGAGTTCGAAGAAGTCATGGTCGGCCGACCCCAGGGGCAACAACAGCGGCGCCTGGGTCACCAGTCCTTCGGTGACACTACCCGGCCAGGGATCGAAGACGATGGTGCGGTCCTCTTCGGTCACCAGTGCCCGCAACAGCACGCGGTCGAACTGCGCCGGGTGGGGGACCGACGGATCGAAGCCCGCCAGGCTGTCCCGGGCGAGGAAGACCTCGGCGTGCACCTTGGCCGCCGCGGCGAGCGCTGCCGCCAGCATGGCCCACTCGAGCCGGTCCGCCGCCCCGAGGCGGTAGCAGACCTGGGCGTTGCGGGGGTAGTAGGTCGAGGCGGTCAAGGGACGCGCCACGCGCCGCACGTTCTGGTTGAGGTGATCGAGCACGGCCTGCAGGCGCGGGCGGGCCGATGGGTGGGCGAGCGCCAACGAGTCGCCGACGGCGCGCAAGACCTGTTCACCGTTGACCACAAAGACTGCGCCGTGGCGCTCGAACACCCGGCGCACCGGCGCCCAACCCACGTTCGACGTGAAGAGCAGGCGCGGTGCAGCGAGCCCGGTGGGCTCAGCCGGGCCGCGCGGCAAATTGCCCGTGAGCAGCTCGTACACCGGTGGGTGAGTTCCCAGGTGCTCGATGAGCCGGGCATCCGACTGCAGCACCGCCAGCTCGACCGACAGCGCCGCGTTGTGGGTCAGCTTGATGTGACGCTCCACGGTGGGGGCATCCGGGTCGCTGAGCGGCACGAGCGCCCAATCGGATGGAAAGAGCCCCGGCGACCAGTAGTTCCTCACCCCGTAGGCCAACTCGATCACATCGCCGTGGCGCAGCGGCGGCAACTCGGCCGAGATCTCGCGAAAGGGGTCCGCGCTCTGCGGGGGCCAACCCAGCGGCTCCGCCTCCTGCCAGTGTCCCTCTTCGACGCGCAAGGTGTCGTCGCCGCGGTAGATTCGGCACCGGCGCAGGCCGAAACTCTCCATCGTGCGGTCGACGAGCACGCGCAGCACCTGGACCCGCCGGCAGGTGGTATCGGCCGGATCGCTCACGTACCAGATCCAGTGCTCCTCGGTGGCCCGGGCGCCATTGCCCTGCATCTCGAGGGCGGTGTGATGCGCCAGGAGCACCAGCGGTGCGCCCAGCGTGTCGGCATTCTCCCGACTGAACAGGATCGCCCGCACCTCGTTGTCATCATAGAAGGCCCCGGCCGGGCTGATCGCGCCAGCCAGCGCGACGACCAGGCCGATCGCTGCCCACCGCGCCACCATCCCGCGGGCGCGCCCCCCGTGCCCAGCGCCACAATGCCCAGGTCTCACGCGTCCTCCCCCGTGATCGTCGCCCGGCGGCCCTGACCCCTCATGCCCGCCCCGGCCAGGGCAACTTTGCCTCCTCCTACCCTGCCCAGGGCAAGGAATTCCATTCTACGGAGGTTCTCGCGCGGATCGCAAGCTCAGTGCTTTTTTTGTTTGACAGCCCGGACCCCCCCTCCGTTAAATCGCGGATGCTCCGTTCGGGACCGGGCCGACGAACCGATTTCCCGAGCGGCAGGGTACGGAGATCGACACGGGCGAGCCAGCCAGGAGGATCAAAGCAATGTGGGCTCAACCGGACGAGTGGATCAGCCCCCGGGAAGACGACGAGTACGAGGACTACGCTGACGACGAGCTCGGCGAAGAGGACGAGGACGAAGAGGACGACGAGGATCTGGACGACGACGACGACATCGAATTCGAAGAGGAAGAGGACGACGACGAGCTGGACGATGATCTGCTCGAAGATGATGAACTGGACGACGACCTCGATGACGAGGACTTCGAGGATTTTGACGATGAGGATGAAGATCCCGACGATGACGACCTCGATGACGAGGATGACGACGAAGAAGATCTGGATGACCTCGAAGATGACGAGGAGTACCTGGACGACCTCGAAGACGATGATCTAGACCGCTAGGTCCGGACACGGACCCAACGAAAGGCTGGTCGGCGGCGCAATGGGTTGCAGCCTCGCCTGGGCGATGATGTGTGATCGGGGCACCCTTCGTCCTGAGAACCAAGATGCGACGCTGATGTGGGCCTCCGGACCAGCGGTCGCGTTGCCATCTGCCGACGCCGCCCCCGTTGCGGAGAGCGGGTCGGCAGTGCTGTCAGGCGTGGGCGAGTGCGGTTCGTCGCGCCCAGTCCTGGCGGTGGTGGCTGATGGCATGGGCGGCCCCCCGGGTGGCGCCCAAGCCAGCCAGGTGATCATTCAGACGATCCTGACGCACTTGCCCGCGGGCCCCGTGCCCGATCCGCCGGGCTTCCTGAGCGAGCTGCTCGAACTCACCAACGGTGCGGTCTACGAGCAAGCCCACCGGCAGGGGCTGGTGGGCATGGGGAGCACCTGCACCCTCCTGATGCTGCAGGACGGGCAGGCCCATCTGTGTCATGTGGGGGACTCGCGCTGTTACCGCATCCGCCCGCGCGACGGCCGCGTTGAGCAATGGAGCCGCGACCAGAACGTGGCGGCCGAGCTGGTCGAGCAGGGTGTGCTCACCGCGGACGAAGCTCGCCACCACCGGGCCAGCCACACGCTCACCCAGGCGGTGGGGCTGGGCAAGCCGCTCGAGCCGCAGTGCGCATCGGTGACGCTCGCCACCGACGAGGCGGAGCTGTTTCTGCTCTGTTCCGATGGTCTCCTGCGGGTTTTCAGCGACGAGGAGATCCGGCGCATCCTGCGGGAGCGAATTGCGGCGGGTGAACGATCAGCACCGGAAGAGCCGGCGGCCGAGGTGCAGGTGGTGGGGGCGGTGCGGGATCTGGTGACCCTCGGCAATCGGCGAGGCAGTCCCGACAACATCAGTGTTGTTCTGCTGCACTTGCGGCCCTGAAGCGCTGGCGCAGGATCTCGAAGAGCACCACGCCGACGCTCGTCGCTACATTGAGCGAGTTCTTGCGACCGAACATCGGGATCTCCACGACCTGATCGGAACGCTCCAGGACGGGGACCGCCACCCCCGCGACCTCGTGACCGAAGACCAGGGCCGTGTCGATCGGGTAGTCCACTTGGGTGTAGGGCACGCTGCGGTCGGTCAGCTCCACCGCGATGATGACGAACCCCTGCGCGCGCAGTTCCTCGATGAGCTCGATCGTCGAGAGGCGATGGCTCCAGGGCACCGCATCCTGGGCGCCCAAGGCGGTCTTGAGCAGCTGGGGGTTGGGGGGCAAGGCGGTGATGCCCGCCAGGTAGAGATGGCGTACGGCGGCGGCATCACAGGTCCGGAAGATCGAACCCACGTTGAGGGCGCTGCGGATATTGTCGAGCACGACGACGGGCCCATGCTCGGCCTGGGCCCGCGGCGCCTCGCGCCGATCGAGGCGGCGCACGTTCCAACTTCCGCCCGTCATGCCTTCACGAGGGCACCCTTGACCGTCTCGGCCACGTAGCCGACCTGCTCCAGCGTCATCTCGGGGTAGATCGGCAGGGACACGCAGCGCTCGGCCAGGGCCTCGGTGACCGGGAAGGCACCCGGTCGCAGTCCCATGTAGGCGTAGGCCGGCTGCAGGTGCAGCGGGATGGGGTAGTGGAGCTGGGCCATCACGCCGTGGTCGCGCAGATACTGCACGACGCCGTCGCGGTCGGGCGTCTGGATCACGTAGAGGTGATAGACGTGCTCGTAGCCGGGTGCCGTGCGCGGGATGACGATCTCGTCGACCTCGCGCAAGAGCTCGTCGTAGCGGGCCGCGATCTGCCGCCGCCGTTCGTTCCAGGCATCGAGGTGCCGCAGCTTGACCTGCAGAATGGCGGCCTGCAGGGTGTCCAGGCGGTAGTTGAAACCCTCCATTTCATACTTGTAGTGCAGCGAGCGCCCGTGGTTGCCCAGTGAGGCGATCCGCTGGGCGGTGGCCGCGTCGGCCAGCGTGAGGGCACCGGCATCGCCGTACGCGCCCAGGTTCTTCCCGGGGTAGAAACTGAAGGTGGCAATTGGCGCGATGCCGCCGACGCGCCGGCCGCGGCAGCGCGCCCCGTGCGACTGCGCGGCGTCCTCGATGACCGCCAGGCCGCGTGCCGCAGCGATCCGCAGGATCTCGTCCATGGGGGCCGGGTGTCCGTACAGGTGCACCGGGATGACCACCCGCGTGCGCGGGCCGATGGCCGCCTCGAGCGCGGCGGGGTCCATGCAGTAGGTGACCGGATCGATCTCGACGAAGCGCACGGTGGCGCCGCACAGCTTGGCCACTTCGGCCGTGGCGATGAACGTATAGGAGACCGTGAGCACCTCGTCGCCCGGCTGGATGTCCGCGGCGCACAGGCCCAGGTGCAGCGCCGCCGTTCCGGACGCGGCGCCCACGCAGTGGCGCGCCCCGCAGTAAGCCGCGAAGGCCGCTTCGAAGTCGGCCAGTGGCTGGCCGCCGATGAAGCTCGTGTTGTCGATGATGCCCTGGATGGCCCGGTCGATCTCGGTCTTGATGGTCTGATACTGGGCCTTCAAGTCGATGAGCGGGATGACCATACAATCTCCTCAGCTGCTTCCCCGGTGCCGGCGCGCACGCCCCCGGCCCAACCGGATGGTGACGCAACCCCCTGGCGCGGCCCCGCACCAGCGGGGCGCGCTCAACTGAATCAAGCAGTATAGGCGCTCTTCTGCCCCCGGTACAACCATGGGCTGCCACGCGTGGGCCAGGGGCCGGACTGCCAGGTGCCTTGACTTCGCGGTCCTCTGTTGGTCTCATGCGCGCGGCCGCCCTGCGCAGGGGAGCGCGCCCGCCGGCCTTCCGGCGCTGGCCGCGGGGAGCGCTCCTGGGGCGCAAGCGCGCCGAAGCACGCACAACCCAGTGGCCAGGGCGACGACAGGAGGGTGGGATGAACGTCTTCGCGGGCAAGTGGGCGCATGCCATCGCGGTGGCAATCCTCCTAATCCTGCCCCTGGTCTTCTTCTGGGACATGATCGGCGGCGGCGAGGAGCCGCTGGCGCCCGACACCCAGGCGTGGCGTCCCCTGGGCGTCTGGCGGGACCAGGCGCAGGCGACGCTGGGCGAGTTGCCGCTGTGGTGCCCGGCGATCTTCTCGGGCATGCCGGCCCAGGGCAGTTTCATTGTGACGCCCTCCGCACCGCTCGACCTGATGCGTTGGCTGCGCGAAGCGCTCGGCAACCGGATGGGGGTCACCTTCTACCTGCACCTCGTCGTGGGCAGTCTGGCGCTCTACCTATGGCTGGTGCGCAGGGGTCGCTCGCCGCTGGCCGCCATGGGGGGGACGCTCATCTTCACCCTGACGCCCTACATGCTCGGGCTGATTGCCGCCGGCCACAACACCAAGATCCGCGCGCTGTACATGGCGCCGCTCGTGTTCCTCGCGCTCGAGACGTTGCTGAGCCGCCGCACGCTGGCGGCCGCGGTCTTCCTGGGCCTGGCCCTGGCCTATCAGCTCTGGTGCAACCACCCCCAGATCACCTACTACACCGTGCTGCTGGCCGGGCTGTACTTCATCGGCGTGCTCCTCGTGGAGCGGCCCGCGGCCTGGCGCGGTCGCGGCCTGGCCTGGGGGCTGGCGGCGGGACTGCTGGCGCTCGTGCTCGCGGGGACCCTGGTCCTGGAACCGTACGCGTCGGTGCTGGAGTACTCGCCCCATTCGATTCGCGGCGCAACGAGCGCGCTAAGCGAGACCGCCGACGCCGCCGGCGGAGCGGGCTGGGACTACGCGACGGCCTGGTCGTATCCGCTCGGCGAGCTGGTTTGTTTTGTGTTCCCCGCTTGGTTCGGTCTCGAGGGGCAGACCTACTGGGGTTCGCTCACGTTCACGCAATCGACCCACTACATCGGGGTGCTGACCCTGCTCCTCGCGCTGCTGGGGGCCGCGCTGGCCCAGGGGCGCCGCCGGTGGCTCCTGCTGGCGTTGAGCGCGGTCATCCTCTTGATCGGCTTTGGCCGCAACCTGCCGGTGCTCTACCGCCCGATGTACTGGCTCTTGCCGATGTTCAAGAGCTTCCGGGTGCCGTCGATGATCTATGCCCTCTTGCCGCTGCCCGCCGCGCTGCTCGCGGCGCGGGGCCTGGATGCCGTGCTGCAGGAGGACGCCTGGGGTCGCGCGCCGGCCGCCGGGCGCAAGGGTGAGCGGCGGGGGGCGCCCGCGCGCCCCGCCCGCGGCCTGCTGGCACGCTGGGGGATCGTGACGCTGATCCTATCGGGCCTGCTCGTGCTCTGGCTGGCCGGCGGCAGCGCCATCGTCGAGGGTTTGCGCCGCTCTGGCGCGTTCGTGCGGGCCGAGGAGGTGGCCGGGCTGAGCCCGCAGCAGATCGAACAGCTGCGAGGCGTGCCGGCCGCCGAGCTGCGTGCGGGTGGGGCGGGCATCATCGTCGATCGGATGGGGATGCTGCGGGCGTCGGTCACGACGGGCCTGCTGCTGTTGACGCTGGGCGCCTTGGCGATCGAGGCGCGGCGGCGGCGCTGGCTGCCCGCCAGCGCCGCAGTGGCCTGCCTGTGCGGTCTGCTGGTGGCCGACCTGTGGATGATCGACCGAAAGTTCTACGTGCTGCAGCCTGTTTCACGGAGTGAGACGCTCCTGCAAGCCGATGAGCTGATCCGCTTCCTGCAGCAGCAATCGCCACCCTTCCGGGTCGCGCCCATGCGCCGCAGCGGTGCGATCGCGGCGCACGAATTCGGGTCCAACCGCTATGCCGCCTTCGGGCTCGAGACGGTGGGCGGCTATCAGGCCGCCAAGCTTCAGATCTACGACGACCTGATTCGCTCCGGGGCGATCGACCGGCTGCCCGTGCTCTCGATGTTGAACGCAGCGTTCCTCATCAGCGACCAGGAGCTCGACGCCGAGCGCTTCCCGCTGGCCACCCGCGCCCGGGTGCTCGGCGGCCAGCAGCTCTACGTGCACCACAATCCCCACGGCGGCCGGCGCGCCTGGTTCGCCGGGCAGGTGCAGGTGCTGCCCGACGGTCGCGCCGTGCTCGAGAAGCTGCAGCAGCCCGACTTCGATCCGGCCGCCGTCGCGCTCGTCGAAGCCGGTGACGCCGGGGGATTGCCCGCCGGTTTCTCGGCCGGTGAGGTGCTCGACCTGGCGCTCGATCCACGCTGGATCGAGGCCCGGGTGCGCGTCAGCGGCCCGCAGCCCGGCTTGCTGGTGCTCAGCGAGGTCTTCTACGCGCCCGGTTGGCAGCTCATGATCGACGATCGCGCCGAAGTCGTGCACCGGGTCAATCACGTGCTGCGGGCCGCGGTCGTGCCGGCCGGAGAACATCGGGTGCGTCTGGAGGCTGTGTCGAAGGCGCTCGAGGCCGGCCGGTGGGTGAGCCGCCTGGCGAGCTTATCGGCGCTGGGGCTCTTGGCGCTGGCGTGGGCCCGCGGCCGCGTTCCCGGTGCTCGCCTGCGCCTGCCTGGGCGCCGCCAGGGCGCCTAGAGGGGGAGCGACGTCGCCGCGCCTCAGGGCTCGCGGGGGCTAGCAGCGCCATCGGCGAAGGCCTCGAGCACCGCGACGATCCGCTCCGCGGCGTGCCCATCCCAGAGCGGCGGCCGGTGCGGCTGAGGCGCGGCACGATCCGCCAGGCGTCGCTGTGCGGCCTCGATCGCGCCCCGGGCGTCGAGGGGTACGAGCTCGTTCGTTCCGGCGGTGATCGTCACCGGTCGCTCGGTGTTGGGGCGCAGGGTGAGGCACGGCACGCCTAAGATCGTCGTTTCCTCCTGGACCCCGCCCGAATCGGTCAGCACCAGGCGAGCGGTGCGCAGCAGGTCGACGAATTCCAGATAGCGCATCGGCTCGACCACGTGCAGTCCCGGGCAGTCCCGCAGGACGGCATCGAGGCCCAGCTCCTGCGCCCGGCGCGCCGTGCGCGGGTGCACGGGAAAGACGACCGGCAAGCGGCCGGCCAGAGCGCGCAGGATCGTCACGACCCGCTCCAGCCCCGCCGGTTCGTCGACATTGGTGGGCCGGTGAATCGTGACCGCGGCGTAGCCGCCCGGCACGAGGCCCAAACGCTCGGCGGTGCGCCGCTCGGCCGCCAGCGGCAGCGACGCGAGCAGCGTATCGATCATGACGTTGCCCACAAAGTGGATCTTCTGCTGGGCGACACCCTCGCGCCGCAGGTTCTCGTCGGCATCGGTGCACGTGGTGAAGAGCAGGTCGGCCAGCGCATCGGTGACGATGCGGTTGATCTCCTCGGGCATGGTGCGGTCGAAACTGCGCAGCCCCGCCTCGACGTGGCCGATCGGCACGCCGGCCTTGGCGGCCACCAGCGCGCAGGCCAGAGTCGAGTTCACGTCGCCAACGACGAGCACCAGACCCGGTTGCTCCTCGGCCAGAACCGGCTCGTAAGTCTCCATGATGCGCGCCGTCTGCACGGCGTGCGTCCCCGAACGCACATCGAGGTGGCGGTCGGGTTCGGGTAGGTTCAGGTCTTCGAAGAAGTGGCGACTCATCTGGGCGTCATAGTGCTGACCGGTGTGGATCAGACGCGTGCGCAGGCGGCGCGAGGTCGCCGCGGCGCGCACGATCGGCCCGATCTTCACGAAATTGGGACGCGCCCCGACGATGCAGTGCACGAGCATGTTCGCTTCCTTCCGGTCGCCCGCGATCTGTGCGGCCGGGCCCATCATGAGGCCCGTGGCCCATCGCGCGGGGGTGGCTGCTCCGGCGCAGGCCCGCCGCCCGCCGCGGACAGCTCCTCCAACGCCGCCCGCAGCCGTTGCCAGGTCGTGGCCATCGCCTCCGGCGCCTCGAGCGATGCGCCGCAGCGCTCCCAGAGCGGACTCTCCGGGCGAGCGACGATGTGGAGATGGACGTGCTCGGGCACACCGGCGCCGGCGGCGGCGCCCAGGTTCGCGCCGATGTGCACCGAGCGGCACCCGTAGCAGCGCCGCAACAAGCGCTCGGCCAGCTGGGACAGCTCCAGCAGTTCGAGCAACTCCTCCTGGGGTAGTTCGCCCAGAGCGGAGGCATGCCGGTGGGGAACCGCCATCATGTGGCCGGGCGTGTACGGATAGGCGTTGAGCATCAGGCTCGAGCGAGGCGCACGCCGGAGAATCCAGCGGCCCGCGTTGGGACCAGGCTCGGACAGCAGGCTGCAGAAGAGGCAACCCTGATGATCGCGCGCACTCAGCACGTAGGCGCGTCGCCAGGGCGTGTGCAAGATCTCCATGCGGCTCCGGTCCTTCCCCGGTCTCTCCACGAGAGCGCGACTCCCCCAGAGGCTCGTGACCCAGGACGCAGCGTAGAGGATCGGCTGGGTACCTGCAAGCCACAGCCACCGACTGGCGACACTGGCGCGCGGCGCCGCAGTCCTTTGCCGGTTGCGACGGGTGGTGAGAGGGCGTAGAGAAGAAGCGTTCCCTTCAGCGATGCTCCGGCGTGGCGGCCCCGAGCGCGCTGCGTGACGTAGGATGCGACGAGGCAGAGGTCGAATGGCTGGCGGCACGATTAGCGGTGGCCGGGCAAGGGGGACGGTGGTGATGCGCCGAACCTGGGCCGGGCTCATGGCGGCGCCGCTGATCATGTGCGGGGCCGCGGCGGCTCAACCGAGTGTCGTGCTGCCGGCGCCGACCGCTCCGGATCTGCCGCCCGGGGTGGCGCCACGTTCTCACGAGTTGCTCGCCGTGCCCGGTGCCGAGGATTGGCCGCGCCCGGAGCTGGTGCGCTCCCTGACCCTCTGCGACCACCTGCTCCCCTGGCGCGAGCGCGAGTCGCTCTGGCGCGCGCACAACCTGATGGTGGCGGGAGAGGCCGAGGCGGGTGAGGCGCTGCTGCGCGCCCTGGGCGAGCACGCCGCGCAGCCCGAGCTGCGCGCGCGCGCCTGGTTCGAGCTGGCCGCCGCGCTGGCGGATGCCGATCGCGACAGCGCGGCGCTGGCCGCCATCGATCGAGCGCTCGCGGCGCGGGACTGGGGCACGCAGACCTGGCGCTGGCGGGCCTGGCGGGCCTGGCTGCTCGTCAACATGGGGCAGATCGAATCCGGGGCCCGGGAGCTCGTCGCGGCGGCGGGCCTGGCGCCGGCCGGACTGCGGATGCGAGCGGACCTGCTCCACTGGGCGGGCTGGCTCCATGCGGACCGGGGTGACTTCGACGCGGCGCGCCAGGCTTGGCGGCAGGCGTTGCAGGACGCGTCGGCGCATCTGACCCTGGCGGACACGCTCCACCTGGCGCTGGCGCAGACCTTGGTCGTCGAGGGCCGATGGAGCGAAGCCTTGCCGGACTTGCGCGTCGTGGCGGCGCAGCCGCAGGCGCCGCCCTTGAGCCGCTTCCTGCTGGGCCGCGCGCTGTACGAGTCGGGGCGCGGCGACAGCGCCGAGGTCGTGCTCGGCAGCCTGCTCAAGGAGCATCCGGATGCGCCCGTCGAATGGCTCAATGAGGCGCGTGTTCTTCTGGGTTCACAAGCCTTGGCGCGGGGGGAGACGCAGCGGGCGCTCGACCTGTATGGCGCGGTCAGCGGCCAGCAGCTCGAAGACCAGTTGCCATCGCGCTACGGCACCGCCCTGGCCCTGGTCGCCGAGGGTCGCAGCGCGCAGGCCGAATCCCTCCTGGCGCCCGGCGCGCCCGTCGACCGTCAACACCCGCTCTACTATCCCTGGGTCTATGCCCTGGCCTACGCGCGCTTTCAGCTCGAGCGCTACCCCGCGGCGATCGCCACGCTCGATGAGTTCCACGGGCGCGCTGAGGCGGACAGCTTGAGTGGCGGGGCCTGGTCGCTGCGCGGTGACTGCCTCTACCGGCTCGGCCAGACCGAGGAAGCCTTGGCGGCCTACTCGCAGGCTAGCTCGTTCTACGTGGACATTCCCGAAGTCTTGCTGCGCCGGCAGGCGCTGGCGGTGTTGTCCCTGCAGGACTGGGGCGCGGCCACGCGGCTGCTGGGCGAGCTGATCGTTCGGTTCCCCGGCACAAGCCACGGGGCGGAGTACAACTTCTGGCGGGCCGAGGCCTACTACCAGCTCGGTCGTCGCGACGATGCCCGCCGCCATTACCGCCGCGCGCTCGCCCTCGGCGCCGACCCGGCCGCCTGCACCTATGCGCTCGGTTGGTGCGACTACGAGGAGCATCGCTACGCCCAGGCCTTGGTCCATTTCGACCGCGCCCTGGCCCTGTGTCGTGGCTGTCCCTTTGCGGCCGATCTGCTGCTGCGGCGGGGCAATTGCCTGTTCAACCTGGGCCGGATCGAAGAAGCCGAGCGGTCCTTCGCGCAGGCGGCGTCCCAGGCGCGCGGCGGCTCGCTCGCGGGCCTGGGCGGCGAGGCGACATTCCAGCGCGGCTGGGCCCTGCTGCGCTTGGAGGACTTCGCCGAGGCGCGGGCTGCTTTTGCGCGCATTCGAGCAGAGCAGGGTGACACCGCGATGGGCGCGGAGGCGCTCTACTGGGAGGCGGTCGCGTTCTTCCGGCAAGAGCTCTACGATCAGGCGGCCGAGCGATTCCGGGCTGTGCAGTCCATGCGCGGGGTTCCTGATTCGCTGCGCGTGCGCGCCCAACTCGGTCTGGGTGACTGCCATTTCAACTCGGGTGATTTTCGCGGCGCGGTGGAGTGGTACCGCAGCATCCTGGCGGCCCCCGGAGCGGCGGACCCGCTGGTGCAGACGGCGCACGAGTCGGTCTTCGAGTGCCGCGTGGCCTTGAACGAATGGGACCTGGCGGACTCGGCGCTCGCCACGCTCGCGGCGCGATTCCCCCACGCGCAGGGTTTGGTCGACCGTTACCTGCAGGTGGCCGAGGGCTACTTCCGGGAGAAGCGCTACCGGTCGGCCATCGATGCCTTCGGCAGCTTCCTCGAGCGCGCTCCCACGCAGGACCCGCGGTTGCTCAACGTGCGGTTCCAGATCGCGCGCTCGCGGGAAGCCTTGGGCGAGCGCGAGGTGGCAGCGGCGGCCTATGAGGCCCTGGGTGAGCGCGAGGATTTCCGCGATCGATCGGAGGCACTCCTGCGGGCTGGCATGCTCCGCCTCGACGGCGGGCAACCGCGCGAGGCCCTCCGGCCGCTCGAGAAACGCCTGGCGCTCGAGCTCGATCCGGCCCAGACGGCGCTCACGCGGGCCTATCTGGCCGACGGCTACCAGAAGCTGGGCGAGCGCCAGGCCGCGCGCGGGGAATGGGAGAAGGTGGCGGCACCGGGGGGCGGAGCCTCCGACTCCCTGCGGGCGGTGGCGAACCTGCGCCTGGGTCGCATGGCGTTCGAACAGCGCGAGTGGCAGGGCGCCTTCCTGCACTTCGCGGCGGCTGACAGCCTCGGCGCCGCGGCCGCCGTCTACCGCCCGCGCTACTGGGCCGGCGAGGCGGCGCTGCGGGGAGCCGACACGACGCGCGCGATCCGGTGGCTGGAAGCCTTCCTCGCGCAACCCGAGGAAGAGACGCTGTGGGAAGCGACGGCGCGCCTGCGGCTGGGCGCCTGTTACGTCGGGCGCGGCCGGATGCGCGATGCGCGCGAGCAGTATGAGACGGTGCTGCGGCTGCCGTTGCGCGAGGAGGCGCTGCTCGACGAGGCGCGTCAACGGCTGCGGCAGCTGGGCGACCATCCGCGCAACCGCGAGCGGTGAGGCAGGAGGTTCTCGGGGATGCAAACGCTGGGGCGCAGGCTGGCGAAGCGCGCGATCCTGGGGACGATCGCCGTGGGCCTGAGCGCGGGGGCAGGCGCACAGCGGGCGGGCGCCCAGGCCAATCCACCGGTGGGGTCCACGGCGGCCCGCGCGGCCGCTGCGCCCGCGGCCGAGGCTGACAGCGCCCGCGGCGCGCCGGCGGTGCGACGTCCATCGTTCATGCTGCCCGACGTCGTGGTTCAGGGGGAGGATCTCGCCCGTTTCACCGGCGGCGTGCGCCAGCTCGAGATCGGCGTGCCTGGTGTGGTTCCGCAGCAGCGTCCCGTGCAGGTCGACCCGGCGCCCAGTGCCTATTTCCCGAGTTGGGAAACCCCTTTCAACGTGCTCGGCCCGCAGCGCCGCGAGAGGCGGGCGGTCCGCGGACTGACCCGCGTGATGGCGGCGAGCGCCAGTGGCGGGCAGGCCGGTTTCGCCCTGCTGCCCGATCCCCGCGGGCCGATCATGCTGTGGGGCGATCTGGAGGGCTGGGACGATGCCTGGCCCGGCGTGCAGCGCTGGGCGGGGCGCGCCGGCCTCATCGCCGCGCATCCGTCCCTACACCCGCGGCAGCGGCTCGGCGTGGGGCTGGGAACCAGCGGTGTCGCCTGGGCGTCGCAGCGCGCCACACTCGGTCGCGGAGCGGTCGCGGGCGGGCGGCAGCAGTGGGCGGGTGGGCACGGCCTGTGGCAGCGGCAGGCGAGGCTCCTGGGCTTGCCGGGCGTGATGGCGCTGCGGGGGCGCATTGGGCAGCTCCACACCGCTTGGGACCAGCCGGCGGGCGACGTTCATCGCACCGGCCGTTGGGTGGTGGGCGAGCTCGCCTACACGACGCCGGGCGCCAGTGGACAGCCGCCCAACCTCTGCGGGCAGACCCTGGTGCCGTTCGGCAGTGCCAGCCGCGGCGCGCAGGGCACCCATCCCGTGGTGGAGGTGCGCGGCGGGCTCGCGCATCTGAGATCTCCCGCGCGCCGGGCCGAAACCGGCGCGCGGGGGGCTGCACGGCTTGGCCTGAGCCACGGACTGTCCGTGGGCCGCATCTCGGCGGGCGCAGCGCTGGCGGGCGACGAGGATGACCATGTGGTCGCGCCGTGGCTCGCCCTCGCGACGTGCGGGGAGCGGGGCACGCCGGTCGTGCGCATCGAGGTGGCGCCGCGGGTCGTCTATGCGGATGAGGTCCTGCTCGGTCGGGAAGCGCTCATGCCAGGCGGCGCCGACTTCCCCACGCACCTGACGGGCCGGCTCGAGACGCTGGCGGTGGACGGTCTTGACCTGGATCGCGTCGACCGGCCGGGGGCGGCCCGGGCCGGCGGCGGCGCGCGCCTGCCCCGCGGTGCGCTGGCGGAGATGCGGCTGCGTGCTCAGACGGCTTGGCCGCGCGTGCTCGGCGAGCTGCTGCTGCGCGGCGGCGCGGGGTATCTGCGCCTGACCGCTGCCCTGGCCGAGCTCGAGTGCCCCCTGGCGTGGATTCCGGTGGATTCCGTGGCGCTGGCGGCCGGCGCGGTCGCGGGCGCCGGGGCGTATCGTTTGGCCGAGTTCCCGGACCGCCGCGTCTTCGACTTCCTGGCCGAGAGCGGCTGGCGTTTGACGCGGGGTCTGGAGCTGCGCGCGCGCTATGCCTGGACGCACGACGAGAAGCACGACACGCCGCAGGCGCTCCCCTTCGTGGCCGAGCAAGAGGGTTTCGTTGCGCTGGGTGGAAGTCTCGGGCGCTGGTCGTGGGAAGGTGCCGCTCACCTGCGGGGTGCTGCACCAGCGGGCGCGGGCCGGCCGCGTCTTGAGTCGTTCGCGAACGTGTCGGCCAGCTTGGGTTGGTCATTCGGTTCGGCGCGCTTGCTCCTCAGAGCGGAGAATCTCCGCGATGAACCCATCGAGCTGCGACCGGGCCTCGGGGCGCGCTCACCCTGGGTCGAGATCGCCTGGGAGCACGTGCTCACCCGTGGTGTTCCTTGACACGGCCAGCGGAATGACAGAAAAGGGAAGAGCGCATTGCGTGCTGCGATGTACCGGGTGCTCGCGGTAGATCCAAGGCTGAGAGGTCGCCATGTCGTTCGTGTCGATCTTGGTCAAAGGCGGGATCCTGATGATCCCGATTCTGATCTGTTCGATCGTGGCGGTGGCCATCATCATCGAGCGGTTTGTGGCGATTCGGCGGTCGCGCCGCGAGAACGAGCGCTTCGTGCTCGCCATTCGCGGGCGGATTCGCAAGGGGAACCTGGACGAGGCGGTGCGCATCTGCGAGGAATTCGAGTCGGCGCCGCTGGCGGCGATCTTCCACGCGGCGCTGCTGAGCGTGCCCCTGGGAGCGAAGCGCACCCGCGAGGCGATTCACGAGCAGGGCGAGCGGCAGGCGGAGGATCTGGAACGTAACGTCGGCGGCCTGGCCACGATCGCGGGGGGCGCGCCGTTGTTGGGGTTCCTGGGGACGGTCACCGGCATGATCGAGGCCTTCCAGCGCATCGAGACCCTGGGCGGCAACGTGGACGCCAGCGTGCTGGCCGGGGGTATCTGGGAGGCGCTCTTGACCACGGCGGCGGGGCTGATCGTGGCGGTGCCGACCTTCTTCGCTCACAACTACATCCTGAGCCGGGTCCATGCGGAAATCCTCGCCATGGAGGATCGGTCCAACGATCTGATGGCGCTGCTCGAGACCGGCGAGGATCGGATCGGCGACTGACGCGGGGCCGGCGGGGAGCGGTGCATGCGTTTTTCGAAGCGCAGTCGAGCGAGTAGCGCGCTCCAGTCCACCGCGATGGCGGACATCATCTTCTTGCTGCTGATCTTCTTCCTGCTCTCCTCGTCGTTCATCATCCAGACCGGCATCCGGGTCCAGGTGCCGCAAGTCAGCCGCATCGACCGGCAGAGCAAAGGCGACATCGAGGTCACGATCACGGCGGACGAGGAGCTGTACCTCGATGGCGTCAAGGTGCCTTGGACGAATTTCCGGGGGGCGCTGGCCGAGCGCCTCGAGAGCGCCACGTCCAAGATCGTGATCATCAAGGGCGATGAGAGTGTCCGCCTGGGCCGCACGGTGCAGGTCATGGACATCGCCCGTCAACTCGGAGCCGAGCAGCTGGCCATTGCCGCGCGGCCGCTGCTGGAGGGCGAGAGGCACTAGGGGCGTGCACGGTGAGAACCGCCGGAGATTCGCTGCGGCTTCCCGCGCGAGGCCGGCGCGACCGTGGAGAACACGGGCCGCGCCTGTGGGCGTTCGCCTGTTCGCTGGCCCTGCATGCGGCGCTGCTCTACCTGGCGAGCGATTGGGTCGCGCGCCAGGCCCTGCGGACGCCGCCGCGCGCCTTTGTGGTGAATCTGGTGATGCCGGTGCCCGAGGCGGCGCAGACCGAGGCCCCCGACCGGCCGCGGCCGGCGCCGGCCGAGTCGCCGGCCCGCCGCAGTCCCACCGAACCGATCCCGCCGGGTCGGCCGGGGCGGGGCGTGACGGAGGCGCCGCGGCTGCAGCCCACACCAGAGCCGCCGGCGGCGCTGGAGCTCCCGGTGCCGGCGCGCGGGGAGAGCACGCGGGCGCCCGAAGCGATCGCCGCGCCGCGCGAGCTCGATGCGGCCGAGTCGATGGCGGAGCGACTGCTGGAAGAGATGGAGATGGCCGCCGTGCCGCGCTCGCTGGGGGAGGCGGAGCGCAGCGAGGTCACCCGCCGGGAGCCGGCGCGGCGGTTGGGGAGCGCGGCCGGCATCACGGGAGAACTGGGGCAGCGGGGCCTGCTCTACATGGAGCAGCCGCCCTATGCCGAATGGGGCCGCCGCATGGGCGTGGAGGCCGACGTGCGCTTTCGTTTCTGGGTATCCGCTGAGGGCCATGTCGTGCGGATCCTGGCGGTCAAGAAGAGCGCCTATCCGGAGTTCGAGTCCCTGGCCCGCGTGGCGCTGGCACGGTGGCGTTTCGAGCCCTTGCCGCGCGGTCAAGGGCACGAGGAATGGGGCGAGGTGCCTTTCCGGTACGAGCTGCACAGCTCGGATGCGAGATAGAGGGGTTCACTGCCGGCTGCCGGCGCCAGGAAAGCAATCAAGGCGCGGCCTCATGTCGCGCCGCGACCAGGCGGACAAGGATGAGCAAAACGGCCACGGTTTCGGGCCTGGATGCGGAAGTAGCCCAGCAGTGCTTGACGGGGTTGGACGTCGGCCTGCTGCTCGTGGGGCACGGTGGCGAGGTGCGTTACATCAACCCGCGCGCCGTTCAGATTCTCGAGATCAGCCCCGAGGATGCCCGGGAAGAGCCTGCCCACCGGCTGTTGGGGCTCTCCGACGATGGGCCGCTCGGTCCCCAGGCTCAAGTGTGGGAAAGCTTCTCGCTGCCGCCGACGCAGATCTTCGCGCAACGGGGCGACAAGGAGCTCACCCTGGAATGCCGCGTGCTGCCGCTCGGTCGCGACGCCCGCGATTCGGGGCTGATCTTGCTCGAGGACGTGTCGGAGTCCGCCGAGGAGCGGGAGTTCCAGCGCAACATCGACCGCTTCAGCTCGATCGGCAACATCTCGGCGGTCATGGCGCACGAGATCCGCAATCCGCTCACCGGGATCCGCACCACGATCCAGTTCGTTCAAACCAAGCTGCCGCCCGACTCGCCCTTGACCGAGGACCTGGCCGACGCGATCAAGGAGCTGGACCGCATCGAGCAGTTCACCAGCGACCTGCTCCAATTCGCGCGGCCCAAGATCTCGGAGCTGCGTCCCACCAACATCAACGATGTCATCGAGAAGGTCCTCGACCATGTCGAGTACCGCTGCACGGAAGGGGGCATCAAGGTCAAGCGCGAGCTCGGATGCGACCTGCCGGCGATTCCGCTCGATGGGGATGCCGTCCGGCAGGCGCTGCTCAACATCGTCCTGAACGCGCTCGACGCCATGCCCGCGGGCGGCGGCCTGCGCGTGACCTCTTCGTCGCGACGCTACCGCAGCCGCCGGGCGCTCGAGGTGGCGATCGCCGACACGGGCACGGGCATACCGGCGGACATCGTGGAGAAGATCTTCGACCCCTTCTTCACCACCCGCAGCGGCGGAACCGGACTGGGGCTCTCGATCACGCTGCAGATCGTCAAGGAGCACGGCGGCCGGATCTATGTGCGCCACCGGTCCCAAGGGGGGGCGATCTTCCGGCTGTCGTTCCCCGTTCCCGATGACAGCGGGGAGTAGCGTTGCCGGTGGACCGGCAGGGAGGCCAGGGTGAAATCCACCAAAGTCCTCGTGATCGACGATGAGCGTCTCGTGCGCAACAGCATGGGGCGGGCTCTGCGCGACGAGGGCTACGAGGTCGCCGCCGCGGCGTCCGTGGCGGAGGGTTTCGCGCGCTTCGAGGCCTTCCGGCCGCAGGTGGTGGTGCTGGACATCCGACTGCCGGACGGATCGGGCCTCGACCTCTTGCCGCGGCTGCGCAAGATCGATCCGTCGGCTCAGGTGGTGGTCGTCACCGCGTTCGGTGAGGAGCAGACCGCCGCGCGGGCGATGAAGCTCGGAGCGGCCGATTTCCTGAAGAAACCCTACGATCTGGGCGAGCTGCGCCACGCGGTCGATAGCGCCGCCCGCAGCCTGGCCCGCGAGACGCAGCTCAAGGTCTACCGCCGGCGCGAGCGGGCGCACTACGCCCGCTCCCGGCTCGTCGGCAGCAGCGCTGCCATGCAGGCGGTCAAGCAGCTCATCGGCAAGGTCGCGCGTTCGGGGACGACCAAGGTCCTGATCACGGGGGAGACGGGAACGGGCAAGGATCTGGTGGCCGGCGCGATTCACTTTGAGTCGGCGCGGCGCGGCGGTCCCCTGATCAGCATCAACTGCTCCAATTTCCAGGAGAATCTGCTGGAGAGCGAGCTGTTCGGACACGAGAGTGGCGCGTTCACGGGGGCCAGCCACCTGAAGCGCGGGTTGGTCGAGCTGAGCGACGGCGGCACGCTGATGCTCGATGAGGTGGCTGAGATGCCCTTGAGCATCCAAGCCAAGCTGCTGCGCTTCCTGGACCACGGCATCTTCCGGCGCGTCGGCGGCAATGTCGACTTCGGTGTCGATTTGCAGGTCATCGCGGCCACCAATGCCGATCTCGAACGGCGCATTCAAGAAGGGCGGTTTCGCGATGACCTCTACTTTCGGTTGAAGGTCGTTTCGATCCACTTGCCCCCGCTACGCGATCGCGGCGGGGACGTCATCGAGCTGGCCCGTCACTTCCTGGCATCCTTCAGCCGGAAATTCGGCAAGGACTTCCGGGAGATCAGCGCGAGCGCATCCGACCTGCTGTTGCGCTACGATTGGCCGGGCAACGTACGGGAGCTCGAAAACCTGCTCGAACGTGCCGTGCTGCTGGAAGACGGGCCCGAGCTCCTGCCGCGCCATCTTCCGGACGATTTGCGGCGCGGCAGACGAGGACTTGCGCTCGCGGAACCGGCCGGCGCAGCGGACGGCGCCCCCTCGTGGGCCGCGCGCTTCGCGCGGGCGCTCTCGACGCAGGGTCACGGCGGGACGCCCACGCTCGTGGACCTCGGCGATGCCTACGTGCGCTTCGTGCTGCAAGAGTGCGGCGGCAATCGTAGCCGCGCCGCGCGCGAGCTGGGCATGTCGCGCCAAGGTCTGCGCGAGCGCCTCAGGCGCATGGAAGAACGTGAGGGCGTTGAGGCCGGGCTGCGTCTGTGTTCCCCCCTGTGAACGAGCTGCGACCCATGGGTGACAAGAAACCGTGCATGGCAAGTGTGTGGTCAGTTCCAGTAACTGCTTTGAAATAAAGTCGTTGCATGGTAGCGAGGCCCTATCTGCTCACTATGTTTGCAGTTGCGCTACCGATACGCCGCAGGGAAGCGTTGATTCGAACGCCGTAACATATAATCCCCAAATGAATTACGCTGCAGTATTCTCCCATGGCACGATCATTGCCGAAAGTTTCCCCGGAGGTAGAGGGGTGAAGCAGCGCGTGCTCATTGTCGAGGACGAGGCGCTCTTGGCGCGGACCCTGGCCCAGGCCTTTCGGGAGCAGGGGTACGAGGTGTGCCAGGCGCGGTCGGCGGAGGATGCGCGGGGGATTCTCAGCGACGGCGCTGTCTTCGATTTGATGCTCCTCGACAATCGGTTGCCCGGCCAGTCGGGCCTGGACTTCCTGGCGGAGATCGGAAAGCCGTCAGGGATGCGCGTGGTGCTGATGACCGCCTACGGCACCGAAGAGACGCGCCGACGCAGCCATGAGCTGGGAGCGGACATTTACCTGCGCAAGCCGTTCGATCTCGATACGGTCATGCGCCAGGCGGCTCAACTGGTAGAGAAGGGGGCCCAGGCGGAGGCCTGCGGTCCGGTTGTGGACCCTAATGGAGGGGGGTAGATCACAATGGTGATGAAGAAGAAGGCGAAGAAGAAGGGCAAGAAGAAGGCGACCAAGAAGAAGACCGCCAAGAAGAAGGTCGTCCGCAGGAAGAAGAAGGTTGCGAAGAAGAAGGTCGCCAAGAAGCGGGTTGCCAAGAAAAGGACCGCCAAGAAGAAGACCGCCAAGAAGAAGGCTCGCAGAAAGGTAGCGCGCAAGCCCAAGCCCAAGATCATTCTTCCGCCAATGTAGGCGTCCTCGGGGACCGTGGGGAGCGGTCCGCGTGGCCACCCCCCCTACAAGGTTCTCCGATACCGGGGCTCATCAGCCGGTGGCGGTGCTCCGGGGGTGAGGATCAGGCAGGTCTTCCCCCCGGGGCATCAGGACTATGTGACTTGTGCGCGGCGCTGGCCGGTGGCGATGTCGGTTGGCGCACATCACGGGAGGCACCGCTCGGGTCGCCATGACCGGGGAGGTGTCTTTCTTTGTCCCCGCGCCTGATCTAGAATCGAAACTGCAAGCTGCGTGGAAGTTCCTCAGCCGCAAGCACGGGAGGCCACGGTGAAGATCCTCGTGTCCGGGGGCGCCGGCTACATCGGCAGCATCACCGCCGAGCTGCTCCTGCAGCAGGGCCACGGCGTCACGGTCGTGGACAATCTCAGCCGCGGGCACCGCTCGGCGGTGCCCGCCAAAGCGCGGTTCATCGAGGAAGACATCCGCAACCTCGAGCGGATGAAGGGCATCCTGGAGGAATTCGCGATCGAGTGCGTCATGCACTTCTCCGCCGCCAGTTTGGTGGGCGAGTCGATGCGGGACCCGGGCGAGTACTTCGGCAACAACGTGGTGGGGGTCATCCGGCTCTTGGAGGCGATGGCGCGGACGCAGGCGCGGCGGTTCATCTTCTCGTCGACGGCGGCGACCTACGGGGAGCCCGCGCGCGTCCCGATCACCGAGGATGAGCCGGTGCGGCCGACCAATCCGTACGGCGAGAGCAAGGCGATGTGTGAGCGGGTACTGGCGTGGTATGAAGCGATCCACGGGATTCGCTATGCGGCCCTGCGCTACTTCAACGCGGCCGGCGCCTCGCCGGCGCACGGCGAGGACCATGATCCGGAGACGCACCTGATTCCGCTGGCTCTGGCGGCGGCGGCGGGGAAGCGGCGGGAGCTGGCGATCTTCGGCCGCGACTACCCCACGCCCGACGGCACATGCATCCGCGACTACATCCACGTGCTGGACCTGGCGGCGGCGCACGCGCTGGCGCTCGAGAAGCTGGGGGGCGTGGGGGAGCGCGTTTTCAACCTGGGCAATGGGAACGGCTACTCGGTGCTGGAGGTCGTGCGGTCGGTGGAGCGGGTGACGGGCCGCGCGGTGCCCACGCGCGATGAGCCCCGCCGGCCGGGCGATCCGGCGCGCCTGGTCGCCTCGGCGGCCCGCGCCCGTGCGGTGCTTGGTTGGGAGCCGCGCCACGGCGAGCTCGACAGCATCATCCGCGACGCCTGGCTCTGGCAACAGCGCTACCCCAATGGCTATGGCGACTGACGGCGCCGACCTGTTCGCCACCCCGGGCGCCGAGCCGCCGCGGGCCCCGCTGGCCGATCGCATGCGTCCTTGCAGCCTGGCCGAAGTCGTCGGCCAGGAACACCTGACCGGACCGGGCGCGGTGCTGCGGCGCGCGATGGATTCGGGCGATCTGCCCTCGCTGATCTTCTGGGGTCCGCCGGGCTCGGGCAAGACGACGCTGGCGCGTCTCCTGGGACAGGTGCCCGGGTATCGGGCCGTGCACTTCAGCGCCGTGCTGGCTGGGGTCAAAGACGTGCGCCGGGTGGCGCAGGAGGCGGCCGTATCGCGGCGCTCGCACGGTCAGCGCACGCTGCTCTTCATCGATGAGGTCCATCGCTTCAACAAGGCGCAGCAAGACGCCCTCCTGCCGCATGTGGAGAGCGGTACCATCGTGCTGGTGGGGGCGACGACCGAGAATCCGTCGTTTGAGGTCAACAGCGCCCTGCTGTCGCGCTGCCACGTCTTTGCGCTCGGTCGGCTCGCGGCCGAACATCTGCGCCTGCTGGCCCACCGGGCCCTGGAGGATGCGCAGCGTGGCCTGGGCGCCAGCGGCTTGCAGGTGGAACCCGCCGCGCTCGAGGCGCTCGTCGAGGTGTCCGACGGCGATGCGCGCCAGCTCTATAACGCCCTGGAAACCCTGGCCAGCGTGGTCGAGCCCGATGCGCAGGGCCGGCGGGTGGTCGACCGCGCGGGGCTGCGCAAGCTCAAAGGCCGCGTGGCGCTCGCGACCGATCGGGCCGGCGAAGAGCACTTCAATCTGATCTCGGCCTTGCACAAGAGCGTGCGCGGCAGTGATCCCGACGCGGCCCTCTACTGGCTCGCGCGCATGCTGGAGGGTGGGCAGGACCCGCTCTACGTGGCGCGGCGCATGGTCCGCATGGCCAGCGAGGACATCGGCCTGGCCGACCCGGCCGCGCTCACCTTCGCCCTGTCGGCCAAGGACGCCGTGCACTTCCTGGGCTTGCCCGAGGGCGCCCTGGCCTTGGCCCAGGCGGCGGTCTACCTGGCGCTCGCGCCCAAGAGCAACAGCGTCGAGGTGGCCTACAACCGGGTGCGCGAGTGCGTCGGCCGGACCGGGAGTCGCCCCGTGCCCCTCCACCTGCGCAATGCGCCCACCGACCTGATGAAGGATCTGGGCTACGGAAGGGCTTACCGCTATCCCCACGACTTTCCGGGGCGCTGGGTGGCGGAGAACTACCTCCCCGATGGCTTGGGATCACCTCGCTTCTACGAGCCCTCCGATCAGGGTCGTGAGGCGCGCCTCTGGGCGCAGCACGTGGAACGTATCCGCCTGGCACGCCGACTACAGCAAGGGGTTGACGCGCAGGGCGGCGGGGAGTAGCGTTACCAAGTTATCCGTCCCCGTCGTCTAGCCCGGCCTAGGACACCGCCCTTTCACGGCGGCAACACGGGTTCGAATCCCGTCGGGGACGCCAAGACTCGCCCGGCCCTCAAGCCACCCGGCGCTGCGATCCCGCCGGCAGCGCCGCCACCCGGTTGCAGCCATCCAGCTTGGCATGCAGCAGCGCTTCCTCGGCCCGGGCCACCAGATCCTCCCCGGGTTCTCCAGGCCGGTACTGGGTCACGCCGGCGGAAATCGTGAGCGTCACGTTGCCCGCCCGGGTCTGGATCGGCTGGCGCGCCAGGTTTTCGCACAGGCCCTCTGCCGCGCGACGCGCCACGTCGATCTGCTCCTGCGTGAGAAGCACGCCGAACTCGTCGCCGCCGCGGCGGGCGATGAAATCGGTCTGGCGGAAGAACTCGCGGATGATGCGCCGCGACAAGCCCACGAGCGCCTCATCGACCGTCTCGGTTCCGTAGGTGTCGTTGGCGAGCTGCAGGTGGTCGACATCGATGAGCACGATGCTGAGCGGGCGCCTCAGACGGTTGGCCAGGCTCACCTCGGTGCGGACCTGCTTGTCAAAGGCCTCGCGGCTGTAGAGTGTGGTCAGCGGGTCGGTGTGGGAGGCCTGCGGCGTGATCTCGACCTTGTGGCTCAAGACCTCGACCTGTTCCTCCAGGCTGTGGACGCGGTCTTGCTCGCGCTGCTGCTTGCCCTCGATCTCGCGCGTCGCCAGCTTCAAGTGCGCGCGGATGCGCTCGCGCACCTCGCGCAGATCGTCGATCTCCACCGCGCGACCCAGATCGGCTAGGGCTGCCTGCATCTGAGCGGCGAAGTCCCGGGTATCCGTGGCCGCGCCCTGCACCTCCTGGCCGATCAAGGCGATGATGGCCTGCAGTTCGCGCTCGCGCCCGCTGATGTACTCCGACTCCTGCGTGCGCTGACCGCCGATGAGCCGGATGCACTGGCGCCGCAACACGCCCTCGTCGCGCGCCGAGAGCGGTCCCGCGTAGCGCGCGGCGATCTTGCGCAGCTCTTCGCGGAAGCTGCCCGGCTGGAGCGATGGGACGTTCATGGCCTGGTCCTGGGCCAGCGTGATCAGCCCCGTGACCGTGTCGGCCAGCGACTTCATGAGCTGGGCCGCGGCGTTGCGATGGGCGTTTTCGATGCGCCCCGAGGATGGGTCCAGGGGCGTGCCGGCCTGCCCGTAGAGCAACCAGGTGAGCACGTTACGCAAGGTGATGACCCCCCCATGATGAGGAACGGACGATGATCCTCGGGCTTCTCCCGGCCCATCTCTTTGATCGGCGGGTGAGCCGCGCACCTCAAGGATCGGGCTCCTGGGCCACCCCCCGGGCCGATGCGGGCGAGGGCGGGTTTCGACCAGGGGCGACCGCGCTAATGCATTACCCAATAATGGTTTGAGTTGTGATTCCCAGGCCACGCTGACGACTTGGGTTGACCGGACGTCTAGCGGCGTGCGATGCTTAACACAGGTGTTCCCGCAGCTCCTAACCGCCCGCCTGGCCCTTGTGGGTCGCCCGGCCGCCCGGTTCCAGCCGGCCGCCCGCGGGCAATGCATGGAGGCAACGACATGCGCTGGATCAGCTTTGTGCCTCTGTTTTTCCTGGTCGCCTCGCTCTGGGCAACTTCGGCCTGGGCGGCGCCCGAAGACCCTCTGCGGCGGGTTCTGCTGACGGCGGACAACGCCCCGCAGCTCGCGCTGGCGTTGGAGGATCAGGGCTACGACGTCCTGCCCGGCACCGTGACGACCACCTCCCTGGAGTTGATCGTTTCGCGCGAGGAGTTCGATCAATTGGCCGCCGAAGGTCGGGCCCTGGCTGTGCTGGAGGAGGGGCGTCCGCTGGCGGAGATCCTCGCCGAGCGGAGCCGTCTCGATCCGGAGTCGATTCCCGCTGGCTACGCGGACCTCGAGGGCATCATCAGCCAGATGAGCGCGGCCGCCGCCGATTATCCAGCCATCTGCCAGCTCGTCGACTTGAGCGCGATCTATGACGTGCCGTTGACGCACGAGAACCGCCATCTCTACGCGCTCAAGATCTCGGACAACGTCGAGCTCGAAGAAGATGAACCCGCCTTCATGCTGGTGGGGTGCCACCACGCCCGCGAGATCGTCACGCCGGTGCTCGTGCTGACGGCGATGGAGAAGCTCCTGACGCAGTATGGGTCGGACCCCACGGTCACCCAGGTCGTCGACAGCCACGAGATCTGGATTGCGCCCGTGTGGAATCCCGACGGCTACCACCACGTCTACTACGTGGACAACTGGTGGCGGAAGAACCGCCGGCCCGTCACCGGCGGCATTGGGATCGACCAGAACCGCAACTACCCGTTCGGCTGGTACAACGCCTGTTCGGGCAGCAGCATCCCCTCCTCGGAGACCTACAAGGGGCCGAGTCCGGCCTCGGAGGCTGAGACCCAGACGATGATGGCCTGGAGCGAGGACCAGCGCTTCGCCAAGATCATCGATTACCACTCCTACGGCCGCGAGGTGCTGCACGGCTACGACTGCTGGAGCCATCCGTTCGACGCCTACTGGGAGAACGAGGCGACCGCCCTGTCGCAGGCGGTGGGCTACGGTGGCCATCATCGCGGGCCGAGCGGCGACGGCGAGCACTATCAGTGGCAGGTGGCCATGATGAGCGGCTACGCGTTCTTGATCGAAACCCACACCGACTTCCAGCCCTCGTTTGCCAGCGCGCAGCAGGAGGCCGAGCTCGTGTGGCCCGGGACGCTGTGGGCGCTCCAGCGCCCCATGCCCCTCTGGGGCCACGTCACCGACGCGGCCACGGGGGCGCCCCTGTCGGCCCTGGTCACGCTGGTGAGTGTCGGCTTCCAGCAGGGCGAGGAGATTCGCAGCGGCGGATCCCACGGTCGCTATCAGGCCTTCATACCGGCCGGAACCTACACGGTGCGCTTCGAGGCGCCCGGTTACGACACCCAGACGTTCAGCGGCGTGGTGGTGACCGCGGGGGGCGCGACGCTCCTGGATGCCGCGCTCACAAACCCCGCGGCGGTATCCGGGCCGCCGGCCGTTGAGCTGTATCTCGATCTCACCGCGCAGGTGCCGTTCCGCGCGCCGGGGGCCCTGCGCTGGGCGCTGCCGGCGGCGGGCCCGGCCGCGCTGCGGCTCTACGACGCGCGCGGAGCGCTCGTCCGCACGCTCGTCGAAGGCGACCTGGGCGCGGGTGACCACCAGGCCCTCTGGGATGGCACCGACGACCGCGGCCGTCCGGTGCCCGCGGGTGCCTATTTCTCGCGCCTCCTGGCCGGGGAGCGCTCCGCGACGCGCCGGTTGCTCCTGCTGCGGTAAAGAGCCCGGACACGGGGCGACACGCGGCCACCTCCCGGGGACGGGGGGTGGCCGCGCGCGCTCAGGGCCTGGCGCTTTTCCGCCACGCCGGGCCCACCGGGGAGCGAAAGGCTGCCGCCCGCCAGGCTGGGTGGCCCTACAGTCGCCCGGACTCTGTGCCGTTCATTGGGTGAAGATCACGGGCGCTGCCACCAGGGCGGGCGAACATGTACACACTCGGGAACTACGAGATCCAGGACAAGATCGGCCAGGGCGGGATGTGCACCGTCTACCGTGGTCGCCAGCTCTCGCTGGACCGTCTGGTAGCGATCAAGATCCTCAACGAGAAGCTCACCGACGTCGAGGACGTGCTCGCGCGCTTCAACCGCGAATCGCTCATCATCGCCCGGCTCAACCATCCGAATGTGATTCACGTGATCGACCGGGGCGTGACGGATGACGGGATGCCCTACTTCGTCATGGAGTACGTCGAGGGCATCGATCTCGCCCAGGCGATCAAGGAGAACCTGCTCGACGCGAACCGCAAGCTGGACCTCGCCATCCAGGTCTGCCGGGCGCTCTCCTACGCCCACAAGAACGGGGTCATCCATCGCGATGTCAAGCCGGGCAACATTCTGATCGACCACGAGGGCAACGTCCGCGTCCTCGACTTCGGCATCGCCAAGTTCTACGACGAGGGCGCTGCCAGCCGCCCATTGACCCGGGCCGACCTGGTGATGGGCACGCTGGCCTACATGTCGCCCGAGCAGCAGGACGGGCTGGATCACGTCACCCAAGCCAGCGATCTCTACTCGCTGGGCGTCATCCTCTACGAAATGTTCACCGGCGAGAAGCCAGCGGGCCACTTCCGGCCGCCATCGCACTTCAGCCCCGAGGTGTCCCCGGAGCTCGAGCAGGTCATCCTCAAGTGTCTGGAGCCGGATCCCGCGCGGCGGTTCTCCTCGGCGGACGAGATCAAGGATCGGCTCCTGACCTTGCTCCAGGGTGCGCACTTGCAGACGGCGCAGCGCGAGCGGGCCCGCCGGGTCTTCGCCAATGTTCAGGACAAGTTTGCGCTGCTCGATGTCATCGAAGAGAACGCCCATGGCGCGGTCTACCTCTATCAAGACCGACTCGAGCACCGCCTGTTGGTGATCAAGAAGATCGAAGGCTCGGCCGCGGGTCTCAGCGAGGCCCGGCTCCTGACCGCCCTGAAGCACCAGCATATCGTCGACATCCTGGGCGCCTCGGGTGATCAGCACCGCTTCATCACCGTCATGGAATACCTGAGTGGCGGAAGCCTCAAGGACCGGCTGCTGCAGCCCATCCCGTGGGGCGCGGCGCTGCGCACGGCCCGGGGGATCTGCGATGCGCTGCTCTTTGCGCACAATAACCGGATCGTGCACGGCAATCTGCGCCCCAGCAATGTGCTCTTCACCGACCGCGACGTACCCAAGGTGACCGACTTCGGCTTCGACGAGCGCGAACCAGTCGCCGGCGAGCGCTCCGACCGATACAACCTGTGGGGCGAGACCAAGTCCCCCGCGGCGGATGTCTTCGCGGCCGGGACGATCCTGCACCAGATGCTGACCGGGGCGCTGCCTGATTGGGAAGGATTCACGCTCAAGCCGGAAGCGTACCTCCGGCACCTGCCCGAGCGGCTCCGGGAGCTGGTCAGACGCATGCTGGCTCACGATCCGCGCGAGCGCCCGGTGGGCTTTGCGCCGGTGCTGGCTGAAATCGACGCCCTGCTCGCGGCGTGCGCCGCCGACCCGCGCCTGCCGGGGGCGACCGAGGTCATCTCGCTCGCGGGGCATGGGGAGGCGCGCTCCACGGTGGCGCAGCTCTGGACCCGGATGTCCGGAGGCTTGACCCAGATCCTGCGCCGCGGCGCGGAGGGGTCGGGGCACCTGGAGCGGTCGGAGCAACCGGAGCGCCCGGAGCGGCGGGAAGCCGCCTAGAAGATGGCCGCCCCGATGGCCAGGCCGATCAGCAGGGCTCCCACCATGGCCATGATCCAGGGCATCACCGCGGTGGTGGCGGCGCGCTGCGGTTCCGCGGATGGCGAGCCCGTGACGAGGCCCAGCGCGGGCTGCCGCTCGCGTTGCTGCTCAAACTGCTGTTCACGCTGCTGCTCGGACGCCGGGTGCAGGACCCGCGCCAGCTGGTCGGAGGTCAGCACCATCGTCCCGTCCATGGGCGTCGCGCTCGCCGCCGCGGCCTGCCCCTGGGCGCGGGCGGTGGTGCCGGCGGCGGCGGGGAGACTTACCAGCAGGCTGAACTTGCCGATGTTGATGACGTCACGGTCGGCGAGCCGCTGCTGATGAGTGCGGTCGCCGTTGAGAAACGTGCCGTTCGCGCTGCCCTCGTCCCGCAGGAAGTAGGTCCCGTTGACCCACTCGATGCTGGCGTGATGGCGCGACACCCCCATGTTGTCGAGGACGACGTCCGCTTCGGGGTCGCGACCGATGGTGACGTTCTGCTTGGCGAAGGTGTAGGTCTTGAGCGAGCGGCCCTTGAGCGCCAGCTCGATCCGAAGCGCCCGTGGGTTCGGCATGGTGATCCCTCCCAGGAATGCTGCCGGCATCTGCGTGGCCCCACCGCCAGCCGACTTCTCCGCAGCGGGGCGATCCCCCCGCCGCTCCTTGATATCGGCCACGGGCCCGGGGCTCTGCAGATCGGGATGCAGATCGTGATTCTTCCCCGCGCCGGGCAAATCCGCTAAGGTTGTCAGGACTTGCGGATGGGCCCGCTGGATACGCGACCGCCCGGTGGCCCACCCGCGTGAACTCCGGGAGGGAGAGCCGATGGTGGCGGGTGGGGCGCGAGCAGCGGGCGAGGCCTTGGTGGCCCAGCGGGAGCTGGGTTGGAACATGGGGGGCACGGCCGGCACGATTCTCATGTATGCGCTGGCCGTGGTGGCGCTGGTGATCTTCGTCGTCGGGTTGCGCCAGCGGATCCGCTTCTGGCGGCGCGGCAAACCGGAGGCCGAAGGCTGGCGCGATTGGGGCCGGCGCGGCTGGATCCTCATTCGCGAGACGCTGCTGCAACAGCAAACCCGACGCCGCTTCCTCCCGGGGCTCTTTCACTCGCTCATCTTCTACAGCTTCGTCTGGCTCTTCATCACCACGCTGATCGTGATGGTGGACATGGACTTCGGGCTGCGCATCTTCCACGGCCGGTTCTACCTGTTCGTGTCGCTGCTGGCCGACATCGCCGGGGCGTGCCTGTTCCTCGGCGTGGCGATCGCCGCCGTGCGGCGCTACCTGCAGAAGCCCGACTTCCTGCCCGCGACCAAGCCGGTCGACACGCTCGTCCTGGCGATCTTGGCGTTCCTGGCGTTCACCGGGCTGCTGGCGGAAGGGGCGCGTATTCGCTTCCATCCCGATGGTGATCCGTGGCACGCCTGGACGCCGGTCGGCACGCTGTTCGCCGGGCTGCTCGCGGGCGCATCGCCCGCCACGGGTCGGGCGATTCACTTCGCCACCTGGTGGATCCACGCCCTGGGCACCTTCGTGATGATCGCGCTCATCCCCTATACAAAGTTCGTGCACATGCTGGCCATACCGACCAACCAGCTGCTGTCGAAGCTGGCCGCCAAGGGCAGCTTGCAGCGGGTGGACATCGAGGCGCTCTTCGCCTCTGATGACGCCAGCGAGGACTTCACGATCGGGGTGGCCGACGGCCAGCACCTCACGCGCAAGCAAAGGCTCGATCTCATCGCCTGCATCGAGTGCGGGCGGTGCGACGCGGTCTGCCCGGCGCGCGCGGTCGAACAACCCTTGAGCCCGCGGCGCCTGGTGAGCGATCTGAAGGCGATGCTGGAGCGGGCCGGGGGCGCCGCCGGCGGCGAGGGCGACGGGGCGGTGCCGATCGCGGGGGCCGAGGGCACCGTCTTCGCGGATGAGCAGTTCATCTGGCACTGCCGCACCTGCCACGCCTGCCAGAGCATCTGTCCGGCGGCGATCGCCCACGTCGACCTCTTCGTGGAGCTCCGGCGCGCCCAGGTCATGATGGAGGGCCGCCCGCCGGTCGAAGCGGGCAAGGCCCTGAAGACGATGGAAGCGCAGGGCAATCCCTTCGGGAGCCAGGCCGAGCGCCTGGACCTGGTCAAGAAGCTCGAGATCCCCGTGCTGGCGGAGGGTGAAGAGACCGACGTGCTCTTCTGGATCGGCTGCGTGACGACCTTCGATCCGCAGAAGCACGCGCTGGCCGCGGACATGGTGGCGCTGATGAAGCGGGCCGGGGTGCGGTATGCGCACTTGGGCCGTGACGAGACCTGCTGCGGCGATCCGGCCCGCGTGATCGGCGACGAGAACCTGTTCCAGACGACCGCCAAGCAGGTGGTGGCGGCGCTCCAGGCGCGCACCTTCAAGTGGCTGCTCGTCATGTGCCCCCACGGCTACAACGTCTTCAAGCACGAGTATCCGCAATTCGGCGGCCACCTCCCGGTCGTCCACCACACCGAGCTCCTGGCGCAGTGGATCCGCGACGGTCTGCTCGTGCCGCGGGCCGCGGTGCCCGAGAAGGTCACCTACCATGATCCCTGCTACCTGGGGCGGTATCAGGACATCCTGGAGGCCCCGCGCCAGGTGCTGCGGGCGATTCCCGGGCTCGATCTGCGCGAGATGAAGGACCACGGCCGCGAGAGCTTCTGCTGCGGGGCCGGCGGCGGACACATGTGGATGGACATCGACCAGGGCGAGCGACGGACCTACACGCACCGGGTGGATCAGGCGACCGCCGCCGGGGCCGACACGATCGCGGTCGCCTGCGCCTTCTGCTATCAGATGCTGACCGACGGCCTGAAGGCGCGCAACCTGGATGAGCGGATGAAGGTCGTGGATGTGGTGAATCTCCTCCGGCGCAGCGTCGAGCCGTAGGGCGCCATGAAGAAGGTCCTCGTGATCACGTACTACTGGCCTCCGGCGGGGGGGCCGGGCGTGCAGCGAGTGCTGAAGTTCGTGAAGCATCTGCCGGAGTACGGCTGGCAGCCCTGCGTGCTCACCGTGCGCGACGGCGAGTACCCGAGCCGCGATCCCTCGCTGGTGCAGGAAGTGCCGGCCGACTGCGCGGTCTATCGCACGGCCGCCCTTGAGCCGGGGCCGCTCTACCGGCGCCTGGTGGGCATGCGCGCCAGCGAGCCGATTCCCGTGGCGACGCTCGCGCGAACGGGGGGCGGCTGGCGCCGGCGGATGTCCGATTGGATCCGGCTGAATCTCTTCGTCCCCGACGCCAAGATCGGTTGGCTGCCCTACGGCGTGCGCGCCGGGCGGCGGGTGATCGCGCGCGAGCAGCCGGACGTGCTCTTGAGCTCGTCGCCGCCGGCGACGGTGCACCTGATCGCCCGGCGACTGGCGCAGGCCAGCGGGCTGCCGTGGGTGGCCGACTACCGCGACCCGTGGACGCGGATCTTCCACTACGCCGCGGCGCAGCGCACGCGCTGGGCCGCCGCTCGCGATCGGCGGCTCGAGCGGCGCACCCTCGCGGCGGCCGACACCCGCGTCACGATCAATCCGCTGGTGGCCGACCAGCTGGCGGGCGAGGCGTCGGCCGGCTGGTTCCGGCTGGTGCCCAACGGCTTCGATGAAGACGACTTTCCCGACGATCCTGAGCTGACGCCCGCTGAACGCTTCACGCTGTGCTATGCGGGCAACCTGACCACCCAGCAGAATCCGGCGCGGCTGTGGCGGGCGATCGCGAACCTGGCCGCCCGCGATCAGACCTTCGCCGACACCTTCCGCTTCGTCCATCTGGGCGTCATGGAGCCCGCGATCCGGCGCGAGATCGAAGCGGCCGGGGTGTTGCGCTTCTGTGAACTGCGCGGCTATGTTCCGCACGCGGAGGCGATCGTGGCGCTGCGCCGGGCGCATGTCCTGCTGCTAGTCATTCCCGATGCACCTGGCAACGAAGCGATCGCGACCGGCAAGATCTTCGAGTACCTGGCAACGGGCAACTTCGTGCTGGGCGTCGGGCCCCTGCAGGGCGCGGCCGCGCGGCTCCTGGAGGAGTGCTCCGCGGGGGTCATGCGGCCGCACGCCACGAGCCTCGAGGAGATTCTGCGCGAGCGCTATCTGAGCTGGCGGCGCGGTGAGCGTTGGGAGGTGGACAAAGCCGCGGTGAGCCGTTATACCCGGCGCAGGTTGACGGGCGAGCTGGCCGCCATTCTGGCAGAGACTTGCAGCCGGCGGGGCGGCCGCCCGGCCCCCGAGGCGGGGGACGAAGGAGCCACGACATGAGCAACTTCGCGATCATCGGTGTGGGGGGCTACGTGGCGCCGCGCCATCTGCAGGCCATCCGGGAAACCGGGCACGATCTCATCGCCGCGCTCGACCGCCACGATTCGGTCGGGATCCTCGACACATACTTCAGCGATGTGCAGTTCTTCACCGAGTTCGAGCGCTTCGATCGCCACGCCGCCAAGCTGCAACGCCTGGGCGAGGAGCAGCGCATCCACTATGTGACGGTCTGCTCGCCCAACTACCTGCACGATGCCCACATCCGTTTTGCGCTGCGGATCGGGGCGCACTGCATCTGTGAGAAGCCGCTCGTGATCAACCCGTGGAATCTCGACCCGCTGGCCGAGCTCGAACGCGAGTCGGGCGGCCGAGTGCGCACGATCCTGCAGCTCCGCAAGCACCCCGTCCTCCTGGCGCTGCGCGAGTGCATCGCCCAGGAACGGCCGGGGACCCGGCATGAGGTCGAGCTCACCTACATCACCACCCGCGGGCGCTGGTACTTCGTCTCCTGGAAGGGCAGCGACGAGAAGTCGGGCGGCGTGGCGACCAACATCGGGATCCACTTCTTCGACCTCTTGCTCTGGATCTTCGGACGCCCCGAGCACTGCGAGGTGCACCTCGCCGACAGCCGCCGCATGGCGGGCTATCTCGAGCTCGAGCGCGCGCGGGTGCGCTGGTTCTTGTCGGTCGACCGGGAGGATCTACCCGCAGCCGCGGTTGCCCGCGGGCAACGGACCTGCCGCGCGATCGTCGTCGATGGGCAGGAGGTGGAGTTCTCGGAGGGCTTCACCGAGCTGCACACGGCGGTTTACCGGGACATCCTGGCGGGCGGGGGCTGCGGCATCGCGGATTCGCGGGCTTCGATCGAGCTCGTGCACCAGATCCGGACGCACCCGGTCGCGCTGGTGCGCGACCACGCGCATCGCTGGGTGCTCGGGCTGCCTTGAGGGATTCGCGAGGAGCGCCATGGAAACGTTCGTGCACGAGACGGCGGTCGTCGATGAAGGCGCCGTGATCGGTCGGGGCACCCGCATCTGGCACTTCGCCCACGTGCTGCGCGGGAGCGTGATCGGCGAGAACTGTGTGCTGGGCCAGAACGTCGTGGTGGGCCCCGATGTCCAGGTGGGGAACAACTGCAAGATCCAGAACAACGTCTCGGTCTACAAGGGCGTGACGCTCGCGGACGACGTCTTCTGTGGTCCGTCGATGGTCTTCACGAATGTGATCAACCCGCGGGCCTTCATCGAGCGCAAGCACGAATTCAAGCCGACCCGCGTCGGGCGGGGGGCGACGATCGGCGCCAACGCGACCGTCGTGTGCGGCGTGACGATTGGCGCCTATGCCCTGGTGGGTGCGGGGGCGGTCGTCACCCGCGACGTGCCGGCCCATGGGCTCGTGGCCGGCGTGCCGGCGCGCCGGCGCGGGTGGGTCTGTTGGTGCGGTGGAACATTGCGCCGTGATCCGCGCGCAGATTCGGTCTGGGCCTGCGCCTGCGGGCGCACCTACGAGGAGGGCCCCGAGGGGCTCGTCGCCCGCGACGAGCGCCGCTAAAGCCCCCGGTTGATCACCACCCGGCCGCCTCATGAGAACGGCCACCCCCCATTCCCGGGAGGTGGCCGTCCAGGGTCCTGGTCGGTACCATCTTGGCCAGCGGCGCGCGCGACGCCCGCGCCTCGGCGCAGGCCGCTAACGGGTCAGGATCAGCTTGGTCGTCGCCTCGGCCGGACCGGCCTGCAGCCGCGACAGGTAGACGCCGGTCGGGGCCAGCCAGCCGTCCGCGCTGCGGCCATCCCACGGGACCTGGTGCCGGCCCGCCTCTTGCTGCGCGTCGATGAGCGTCCGCACGAGTCGGCCGCCGAGATCGAAGACCTGCAGCAGGACCGGGGCGCTGGTCGGGAGCTCGTAAGCGAGCATCGTCGACGCGGTGAAAGGATTGCCGGCGATGCTGCGCAGCAGCACCGGCCCGCCCGCGTCCGACGCCGCTACCGCGCTCATGTTGATCTCGAAGCCGTCGATCACAACGTCGTCGATGTGCCAGCCCTCGCGCGTGGTGGCGCCGTCGCTGCCGAAGCGGAAGCGCAGGCGCGCCATGCCGTTGTAGGCGGACAAATCGAAGTGCACCTCGTGCCAATCGACCGTGCCGGAGAAGAACTCCGTCCCCGCCGGGAAGGGTCCGGGCGTGCTGCCCGTGCGCACCAGATGGGTGTAGCCGCCCACCGGGAAGATCTGCGTCCAGGGACCGCCGTCGCGGCTGATCTCGACCAGACCGCCGTCGTAGGCGTAGCCGGGATAGGCGCTGCTCACCTCGGCCTCGATCCACTGCCAGTAGTGCAGCGCAGAGTCCTCGGTCAGCTCGATCTCCGGCGTGACCAGCCCGGCGTCGAGCAGGTCGGCGTAAGTGCCGGTGCCCGCGTCGCCGCACTTCCAGCTACTCGTGCCGCCGGTCGTGTGATTACGTTCCATCGACAGATGCCACTGATCGCTGAAGCCGCCGGTGATCGCGCCGTGCGTCCAGTCCCCGGCGCCACCCTCGAACTCGTCGCTGAAGAGCGCGACGATCGGCGCCACCCAGAAGTCGTAGACGGTGGCCGGCGCATCGGGCGGGTCGGTGGCCACATTGGAGGCTGCGTCGCTGGCGACGATGTAGTACTCGATGTGCGACGTCTGCGGCTGGCCCGGAATCCCGGCGCGATAGACGTCGTTGCCTTGCGGGGTCATGGCCAGCGACTCGAGCTGGCCGCCGTTCACCCGATAGGCCAGGGTGACCGCGTCCAGGGCCGAGTAGTCGGTTACCGTGGACGAGACCTCGTACGGCCCCACGGTGTCCTCGGTCGAGCGCAGCTGGGTGGTGTTGGCGATGGTCGGTCCCGCGATGTCGATGAGCGCGAAGTTGAGCGTGGTCGTGAGGTCCTCGGTGATGACGACATCGTGAACCGTCTGGGGTGAGAAGCTCGGATGGGTCACCGCAACGGTATAGGTCCCGGCCGGCACGCTCATCGTGTAGCCCCCGTCGGCGTTGCTCAGCGCGGTCCGGTCGATCTCGACCACCTCGATGCTGGCGCCGGCAACGGGGGTGCCGCCGTTCGAGATATTGCTGATCGTCCCGGCCAGCGTCCCGTAGCCCTGCATGACCGCCAGAACGGCTTCATAGGCATCGACGACGCCCCAGCCGAAGGTGTTGTCTTCGCCGCTGGTGCCGTGATCCATCGCCGTCTGCATGATGATTTCCTTGATCGTATCGACGTCGAGGTCGGGATTGGCTTCGCGCATCAAGGCGACCACGCCGGCCACGTGCGGGCCGGCCATCGAGGTGCCGTTCCAGTTGTTCTGGGCATAGCCGCCCCCCGGCACGGACGAGTAGACCGTGACGCCGGGCGCGCAGACCTCCGGCTTGATCTTGTGATCGGTCGGGACGTTGCAGCCGGTGGGACCGCGGCTCGAGAAGCTCGCGATCGGCCAGGGATAGGTGTAGTTGGTCGCGTCGATCGCCCCCACCGAGAAGGCGTTGGTGAGGGTGGTGGCGCGGTCGGCGGGGGAGCCCATCGTCTGCGAACCGGGTCCCTCGTTGCCAGCCGACCAGGTCGTGACGACCCCCACGGCCTCGCAGTTGTCGATCACCGCCCACCAGCGCGAGTCGCAGTCGGTGTAGCCGGAGCCGAAGCCCTCATTGATGCGCCAGGAGTTCTGCACCACGTCGGGAACATCGTCCATCGTGTTGGGATTGCCGTCCGGGTCGGCGAACCACTGATAGGCGGTGATGATGTCATTGTCGAACTCGGAGCCGACGCCCTGGTTGATCGGGTCGGTCGCGATCCACAGTGCCCCCCAGGCGACGCCGATGGTGTCCTCGGTCGCGGCGCCCAGCCCGGTCATCGTGCCCATGACGTGCGTGCCGTGGCCGTAGCCGTCGTAGGGGAAGCTGGGATGGCCGCCGATCAGATTGAGCCAGCACTCGCTGGCCGGGTGGCCGTGGGCCCCGCGCCAGCGGTCGGCCAGGGCCGGGTGCGTGCCGTCCACGCCCGTGTCGCAGTTGGCGACCAGCACGCCGGTGCCGTTGATGCCCAGCTCGTACCAGACCCGGTCGGCGTTGATCGCCCGCAGGCCCGGCGTGACACCGATGCCGCGGCCCTGAGCGTCGGGCGTGGCATAAGTCTCGTAGTTGCCCACGGGCTCAATGAGCGCGACCGTGAAGTTGGGCTCGATGTAGGCGATGTCATCGCGCTCGGCGAGCTCGAAGAGCATCGACTTCGTCACGCGCGCCACGACGAGATTCGCGATCCAGTAGCTGGTGAAACCCTCCACGTCCCCGCGGCTCTGCCCGGCCGCCAGGGTGGTGAGCAGATCGGCCTGGGAGCGACTGGCCGCGTGCAGCTCACGGAGCACCGCCACGTGCCGCTCAGGCAGCGGGGCCTGCCGGGCCTTGAGCTCCGCGTTGAGCTGCGCGGTCGGCGCCTGCTCGCTCATGAAGAGGATGACCGAGATCGGGTCGTTGTCCTGCAGGGAGCTGAGCTGAATCTCGAAGTCGGGCTGGATCTGGGCGCCCTGCGCCGAGTCAGGTGCCACGACGCCGAGCGCGAGGAATACGAAGAAGGTCGCCAGGGCTGGCGGAAGAAGGAACCTCATGCTGCACCACCTTTCCATCCGAGACGAAGAGTCCTTGTCCGGCCGCACTTCGCCCACACGCCTCCCGGGGAGCGATCGCCGACCAGGAGTGGGGATCGAAGGAAGGCGACACCGCAGCTCGGGAACCGCCAAATGCCGCAGTGTTGCTAACCGCTTTCGCTGTCATTATATGGGTCGGCGGCCCGTGGTGTCAAATCGGACCTGCCCGCGCGGCGGCCCTATCCGGCGGCGACGTCAACGCACCAGGACGATCCGCTGACTGCAGCGGGCGCCGCTGTGGGAGAGCACCGCCAGATAGCTCCCGGTCGCCACCGAGTGGCCGGACGTGGAGCGACCGTCCCAGAGGATGGGGTGAACACCGGCGGGCAAGTGACCATCCAGCACCGTCGCGACCAGACGCCCCTGGGTGTCGAAGAGCTGCAGCCGCACGCGAGCGGCCACCGGCAGCTCCAGGCGCATTGCCGCGGCCGCGCCGACCGGGCTGGCGGCGCGCAGCATCCGGGGCGCCGCGCCGGCGGGGTGCGCGGGATCAACTTCCGGAGCGCTCGCGCCCGAGACGAAGAGCTCCCGCACGATCGTTTCGACGTTGGTCGCGAGATCCCCCGCGGCCCAGCGATAGGGGCGACCGCTCAGGAAGGCGAACCGTCCCCCGTAGGGGTTGTGGCTGCCGCCGCCCGCGGGCACGCGCAGGACACCGGCCCCCTGATCGGGCGTGTAGGACGGGTCCACGTAGAGCAGCGTGCTGGTCGGCTGGGTGAGGGTGGTCGCGAAGAGCTGGCAGCTATTCTGCGTGCCGGTGCAGGCGATGTCGGTCAACAGCGGATGGACCGCGCGGCACTGGTTGACAATGCGATCGCTGGTCCACTGGATCCCCAGATAGTCGCGCAGCTCCTCACCGAGGAAGTGCGGCCCTTCGCGCGCCAGCAGCAACAGGTTGCCGCCCGCTTGCAGATAGGGCAGCACCGCGGTATTGCGCCAGCAGTCGAGGTCACCGTTGTACTCGTTGCCCAGCCAGATCACGTTGCCGTAGCGGCCGAGCACGGTGGAGGGGACGCGCCCGTGACCGCGGGGCGCGGGCAGCGCCGCGGGGTAACCGCCCGCGGGCTCCGCGAAGCAGTCCCAGAAGTCGATCGCGAGGTTGCCCCAGAAGGCATGCTGTTGATACAAGTCGATCAGCGTCTGGCCGTAGGTGGCCCAATCGAGTCCGTTGACCAGCAGGGTGCCCTGATCGAGCCCGGGCGCTTCGACGGGCTCGCGGATCTGGCGCAGGATCCAGCGGTCCGGGTCGATCTCGACGTAATCGACCGGCGCGGGCACCGCGAGCTCGTAGGTTTCGTGCGCGGCGGCGTTGTCGACCACGAAGTCGATCGCGGTGCCGGTCGCCAGATGTACACGCACGTCGATCGGCATGTGGAAGAGCCCGGTGTTGGTCTGCACCTGATCGATCGTGAGGAGCAGCGTGAGCTCTCGTTCGAGATCCACCGTCTCCCAGCGGTAGCTGTAGACAGGGAAGTACTCGCCGTAGATCCACTGCTGGAAGAAGTCGTCCAGCTCGAGGCCGCTCGTCGATTCGGCCAGGTCGCGCAGGTCCTCGGTCGTCGCGACGCCGCCGGCAAAGGCTGCGCGATAGGCGTGCAAGCAGGGCACGAAGAGGTCCTCGCCGAGCACGTGGCGCAGCATGTGCACGACCCAGGCGGCCTTGTGATAGCTCAGGTTCACGTCGAAGATGCGCGCCCAGCTTCCCAGATCGGGCACGTAGATCGTGCCCGAACCGTAGAAGCGGTTGGCCTCCATCTTGTTCCAGTAGGCCTGGGGTCCGCTCGCATGTGCGAGCCAGAGCGCCTCGGCGTAGGTGGCGAACCCCTCGTTGAGCCAGATGTGGTGGAAGTCGGCGCAGGTGACGAGGTCGCCCCACCATTGGTGGGCAAGCTCGTGCGCGATGATCTCCTCGGTGTAGATGCCGATGCTCGTGCAGGTCTGGTGTTCGATCGCGCCCACGCTCGCGATCTCGGCGTGGCCGTACTTCTCTCCGGCGAAGGGGTATGGGCCGAAGAGCGTGGTGAAGTGATCGAGCATGGCGGGCACGCGGGCATTGAGCCCGGCGTGCGCGGCGGCGTGATCGGGGAAGTCGTAGAAGACGAGCGGCAGCGTGTCACCGGGGGCGGGGACGTAGGCGCTCGTGGAGAGCGCGTAGGGGTAGACCGCTACCGAGACCAGGTAGGTTGCGATCGGGTAGCCGACCTGCCAGTGGAAGGTGTCCTGAACGGCCCCAGAGGCGACCGCCCGCAAGCGGCCATTTGAGGCGACGAGCGTGCCATGCGGCACGGCCACGCGGAGGTCAACCGAGTCCGCCTTGTCCGCGGGCCAGTCATCGCAGGGCCACCAGGAGCGCGCCCCGAAGGGCTCACTGAAAGAGTAGGCGTGGTCGAGGCCGTTGTGCTGCGTGAAGACGAAGGCGCCGTACGTCGTTGGCGGCGTCCCGGCGTAGACCACCCGGGCCGCCAGTACCTCACCCTGGAGGTAAGGGCGCGCCAGCATGATCATGAGCCGGTCATCCGCGTGCAGCCACGCCGCCGCCGATCCATCCACCCACACCCCGCTCACGGCCAGGTCCTCGGCCAGGTCGAGCTCCACCACCGCGGCCTCGCCGGCGCTCACCCGAAAGCGCCCGGTGACGTCGCCGGTGACCCGTTGCTGGGCGAAGTCGAGGGCGATGTTCAGGTCGTAGCTCACGGCATCGAGGGCGAGCTGGGCCGGGGTCGGTTCCTGGTGCCAGCGCAGCGATCGCTCGCCGGCGGCGATGCGGGCGGCCGACTCCAGGGCGGCCGGATCGGGGCTGGCCGCGACCGCGTCGGTCGGATCCAGCGGCGCGGCGACGGCGCGGACCGTCCACGCCAACGCGAGCCAGACGAGGTGAGCCAGGCGGGCGCGCCGGGCGGGCCGTGGGTTGGGCCTGATGGACACGATCGACATGATCACCCTTCCGTCGCGCCGTGGCCCGGGGAGGGCGCGGATCGGGCCGCACCCTCCCCGGCAGAAGGAATCATCGCATCACTTCTCATCGAATCAAGAGCAGCGGCCGGCTGAGCGCCTCCTCTGCGGCCTGCAGCCGCACGTAGTAGATGCCCGCGGGTGCCGCCGCACCCCGATCGGTGCGCCCGTTCCACGCGAGCCTGTGCTCGCCGGCCGGCCACTGGGCATCAGTGAGCACGCTGAGCCGCCGGCCCTGGCTGTCAAAGACAGCCAGCTGGACGCTGGTCGCCCTGGGCAGGCGGAAGGCGACCTGCGCGGCGCCGAGGGCCGGGCTGGGCAGGCGCAGGGCGAGATGCGCGCGACCCGCGCTCTGCTCGCCACCGAGGCCGGCCCCGCCGCCCATCAGCGATGTGACGATCGTCTCCACATTGGCGGCCAGGTCAGCATGATTCCAGCGATAGGGCCGCCCGCTGAGGAAGGCGAAACGCCCGCCGAACGGGTTGTGCGTGCCGCCCTCGGTCGGCGCCCGCAAAACGCCGATGCCGAGGTTCGGGGTGTACCCCTGGTCGGCCACGTAGAGCAGGGTGCTGGTCGGTAGGACCAGCTCGGGTGCGAACGTGATGTTGTAGCTCTGCGTGCCGAGGCGGGCGATGTTGGTGAGCTCGGTGTGCATCGAGATGCAGTCGTAGAACGTCCGGCCTGGGGTGACACCGGTGATGCCCAGGTAGGTCTGCAGGGGCGGCTCCAGGAACGACTCGCCGTTGCGGGTCATCAGGAGCACGTTGCCGCCCGCTTCGAGGTAGGCCAGGATCGAGGTGTTGAGCCAGCAGGCGAGGTCGCCATTGTAGTTGTTGCCGACCCAGATGACGTTGGCGAAGCGGCCGAGCTGATCCGCCGGCACGCGGCCGCGACCCAGCGGCTCGGGCAGCGTCGCGGGATAGCCACCCGCCGGCTCCGCGAAGCAGTCCCAGAACGAGATCTCCAAGTTGCCCCAGAAGGCGCGATCCTGGTAGGCGCTGGTGAGCTCGGTGCCGTAGCTGGCCCAGTCGATCCCGTTGACGAGCAGGGTGCCCTCCGCGAAGGTCGGATTCACAATCGGCTCCTGCACGCGCTTCAGGATCCAGTCCTCGGGATCGAGCTGCAAGCCGGCGACGGGTCCGGGCACCGCGATCACGTATTGCTGGCTCGCTTGCCAGTTGTCGACCGTGAAGTCGAGCGTGCCGCCGCCGGCGAGCTCGGCGCGCATGCGGATCGGCATGTGGAATAGCCCGGTCAGCGTTTGGATCTGGTCGATCGTGAGGTTGAGCTCGTAGGCGCCGCCCTGCTCGACGACCTCCCAGGTGTAGCCGTAGGTGGGATAGTACTCACCGTAGATCCACTGCTGGAAGAAGTCGGTCAGATCGAGCCCACTGACGCTTTCAGCCACCGCCTGGAGCCCTGCGGTCGTCGTGGCGCCATACGCGTAGGCCGCGCGGTAGGCCAGCAGGAAGTCGAAGAAGCCCTCGTCGCCCAACACGCCGCGCAGCATGTGGACCACCCAGGCCGCCTTGTTGTAGGAGAGGTTACCGTCGAAGATGCGGTTCCAATCGGAGAGATCGGGGACATAGATCGTGCCCCCGCCGTAGTAACGGATCGCGTTCATGCGGCCCCAGTAGCCCTCGGGGCCGTAGACGTGGTCGAACCACAGCGCCTCGGAGTAGCGCGCAAACCCTTCGTTCAGCCAGATGTCGTGAAACGTGGCGCAGGTCACCATGTCGCCCCACCACTGGTGCGAAAGCTCGTGGGCGACGATCGACTCGTAGTAGGCGCCCAGGCTCGTGCAGGTCTGATGCTCCATGCCGCCGCCCCAGTTGAACTCGGCGTGCCCGTACTTCTCGCCCAGGTAGGGGTACTCGCCGTAGATCGTGGCAAAGTGGGCGATCATGTCCTTGACCATCATGTTAACCGCGTGGTTGCCGGCGGCGTGGTCGGGAAAGTCGTAGAAGACGATGTCCATCGAGTCGGTCGGGCTGTACGCGTAATAGTCGGTCGTGACCGTGTAAGGGTGGATCGCCAGCGACACCAGGTAGGTGGCGATCGGGTGCTCCTCATGCCACCAGTAGGTGTCGGTCGCGCCGTTGTGGGTGACGCCACGCAGCTTGCCGTTGGAAGCCACGATCAGGCCGGCCGGCACGGTGATATGCAGGTCCACCGAGTCGGCCTTGTCGTCAGACCAGTCCTCGCAGGGCCACCACGAGCGCGCCCCGAAGGGCTCGCTCAAGGTCCAGATCATCGGCTGGCCGCCGTGGCTGTCGAAACCAAAGGCGTCGTAGGAGGCGTCGGGTGTGCCGCTGTAGCTGAGGCCGATCTGAATCGTCTCACCCTGGAGGTACGTGCGATCGAGGATGATCGAGAGGACATCGTTGGCGTGCGTAAAGGTGACGGGCGTGGCGCCCACGGTGACGTTGCTGACGCTGAGCGTGACCGCCAGATCGAGATCGACCTGGGTCGCCTGGGGGCCGTTGACCTCGAACCGGGCGCCCAGGGTCCCCGCGACCATGTGCGCCACCGGGTCGAGCGCGAGCGCGAGATCGTAGTAGCGCGCATCGACCAGGGTCTGATGGACCGTGGGTTCCTGGGACCAGCGTTCCAGGTGCGTGAGCCGCTCGTAGAAGGCCGCCTTGCGCGCCGCCTCCTCGGGAACGATGTCGAGCTCCCAGGGTCGGGGATCGATCGACTCGAGGGGCTCGGCCACGGCCGCCGCCGCGGTAAGCCAGCCGATGAAGAGCACTGCTGCCAGAGCCTGCCAGAATCTCATGGTCTCCATTCCTCCTGTGATCCTGATTTGCCTACCCAGCGCGAGATCGGGGATAGCCGAAACCACGGTCCGCGGCCCGGCTGCCTCGAGGGGGGATGCGCTCGAAACATCCAAGTGTATAGTTTAGCACAACCTAGGACACTTCGCCAGGCCAGCCCGGTGGCCCGGGGCAGCTTCTTCGTTGCCCGTTTGGGGTTGGCCGGATATGGTTCGCATCAGCCATTGACCTGTCTATGCCTGTCACACAAGGAGGACCAGGGATGTTCCGGGGCCTGTGGGTGGCGCTGGTGACCCCCTTCAAGGAGGACGGCAGCCTCAACGAGGAGAAGCTGCGCGAGCTGGTGGGCTTCCACAGCGAGGCTGGGACCCACGGTCTGGTGGTCTGTGGAACGACCGGGGAGAACCCGGCCATGCGCGACTGGGACGAGCATTTCCGGGTGATCGAGATCGTGGCCCAGGAGGCGCGCGGGCGCCTGCGGGTCGTGGCCGGCGTCGGCACCAACTCGACGGCCAGGACGGTGACCAACGTCAAGCGGCTGGGCGCCATGGGGGTTGAGGGCGCGCTCATCGTCACGCCCTACTACAACAAGCCCACGCAGGAGGGACTGCTGGCCCATTACCGGGCGGTGGCGGCGGCGAGTCCGGTGCCGATCGTGATGTACAACGTGCCGAGCCGCACGGGGGTCAATCTGCTGCCCGAGACGGTCGCGCGGCTGGCCGAGGAGCAGAACATCGTCGCGCTCAAGGAGGCGGCGGGCAACGTCGAGCAGGCTTCCTGGATCGTGCGCGTCTGCGGCGATCGCCTGGCCCTCCTCTCGGGCGACGATGGACTCACGTTCCCGCTCCTGTGCGTGGGGGCCACGGGTGTCATCTCGACGCTTGGCAATGTCGTGCCGAAGGACATCGTCGCGATGATCGAGGCGTTTGAGCGCGGCGACTGGGCGGCCGCGCGCGCCTGGCATCTGCGACTGCTGCCCCTGGCGCAGGCGATGTTCCTCGAAACCAATCCCGCGCCGGTCAAGGAGGCGCTCAACATCCTGGGCTTCGACGTCGGCCAGGTGCGCCTGCCGCTCGTGCACATGCGGCCCGAGAACATCGCCCGGCTCACCCAGGCCCTGGCCGACTACTCCCTGCTGCGCGGCCGCACGGCGCAGCGGCCCGTAGCCGGGAGTCCCGTGCCGCGGCCATGACGGCGCGGCGGAGCGGAGGTGCCAACGATGATCCGGGTGGCCTTGTGCGGCGCGTCCGGGCGGATGGGCGCCGAGGTCGCGCGCGCCATCGCGGCGGCGGCTGATCTCGAGCTGGCGGCGGCGATTGAAGCGCCGGACCACGCGACCCAGGGCGCGACCTGCCACGGGGTGACGATCAGCGCGGACCTCGCGGCGCACGTGGCGGCCTGCGATGTGGTCGTCGATTTCACGAGCGCCCGGGCCAGCGCGGTTCACCTCGAGACCGCCCGGGCCGCGGGGGTGGCCTTCCTGACCGGCACGACCGGTTTCTCCGCGGGTGAGGAAGCGGCCCTGGCCGCCGCCGCCGGCACGATTCCCGTGCTGCGTGCGAGCAACATGTCGCTCGGCATCACGGTGGCCGATGAGCTGCTGCGCACCGCCACGCGGCGGCTCGCCGGGTACGACGTCGAGATCGTCGAGCTGCACCACCGCCGTAAGCGCGACGCGCCGAGCGGCACCGCCCTGCGCCTGGCCGAGCTCATCCGTCAAGAACGCGCCGGATCGAAGCTCGTGCACGGGCGGGTGGGTGAGACGGGGGAGCGCTCGCCCGATGAGATCGGGGTCCACGCGCTGCGCGGGGGCGACGTGGTCGGCGAACACCGCGTGATCTTCGCCGGTCCCGGCGAACGGCTCGAGATCCGCCACGTGGCCGACCATCGCGGTTGCCTCGTGGCCGGCGCGCTGGCGGCCGTGCGGTTCCTGCCGGGTCGGCCGCCGGGCCTCTACGGCATGGAGGATGTCCTGGCCGCCCGCGGCTAGCTTGGCCGTGATGGGCTACAGCTGCTCGAGGAAGCGGTGCTCGACGCCCAGGTGCTGCAGGAAGTCGCGCCGCTCCGCCTTCATCTTCGCCACCCAGCCCCGGTACTGGTCCATCCGGCCGTGGCGCTCGAAGTAGAGCACCGGATTGAGGATCTCATCGGGCACCCGCTCGCGCAGGGCGCGGTTCTCCGGGGCCTGCAGATCCACGATCTCGTAGCCGAAGTCGGGGTCGCGCTTCCACACGATGCGATCCCCGAGCAGCGCCTCGAGCATCGCCGATGAATGGCGGATCTTCACCTTGAGCGCCTCCCCAGCCTCGACCCCCCGCTGATCGCCGCCGATGAAGCCGGTGTTCATCAGCCAGAGCTGCAGCGCGGGCATCTCGGCAGCCAGCTGCTCGAACCGGCGCGCTTGCAGGTGCGGGGCGCGCGGGAAGAAGGGCTGCGTGAAGGGTGAGCGCGTCTTGCCCCGCTCCTTGCCGGCCGCGGAAGTCTTGGTCGTCTCGCCGACCATGAAGTAGGTGGCCGCCTGCTCGGGGGACACGAAGCGCACCACGCCCGGGGTGGCCGCCTCCGGGCCCTCATCGCGATTGAGGATTCCCAGGGACTCGATGGGCGGGATCTCGTCCATGCTGACCGCGTTCTCGATGGCGGCCATGGGGATGATCGAGCGGCCGTTCTGCGTCCACTGGATGAAGTCCCAGCCGTCCTTGGGCACGCCGTGGGCGTCGAGCACGTCAGCGAGCTGGACCTCGTCCTTGATGTAGGCCTCGAGGTTGTCCAGCGGGGCGCCGGTGTAGAGCAGCGCCACGCGCCAGTCGTTGACTTCCTTGGGGGTGAGCGTGTTCTTGGAGAAGTCGTAGGCCATGCCGCGGTCCAGGTCGAGGTAGCAGTTCTCGACCCACGCATCGGGATGCATCGTCCCGCGGTAGATGACCGGTTCGGATTCTTCCGTCAGGCCGTAGGTCTTCGCGAAGCAGCCGTTCTCGGTCACGGTGCAGCGACCGCCCGGCCACAGCACGATCATGTCGTCCTGGATGGGCTCCGTCTTCTCGCCCTGCCGGCTGAAGGTGGTCGTGGTCTTGCCGGTGCCGCTCAGGCCCATCACCGCCATCATGATCCGGCGGCCGTTCAGCGTCACCGCCTTGGCGCCCGCGTGCAGCACGAGACCCCCGCGGCGGTAGACGTAGTCGTTGAGCATGCGCAGCATGCCCTTCTTGCTCTCGCCGAAGTAGTCGGACCCGAGGACGTAGGTGGTCCAATTCTCGAGGTCGACGATGACAGCCACGCCGCCGGGGGTGTCGGGTGACAGGCAGCCGGGCGTCATGATCAGACGGAAGCGGGGCTGGAAAGGCTGGGCCTGCTGTTCGGGCGTTTCCTCCGACCGGCGCGGGAAACAGAGGACCTGCTGCATGCCGGCGAGGTTCGCCCCCTCGGGCGTGTACAGCCACTGCACGGGGGGAGCCAGGGGCCCGTGCCCTTGGTAGCCGTCGATCTTGATCAGGATGCCCCCGCGCTCGATGTACTCGCGCTGCATCCGGATCAGGCGCTGGGCGCGCTCAGGCAGCATGACCTTCGAGGAGAACAGGCCCTGCTCCGACGGTTCGGCAATCACGTAGGTCGACTGCGCCATGCGCGCCTTGCAGCGCGTGATGCGGTTGAGGTTGCCCACGTCGGAGCGGTAGGCGTGGGGCACATGGTAGCGCGACAGCTCGCGCAGCTCCTGCTGGGTGGGGTTGTCGATGATGCGCACGTTGTAAGGGATCTGCGGGCTGTGCCGGGAGTCTTCCCCTGCGCCGGTCCGGGCCGCCGTGTCTGCCATGTCCGCCTCCTGGTCTGGGGGTACCGCGCCCCGCCGCTCGCGGGGGGCGCGCAAAACGAACCAAGCATGATACGACCTGAGGGGGGCACGTACAACTGGAATGCGCGGCGAAGTGCGCCGGAGGCCGCGGCGAAGCGCGGCAAGGGCTGCGGCCGGGGGGGCGCCGCGGTTACCGCAAGACCGTCAGGGCCCGTGCGGTGCGGTCGGGGCCCGCGACGACCTGCGCCCAGTAGCGCCCGGCGGGGACGGGACGCCCCCGGTCGTCACGGCCGTTCCAGGGGAGCTGATGCGTGCCGGCGGGCAGCTCGCCCTGCCACAGCGTGCGCACGAGGCGCCCGGTGGCGTCGAGCAGCTCGGCCCGCACGTCGCGCCCAGCGGCCAGGGTGAGCACCAGCTCGGTCTGCCCGCGGCTGGGGTTGGCGCCGGTGGCCAGGGCCAGGGCACCGTTGCGGGTGGCAGGGTGGGTCGGCGGGTAGACCTCGCCCTCGGGCGGCGCCGGGGCGAGCAGGCGCACGTCGTCGACGGCCGCCTCGATCAGCGTGTCGGTGTAAGGGTCGCGGGCCAGGAACCGGATGCGCACGTTGTCGCTCAGGGGCAGGTGCGCATGCAGGGGGATGGCGACGAACTGCCACGCGGGCTGTCCGTCGCGCGTCTCGTGGATGGCGGTCCAGGATTGCCCCCCATCGCTGCTGGCCTCGATCAGGAAGGTGTCCTCGAACGGCCGCGGGCCCACCTGGTTCATGAACCAGAACCAGACCTCGAGCACCGCCTTTTCGTATCCGGCCAGATCGAACGCGGGACTGATGAGGGTGGTCGTGCCGCCATCGACATCGCTGTCGCCCGCGGGGCCGGCCGCCGCCCCGGTCACGAAGCAGCGCTCGCCGGTGGCCGTGTGATCGCCGTCGGGCTGCACCTGCAGGCCCCCGTCGGCTAAGATGATCTCGGGCCGCCCCAGTTCCCAGAAGCCGCTCGTGGCGTCGTCGCCGGGCGCGCCCGCGATCCAGCCGGCGGCCTCTGGGTCCGTCTCGAAGGTCGTGGCGTACACCGGTCGCAGGACGTGGAAGACCAGCGGTTCGCGCAGGGCGTCCTCGGGATAGCGGCCGATGTTGCCGCGGCTGTCGGCGGCCTCGAAGTAGTAGCGCACCCGCGTTCCCGGGGGCAGGGCGGGCAGGGTCGCCCGGAAGACGCCGGCGGCGGCATCGAGCGTGAGCGGCTCGAGGACCTGGCTCTCCTCGCCGGCGCCCTGGTCGAGGATCAAGCGCACCGAGCCGGGTTCGAGCGCAGCGCTCATGGCGGCGACCACCACGCGCAGCTCGAGCGGCTGGCCGTCGGCGCAGAAGTCGGTCACCGGCGTATGGTGGAGGCGCAGGTCGCGCTGCGCCTCAATCTGCAATCGGTGCGGATAGCTGCCCAGACGGCAGGTGCCATAGGCGACGTAGGCGTAGCCGCCCTCGCCCCACCCCGGGCCCCAGCTGTTCTTGAGAATCCACGCGCCGAGCTCGTCGTCCCAGCCGACCAGCAGGACGGCGTGGTTGATCTCCTCGCTGCCGTCATGCTCGTACACCCCGCCCTGGTAGTGCTGGAAATCCGGATAGACGTGCATGCCGACCGCCAGGGGCCCGACGAGCAGAGCATGCTTGAGGGCAACCTGCGTGGTCGGCACCGCCGTCCAGCCCGTGGCCTGCGCGGCCGCGTCGATGGGCTCGGTGGGGCAGGGACCGCCGTCCTCGGCCCGGTAGGGCAGGGCGGTCTCAGCGAGTGCCCCAACATCGCGCCACAGCCGGTAGGCGGCCGTCATCCAGCCCCCGGTGCAGCCGTAGCCGGCCGTGTTGCAGTCGAGGACCTGCTGCTCGGAGAGGTCGGTGCTGCGGTCGTCGTAGATGCGCAGGAGGCTCTCGAAAGCCCCGACCGCCGCGAAGGCCCAGCAGCCGCCGCAACCCCCTTGATGCCGCGCCGGGGTCACGCCCTCCAGATCGCGCCAGTCCCACCGGCTTGGCAGGTACTGACTACCGCCGCCGGCGGCCAGCGGCACGGGGGCCGACAGCATCGCGCCGGCCTGGGCGCCGGAAGCCGCATCGCCGGCGGTGGCGGCGGCGTCCCACTCACTGGGGTCGGGCGGGATGGCACCCAGCAGGGCGGCGAAGTCAGCCGGCGGAAGGTGGGAGATGCCGGTGGGCCCGGCTTGCCAGCGCATGCCATCGACGCGGATGCGCTGCTGAATGGCCTCGATGCGGGCCAGAGCCGCCCCATCCGGCGCCGGGGGAGCCGGGTGCCATCCGAGGTCGGGGTCCTTGAGGGGGATCGCCGTGAGGAGCAGCACGGCCAGGGTGGCCAGGAGGGCGAACAAAGGCCCCAAGCCGGGGCGCCGGCGCCGGAGGTGCGCGCGCAAGCCGTCGGCCAAGCGGGTGATCTGTCGCCCATCGAGTCTCATCGGTGCCCTCCAAAGGTCTTGAGGGCCCCAGCCCGCTCGCACCCCACCTGCCCGCCCAGGGGCCACAGGAGATTCATGTGAAGGTTAAGTATACCACGCCCGGACCGCCAGCCGCCCTGCGAAACAGGTTCGGAGTTGCAATACGTTCTATTGATGTGGGTTACGGGATGGGACCTCCCCGCGCTCCGGAACCGGGAGCTAGCGGCAGCCAGGCCGCCTCATGGCGTGGAAGGCGGATTCCAGCCTTTCCAGACCCTTGCAGGCGTCCGTGGACCCCCTTGAGGGGCAGGCCCCCGCTCCCTATAATCCACCCACTTCTGGACCGTTCCCGAAGTGCCCGGCAGGGAGCCGCGGCGCCCGCCCTGGCCACGCCGCTTGCGGGGCAGGGAGTCATGGGAGAGGAGGAGAGGATGGTCGGTTTCGAGCTCGAGGAAGAACAGCGGATGATCCGCGATCTGGCCAGGGAGTTTGCCCAGAACGAGATCGCGCCCAAGGCGAAGTATCACGACGAGACCGGGGAGTTTCCCCGCGAGATCTGCCAGAAGGCCTTCGAGATCGGCCTGTTCAATCCTGGCATCCCCGAAGAGCTCGGCGGCGGAGGCATGTCCTGCTTGATGGAGTGCGTCATCGCCGAGGAGCTGGCCGCCGCCTGCAGCGGCATCAGCACGGCCATGATGGTCAACACCCTGGCGACGGCGCCCATTCTGGTGGGGGCGACCGACGAGCAGAAGAAGAAGTGGATCGTTCCCATGACCCGGGAACTTACCTTCGCCGCCTACGGGGTGACCGAACCGGGCGCCGGCAGCGATGTCCAGGGCATCAAGACGACCGCGGTCAAGAAGGGCAACGACTACGTCATCAACGGACAGAAGATGTGGATCAGCGGCGCGGGCGTCGCCGACTGGTTCTTCCTGCTGGCCTATACCAACAAGGAGGCGGGCATCCGCGGCATGACCGGATTCATCGTGCCCGCGAACTTGCCGGGCGTGACGGTGGGGAAGAAGGAAGACAACATGGGCCAGCGGGCCTCCGACACGCGCGCGATCACCTTCGAGGATGTGGTCGTTCCCGAGGCGAACCGACTGGGCGCGGAGGGGAAGGGTTGGCTACTGGCCATGGCCGCCTTCGATCACACTCGGCCGCCGGTCGCTTCGGGCGCCGTGGGCGTCGGCCGCGCAGCCATGGAGCACGCCGTCCGGTATGCCAAGGAGCGCCACGCCTTCGGGGTCGCCATCCAGCGCCACCAGGCGATCGCCTTCATGATCGCCGACATGGCCAAGGACCTCGATGCGGCCCGGCTCCTGGTCTGGCGCGCCGCCGACCTGTATGACCGCGGCCAGAAGAACAGCTACGAGGCGGCCTGCGCCAAGGCCTTCGCGGCCGACACCGCCATGCGGGTTTGCGTGGATGCGGTCCAGGTGTTCGGTGGCTACGGCTTCAACCGCGAGTATCCGGTCGAGAAGCTGATGCGGGATGCCAAGATCTTCCAGATCTATGAAGGCACGAGCCAGATCCAGCGGTTGATCATCTCCAAGGGCATCATCGCTAAAGTCAAGTGACCCGGATGGCCGGGATGGCCGGTGAGACGAAACACCCGCCGGGCGCCGACGTGGCCCTGGCGGGTGTGGTCGTTCATCAGGAAGCGACTCGCACCTGGGGGGGCGGATAAGGCCGGCTAGGAGGCCTTGGCGACGCGCGAGGCCCTCAGCTTGCGCACTTCGTGGGCGAACCGCCGGCGTTTACGCTCGTAGAAGTTCGCCCGCTCTTCACTCTTCTGGCGACGAAAGCCATCAACCAAGCGCTCGCACTTGCGCACGATCTCCTGCGCGACCTGGAAGCGCTGTTCGGACGTGAGGTGACCGCTCTGAAAGGCCTTCTCGAGCGCGTAGACGCGGAAGCGATCCCAGCTCCAGGCGCGCGAGGAGCCATCCGGGCGTGTGGAGCGGCGGGTCACCACCGGGCCCTCGACGAAGTGGACCGGATAGCGTGAGGTCATCCGGACCCACAGGTCGTATTCATCGCAGGCCGGCAGGTTCTCGTCAAACGCACCGCACTCGCTGAAGCACAGGCGGCGGACCATGACCGCCGACGGCGACATCGGGCTGGCCTCCAGAGCCGTCTCGAAGATCCAGCCGGAATTGGCCGCCGGGCGGCGCGGCGAACGCAGCTTGCCGTCTCGGACGGTGCGTTCCGCCGCGCGGCAGACCTGCGCCTCCGGATTTCCCCCGAGAAATGCCGCCAGCGTCTCCAGATGCGAGGGTTCCCACAGGTCATCGGCCTCGAGAAAGGCGACAAACTCGCCCCGTGCCATCCGAATGCCCCGGTTGCGCGCCGTGCTCAGGCCGCGGCTGATGCCGTAATGGTACTGAATCGGAACACTGCTGCTGGCGAACCGGTGGCTGAAGGGTTTTAGGTTGGCGGGGCCCAGGCGGTTCAGATAGTCGATGACCTCCCGCTCCGCACCGAGGGTCTCGAAGATCAATGCCGGGGTACCGTCCGTGGAGCCATCGTCGGTGACGACGATCTCGAATTCCCGAAAGGTCTGGGCCATGATTGAGTCGAGCGCTTCCGTGACGCTCTCCCGGCGATTGTGCGTCGGGACGATGACGCTCACGCGGGCCATGACCAATCCTCCCTCCTTGAAGGACTCGAACTCCCCCTGCGTATCCCTTACAGGGCCGCCACGAATCTGCGGCGGAGACCTGAGGCCCGCCCCTTAGGAAGTACGAACTGGCAATGGTGACGGCTCGGGCCGGCATGCTGACTTCGCTGCTTCACCACGCTGCACATGCCGCATCAACTGGTCGCCATCTTACGCGAGGCCCATTTACGCGTCAAGCAAAAAGCCGCATGAACAGCGGTTTTCATGCCATCGTGCGCGCACAGCGGCGCCGCGCGTCGAGCTTCGCCTGAGCATGCCTGAGACCGCAGTGGCCCGGGCGTGGTTGACACTGTGGAGGGCCGCACGTATCGTGGGGGCCGGGCGGGAAGGCGGAATGTGCACGATACGAGCTTCTTTCCAAAGAGCCGTGAAGGAGGATGGATCATGGTGAGCACAAAGAGAAACCGGCGACCGGCCTGGTGGTGGGCTTGCTGCTCGATTGGGCTGACGCTCTCGATCGTTGCGTTGTCCGGTTGCGGGGGCAAGCAGGTTTCGCGCGTGGGCACCGACACCACCATCGATCTCTCCGGCCGCTGGAACGACACCGACTCTCGTCTGGTGGCGGAGGAGATGATCGCCGACTGCCTGTCGCACACCTGGATCACCCAGCATCTCCAGCAGAGTGGCGGCAACCTGCCGATCATGATCGTGGGCGGCGTGCGCAATCGGAGCACCGAGCACATCCCCGTGGGCACCTTCCTGAAGGACCTGGAACGCGCGGCCATCAATTCGAACCGGGTGCAGGTCGTGGCCGATCCGAGCGAGCGGGGTGAGTTGCGGCTCGAGCGGGCCGACCAGTGGGAGAATGCCAGCCCGGAGACGGTCAAGCAGCTCGGACAAGAGCTCGGTGCCGACTACATGCTCACGGGCGCGATCGAGACCATCACGGACCAGGAGGGCGGCGAGAAGGTCGTCTTCTACCAGGTGGATCTCAATCTGAGCAGCATCGAGACGAATCTCAAAGTCTGGGCCGGGCAGCACAAGATCAAGAAGTACATCGGGCAAAGCAAGTACAAGCCCTAGGATTCTGAAACACAATCTGAAACACAAAGGGCCGGGGGTGTATCCCCCAGCCCTTGATGTTTGCGAGATTGCAGTCGTGGACCGCTAGGCCCAGCGACCCGTTGCTAGAACAGGTCCTTGATCTGACCCCAAGTGGCCGCCTCGACGGGCGAAGGGCCGCCCGCTTCGAAGTAGACACCGAAGCCCAAGCTCTGGCAGGAGCCCCAAACGATGGCAGGATTCTGCCAGCCGGTCGGGTAGCCGCTGCCCGGGGCGCAGTTCGTCCAGGGGTAGCCACCGAAGCCGTCCAGATCGGCGCCAATGTACCAGGCGCAGACCGACGCGGAAGCGTCCAGCCAGTAACCCACCGTGAAGTCATCCTCGACGCGGAAGCCGACTTCGAAGTCGTTCTGCGTGAGGGTGGGCCAGTAGCCGATGCTGGTGAACGCCTGACCGGTCGCCATCCACAGCACATCACCGGGAACGCCGGAGACGCCGCCGTCCCAGACGTAGAGGTCGCAGGTCTGGCCGAAGTAGTTACCAACCTGGGTAGCCCAGATCGCGATGCACTCGACGCAGCCCGCTCCCAAACCACCGAAGGCCTCACCGAAGGCGCCGTAGTAGGGCGCCGTAATCCCGCCGTACTGCCAGCAGAAGCCGTTCTCGAAGCTGCCGTCGTGGCCGACATACAGCGTCTGGACGCACTGATCCGTACCAGAGTGGAGGACGGTCGTCTCCACGCCACCGGCCATGTTGTCAAAATTCGCAGCGCCGGCAGCAGCGGCGATCGCGAAGACCGCGAGCAAAGTTGCCAACTTCTTCATTGTCTGGTTCCTTTCCTAGTTCCTTGCAGCCTGTCCCCGTCGTTCATCTCTGGATGAACAACATGTTGCCATTCACCCCACCCCACAACCCGAAAAGTCAATTGTAGGTATTCACCCCTTTCCGGTAATCCTCAGTTGGACCGGAAGCATCCGATCCAAGGGAATGATCCCAGATCGGGGGGCATGCTGTCAAGCCTTTTCAGGGCAGGCAACTCGTCGCGGTATAGGACGTTGGGGCCCCGGGATCGGAGGCTGGCCGGTCCGCGAGCGGGTCTGGGCGGTCGAGATAGCGGCGCGATCCCACCGTTCTGCTCGGGGGGCGCGACTCCAAGGCGTAAGACCCATCAGCTCCGGGTGCGAGAACGAGATGCGCTGCTGCGCGGCGAGGGCTGAGCCGAATTCGATCCCCGGGAGGGTGCCGGCCCCGGAGCGGAGCTACGCGATCGCGCCGGCGGCGCGACTTCAGGAGTCGGCCTGGGCGTTGACGGCGCGGGCGCGGGCTGTCCGCGGCGCACGTCGCTGCGGCCGGGCTCGGTGCTTCTCCGGGGCGCGGGGCTTCTGCGCGGCTCGGCGGCCGGCGACCGGCTGCTCCCTGACTCGGGCCGGCGATAGGTGGACCGACTGCTGCGCGAACGTTCCGGCGGGGCCGGGCTGATCCGGGGGGAGACGGTCCGATCCGGGGCCGCATCCCGCCGATAGAGGGTGCGGTCCGTCACCCGCGGAGGTTGCTCGGTGGTCCGCAGGGCCCGAGAACCGGACACGGAGCGGGCCGCCGGCGCCTGCCGAATCACCGCGGTGGTGGAGCGCACCCGCATGTCGGGCGCCAGCTCCAGTCCCGCGCGCTGGTGCACCTGAGCCTGGCGGTCCATGCGGCGCGTGGCGGCGCCGCGGCCATGGGGCTCGTAGGTTCGCCGCGCGGTCATGCGGGTGTGGCTGGGACCAAAGTGGCGATGGTAGCCCCAATTCCAATCGCAGTACCAGGTGCAGGGCCCCCACGGGTCCCACCAGTCCCGGCACCAGTGGCCGGCATAGTAGAAGCCGGCATGACTCCACCAGAAGGGCGACCAGTAGAAGTACGCCCGCGGCCATGGGTACCAGTAGTAGGCAAAGGGATCATAGTAGTGACGCACGAAGACCGTCTCATAGTCGTCGTCGTAGAGCGAGTAGTCGTAGACATCGAGCTCATAGGCGTCGGTGCGATAGTCGCGCTGATCGCTGCTCACGTCGGCGCCGGGGCCGAATCGCTCCGGCGTGTCGAGCAGCGCGTGGATGAGGTCGTCGCTGCAGCCGGCCGCCTTGAGATCCAGGATGTCATCGACGCTCAGGCGCAGGACCGCGCGCGCATCCTCGACGACGCGCAGGATGGTCTCCTCGGTGACGCCCGCCCGCTTGAGCTGCAGGATGTCATCGACATCCAGCGCCAGTGCCAGGGGGGCCATCAGCAGCAGGCCCAGCAAGGGCACCACGAATGATGCGATCGCCAACCTACGGGGGCGCTTCATGGAGTTCACCCGCCTTTCTGGCTGCGGGCCGCTTCTCAGGGGATCCGCCCCGGCTGGGCAGGAAAGCAGCCCCGGCGACGCCCTGCCCACTAGGGGGGCCGTCGCCAGCGAGAGCCGGATCATCAATCCTTACTATACCAGAAGTTGGCCTCCGGTTCCCCCAAGACCGCCGCGCTGCCGGGCAGGCCTAGCGCGGCGACGGCAGCAGCCGCCACTTGTCCGTTTCCATCTCGTAGAACCAGACCTGGCCCGAGTGGGTCAGGATGAATCCGAAGGTCTCCATGTCCTGGATTTCCGTGGCCGGCACGGGCAGGGGCAGAATGTGCGTCGTGCGGCCCTCTTCACGAAAGGCCTCGTCGATCGTCAGCCAGCGGTCCAGGTCCGGACGATACTGCCACAGCTTGCCGTCGGCCGTGAGGATGCCGCCCAGGCTGTAGGCCAGAAGCACTGGCCCGCGGGCGTCGCCGGGCGACTGGGCCTGCGCGGAGCCGCCCCCGGTGCTGGCCGTCAAGACCGGGCCCAGGCTCCACAGTCCGGCGGCGAGCAGGACCCCGATCGCAGAGATCACCCTGACGCCGGCCTTGGGTCTTCTGGTTCTCACAGCTCCACCCTCCTCGGCAGGCCGCTTGCCATCCGGTCCCCGGCGCAGCGGCCCCGCGCAGGGAACGCCAGGGAATACCTGGGAACAGCTCCACCACTCCCGGCCCACACCTTCCAGCAGGTTATAAAGCACCGCAAGGGCCTTTGTTCCGCGCAAACTCCGGTCCCGGAGTCCCGGCGCCAGGCAAGACCTCTCCTTAGCCAAGCGTCGGCACGCGCCGGGTCCTACCTGACGATGAGCAGGCTCCGAACAGCCTCCCCGCGCGAGCTGCCCAATCTGGCGTAGTAAACGCCCGCCGCGGCCGGCGTGCCGGCCTGGGTGCGACCGTTCCAGGGAATCAGATGCGTGCCCGAGCCCAACTCCCCGCGCGCGACCAGACGGCGCACGAGGCGGCCGGCGACGTCGTGGATCCTCAGGTCCCAATCGCAGCCCTCCGGCGCCCGCACCCGCAGGGCGGTGGCGTTGCGGAGCGGATTGGGGCGCGCGGCCTCGAGCACGAGCGCCTCTGCGGCGGGCGGCCCGTAGCGCGGATGCGCCGGGGGCGCGAAGGCGAGCGTATCGCCGCTGGCCCTTACGCCCGCCAGCCGGTAGTAGTAGCGGCGCCCGCTCGCCACGGAGCGGTCCAGGAGTTGATAGTGGATCCCATCCGGTGCCTGGATCAGGCCGCCACCCACGGGCACAGCCCGGTCCTCCTCGTCGAGCGTCCCTTCCCAGCGCGCGAGCAGGAACCCGACGAACGCCGCGGGGTCGGCCGGGGCCCAGGCCAGGCGCAGGCCCGCCGGCTCGGAGGTCGCCGACCAGGCGGCGAGTCCCTCGGCCGGCAGGTTGCTCAGAGCCACCACGACCGGTATCGCGCGCCGCGAGGCGCCGGGGTCATTGCTGGCGATCCAGATTTGGGCCTCGTACTCGTCTTCGCTCAGGCCGGTGAAGTCGAAGGCGAGCGGCAGGCCCCATGGCGCGCCGGGTCGGACGACGGCGTGGGGTGCAGCGCACGCCAGCCACGGGGGGGCGAGCGGGCCGGGGAGCACGTCCTGGAGCGCGCCCGGGGACAGAACCCGCGCGGCCGGCGGGGAACCGCCGGCATGCAGCCAACTGGGGTCGGGGAGGAGTCCCTCGCTGCCCAGGGCGATCCCGATGCCCACCCGGTCCGGGGCGCCGATCATGGCCAACGGCACCGCGACCTCGATCGAGTCCAGCCCCGCTTGCAGGATGAGGTGGCTCGGCCGGCCGAGCACTCGCCCCTGACCATCGATGACCACGTCGACTTGACCTAGCCGCCGGTAGGCATCCTGGCCCAGGACCACGACGATCTCGCCGCCGCAGTTGGGGCCGGGGATTCCGGTCGCGCGCTTCAGATCCGTGTCCAGGAACACGGCCAGCGTGAAGGCCGACCGGGGATCGGGCAGCGGGCCCCCGCAGCCGATGCGCAGTTGGAGGTGATCGCCCGTGGATCGACAGGCCAGACGCAGCAGATCAGGTTCCGCGGCATCGCCCGCCGGATCGCGCGCCACGGTGCGGAACGTGCTCGACGGGGTGAGATCGAACTGCGGCCGAGCTTCTTCCCAGGTGTGGGCCGCGCTGGTCGCGAAGAGCTCCAGACTGAGCTCGCCGGTGCCGGCGTTGGCGATCCACAGCGTGTCGCGTCCGGTCGCGCTCCCCTGGAGCTGCGCGAACACGCCCTCACCGGCTGCGTCGCCGCCCAGCACGGCCCGGTAGGGATACCCGACCGCCTCGCGCGACGGGGCGCTCTCCCCGGCATCGAAGACCGACGTCACGGCGTAGTAGTAGGACGCACCGTTTTCGAGGTGGGCATCATACCACCAGTGAGCGCGGTGGGGCGTCGCGTTGAGCGGCGATGCGGCGTAGTCGCCGGAGCTGGTGCCGCGGTAGATGTTGTAACCGGCGAATCCGGCGGCGGCCTCATCGATGCCGGCGGGGGCCACCCAGCGCAGGGCGACCCGCTCGTCCTCGCCGCTGGTCGCCACGAGGCTCGTGGGCGGAATCAGCGCCTGGGAGGCGAGCACTTTCAGGTCGTCGACGTACCAGCCCGCCGCCTCGAAGAGCTCGTCGCTGTCGAAGACCAGGCGCAGGCGCACGGTGCTGCCCACGAGGGCATCGAGGGGCACGAGCACGCGCTGCCATGCGCCCGAGTCTCCGGTGAAAGCGGCGATCTCGGTCTCAGCGCCCCCGATGCCGTCGGCGTCATAGGGGATGATCCCCGGGTAGCCGCCGGCAGGGATGAGTGGGTGCCAGACCTGGCCTCCGTTGGTGCTCGCCTCGATCCAACCGCCGTCATAGCCCTCCTCGGTGCGATACCAGCTCGCGAACTCCAGCCAGCCGTGCGACCAGTCGCTCAGGTTGAGCTCGGGCAGCACCGCATAGGAGCGCGTGTCAGCGGTGTAGCGCCCGGCCGGCTGGGTGGCCAGCAGCCCGGTGCCGGAGGCGGCGTGCACCGGATCCCCGGCCACATCGCCCCGCGCCCAGTCCCCGCTGAGGACGAAGCCCGGCGGCGCATCTTCCAGATCCCAGTAGGTTCCAGACAGCGCGCGCAGCAGGATCTCCTGCTGCGCTGGAAAGCGGGACGCGTTGGGCACGCGGGCCTGATCGAGCGCCTCGATGTGGTAGCGCAGCGTGTCGCCCGCGGCGAGGGCGCCGGTCGCGAGGAAGCCGGTGTACAAGCTGTCCTCGGGGGAGCGGGGGACCAACGCGGTCGCAACCGATTGCGAGCCGGTGGGCGTGCCCAGGGTTCCCTGCACGCTCACCGATGCGACCGGGCCGCTGTTGTCGCGGACCGTGGCAGCCACCCATACACCGGTCTGGCCGGCGGCGGGCGGGCTCGGCTGCTCGTGGGTGATTGTCGGGGCGACGAGGTCGGGGCCGATCATGACCGCGAGCTGCGCTTCGGGGGCCCCGGCCGGGACGGTCGTGTGGCCACCGTGGATGTCCTCGGCGGTGATGTAGTAGCGCAAGGTCGTGCCCGCGGGCTGAGGCGGCAGCTCCCAGCGGTAGACGCGGTCCGACCCCGGCACCAGCGTCATCGCACAGGTGCGCTCCAGGTCGCCCAAAGCGTAGTGGATGCGCACGCCGCCCGGGGCGGGCGGGTAGATCGAGCGAATGGCGACGTCGATCGGCGTCGTCGCCGTCGTATCTTCAATGTCGGGCGGCACCGTATGGAGCGCATGGACCGAGAAGTCGCCGATGTTGTGGCGCGCGAAAGCGGCGGCGATCGTCTCGAGGTGCGGCGTGCCGTTGCTCAGGTCCAGGTCGTCGTCATCCTGCAGGATGAGCTGCACGAGGCACGCATCGAAGTCCTGGGGCTTGGCGGCGCGCATGAAGTGAAACAGGCTGTCGGCCCGGCCGACCGCCCGCGCCGTGTCGCCCAGGGAGGTGATGAGCCCCGTCCGCAGGTCCCACAGTGCGCTCCCCAGCAGGAGCCCCAGGCAGTGCGGGCTCGCGGCGCAGGGCTCGGACACCGGCCAGGCGAGGTCGTTGTCGAGGTTGCGCAGGGGCGGCGCGCCGGGGCCGAACAGGTGCCACCCGATCGCGCTCGTGTCGGCGATCGTCGCGGCGAAGTAGTCGGAGAAGGCCTCGTGCAGCGGCGCGGGCGCATCCTCAGGGTAGTAGGCATAGGCGGTGGCGAGGTGGCCATACTCGTGGTAGACGACGTCGGCCAGGCGAGCGGTGTTGGCGCACTGCAGGTGGCCGACGAAGAAGCGCAGCCACGGGTCCTGCGGGTCGATGTAGGCATAGGCGTTACAGCTCGCGGAGGCGTCGTCGACCACGACCGGCACCGGCCGGTCGAGCCAGGTGAAGCCCGGGTCGATGCGGACCAGCCGGTTGTGCGCCGTCTGCAGATGCACGTACGCGGCCAGCGCGGCGGGCGACGCGGCGAGCGAGTCCCACTCGACGGTCAGGCCATGCTGCGCGGGCAGAAGCTCGAGCGCCGGCACGGTTCCCTGACGGTCTCCGATGTGCACGCGCGCGTACCGACCGGCGAGCAGCAGGCGGAGCGTGCGCTGATATCCAGGGTCGGCCTCAAACCTGAAATCCCCGTTGGCGTCCGTGTACTGCTGCTCCAGAAGCGAGGAGCCTGACAGCAGAGCCACGAGCTCGTCGGCCAGCGCCACCCGGCGATACGCGCTCCAGGGGGTGGGGGTGTGGAGCCAGCCGGTGACGTTCCCCGTGAATCCGCCCGCGGCCGGGGCCTGCCTCCCATCCACGCTGTGCACCAGGGGACGTCGCTCGAGGATCTCGCCGCTGCGCGCATCCACGAGGATGCGCCAGCCCAGGGGGTCGGGACCGGTCACGGCCGACAGGCGCCAGACCACCCGGTCGCCCGCCAGCCCGGAGAAGACCGCCGGCAGCACGGCCAGCTCGCCGGCATGCCACGCGACAGCTTCCGGGGGCGCGAGACCCGCGCAGGCTCGCGACTCGGCCTGGGCGCGCGAAAGCCTCGGCTCGCCGACCAGCCCCAGCTCACCCGGCAAGCGCGTGTCCATGTGCAGCAGGCTGCCGTCGGCGCCAAAGGTCAAGGCCAAGCGCGATCCGATCACCGGCAGCCCCGCGTGCGTCTGCTCGTAGAACTCATGGGTGAGGTGTCCGGCTCGGCGCACGTCGCGCCGCGCGACGTCGGCTCCGCGCACGCCCAGCTCCGCGGCGGGCCCATCGAGCCAGCGGCTGACAAAGCGGTCACGCTCGCCGCGCACCGGCAGGCGGCCCCACAGCGCGACGCGTCCCGCCAGCGCGTCCCGCGTGCCCGCCAGGCCAGCCACCTGAAGCCCGGTGCGGGCCGGCTGCGCCGCCGCTGGGACGGCTGCTGCGCTTGCAGGCGTCCCCGGCGATTCCGGTGCGGCCGCGGTGCCCAGAGCTGCCCATGCAGCCCAGAGGGGCCAGGCTCCCGCCGCCGCTCGGATCGCTCGGCGGACTGGGCTAGGGTTGTCTGCGCTGCACAACGGTCTCGTCACGCGGAGGTTTCCTTCCCGGGGCACCTGCGGGGCCCCAGCGTTGATGTGATCCCGCGGCCCAGCCGCGCGCTGCCGCACCCAGTGTAGGATGGCCGCCGCGAGTGGGCAATGCGGCTGCCCTTCTGTGAGACGGCCGTGCGGCGGCCCTTCCCCTGGGTCCCGAAACAGGCTACTATGCCCTCGCCTGCCCGCCGGGACCGCAAGGCTTCCTGGCTCAGACTCATCCTGCGACGCTGGGACCGCGGCGGGCGACAGGAGGCTTGGCCATGTCCGCGCTAGGACGCGCCGGCGCGATCCTGGGGGTTGCCGGCTGCCTGACAATGCTCGGCGGGGCGCTCTGCCCCGGGACCGCCCGCGGCGAGGACGACAGCCTGGGGGCGACCGGTGCGGCCCCGCGCGTTGCCCTGCTCCGCCTCGACGATGCGATTCACCCGGCGACCGCCGACTTTGTCGGGCGCTCCTTGGGCTGGGCGGCGCGCGAGGGGCTTGCGGCGGTGGTCATCGAGCTCGATACGCCCGGTGGGCTCGACACCTCGATGCGCAAGATCATCAAGGCCATCCTCGCCTCACCGGTGCCCGTGATCACCTACGTGTCCCCGGCGGGTTCACGCGCGGCGTCGGCCGGCGTGTTCATCCTCCTGGCCTCCCAGGTGGCGGCGATGGCGCCCGGCACGAACCTGGGCGCGGCGCACCCGGTCGCGATCGGCGGCGGGATGATGGGCGGCCAGCAGGTCGACAGCACGATGATCTCCAAGGTCACCAACGACGCGGTGGCCTATGCGCGTTCGCTGGCCGAGCAGCGTGGACGCAATGCCGACTGGGCCGAACGAGCCGTGCGCGAGAGCGCGTCGGTGCCCGCGGGCGAGGCCCTCGAGCTGGGCGTGATCGACCTGGTGGCCGACACCACGGCCGAGTTGCTGGCGGCGGTGGACGGGCGCGAGGTGGCCACTGCCGCCGGAATGCTCCGCCTGCGGACCGCGGGCGCGCTGGTCATCGAACGACAGCCCACCTGGCGCGATCAGATCCTGAGTGTCATCGCGAATCCCAACATCGCCTACCTGCTGCTGCTCTTGGGCGGGTTGGGGATCTTCTTTGAGCTCTCGCATCCCGGGTCGCTCTTCCCGGGGATCGTGGGCGCGCTCTGCCTGTTCTTGGCCTTCTTCGCGCTGCAGCTCCTGCCAGTGAGGGCCGCGGGCGTGGCCCTGATCGCGCTGGCGATCGTCCTGTTCCTGCTCGAGATCAAGGTGACGAGCTACGGCGCCCTCACGATGGGCGCTGTGGCGTCGCTCTTCTTTGGTTCACTGATGCTGTTCGACACGGGGGCTACGGGCGTGCGAGTTGCATGGGGTGTGCTGTTGCCGAGCGTGATCATTGTCGCCGGTCTTTTCATCCTGGCCATCTGGCTGGCGGTGCGAGCCCAGAGGCGGCGCACCGTGACGGGCCAGGAGGGTCTGGTCGGTGAAACGGGTGAGGCGCGCAGCGACCTGGCGCCAGGGGGGACCGTCTTCGTGCATGGCGAGATCTGGCACGCGGTCAGCACCGCGCCGGTGTCGCGCGGGCAGCCGGTCAGGGTTGTGAAAGTCGAGGGTCTGCGATTGCTGGTCGAGCCGGTAGCCACCGAGGCGCGCCGCAGCTAGCGGGCCGGGCGAACCGATGGTCGCCGCGGTCAGCGCGTCGCGGGCAAGGAGTCCTATCCCACAGGGAGGTTGATCGTCATGGGTCTTACTGCTCTAGCCGTCATTCTGGTCCTGGGCATCATGATCCTGAGCAACGCATTGCGCGTGCTGCGCGAGTACGAGCGCGGGGTGATCTTCCGCCTCGGGCGGATGGTCGGCGTCAAGGGACCGGGGCTCATCATCCTGATTCCGGTGATCGATCGCATGGTCAAGATCAGCCTGCGCACCGTCGTCATGGACGTCCCGCCGCAGGACGTGATCACGCGCGACAACGTCTCGGTGAAGGTGAACGCGGTGGTCTACTTCCGGGTGATGGACCCGGGCAAGGCGGTGCTCGAGGTCGAGAACTTCCTCTACGCGACCTCGCAGCTCTCGCAAACCACGCTGCGCAGCATCCTCGGGCAGGCTGAGCTGGATGATCTGCTCTCCGAGCGCGAGAAGATCAACAGCGAGCTGCAGCTGATCATCGACGCTCACACGGATCCGTGGGGGATCAAGGTGGCATCGGTGGAAGTCAAGGACGTGGACTTGCCGCTCGAGATGAAGCGCGCCATGGCGCGCCAGGCGGAGGCCGAGCGCGAGCGGCGCGCCAAGGTCATCGCGGCCGAGGGTGAGTTCCAAGCGTCCCAGAAGCTGGCGGATGCCGCCGGCGTGATCGAGAACCACCCTGTGGCCCTGCAGCTGCGCTACCTGCAGACGCTGGTCGAGATCTCCGCGGAAAACAACTCGACCACCGTCTTCCCGGTGCCGATCGACCTCTTCGAGCCCTTCAAGAAGATGGTGCAGGGAGGCCTGGGCGCCGGATCGCCCGCCAAATAGCGGGCCTGGCCCGCTCACGGGCGGCCCAGCGACGGGCCCAGCCGGTCAAGCCAGGTCTGCAGGTTCGTATGGCCGATTTGGCTGTCGGGGCAGAGCTCGAGACAGCGGCGGCCCAGTTTGGCAATCAGCGTCTTGACGCCCTCGGATTTCTGCACGGCGGATGAGGGGTGGCAGCGGATGAGCACGCCACCCCTCTCGTTCTTCAGGAGCAGGAAGAAGCTCTGGCGCAGGTAACCCTCGACCACCAGGGCGTCGAGCAGGAGACGCTCGCCGTCGGCGCTCAGGTAGGTGTCCTGGATCTTCGCCACGAACGGCGGCTGCTGCTCCGCGAACATCCCGAGGGGGGCAGCCAAGTCGCGCACCCGGCAGGGGCCGACGATCTTGACGTGCGGCATCCTCAGCCTTCCCTCCCTTGGCTGGGCTTGAGGCGCATCTCGCGCTCTGCTTCAATGCGACCTTCTCGTGGGGTGGGCATCGAGGTTCAGGCTAGGGGGCGGCGGCCGCCGCTGTCAACTCGGGCGACCACCCCGCGCCTGACTTCTGCGCGGGGGCAGGTGCCGAGCGCGATGCTTGCGCTGGGGGGGGCGGGATCCGCGCCAGGCGGTGCGAGGGCGCACCAGGGGAGGGAACGTGCCGGCATCGGCCGACATGGATTGGCGTACCTGGGTGCCGGCGCCCGCGGGTGAGCCGTTCGTGCTCTGCAGCGCTCCGCCCGGCCCGCCCGGGCTCTGGGACCTGGAGCGCGAACCCGAGGTGGCGCGCCACTGGGTCGCCATCCTGCGGGAGAATCTCGACTACCTGCTGCAGATTCTCGCGCGCGACGGCGACCCCGAGCGCCTGCGCGCCGGGCAGCGGGTGGCGGCGGTGCTGGCGACCCTCTTCGACGACCTGGAGCGCGGCGCCGCCGGAGTGGCCATGCGCACGGTCCACGACATCACGCAGGTCCGCGAGCACCTGCTGCGATGCCACGGCATTGCCGATCCCTACCGGGCCATCAAGGCGGGCGAGAACGAGCGCTGTTTGCCGGCAGCCCGGCAGCAGATGGCCGCGGCCTGGGCTGCGGGCGCCGGCGCGGTGGATGCCGAGGTTGCGCTCAGCAACATTCTGGCGTCGATGCTGGCGGGCAACCTGTTCGACCTCGGGTCGCGCGCGACCCAAGAGGCGTATCGGCGCGGTCAACTGGATGCCGCGTCGGGGGCCCGGTTTCGCGCTCCGGCGCGCCGCTGGCTGGCACAGCTCGCTCCCCCGGCGCGCGAGCGGCTGCTGGGGGCAGCGCCGGCGGGCGGGCCCGACGGCGTCCTCATCTTCGCGGACAATGCCGGCCCCGACTTTCTCCTAGGCATCTTGCCGGCCGCGCTCTTCTGGGCGCGCCGCTGGCGCGTCCGCATCGTGGTCAACTCCGAGCCGGCCTCGAGCGACATCACCTTGGCCGAGGCGCATGACCTGCTCGAGCACCTGGCCGGCGAGCCGCACAGCCCGGTGCGCGCGGCGCTGGACGCCTCCCGGCTGTCCCTGGTGCCGAGCGGCACCGGCTCTCCCGGCATCGATCTGCGTCATGTGGGTCCGGCCTTGAACGCGGCGGCCCGCGACGTGGCGTGGCTCGTCATCGACGGACAGGGCCGGGGGATCGAGACCAACTGGACCACGCGCTTGCGCTGCCCCGTGCTGCGGGTGGCGGTCGTGAAAGACCCGCTCGTCGCCGGGGTGATCGGCCTGGCGCCCGGGTCGCCGCTCTTGCGCTGGAGCGAAGCGAGTTGCTCCTAGGTGCGCACGTCGGATGGCGATCACGGTGGGCACGATGTCCGGGGGACGTCGCCAGGGGCACAAGGCCCGGGGCGCGTTGTGGCGGCCGTTCCATTTTGCTAAGGTCGCGAGCGCGCGGTGGCCCGATGGAGGCACGCGGCGCGCACGTTCGAAACGGGGGGTGAAGATGCGCATGCGACGGACCGGTCTGGGATTTGCGGGGGCGGCGCTGGCGGCCCTGATCGTGATGGCGGTCGGCGGCTGCAGCTCGGATCCGACCGGCGGGCTGCCGGAGCCCGGGCCCGTGCCCGCGCCGAGCATCGAGCTGGGCGATTCATCGCGCCCCTGGAACCTGCTGCTGATCACCTTGGACACGACCCGCCGGGACCGGTTGGGCTGTTACGGCTACGACTTGCCGGTGACCCCACACCTCGACAGCCTCGCGCGCGCCGGTGTCCGCTTCGAGCGCGCCATCACCCCGGTGCCGGTGACGCTCCCCGCGCACGCGACCATCTTGACCGGCTTGAACCCGAACGAGCATGGGGTGCGCAACAATGGGACCTTCGTGCTTGACTCATCTCAGGTGAGCATCGCGGAGGTCCTGGCGAAGCACGGGTATGCCACCGGCGCCACGGCGGGGGCGTTTCCCGTGGCGGCGCGTTTTGGCTTGAACCAGGGGTTCGAGCACTACGACGACGCGTTCCCGACCGTGAGCCGGGTGCGTCCCTGGGAGACGTCGGAACGTAGAGCGGCCGAGGTTACCGATCGCGCGCTGGCGTGGATGGCCGAACTGGGCCCGCGACCCTTCTTTCACTGGGCGCACTATTTCGATCCGCACACCGCCTACGTGCCGCCGGAACCCTTCCGCGGTCAGTTCACCCATCCGTATGATGGCGAAATCGCTTACATGGACGCACAGATCGGGCGCCTGATTCACGGCCTCGACGCGCTGAATCTGCTGGCGGCGACCTGGATCGTGCTCGTGGGCGATCACGGGGAGGCCTTGGGGGAGCATCAGGAGCCCACCCACTCGTTCTTCATCTACGGCGCTACGCAGGAGGTGCCCTGCATCGTCGTCCCACCGCGGGATTGGCGCGGCGGCTCGGGCAAGGCCTGGCGCGGCGGGCGCGTGGCGGGTGTCGTGGGGCTGCGCGACCTTGCGCCGACGATGCTCCACGCGCTGGGCATCAGTACGGCGGAGCTGCCGGCCTCGGGGGCGAGCCTCCTGGCCGCGATCGGCGGGCGCTGGCGCGGGCCGCAGGTTGTCTACATGGAGACGCTCGTGCCGGCGCTCGAGTACGGCTGGAGCGACCTGCGCGGCGTGCGGACCGATCGGTGGGCCTACATCCGGGCTCCGGAGCCGGAGCTCTACGATCTGAAGGCGGATCCCGGCGAGACGGACAACCTCGTGCTCAAGCAGCCCGAGGTCGCCCGACGGCTGGCGGCGTGGTGCGATTATCTGGCGGGCGAGGGCCTGGGCGCGCAGTCGGCGGCGGCGCTCGACCAGGAGACGGTCGAGCAACTGCGCAGCCTGGGCTATGTGGCCGCGGCCATGCCGGCCGAGCTACCCGCGGGCGGCCAGGATCCCAAGGAAGGCCTGCCCATCTATCTGAAGATCCACCTGGCCCGCACCGCTCTGGCCGGCAAGCAGATCGATCAGGCGCGCCGGCTGCTCGAGGAGTCCTTGGCGCTGGACCCAGGGAACCCGGCGGCCACGCGCCTGCTGGGCAGCGTGTTCCTCAATCTGGGTCAGACCTCCGAGGCGGTGGCGGTCTTCGATGCGCTGCTGGCGCGCGCACCGGACGACGTCGAGGCGCACCTGAGCCGAGCCCACGCTCTGATGGCGGGCGGCCGCTTGCAGGAAGCCGAGGAAGCGCTGAGCGCCCTGCGCCAGGCCGTGCCCGCCGATCGGGCCGCGCGCACCCTTTACTTCCTGGTGCTGGCGCGCAACGGCAAGGCGGAGTTGGCCCGGCGCCTGCTGGGCGAAGAAGTCGCCGCTGCCCCGCGGGATGCGCAGCTCCTCGTCACGTGGGCCCGGATTGAGTGGGGCGAGGGGCGCGTCGCCGTGGCCGAGACCTTGGCGCGCCGGGCGCTGGCGCTCGCGCCCACGGACGCCGGCGCCTTGGCCATGCTCGGCGAGGCGCAGTGGCACGCGTGGAACGTGCAGGGCGCGCCCGACGAGAGCCGCGGGGGAGCGCCGCAGCTCGAGCGCATCCGCACCGCCATGGAAGAGGCCCTCGCCAACGACCCGCTGGAGCCGATGGCGGCCTTCCGCCTGGCGTGGCTCGAGCGGCGGGCGGGCAATCTGCCCAGGGCGATGGAGCTCTATGAGCGCGTGATTGCAATTCAGCCCGACATGGCGCAGGCGCACGTGAACCTGGCCAACATTCTGCGCGAGCGCGGGGCGCTCCAGATGGCCATCCAGCACTACGAAGCGGCCAAAGCGCTGGGCGGCGCCAACGCCGAAACCCTCTGCAACTATGGCATCGCCCTGGTGACGCTTGGCCGGGGCGCCGAGGCGGAGCGCGCGTGGGAGGAGGCCCTCACGCTGCGTCCCGAACCATCGCTGGCGGCGGGTCTGCGCAGCAACTTGGCACGCTTGCGAGGTGGGGCGGCGCGGCCCTAAGGAAGTTCGCCGGCGCCCGCGCGGGCGTCCTGCTCCAGAGCGCGCAGCGTGGCCCGCACCGCTTCGGTTTCGGCGCGCAGGCGGGCGAGCTCACGGTGGGCTTCAGGATCCCCGCGCGAGAGGGCGCCGCGCAGAAGCTCGAGGTCGCGGCGCGAAATGAAGATCCCCACATCGGGCAGCTCGGCGTCGGCGAGCGGCTCCTCGAGGCGCAGGCGCAGCGTGCGCCGCTTGCCGCGGCGGACGATGCGCACCTCGTGCCGCCCGGAGCCGAAGTCGGTGAGCGCCTGGCGCAGGTCCGCGGGGCTCCGCACCTTACAACCGGCGTAGGACCGGATCACATCGCCCGCCTGGAGCCCGCCCCGCTCGGCCGGCCCGTTGGGCTCGACGTGGGTGACGAGCACGCCCTCCCGGGGCTTGGTCCGGAAATACGGCGCCAGCCCCGCGGACAGTTCGATCACCTGAACGCCCAGGTAGGGTCGCGGCTCATGGCCGGTCGGCGGCTCCCAGACGGTCCAGGCCACCAGGGCGAGCGGCGCCAGGAGCGGGCCGGCGGCGACGCCCAGGTGCAGGCCGACCGGCAGCGAGCGGTCACCGCGCTGGATCGTGAGGCTGACCGTCTCGCCCGGGCGGCGCGCCCCGATCGCGTCCAGAACGTTCTCGGGGACTGCCACCGGCTCGCCATCGAGCTGGACGATGAGATCTCCCGGCCACAGCCCCGCGCGATCGGCGGGTGACAGCGGCAGCGTGCCCACGACGCGCGTGCCGGTCCCGGCCAGCGCCTGTGTGGCGCGGGGCGCCGGCCCGAGATTGGCGCTGATGCCCGGGGCGGGCGCGGGGACGGCTTCGGTTGCCTGCAGCCGAAGTCCCGCCCACCCGGCCGCGAACGATGGCCGCTCCCCCGCGACGTGACCCGGCGGCCGGGCGGCGGCCCCGTGCTCGAGGCCGGGCAACGGCAGCGCCAGGAGCAAGCCCGCGAGGGCTAGCCGACGACGGTGCGCTGGGAAGCGGGACAATGATGGCCTGACGATCATGCTCCCACCTGTACCGCCCCGACGGGGATAAGCGCAAGCTCCGGCACAGGGCCGGCTGCGGCGCGCCCGGGCGTGAACTGGGGCACGCGCTCGCACCCGCTCACACCCGCTCACATCCGCTCCAGGAGCAGCACCGACTCCAGGTGCGGCGTTTGCGGGAACAGGTCGAAGACCCGCAGGCGCCGCGCGACATAGCCGCCCGCTGCAATCAGCATGCCCGCGTCGCGCGCGAGCGTCGCCGGGTTGCACGAGACATAGACGATGCGCGGCGCAGCCAGGCGCTGGATCTTCTCGAGGGCGCGGGGATGCAGGCCGGCGCGCGGTGGATCGACCACAACCGCATCCCACGGGCTGCTCGCGCTGTCACCCAGCGGCGTCTCCCAGCCCTGGCTCTCACGCGCCTCGACCGGAGCGGCCATGAAGGTGGCATTGCGGATGCCATTGGCCGCGGCGTTGGCGCGCGCCTCCTGGGCAGCCTCGGCGGCCACCTCGACGCCCAGCACCGCGCGAGCGCGCCGGGCGATCGGCAAGCTGAACGCGCCGATCCCGCAGTAGAGATCGAGCACGCGCTGGCTGGGTGAGAAGCCGCCCATCGCCAGCACCTCGGCCACCAGGGCCTCGCCGCCGAGCGTCTGCGTCTGGAAGAAGGAGGAGGGGCCGATACGGAAATCGATCTGCGCCACGCGTTCGCGCCAGCACGGCTCGCCCAGGAGCAGCACGTCATAGTCGCCCTGCGCCACCGTGGCGCGCCGCAGGTTGATGCTCGCGACGATGCCGGTCACCTCGGGACACGCCGCCGCGATCCCGGCCGCCAGCTCACCTAAGCGCGGATCCGCGGATCGCGCGACGACGATGACGAGCAGGTCGCGGGTCGTGGCCGCCTGGCGCACGACCAGATGGCGCAGCACGCCCTGGTCGCTGTGCGAATCGTAGGCGCTCAGCTCGAGCTGGCGGGCAGCTTCCCGGGTCGCCCGAACGATCCGGTTGGAGAGCGGGGATTGGAGGCGGCAATCCTCGACGTCGAACACACCCTGATACTGACCGCGAGGGTGCAGGCCCAGGGCGGGCCCGGGCGCGAAGGGGCGTCCGGCGCCCAGCTCCTCGCGGCTCAGCCACGCCCGCGCGCCGAAGGTGAACTCCATCTTGTTCCGGTAGCCGTAGGCGTTGGGACTGCTCCACGGCTCAGCCACCGTCTCGGGTTCCACGCGGCCGATGCGACGCAGCAGCTCGACCGCCTGCCGGGACTTGTGCCGGGTCTGAGCCGCCGGCTCCAGACCCTGCAGGGCGCAGCCGCCGCAGACGGCCAGGTGCGGGCAGCAGGGCGCCACGCGCTGTGGGCTGGGCTCGGTGACGGCGATCAGGTCGGCCTCCAAGAGGCCCTTGCGCTGGCGGCGCACGCGCGCCTGGACGCGGTCTTGCGGAAACGCGCCCCGGACCATCACCACCCAGCCGTCCTGGCGCAGGACGCCCGCGCCACCGTAGGCGAGGTCCGTCACGATGCCCGCGATGATCTCGCCGGGTCGCGGCCGCCGCCGGCCTTCTCGGGTGGTCGAATCGCCCGCTCCCTCAGCCAAACCGCGTGTTCCTCCCTCATAAGCCGTGGCGACCTTACGGCTCAGAACTCTAGCTTCTTCGTAGGGTAGAAGCCAGCATCGCCCACGGGGCTGCAGCCGCCGCTGGACGAAGCGCCGGTGGGGGCTATAATCCGCCCAACCTGTCCTCGATCGGCGGGGACATGCTCGGGGGGGGGATCGATGAACGGCAGGGGCATGATCGCGTCGCTGGCGGCGGTGCTCGCCGGGGCGCTACTGATGGGTGGCTGCGGCGGCGAGCGCGGCGCGTCGGGCGGCAAGCTGCAGGACACCGGCACGGAGATCCTGGGCGATCCCGACGCGGTGGTCGCGGTCGTCGACGGGGAGAGGATCACCCTGGCCGAGGTCGATCTCGTGGAGGGTTTCTGGGTCAGCGTGCGCTCGCCCGAGCTGCAGGGGGTGCGTTCGCGCAAGGAAGCGCAGCAGCGGGCGCTCGACAACATCATTGACCAGCATCTGATCAGCCGCGAGGCGCAGCACCAGGGCCTGACCGTGCCCGACTCGGCCGTCGCGGCGATGATGGCGTCGTGGGAGTCGCGCTTCGCGGGAGCGGAGGAGCGCGACCAGAAGCTGGCGGCTTACCGCCTGACGATCGAGGAGGTGCGCAGGAGCTTCGAGCGCGATCTGCTGGTTCAGGCGCTCGTCAATCGGACCATCCGCGACACCGTCGTCGTGTCCCTCGCGGCGGTGCGCGAGTACTACGCGGCGAATCCGCAGTACTTCGACACGACCCAGGTCCGGGCGCGCCACATCTTGGTCTTGGTGCCGGCCGACGCGACGCCCGACACGGTGGCATCCGCGCGCGCGCGGGCCGAGGCACTGCTCGGGCGCATCCGCGCGGGCGAGGACTTCGCGACCCTGGCGGGTCGCTACTCCGGGGACCAGGCCAGCGCGGCCCGGGGCGGCGATCTGGGGTTCACCCCGCGCGGGCGCTTCATCAAGCCGTTCGAAGACGCCGTCTTCGCCCTGCAGCCGGGCGAGGTGAGTGACGTCGTGACGACGCCCTTCGGGTTCCACATCGTCCAGGCCATCGAGCGGCGCGAGGGTCATCTCGCCTTCGACGAGGCGCTGGCGGAACGCATTCGGGCGGTGATGGTGCAAGGCCGGGTGCAGCCGTTGGTCGATGCGCTGGCAGGTAGACTCCGCGCCGCCGCCAAGATTGAGGTGCTCATCTAGCGGGCGGCCGCGGGACGGGGCGCGCGGCCGCCCGCGGGCGGGGGAGCAAGCACAGGGGGTTCAGCAGACACCGTGGGCGCGCAGATGCAGGATGTCGATCGCCTCTTCGAGGCCACGCTGGCGGAGGTGCTCAGCCACCGCCCAGGGACGGACATCTCCGGCCTCGAACGCGCCTACCGGCTGGCGAACGAGGCCCATCTGGGGCAGACGCGCCACACGGGCGAGCCCTATCTGCTGCACCCCGTCGAGGTCACCCGCATCCTGCTCGACCTGCTGCGCCGCCGCTCGGACCTGACCATCCTGCAAGCCGCCCTGCTGCACGACACCGTTGAGGACAACCAGGCGGTGACGCTGAACGACCTGGCCGCCGAGTTCGGGCCCGAGGTGGCCGCGCTGGTCGACGGGGTCACCAAGATCAGCGACTTGCCCTTCCGCACGGCCGAGGGAGCGCAGTCGGAGAACTACCGCAAGATGCTGCTCTCGATGGCCAAGGATATCCGGGTCATCCTGATCAAGCTCGCCGACCGGCTCCACAACATGCGCACGCTCGATGCGCTGTCGGCCGACAAGCGGCTGCGGATCGCCCGCGAGACGAGGGAGATCTACGGACCGATCGCCCACCGGTTGGGGATCGCGCGGTTTAAGTGGGAGCTGGAGGACCTGGCCTTCAAATACCTCGAACCGGAGGCCTACCGGGAGGTGGTCAGGGCGATCGCCGAGAAACGCACCGAGCGGGAGGCGGCCATCGAGATGGTCAAGGAGCCCATCCGCACGCGCTTGGAGCGAGAAGGGATCCGGGCCGAGGTGACCGGGCGGGCCAAGCACCTCTTCAGCATCAAGCAGAAGATGGAACGGCTGGGCGCACCTTTCGAGGAGATCTTCGACCTGTTGGGCGTGCGCATCTTGACCGAGACCCGCGATGACTGCTACCGCGTCCTGGGAGTCGTGCACGACATGTACACGCCGGTGGCGGATCGGCTGCGCGACTACATCGCCACGCCCAAAAGCAACATGTACCAGTCGCTGCACACCACCGTCACGGTGCCGACCGGTGCGGGCGATGAGCGGCGCATGGTCGAGATCCAGATCCGCACGCGTGACATGCACCGCATCTCCGAGATCGGGATTGCCGCTCACTACCGGTACAAAGAGGGCCAGCGCGAGCCCGAGAAGGAACTCACCGACAAGCTCGGCGACTTCATCGTCCAGGGCACCACCGAATGGCAAGAGGATGCGCGCGACCCCGACACGTTCATGGACTTCCTGCGCACCTCGCTCTATCAGGACGAGGTGTTCGTCTTCACGCCGCGCGGCGGCTTGAAGCGCTTGCCGCGCGGCGCCACCCCGATCGACTTCGCCTACGCCATCCACACCGATGTCGGCAACCACTGCGTGGGCGCCAAGGTCAACGGCCAGATCGTTCCGCTGCGCTACCAACTCAAGAGCGGCGAGGTGGTCGAGGTCATGACCCAACCGCAGGGCCAGCCGAGCGAAGACTGGCTGCAGTTCGTGGCCAGCAGCCGCGCCAAGTCGAAGATCCGCCGGTGGCTCATGGAGGCGCGCCTGGAGGTCTCGGTGCGCCTGGGGCGCGACATGCTGATGCGCGATCTAAAGAAGCACCGCCTGAAGGTCCCCTCCGAGAAGGACCTCGAGGACACCTCGCAGAGCTTCGGCCTGCCGGACTCATCGATGTTCTTCGCCAAGATCGGCCAGGGTGACCTCTCGGTGCAAAGCGTGGTGGAACGTCTCTACCCGGAGACGCGCAAGTCCGAGCAGCCCGGCCGGGGGGATTCGGCGCTGCAGAAGATCCGCCGGTTGGCGCAGCGCCCGGTCCAGGGCTTGCACATCGGCGACATCGACGGTCTGATGATCCGGGTGGCGCAGTGCTGCCAGCCCATTCCCGGCGACAAGGTGATCGGCATCATCACCCGCGGGCGTGGAATCTCGGTGCACCGCGTCGACTGTCCCAACACCTTCCCCGACCGCGTTGAGCCGGAGCGGCGGATCGAGGTGCAGTGGGACGTGGAGCGCGATCAGCGCTTCCTGGTGCGCTTCACCATCGCCTGCGACGATCGTTCGAACATGCTGGTCGACCTGGCCACGGTGATCGCGCGCGAGGGGGTCGAGATGCGCCACACGACCTTGACCTCCACGGGTGACGGCGAGGCGCGCGGCGAGTTCGTGCTGGAGGTGAAGAACGTGGGGCACCTTTCCAGGGTGCTGGACAAGATCCGCAAGGTGCGGGGCGTGCGGGTGGTCGAGCGGGCGGGAACGGTGGTGGAGACGGGCCCACGCCCCATGGAGGAGTGAGTCCGGGTCGCCCACCGGGTGGGGCGGCTCGATCCGGCGGTGCTCCCGGCCCAGGGGCACAGGACGCGACGAAGCAAAGACGGGAGGGGCCATGCCGAAGATGTCCGCCGAGCGGGCGCCGCGCGGGCGGCGGGCGGCCAGATGGGGGCTGGGATCGCTGGCCGCCTTGCTCCTGTTGGCCGGTTGGACGGCGAGCTGCCGGGCGGAGCTGAGCGTCGGCCTGCGTTTCGGCTGGACGAACGTCTCCGATGAGGTGTTCAGCGGCAGCGGGAAGCTGGGCGGCACCAACCTGATCGGCGCGCACCTGGCGTTCGGTCTGGGGCCGCGGCTCGAGCTGGAGGTGGCCGGCGAGCACTTCAGCAAGGAGTTCGACTTCTCCGCGGGGTTGATCGGCGGCCTGGAGGCGGTCGGCGACGGGGAGTGGGAGGACCTGGCGCTCTATGGTTCGGGGCGCGTGCGCCTGATCGGGTTCGCCTTCCTCCCGCTGGACGTGTATGGGGGGGGTGGGCTCAACGTCCATTGGATCGACCTGGCCTTGGAGCATGTCACCCGATCGGGGGCGGACGCCGGCGCTGGTGATCTCGACGACGCAATCGAGGAACTCGCCGGCGAGCGCAGTGAGCTGGGCTGGCACGTGCTCGGTGGCGTGCGGCTCGCCCTGAGTGGGTCGGCGCTGTCGGTTTTCGCCGAGGCGCGCCACATGAGGGGCTTCGACACCGATCGAATCCCCGCGAGCAGCTCGATCTATCTGGGCGCCGCGCTCAGGTTCTAGCGGACAGCGAGGGATCCGCATGATTGCCGTTGTGCAGCGCGTGCAGCGCGCCGAGGTCCGCATCGCCGGGCGCGAGCCGGCTTCGATCGGCGCCGGGCTGCTCATCTTGCTCGGCGTGGCGCGCGGGGACACGGCGAGCGATGCGCAGTGGCTGGCGCAGAAGTGCACCAGCCTGCGGATCTTCAACGACGCTGAACACAAGATGAACCTCGCCCTGGCGGACGTCGGCGGCGAGATCATGGTCGTCTCGCAGTTCACGCTCCTGGGCGACTGCGTCAAGGGGCGGCGGCCGAGCTGGAGCCACGCGGCCGATCCCGGCGAGGCCGAGCAGCTCTACGAGCAGTTCGTCGCCGAGCTGAGGCACGGGGCCCACCGCGTGGCCACCGGTGTCTTTCAGGCGATGATGGCGGTCGAGAGCGTGAACGACGGACCGGTGACGCTGCTCATCGACACGCGCGATTGGAGCGGCCGTCAGGGGGGAGCGGAGCAAGCGCGGGGGGCCGAGAAGCTGCTCGGCCTGCGTCACGGGCCGCTCTACCTGGCCTCGCGCTCGCCGCGCCGGGCGCGACTGCTGGAGATGCTGGGCGTGCGCTTCGACGTTGAGCAGCCCGACGAGGACGGTGGGGCCTGGTCGCCGGGCGGTGACCCGGCGCAATACGCGGTGCGCCAGGCGGAGATCAAGGCGCTGTCGGTCGCGCGCCGGGTGAAGAGCGGCATCGTGCTGGGCGCCGACACGGTCGTCTACCTGGACGGCCAGGTGTTGGAGAAGCCCGCCGGCAGCGAGCAGGCGCGGGCCTACCTGGCGCATCTCGCGGGCCGCCAGCACGAGGTCTACACCGGTCTGTGCCTCGCGTGCGGCGGCGGCCAGACGCGCCTCGGAGGCGTCGAGTGCAGCCGCGTGGGCATGAGCCCGCTCGATGAGGAGACCATTCGCGCCTATGTCGCCACGGGCGAGCCGCTGGACAAGGCGGGCGCCTACGGCATTCAGGGCGTGGGCGGCATGCTGGTCGCGTCGATCGAGGGCTGCTATTTCAATGTCATGGGGTTGCCGCTGGCGCGCCTGCGCGCGCTGATGCATGAGTTCGAGCGCCTCAGGAGCGATTCATGATTCCGACCGTTGCCTGGCACGGCGATGCGGTGCGCATCATCGATCAGACCCGCTTGCCCGAGGAGGAGATCTACCTCGACCTGGCCAGCCTGGACGAGCTGTGCGAGGCGATCCTGAGCTTGCGGGTGCGGGGCGCCCCCGCGATCGGAATCTGCGCCGCGTACGGTCTGGCCATGGTGGCGCGGCAGGCCGCCCAGGCGCCGGCGGTGCTGCGCGCGGCGGCGGTGCTGCGCGGGGTGCGGCCGACGGCGGTCAACCTGACCTGGGCGGTCGAGCATGTGCTGCGTGCCTACGAGGCGGCCCTGGCGAGTGGCGCGGACGCCGCTGAGGCCGCCGCAGCCGCGCTGGCGCAAGCACGGGCGATCCATGAGGAGGACCTGGCCGCGTCGCGGGCCATGGGGCGCTGCGGAGCAGCGCTCGTGGGGCCCGGTGCCCGCATTCTCACGCACTGCAACACGGGGGGGCTGGCCACGGGGGGGCTGGGCACCGCGCTGGCGGTGGTCTGTGAGGCCGCCCAGGCGGGCAAGCGCCCGCATGTGTTCGCGGCCGAAACCCGCCCGCTCTTGCAGGGGGCGCGCCTGACGGCGTGGGAGCTGCACCGCGCGGGCATCGAGGTGACGGTGCTAATCGACGGTGCGCGCGCGTGGCTCATGGCGACCGCCGGCATCGATCTCGTGCTGGTGGGCGCGGACCGCGTGGCGGCAAACGGCGATACGGCCAACAAGATCGGTACGCTGTCCGGGGCGATCGCGGCGCGCCGCTATGGCGTGCCGTTCTACGTGGTCGCGCCGTCTTCGAGCTTCGATCTCGCGTTGGCCGACGGCGCCGCCATCCCGGTCGAATGGCGCGGCGCGCATGAGGTCTGCGAGCTCGCCGGCGTGAGAACCGCGCCGCGGGGCGTGGAGGGGTGGAATCCCGCGTTCGACGTGACACCGGGTGAGCTGATCACCGGCTGGATCACCGAGCACGGCGTGCTGCAGCCGCCGTTCACGGCGCTGGATTCGGCTCGGGCTCCGAGAGGATGATCAGCTTGCTCTGAGGCGGGAGCGAGGCATAGAGCGTGGCCGCTTGCTCACGATCCAGACGAACTCGAATGCGGGCGGCATCGCATTCCTCGGGCCGCCGGATCATGGTCCAGGCGCGCGTCAAGGCGGCCGCCCAGCGAGCGGGGAGCGAAGGGCCCCGGACGCTCTGCGAATCGGGTGCGGCGGCGCTGTAGCGGACCTCGAGCGCCAGACCTCCGTCATAGCGGATCCGATAGGACCCCGTCGGGGGCAGCGGGGGCGGGCCCAAGGCGATGGGCGGCACCTCCGGTGCGGGCGCGCTGCCGTCGGAAGCCGCCACCAACTCGATGCGCTCGCGCTCCGGGGACGGGTCGATCTGCCCGTTGGGCCAGGTGATCACCTGCCAGTCGCCGGGCGCGGGGCGCTTGCGCCACAGAACCCGCGGCACCGCCAACTCCGCTGCCTGCACCTCGAATTCCTGGAGCGTCACACCGCCTAGCATGAGCCGCAAGGTGCTGCGCCCGACATCCAGCACGAGGTAGAACTCCGGGTTCGAGGCTGCGTCCAGCAAGCGCTGCAACTCGGAGTTCTTGCGCCGCAGGGGGTCGGCAGCGACCGGCGCGTCGGCACCCGCCGCCGCCGGCAGGGGGGTCGCCCATGCGGCGATCGCCATCAGCCAGAGGACGGCCGGTCGGCCTAGGCTAGTAGATGTAGATCGGCGTCCCAAGCGGACACTCCCGATAGACGCGCCTCAGATCATCGCGCCCCAGACGAATGCAACCATGCGTGACGTTGCGGCCGAGCAGGTTCTCATAGAGCGTCCCGTGGATCATGTAGCCGTTGCCGAAGTAGAGGGCATACTCGCCCAGCATGCCGTATTCGATGCGCTCCCCGGCACTCCGGGGCAGCGGCTTACCCTCCTCGAGGAAGGCCCAGTCCGGTTTCTTCCAGATCGGGTCGTGGACCTTGTTGAGCACCTTGAAGGTGCCGCGCGGAGTGTCGAAGACCCACCGGCGCCCGCGGCCGCCCTGTTCGGACAACACCAAGCCGGAACCCGCCGAGCAGACCGCCTCCAGCAGGATCTCATCCTTGTGTTTCAGGTAGATGCGGTTGTGCGTCTGATCGATGACCAGGTAGTTGCCATTGGGCACCTTGCGGGCGAGAGCGCGCGACAGCTTGCGGTTCTCCGCGGCGAGCTTCTTGATCGTGGCCGCGTCGGCGGGATGGGACTCGTAGAGCGCCGCCGCGTCGCTCAGCGCATCGGCCAGCGGCCGGGCCGAATAGCCGGTGCCCGCCAGTAGCAGGGCGGCCAGCGCGGGCAGCCCGATGAGCGGCGCCAGCAGCCAGGTGCGCAGGACGCGGGCCCGCCAGGGCCGGGAACGCGCTGTCGGGGCGGCGCGCAGGCGGGCATAGTCCTGCACCATCGTCATGGCCGTTCCTCGGTCTTCTGGTTGTTGAGCTTGCGCACGATGTCGGAGTAGGAGCCGTTGGCGCCGTCCCCGCCCACGATGACCACCGGCGTACCGACCCCCACGCGGCGGAAGAGGTCGTCCATGTCGGCGTTGGCGAGGGCCACGCACCCGCGCGTCCAGTTGAGCCCCTTGCCGCCCTCGCCGTGGATCTCGATCAGGGCGCCGATCGTCGCGCCGGCCGGCAGCTCGCCGCGCCGCTTGGCCCGCGCGAAGCGCTCACGATCCTGCTCGTTCGGGTAGTCGAGCAACAGAGCGCGGTGGTAGCGGGAGCGGCCGACGTCCTTCTTCTGCGTGATCTTGTAGTGGCCTTCAGGCGTGGCGTGGTCATTGGCCCGCAGCTTGGGGTGCAGGTTGTTGCGACCCATGTCGGCCCGGTAGGTGCGCACCTCGGACCCCTGGTCGTAGAGCGCCAGCAGGTTCTTCTCCTTGTAGATGATGATGGCCGGCTGCCCGTGGCTGCGCGACCATGCGATCGTATCCTTGACCCACGCCCGCCAGGTGGCGATCAGGGCTTGATCGGTGAACCGGGAGGCCACGGGCAGGGCCAGGCGCCAAGCTTCTTGCGCCCGCAGCAAGCTGACCTGCGCCAGAGATTCCGCGGGGGCGAACTCCTGCGCGGCGCGCAAGACGCGCGCTTCCTCGAGCGCCAGGTGGGCGTCCTGCAGGCGCATGCGCGCCAAGCGGGGCATCATCATGCCGCGGGCGACGTCGTCGGCGGTTTCCAGCTCTGCGGCCGCCATGCTCAAGGTGGAGTCGGTTGCCGCCATCGCGCGCGCGCGCCGGTCGAGAGCGAGCTGCTGCGCCCGCTGTGCCAACGCGGCCGCGGAGTCATAGGCGGCGGCCACACGGTGGAAGTTCTGAAACGGAAGCAGCAGCGCGGCCTGCTGCGCCTGCTCCCGCACCGCCGCCTCGTACGATGTTTCCGCGCGCGCCAGCTCCGCGGACGCCCAGCGCTCGGTCTCGGCCCGCCGCGCCGTCGCCAGGGCGTTCAGAGCGAGGTCGCGTTGAAAGACGGGCATGATGGTCCGGCCCTGCAGGACCGCGACGAGACTGCCAACGCCGAAAGCCGCCGCGGGGATGAACACGAACAACGCCAGGCACCAGGCCAGCAGACGCCGGCGGCGCCGGCGGCGCGGCTTCCAGGATGGCGGTGGAGATCCGACCTCGAGCAGCCGCAGTCTGTTGTTTGGCGATCGGCTCATTGCGTGACGCATGAGAGGGTGTTCGCCTGCAGGCTGTGTCCGCCTGGTCCGTTGTTGTGGGTGCGAAGAAGCTGGGCGCAGCCCTATTGAGGGCCACGCCCAGCCTGCAGCTTGCACGTGATGCGACCTACTTCCGGCGCCCTCTGGCCTGGTTGTAGGCATCGATAGCAGCCTGGATGACGGACTTCGTCCGCTCGGTGTCCATCCGGGCTGCCGAGGCCTTCGCCTTGGCCTGCAGGTAGCGCTCCTGAGCGAACAGCGCCTCGGCCTCCGCGATGACCGCCTCGACACCCGCGAGGTCCGACTCCAGGGCCGCAATGTCGGTCGACGAACCCTTGCCGCGCGGTGCGCTCGCGAGCAGCGTGCGGGTCTCAGCGACACCCGCCTTGGCCTGCTCGATCAGCGCCGTGGCCTCATTGCGTGTGCGCGCCTTGGCGGCCGCGCCATCCGTGACAGCCTTCTGGGCAGCCGTCAGGGCAGCGGCCGCGAGCTGCTTGGACTGCTCATACTTGCGGAACAGGGCGAACTTGCCCTTCTGGGCCGCCAGCTCAGCGTCCAGGGCCTTGAAGGCCTCCTTCGCTGCGGCCAACGCCTGGGGCGCGTACTCCGTGACTTCAGGCGTTTCCGCCTGAGCCAAGGCTTGCCGCGCGTTCTCGATTTCGACTGCCGGCTCTTTGGCACAGCCGCTGAGCAGCATCGATCCCGCGATCAGAACGACTCCGAGAAGAAGCAGGTTTCTCATCTCACTCCTCCCAGCTACTAGGCCTCCGACCTGCGCGGAAGGTACGCACGTCTGTTAACGCGAGGCATTCTACTCCCCCCGCCGCGCGCGGGCAGCAGAAAAAGGGCCCATACAAAAACCCCACCCCTCACTGCTACTGGGCGGCTTAGTGCAACGATCGTGCCGAAAGGGCCCACTGCGATTCTGCCTCACGTAATTAATAATTATGTAATTCCTTATAGGATTCAGCCCTGAGATTCCTAGGGTCTGGGACACAGGATGAATCGGGTGTTAGGACTCCGACGACTCACTTGATCGGGTCTCCGGCATCCGGTTGTTGTCAGCCAGTTGGACTCCCGATTTGAAGGTCTCTTTCCTCAGCCCGTGCTTCTGCATGAGGTCATACAGCGTCCGCGGGTTGATGCCCGCCCGCCGTGCGGTGGCGCCGATGCGCCCGCCGTGCTCGATCAGCAATTGGTGGAGATAGGCGCGCTCGAATGCGTCCACGCACGCCCGGCGCGCTTCGCCGAGCGGTCGCTGTGCCCAGCGCGCCAGCTGGGCAAAACCCCCGGGGCCCGATCCTTCGTCCGCGGCCTTGCCCGCCGCGTCAGACGGGGTGCTCGTGATCGCCCGCGGCAGATCGGCCAGCGTGACGCGTTCGCCGGGACAGATGAGCACGGAACGTTCGATCACGTTGATCAACTCGCGCACGTTGCCCGGCCAGTCATAGCGGACCAAGGCCGCCAGAGCGTCCTCGGTGATCCCCCGCACCGGCCGGCCGAATTGACGGTGGAACTGCTCGAGGTAGCCGCGCGCGAGCAGGGGAATGTCCTCGCGCCGTTCCCGCAGCGGGGGAATCGCCAGATTGACCACCGCCAGGCGGTAGTAGAGGTCGGGGCGAAAGCGCCCGGCGCGCATCTCGCCGTCGATGTCGCGATTGGCCGCCGCCATGACGCGCACGTCGATCTCGATCGGGCGCTCGGCGCCGACGCGCAGCACCTGCCGATCTTCCAAGACGCGCAGCAGCTTGGCCTGCAAGTGCAGGGGGAGTTCCCCGATCTCGTCCAGAAAGAGCGTGCCGCGGTGGGCGAGCTCGAAGTAGCCGCGGCGCATGCGGGTGGCGCCGGTGAACGAGCCTTCCTCGTGGCCGAAGAGCTCGCTCTCGAGCAAGTGCTCGGGCAACGCGGCGCAGTTGACGGCGATGAACGGCCCGCCGTGGCGAGGGCTCTCGGCGGTGATGGCGCGCGCCAGTCGTTCCTTGCCGACGCCCGTTTCGCCGAGGATCAGCAGGGCGCTGTCGGTGGCCACCACGCGGCGCACGATATCGATGAAGCGCTGCATCGAAGGGCTGGCCGAGGCAAAATCGGCGAGCCGGTAAGGCTTGTCCGCGCGGGTGGCACGCAGGCGCTGAAGAATCTGCTCGCGCCGGCGCTGAAACAGGGTGTGCAGGGCCTCCTGAAGCTGCGCATCGTCCAGCCGCAACGAAAGCACCGCCAGGCACCCCGCCGCGACCAGGCGCGCTCGCTCCTCATGGGTCTCATGGTCGGCCAGCACCACCGTCTCAGGACGGCTGGGCTGCTGCTGGATTCGCTCCAGCAGGGTCACCGGTTGTTCCGGCAGCAGCCGGCGGCGCACCAGCACGATATCGGCGTCTTCGTGGGGCAGCCGATCGTTGAGCGTCTTGAGGTCGGCAGCCAGACCGATGTCCACATCGTGACCGCGCAGCAGACGCGTCAAGCGCGTGCGCACCTCGCGATCTTTATCGGCGATCAAGACCCGGAGCAGCATTCTGGGGTCAGCTCCTTTCACCGGGATTGTCCCCAGTGGCTCACCGGTAGTCAACTCGACTCGGGCGCATCCCCGCTGCCGGGCCGCGTTCGCGCGGACCCCGGCGGGTGTGCCGCGGTGGCGCATCGGTGGTAGAGTCGAGCCTGCGCGCGATGGAACGTGTTGAGGACCGAGCCAATGACCCGCAAGGCGGATGATCGCTACGAGGCCCAGCAGACGCTGGCCGAGCGCGATGGGCGGCGCACCTGGCTGGCGCGTGACCGGCTGGGCGGACGCCCGGTCGTGCTCAAGACCGATGAGACGTGGTGTGGCGTGCGCGAGCTGCGCAACCTCTTGGCGCTCCCGCCGGCGGTGGGCCCGCGGGTGCTCGACGCCGCTTATGACCCGCGGGGGCGGCTGTGCTTCGCCCAGGAAGCGTTGCCGGGCCGCACGCTCCGGGAAGTGGCGGCGACCGCGGAGCGCTGCGACCGGGTGGCGCTGCTGCGCGATGCCTGCGATGCCCTGCTGCGCCTGCACCGGGCGGGTTTCGTGCACGGCGACCTCAAGCCCGCCAACATCTTCGTGCTCGATCAGGCCCGGGAGGGTGGCCGCGTGCGATTGCTGGACTTCGGCTCCGCCACTTCCCGATCGAGCGCCCAATTGAGCGCCCCGTCGAGTGAGGCGTCGAGCGGGGTGCCGAGCGCGCCCCTGCGCGCCGCGCCGACTGGCGGCACGCCGCCCTTCGTGGCGCCCGAGGTCGCGCGGGGGTGGAACATCGACGGGCGGGCCGACCAATTCTCCTTGGCGGTGAGCTTCCTGACGCTGTTTCCCGATCTCGAGCGCGATGCGTCCTGGGGGCCCATGCTGCGCCGCGCGTGCGATCCGGTGCCGGCGCGGCGCCACGTGCACGCCGGCGCCCTGCGCGCCGCGCTCGACCGCGCCCTCGGGTCGGCCGGTGCGCCGGGCGAGCCGCCGCTATTCGGCGGTGGACCGCTGCGCGGGCGCGAGGGTGCGCTCAAGGCCCTGACCGCCGCGGTCGAGCGCGGGCGACCGGCGCGCGTGCTCGTGCAGGCGCGGCCGGGGCTCGGGCTGTCGCGCTTCCTCCTCGAGGCGGTGGCCGAGCTGGCCGCGCGGGGCGGGCCGCCCGCGCGCATGCTCGATCTGCCGCTCTTGGGTTCGGGCGCCGGTGGGGGGGCGATCCTGACCTGGATGGAGGCCGTCCTCGAATCTGGAGCAGCCCTACTGGCCGGCGTCGACGATCCGTCACCCCGTTTGACCTGGCGGCCGGGACGCTGTGACGAGCGTCTGCGGCGGCACTGGGAGGATGGGTCCTGGGAGCGGCTGGCGCTCGAGCCCCTGAGCGCGGCGGTCATCGGCGAGATCGCCGCCGACAGCCTCGGCTCAGGCGGCGAGGTGGTCGACCGCTGGGCGGAGCTGGCCGCCCTGTGGGCGGACGGTGACCTGCGCGCCGCGGCGGGCGATTTCGCCGCCTTCGCGGGCCGGGCAGCAGGGCGAGGGGGGGACGTCTGGACGATCGACGGCGGGCTACTCGTGAAGGGCGAAGATCTTGCGCCGGCGGGCGGCCTGTCCCCGGGGCCGGGTCTGGAGGTGGCCTCGGAGCGCGGCGGCGCTGCCCTGGCCGCCTGCGCTCGGGCCGGGCAGGAAGCGCCCCGTGAGCTGCTCGAGGCCCTGCTGGGGTGGCTGGGTCTGGAGGCGAAGGTCGAGGAGCTCCTGGGCGAGGGGCTCCTCGAGCCTGGCGGCGACGGGCGCCTGCGCTTTGCCTCCCGGCGGTTGTGGCAAGACGCGGCCGCGACCGTGGCTGCCCGAGACTCCGAGATCGAGGCCTGGCTCAACCAACACCAGCAGCCCGACGCGAGCCGGGTCGAGGAGATTCTCGTTGCCTGCCGGCGGGCCCGGCGGCTGGCCGACCGCGAGCGCGAGTCTCGCTGGTTAGGGCAAGCCCTCCAGGCCGCCTACGCGGCTCAGGCATGGGCGGATGTGCGGCGACTGTGCGCTTATCCCCGGCCTGAGCTGCCGGCCACGTTCTGTGCCGACGAGGCGCTCGTGCGGGTCGAGGAGCTGGACGATCTGCTCGGCCCGGAATGGGAGCCGGGAGGCGTGTTGCTCGCGCTCGGCGCGGCCCTGCGGCCCGTGGACCAGGTGCTCGGCACGGCGCTCCTGCGCCGGGTGGCCGAAGATGATCGCTCGGAGCATTCCGTTCCGGCGTTGCTGCTTCTGGCCGACCACGCCCGCGGGCCGGGGGACACGGCCGAGTTCGAGCGTCTGGCGGCGCTGCTGCGCGCCCGCCAAGAGGCGGGCCGGCACGTGCCGGCGGGGGTGATGGACTCCTTTCGCGCGCACTTGGCGTGGCGCGCCGGGCGGGTGGATGAGGCCGGGACGTTGGCCCAGGAGGCCGCCGCCGCGCTCGCGGGCAGCGGTCTGGTGTACGAGAGCTACAATCTGCAGATGCTGGCCATCCTGCGCTTCGCGCGCGCCCCGGCCGCGGCGATCCAGGCGCTGGAGGAAGCCTGCGCGCGCGCGCCCGATCGGGAGCTTCTGGCCCAGATCACCCACAATCTGGCCATGATGTACACGCGGGTGGGCCGTCATTGCGAGGCGATCGAGCGCATCGGCCGGGCCTGCGAGCGCCTGCGCGCGCGGGTGCGCCCGAGCTCGCTCGCCGCGCTGCGGCTGCAGCGGGCGTGGGCCTGGGCCGACCTAGATCAGATCGACCCGGCTTGGCGCGAGGCGCACGATCTGCTCAATCTCTCGTCCGTGCGACAAGTGCGCGGCCACCACGTCGCAACGCGTCTGCTCATCGGCTTCTGCCACCTGCACCGGGACTCGTCGCGGCGGGCACTGGCCGAAGCTGCCTGGGCGTGGGGAGAGGTGCGCAGCGCGCGCTACGTCGCCCTGCGCACCGGGACGCTGCGGGCGCTGCTCGATGCGCTCCTCGATCTGGGCGCATGGGATTTCGTGCGCGAGCGCGCGGCCGAGCTGGAGCTGGGAGGGGAGAGCACCCAGCCCCTCGACGTTACCTGCGCCGCGCGGGCGCGGGCACTGGTGGCGCAGGCCTGCGGCCGCCCGGACGAGGCCGCGACGCTATTGGCAGGCGGTCTGGCCGCGGCGCGCGGACTGACCGAGAGAGAGGCGGCCGCGCGCTATCTGCACCAACTCGGCTCGACCTACCTGGCGCTGGGTCAGCCGAGTGAGGCCGTGGAGGCCCTGGCCGAGGGGCTCGGGGCCCTTCAGAATGCCCCGGGACGCGGCTACCTGCGCGCGCGGGTTCTCCTCGATCTGGCCGCAGCCCAGCGGCGTCTTGGCCGCCAGGGGGAAACGGCGGCCGCTCTCGACACCGCGGTTGCCCTGGCGCGGCGCATTCAGAGTCGGGGCGTGCTCGCCCAGGCGCTGCAGGCGCGCGCCCGCTTGACGTCCGGACAGGCCTGAGATTAGCGCGGGGCCCGGCCGGATCGCACGTCGCCTGGGTCGGTCGAGGACGGGAGTTTTCGTGCAGCCGGTTCTGGCAGGTGCTAGACTGTAGGCAGTCTGGAACCACCCAGGCTCGAATGGCCTGCGTCTCACGACGGATCGGGCGGGGACCGGCCGTGCCGGAGCCCCGCGTGGAGGTAGAGCCATGACGGTGCGCCCTGTCCCCCGGCACCCCAGGCCGCGACGCTGGCTGCCGGCTGCCACAGCTCTGGTGTTTCTGCTCGCGGTGCTGCCCGTCCCGGCCCCGGCCGCGGTCCCTGGCGCCTGGGTCGAGATGGAGGCCGAGCTGAGGGCCGGTCCCGGGCCGGCTGAGATCCTGGGTTTCGGACTGGTGGCGCTGGGCCCCAGGTGGAGTCTCTGCGTGGCCGGGATCTCGGGAGCCTCCGAGCCTGTTGCGGGCGCAACGGCGCTGGCCGGTCCCCCAGAGGCGGTGACCGTGCTCGGGAATCAGGGCTGGCACGCCCTGGAGATGGAGTGGAACGTGTCGGGCAATCCCGACCCGCCGCCCGAGGGGCTCGATCCAGAGTAGCCGGCCGCTCACCCTCAGGAAGCCCGCGCCGGCCGCCGATCCGCTGCTGGGATGTCGGGTCTTTCCAGGAACTTGACATCCCAACCGGTGGACGGTAGAATCCGATCTTTGCGAAATTCTTGGCAGGTTTGTCGAGAAGGACCTTCCGCCTTGAGGAGTTCTTCCATGGAGACGTATGCGACGAAGGCCAGCGAGATTCGGCGCCGCTGGTATGTGATCGACGCCGAAGGGCAGGTGATGGGGAGGCTGGCCAGCGAGGTCGCCGCCCTGTTGCGGGGCAAGTGGAAGCCGAACTTCACACCCCATCTGGACGTGGGCGACCACGTCGTGGTGCTCAATGCCGCCAAGGTGCGGCTGACCGGCACCAAGCTGCTCAAGAAGACCTACTTCCGGCACAGCGGTTACCTGGGCAGCGAGCGCTATACCGGTATGCGCGAGCGTCTCGAGCACGAGCCCGACGAGCTTCTGCGGGGTGCCGTGCGCGGCATGCTGCCGCGCAACCGTCTGGGCCGCCAGATGATTCGCAAGCTCAAGGTCTACTCGGGGACGGAGCACCCGCACAACGCCCAGCGGCCCATCCCGTACAAGCTCGGCCTGCACGGCAAGGGCTTCCCCGCCCAGGCGGACGCCGGCGGGACCAAGGAGGCATAACCCATGGCAACGACCCCGATCAAGCCGATGACCGGCCGGCGCAAGACCTCCGTGGCGCGGGTCCGTCTCGTCGCGGGCACGGGCCAGATCAAGGTCAACGGCCGCGAGTTCGAGGACTACTTCCCGCGGGAAACGATGCGCCGCGTCGCCGTGCGCCCGCTCACCGTCACCGAGCGGATGGGCAAATACGATGTGCAGGCGACCGTCATGGGCGGGGGCCTGAGCGGCCAGGCCGGCGCGCTGAGCCTTGGCATTGCGCGTGCCCTGAAGGCGCTTGAGCCCGAGACCAAAGCGGAGCTCGGCAAGCAGGGCTTGCTCACCCGGGACCCGCGCGCCGTCGAGCGCAAGAAGTACGGACAGCCGGGAGCGCGCAAGCGCTTCCAGTTCTCGAAGCGGTAGCAGCGGGGGCCGCGGCCCGCGGCCGGCGGGGGCGCATTCGCCTGGCGCCGGATGCGGTCCGATCGGCCCCTAACGACGCACATCCCCGTTGGGAGTTCTCCCCGCCCTGGGGGAGTAGGGGATGGAGGCCAAACTTCCAAACCGGGAGGAACCCATGCAGCAGATCACCGTTCAGGATCTCCTCGACGCTGGGGTCCACTTCGGGCACCAGACCCGCCGCTGGAATCCCAAGATGAAGCCGTACATCTTCATGGAGCGCGGCGGCATCTACATCATCGATCTCGAGAAGACGATGGAATCCCTCGCGGCGGTGCGCGAGGCGATCCACCGCATCGTGCGCGAGGGGGGCACGGTGCTGTTCGTGGCCACCAAGAAGCAAGCCAAGAGCGTCATCATCGAGGAATCCAAGCGTTGCGGCATGCACTTCGTCACCGAGCGGTGGCTGGGAGGCATGCTGACCAACTTCCAGACCATTCGGCAGAGCATCCGCTACCTGCGCAACCTCGAGCGCATGGAAGAAGACGGCACGATGGCCAAGCTCTCCAAGAAGGAAGCCTCGCGCAAGACGAAGGAAAAGGCGAAGCTCGACAACACCTTCTCGGGCATCAAAGAGATGAGCCGCCTGCCGGGGCTGGTCTTCATCCTGGACACCAAGCGCGAGCACATCGCGGTGCGCGAGGCGATGCGCCTGGCTATTCCGACGATCGGTATCGTCGACACCAACGCCGATCCCGAGGAAGTGACCTACCCGATTCCCGGCAACGACGACGCCATGCGGGCGATCAAGCTGTACGCGCGCTACATCAGCGACGCCGTGCTCGAAGCGCGGGCGAGCGCGCCGCCGATGCCCGAGCCGTCGCCCACGGCCACGGTGACCGCCGCTGAGATGAGCGGCGGGCGCGGACGCGGGGCCTGGTCGTCGGAGGCGCCTCCGCGCTGAGCGGGCCCCCGGCGGGCGCCTGAAGGACGGGATTGATCAAGGGTGGACGTGTGCCCCAAGACGGCGGCCCGCCGCTGTCCTTGGGCCGCCTGGGACCTGACTGCAGGTGAGGAGAAGACCATGGCGATCGACTCGAAAATCGTGAAGGAACTGCGCGAACGCACCGGTGCAGGCATGATGGACTGCAAGAAAGCCCTGGCGGAAACCGGTGGGGACATGGAGAAGGCCATCGAGTACCTGCGCAAGTCCGGCATGGCCTCGGCCGCCAAGCGCGCGCATCGCGAGGCCGCCCAGGGGCGCATCGAGGCCTACATCCATCCAGGCAACCAGATCGGCGTCCTGCTCGAGGTCAACGCCGAGACCGATTTCGTGGCCAAAACCGACGAATTCATCAGCTTCTGCCATGAGGTGGCGATGCACATCGCTGCCGCCCGGCCGCAGTCGGTCGGGCGCGAAGACCTGGACGCCGCGCTGATCGCCAAGGAGCAGGAGATCCTGCGCGATCAGGTGGCGGCCTCCGGCAAGCCCGAGAACGTGTGGGACAAGATCGTCGAGGGGCGCATGAGCAAGTTCTACGAGGAGTCCTGTCTGATGGAGCAGCCGTGGGTCCGCGATCCGAAGGTCAAGATTGAGGACCTGCGCAAGCAGCTTTCGGGCAAGATGGGGGAGAATGTCATCATTCGCCGCTTCGCAGTCTTTCAGGTAGGTCAGAAGGGCTGAGCGATGAACGCCGAGCCGCGGCAGCGGTTGCTGCTGAAGCTGAGCGGCGAGTTGCTGGCGGGTTCCGGTGGGGAACCGCTGGATGTCGAGGGGCTGAGCCTCGCGGCCGATCAGATCGAGGCCGCGCGCTCGGCGGGCGCGCAGGTCGGCGTCGTGGCGGGGGGGGGCAACATCCTGCGCGGCGGGCGCGGCGGCCTGGCCCGGCGCTTTGACCGCGCCGCCGCGGACGCGATCGGCATGGTCGCGACGCTCGTCAATGTCTTGGCGATCCAGGCTGAGCTGGAGCGCCGCGGCGTGCGCGCGCACGTGCTGAGCGCCTTCGCCGTGCCCCGCGTGGCCGATCTCCACACCCCGCGCCGTGCGCGCGACCTGCTCGACCGGGGCGATGTGGTCCTCTTCGGGGGCGGCACAGGAAACCCCTATCTCACGACCGACACCACCGCGGCGCTGCGCGCCCTGGAGTCGGGTTGCACCGTCCTGATCAAGGCGACCAAGGTCGACGGCGTCTACAGCGCCGATCCCGAGCGGGATCCGGCGGCGGTGCGCTTTGCGAGCTTGACCTACGAGGAGGTCCTCGAGCGCAAGCTGGGCGTGATGGACCTGACGGCCATTACCCTTTGTATGGAAAACCGCCTGCGGGTTGTGGTATTGAATGCGCGGCAGAAGGCGTCGGTGCGGCGCTATCTCGCGGGGGAACAGGTAGGTACGGTGATCCATCCAACGGGGACGAGCGGCTAGTGTCGGGGGGCGCTTCCGTGCCCGAGCGAAGCTGGCCAAAAAGCCCGGCGGGCGGAGGTGAAGCAGGATGCAGAAGATCATCAAGGAGAGTGAAGCGCGGATGCAGAAGAGCTTGGAGAAGTTCCGCTCCGACCTCCTGAGCGTCCGCACCGGCAAGGCCTCGCCGGCGATCCTGGAGAGTGTGAGTGTCGAGTACTACGGATCGCAGCTGCCGCTCTCGCAGGTGGCCTCGGTCTCGGCCCCCGAGCCACGCCTGCTGGTCGTCCAGGCCTGGGACAAGGCCGCCGTCAAAGCGATCGTCAAGGGTATCCAGGCGGCCGATCTGGGTCTCAACCCTTCCGAGGACGGCGAGATCGTGCGCGTGCTCATCCCCACGCTGACCGAGGAACGCCGGCAGGAGATCGCCAAGCGCGTGCGCAAGATGGGCGAGGACGTCAAGGTCTCGGTGCGCAACGTGCGCCGCGATGCCAACGAGGCGCTCGCCAAGGCGGAGAAGAAAAAGGAAATCTCCGAGGACGAGCTGCACCGCGGCGAGAAGGACGTGCAGAAACTCACCGATGACATGATCGCGAAGATCGAGCAGGCGGCCCGGGCCAAGGAGAAGGAAGTCCTCGAGGTCTAGGAGTGTCGTGCGGAATCTGATCTGGCGAGTTGGGGCCGGGGTGGTGTTCCTCCCGGTCCTTTACGTTCTCATCCAGACCGGTGGGTGGGCCTACGCCGCGTTGGTGTTCCTGATCGTCGTCGCCGGGGCTTGGGAGTGGTGGCGCCTGACCGGTGCGGACGCTGGGTGGGCCGAGCTGGTGCTGCTGCTCGCCGGCGCGCTCGGCGCCCTGCAGGGCGGATCCGATCCGCGCCCCGAACGGCTGGCCATCTTCCTCGCCCTGTGGCTCACGATCGCCCTGCTCATCGAGCTGCGCCAGGCCGACGGCCATGCGCTGCGGCGCGCGGGCCAGCTCGCCTTGGGCGCGCTCTACCTGGGACTCCTCCCGTCCTTCCTGCTGCGCATCCGCGCGCTGCCGGACGGGCGCGAAGCACTGCTGCTCACCTACGCCACCGTTTTCGCCTGCGACACCGCCGCCTATGGAATGGGCAGCTTATTGGGGCGCCATCGCCTCTGGCCGCGCATCAGCCCCGGCAAGACCTGGGAAGGGGCCGCGGGGGGCTTGATCGGGGCGATCGTCGCGGCCCTGGTCGGTCGGGTCTGGTTCGCCGATTTCTTCAGCCCGGCTGGCGCGCTCGGTTTCGCTCTGATCGCGGGCACGCTGGGGCAGGCCGGCGATCTGGTCGAATCGCTCTGGAAGCGCGAGGCGGGCCGCAAGGACACCTCGGCGTTGATCCCCGGGCACGGTGGGGTCCTCGATCGCTTCGACAGCCTGCACTTCGTGGCCCCCGCCCTCTACGTCTACCTGACGCTGTGGCTGTGATCGGATCCGGCGGACCTGCGTCACGCCTGCCGCTGCCGGGGTGCTCCTTGTAGATCACCAGGTCAGGGCGTACGTTCCATGCGGCCGGGTGCGCGGGGCCCGGGGCAAGTGGTGCGTGACGGAGGGGGTCCATGCCTGATCGCGCGGCCCAGCCGATCGGATTGGTGGTGCTGGGCTCGACCGGGACCATCGGTCGCCAGACGTTGGATGTGGCGGCTCGGTATCCCGATCGAATCCGGGTGCTGGGATTGCTGGCGGGGCGCAACGGAGGGCGGCTCGCTGAGCAGGTCGCCGCGCACCGCCCCGCCGCTGCGGCGGTGGTCGCCGCGGACGGCGTAGAGGAGCTGCGCCGCGCCGTGCCTGCAGACTGGCGCGGCGAGCTGCTGACGGGGCCGGGCGCGCTGACCGATCTGGCGGCCTGGCCGGGTGCCACGGTGATCGTGAACGCCGTGGTCGGCGCCTCCGGGCTGGGGGCCAGCCTGACGGCCCTCGAGCACGGGCGGCGGCTGGCGCTCGCCAACAAGGAGTCGCTGGTCATGGCGGGCCACCTGTTGCGCCGCGCGATTCGCGCGCGCGGTGGTGAGCTGCTGCCGGTCGACAGCGAACACAGCGCGCTCTTTCAGTGTCTGTCGGGCTTGCGCTGCCAGGCGGTGCGGCGCGTCGTGCTCACCGCTTCCGGCGGTCCGTTCCGCACGTGGGACGCCTCCCGGATGGCGCGCGCCACGGCGCAGGATGCCCTGCGCCACCCGACCTGGCGCATGGGCCCGCGCATCACGATCGACTCGGCCACGCTGTTCAACAAGGGCATGGAGGTGATCGAAGCGCGCTGGCTGTTCGATCTCGATCTCGATCAGATCGACGTGTGGATTCACCCGGAGTCGATCGTGCACGGGCTGGTGGAGACCTGCGACGGGTCGCTCCTGGCGCAGCTCTCGGTGCCCGACATGCGCCTGCCGATCCAGCTGGCGATCTCCTATCCGGAGCGCTGGGAGCCGGCGACGGCGCGCTGCGACCTGGCCGCCCTGGGTGCCCTCAACTTCGGCCGCGCGGATGAGTCCCGCTTTCCCTGCCTGGGGCTGGCCCGGCGGGCGGCGCGGGCCGGGGGCGTTGCCCCCGCCGCCGCGAACGCGGCCGATGAAGTGCTGGTGGCCGCATTCCTGGAGGGCCGCATTCCCCTGCCGGCCATCGCCGCCGGCATCGCGTCCGTGCTGGATGCCTGCCCCACGGTCGCCGATCCGGATCTCGACGCGATCCTGGCCGCCGATCGGTGGGCCCGGGGCGAGGCGGGCCGCCTCGCCGGCCGGCCGGGGTCGCCGCAGCCCGGGGGAGAGCACGCATGAAATGCGCGGCCGCCGGCGGTCGCGGCCGGGGAGCGCCGCTGCGGCGCGCGCGCGGCCGCCCGGGCGTTCTGGGCCTGGCGCTGACCTGGGGCGCGCTCATGTTCAGCGCCAGCCCCGCGGAGGCGCAAGCGCCGCCGGCGCCCCCGGGCGAAGTGACGAGCGAGGACGCCGAGGCGCCTCCCCGGGTGCGCTCCGTCACGCTGGTGGGGCTCGCAGAAGCCGAGCGCGGTCGCGTGCAGGGGGTCATGCGGCTGGCGGGACGCTCCTGGTGGCATCCGCTGCGCAAGAACTACTTCTACGGTCTCGACTACCTCGACATGGACCTGCAGCGGATCCTGGACTACCTGCGCGGTGAGGGTTTCCTGCTCGCGCGGATCGTGGATGCCACGGTGGACTACCCAACGCGGGAATGGGTCGATCTGACGATTCGTGTGCAGGAAGGGCCGCGGTTCCACGTGCGATCCTTGCGCCTCGAGGGCGTGGCGGACCCCCTGCACGAACGCCTGGCGAGCAGGGCCGAGGTGCGGGTGGGCGATCCGGTGCGCGCCGCGACGCTCCAGGGCGATGTGCTGCGCATCGCGGAGGCCTGTGCCAATCGGGGCTACGCGCTCGCGCGGGTTCAGCGCGAACTGCGCCTGGCGGCCGACTCATCCGACGTCGTCTACGGCGTCGATCTCGGACCCTTGGTGCGGGTGGGCCGCTTGACCGCCAGCGGCCAGGTGCGCACCGCCCCCGATGTGATCCTGCGGGAGGTCGTCGTCCGCGAGGGGGATCTGCTGCGGCTGGGGCGCGTCGAGCGCAGTCAGGACCGGCTGTTCGACCTGGGGGTCTTTCGCAGTGTGCAGCTCGTGCCCCGTTACGAGAGCGTGAAGCCCGAGAGCACGCGGGCCGGTGAAGTGACGGCTGATCTGAACGTTGAGGTTCAGGAAAGACCCCCGGGGTGGTTTGGCGCGGGCTTCGGTTACACCTCGGGCGACAAGCTGCGCCTGTCGGCCGAGTGGGGCTATCGCAACCTGAGCGGCCGGGCGCGTCGCGTGCAGGCCGCGGGTGAGATCGCCTACTCGCTGCGCGAGGACCCCGAGCAGCGCTTCAAACGTCCCAAGGAGTGGCAGATCGAGCTGAGCTACGACGCGCCGTGGATGTTGGGCACCCCGACGCGCTGGCAGCTGCGTCCCTACGTGCGTCAGAAGCGCTGGTTGGAGCAAACGGCCGCCAACCGGGAAGACGTCATCGGCATCGCGCTGCAAGGCCGGTGGGATCTCACGCGCTTTCGGTGGCTCATGGGGTCGCTGGAGAACAAGTGGACCACCCAGGACAGCACCTTCGTGACGCGCTTCATCACGCTCTCCGTGGCGGAAGACCGGCGGGATTTCATTCTCGATCCCGGCCGCGGCCACCTGATCCAGGCCGGGGCCGAGCACGCCGGTGGTATCCTGGGCGGGCAGACTGAGTTCACGCGTTGGACCCTGGGCGGGTCTGCCTATGCGCCGATGAGCGGCGGCATCGTCTGGGCGCGGCGAGTACGGATCGGGTACATTCACACGTACCGCGTTCAGCGCGGTCAGAGCGCGCTCGCCAGCGTGCCGCTGGGCGAGCGCTTCTTCGCCGGGGGGGGATCGTCGGTGCGCGGGTATGAGGATGAGAGTCTCGGACCGCGCCAGGACGGGCAGTCGCAGGGCGGCTTATTCCAGCTCCTGCTCAGCACGGAGCTGCGCTTCCCGCTGGTGTGGAGGATCGGAGGCGTGGCCTTCGTCGACGCGGGCAACGTGTGGGCCGATTACCGCGAGCTCTCCTGGTCGCGGTTCACGCACTCCTGGACCGAGGCGCGCTTCTCGGAGCGCGACGTGGCCTACGGCGTCGGGGCGGGGCTGCGCCTGGGCACGCCGGTGGGGCCGCTGCGGCTGGACTATGCCGTCAAGATCGGTCGGGGGTACCGCTCCGTCTCGGATCAAGACGCGGAGTGGCACTTGAATCTCGGCCAGGCCTTCTGAGGTGGCTATGAACCAAGATGAGCGCACCGACTCACGGCCGCCGCGCGCCAGCCGCCCGCGGCGGGGACGGTGGGTGCTGTGGGTCCTGCCGGCGGTTCCGCTGGTGGCGCTCATCCTGGCGGTGCTCTTTGGTCCCTACTTGGCGCTGCGCATCGCCGCGGTCCGCGAGGGGGCGCTCGACAGCGCGGTGGTGCGCCGGGCGCTGGGAGAGCGGCTGCGGGTGCGGATCGCCACGGTGAACCGGCTCGAGCTGCGGGGGGCCGACCTGGGGGGCGTGCAGGTCGAAGCGCGCGACAGCACCGGCGTCTGGCACGCCGTGGGCGAGATCGGCCGCCTGAAGGTGCGCTGGTCACCGCTGCGGCAGCTCTCGGGTGAGACGCTGATCCACACGCTCGAGGCCGGTCCGATCACGCTGCGACGCGAGGCGCTGCCGCTTCTCTTCGGCGGCCCGCGCCAACCGGGCGCCCAGGATCGAGCCGGGCCGTTCGATCTGCGCTTCGATGCGCTGCTACCGCCCGGTCTGCCCCGGATTCTGGTGCGCCATATCATGCTCGGGCCCATTGAGGTGCACGAGGGAGATCAGATCGTCCTGCGCGCGGGGCTCGAACGCGGCGAGCTGACCACGGACGCCACGGCGTTGAGCGTCCGGCCGCAGGATGCCTGGGTGGAGTTGCCGCTCCGCGGGCTGCAGGTGCGCGTCTCGGACGCGCAGATACGCGTGACCCGCGATGAGGCCCAGGTCGAGCGACTCGCCTTCTGCGGCACCACGGCCGAGGGAGAGTTGTCGGCCCAGTATGATCCGCGGGCGGGCGGCTCGCCGCTGCGCGGTGACCTTACTCTGGTGCGGCTCGATCCCGGGATCCTGACCCGTTGGTTCATCCCGGCGCTGACGCCCCGGCCCACCGACACGGTGAGCGGGGTCGTGGGCTTTCGCCTGGGCGAGGGCCCCGCCGAAATCGAGTTCGCCCTGCAGGGGGTACTGCTGGGTGAAGGCTGCAGCGAGTGCTCGGGGCTCGTGCGGATCGCGGGTCAAGAGGTGGCGTTCGAGGGGGTCGAGCTGCAGGCGGCAGCCTGCGAGCTCTCGGCGCAGGGGCGCTGGGACGGCGACGCTCGCCGGCTCACGTTCGATGCGCGCTGGTCACGGTTTGACCGCACGAGCGCCTGGCTGCCCTGGATCCGCGAGTTGCCGTTGGAGGGGTCCTTCCCCGGCCAGGCGCAGCTTGAGATTGAGGTGCCGGCGCAGGGCGCGGTCGTCATCGCGGGAAGCGCCGATCTGCGCTACGCCCGGCCGCTGGGGATCCGCCTCGATCGGGTGCGCTGGACCGGCCGCGTGGCGGTGGACGATGTCGTGACGGCCGACGAATTGCTGGTGGATCTGGGCACAGGGCGCGTCAGGGCCGCTGGCCGGTATCCGTGGCGATCCGGGGAGGTCGAAGGATCGGTGACGGTCGATTCGGTGGCCTTATCGGCGCTGCCCTCCGAGTGGACGCAGGGCGCCGCGGGGCGCCTGTGGGGGCAGGTGCAGGTCTCGGGGTTGCCCAACGATCCGCTGCTCGAGGGCTCGCTGCGCCTGGCCGACCTGCGCTACGACGCCTGGTCGGCCCAGCAGGCGTCGGTTGCCTCGCTGCTGCTCTGGCCCAGGGACCTGCGGGGTTCCGGCACGGTGGACCTGCGCGGGGTCCGGCGGGGCGAGGGCCCGCCGGCGGATCTGGATGGCGGCTTTTCGCGCTGGCAGGAGTGGATCTCGCTGTGGGCGAACCTGCGCCGGGCCGACGTCGATCTGCACGTCGAGGGGCGGGTCGATCCGGGCGGGCAAGCTCAAATCGAGGCCGGCAGCGCCACGCTGCTCCGGCTCGGGCGCTGGGAATTGGCCGCACCGTGTGGGGTGACGTGGGGCGGGGGCGTCGTGGCGGTCGATTCGCTGCGCCTGACCTCGGCCGGCACGGACCTGGTGGCCGCGGGTCGTTGGGTGCCTGGCCGGCAGGACTTGGCGCTGGGGGCGCGGCTGGAGGCCTTCGGTCTCGAGCGGCTGCGCGAAATCCTGGCTGTGCCGGGCTTCGATCTGAGCGGCAGCGCCAGGGTGCGTCTCGACGCGGCCGGTCGCTGGCCCGATCCGCGCCTCGAGTTCGAAGTGCGGGCCGAGGACCTGGCGGCGGGGGGCCTCGCCCTGGGGCAGGCGGAGCTGCTGGGCGTGTGGTCAGACAGCGCGCTCGCGCTGAGTCGCGGCCGGGTGGCGGGCCCGACACTCCAGGCGCAGCTCACCACGCTGAAGGCGCGCCCGGGGGCGCCGCTGATGGGCCTGCTGGGTTCCGATGAGGCGGACCCGCTGGGTCTCCTGCGGCGGACCGCATGGGAGTCGCACGTCGAGGTCGAGCACCTCGACTTGGCGGCCTGGGCACCGCTGCTCGGGATGCCGCGCGGCCAGGCGGCCGACGCAACCCGGGGAAGCGCGATCCTGCGGACCATAGGCGGCCGGGCGGTGCCGGTTCATGTGAACGCGCCGTGGGAAGCGGCGCCGGTGGCGGCCCAGGTCGGTGGCCTGGGCGGAGGTTGGCAGGGCACCCTGGAGCTGAGCGGCACGCTGGCCCAGCCGCGAGTGCACCTGGCGGGTGCCTCCGAGGATCTCGCCTGGGGCGGCGTGCCGATGGGGACGCTGGCGATCGACACGCGCTACGAGAACTCCCTGGTGTCGGTGGATGACCTGGTTCTGCGGGATGGCGACAAGGTCAGCCGGATCAGCGGCTACTATCCCCTGCACATCGAGTTGCTGCCCTTCCAGGCGGTGCGCACCGACTGGCCCGCGCACATCCAGGCAACACTCGCCAATCTGAACATCGGCCTCGTCTCGGGCCTGATCCCTTATGTGGCCGACGTGCACGGAGAGCTGAGCGGCGCCCTGGCGGTAGGCGGCACCGGCACCGAGCCCGAATTGGCCGGCTCGCTCTACCTGCGCGGCGGAGGGTTTCGCATTCCCGGGCGCAGCGAGCGCATCTTCGATGTCGCGGCGGAGATGCAGCTCGAAACGGGGGGCCTGCGGGTCGTCTCGCTGGCCGGCCGTTCGGGGCCGCGCGGCACGATGCACGCCGAGGGCCTGATCCGGGGTCTGGATGAATTCGACCTCCTGGCGCGGGCCGAGCAGGTGCGCGTCTTCGAACAGGGGATCTACAGCTTCGAGGCGCGGGCCGAGTCACTGCGCGTCTACTCGCGGCGCGACGAGAAGCCCGCGCCGATTCCACGAATCCGGGGACACGTGACCGTGCTGAGCGGCTACCTGCGCCCGCAGATCGAAGCCGGCGCCGGCGCCGCCGCCGCCGGCCGCGGAGAGCCGATACCCTGGGAGATTGCGATCGATGTCGCCGTGCCGGGGGCAGTGCAGGTCAGCCAGTCGACGATCCGGGCCGATGTGGGCGAGGGCGATCTGCGGCTCACCTTCCGCTGGCCCTACTGGAGCGCGAGCGGCAGCCTGAGGATCCTGGACGGCAGCTATCGGCTGCTCAACAACAACTTCGCGGTTCTCGACGGAACGCTCGATCTGCGCGACACCGGCGCCGGGTTGGACGCGCGGGTGGACGTGACCGGCGAGACCTACGTGGCGGTGGCGGACGCCGAGACGCAGGGCGAGCCCGTGCGCGTCGAGGTCCACGTGAGCGGCCGGCCCGAGGAGCTGCGGATCGACCTCACCTCGGAGCCGGCCTACTCCGAGGAGCAGATTGCCGAGCTGCTCACGTATCGCCGCCTGACCGGCACGGGCCGCCTGGGCGCCGAGACGCAGGGTGTGCTGGTCAACGAGATGGTGGCGCGCCTCGAAGCCAGCCTCGCGGAGCAGATGCCCCCGTCGACGACCGTGAACATCGAGACCAGCGGCGCGCCGGGAGAGGCGTGGCGTCCCAGGCGGGTGAGGTTGCAGCAGATGATCACACCCGAGCTGACCGGCGACTACACGCAGGAGTTCTACCAGGGCACCGACTGGGAGTTCTACGTCCAGTACCGCTTGAGCCGGCGCCTCAGTCTGCGCACCGGCATGGCGCGCGAGCGCGACGCCACCCTCGGTTCGATCGAGGAATACAGCGCCGACTTGAAGTGGTGGTTCGAGTACGAGTGAGTCGCCCGCTGAACGGTCCGTGACCGCTTCGCTGAGAGGATGGTGATGATTCAGGATTCGCAGCACGAGCAAGGCACCGGCAGCGACGCCGTCACCGCGGGCCTCAATGCGGTGCAGCGCCAGGCGGTCGAACATCCCGGCGGGCCGCTCCTCATCCTGGCCGGCGCGGGCAGCGGCAAGACCCGCGTGCTCACGCGGCGGGTCGCCCACCTCGTGCGGGCACGCGGCGTTGCGCCCGAGCGCATCCTGGCGCTCACCTTCACGAACAAGGCCGCCGGCGAGATGGCCGCGCGCATCGAAGCGCTGCTGGCGCAGCCGGCGCGCGGGCTGTGGGTGGGCACCTTCCACGCGATCTGCCTGCGCTGGCTGCGCCAGCACGCGGCCGCAGCGGGCTACCGGCCGGGATTGAGCGTCTTCGACGCCGACGATCAGCGCGCGCTCGTGCGCCGGCTGCTCAAGGACGAAGGCTTCAGCGAGACGCCCCGCGCCGCGCGGGACGCCCTGGGGGTCATCAGCCGCGCCAAGTGCCGGGCCGAGACGCCCGAAGAGGTCAGCGCGGCCGCCCGCACGCCGGCCCAGATGCTGGCCGCCCGCGTCTACAGCGCCTACCAGCGGGCGCTGCGCGAGCAGAACGCGGCCGATTTCGATGATCTTCTGTTGGGCGTGCTGCGCCTCTTCGAGACTCAGGCGGAAATCGCCGATGCCTACGCCCGGCAATTCGTGCACGTGCTGGTGGACGAGTACCAGGACACCAACCACGTGCAGTTCCGCCTCGTACAGCGCCTGGCCCAGACCCACCGCAACATCTTCGTCGTGGGCGATGACGATCAGTCGATCTACGGCTGGCGGGGCGCGGACGTCTCGAACATCATCGACTTCCGCGAGCACTTCCCCGAGGCGACCGTGCTGCGCCTCGAGCAGAACTACCGCTCGACCGCGCCGGTGCTGGCGCTGGCCAACGCGGTTATTACCCACAACACCTCGCGCTGGGAGAAGAGCCTGTGGACCGAGCGGCAGGGCGGGGGCAAGCCGGAGCTGTTCCTCGCGAGCGACGAGGACGAGGAGGCCCAGGAGGTCGCCCGCCGAGTCGCCGCGGCGGTTTCGGCGGGCAAGAGCCGCTACGGGGAGGTGGCCGTCTTCTACCGCACCCACGCCCAATCGCGCCCCTTCGAGGACGCCTTCCTGCGCAGCCAGATTCCCTACGTGCTCGTCGGCGGCGTCTACTTCTACCAGCGTCGCGAGGTCAAGGACCTGCTGAGCTATCTGCGCGTCCTGGTCAACCCGGACGATGAGGTGAGCCTCGCGCGCGCGCTCAGCGCTCCGCGGCGCGGCATCGGGGAACAATCGCTGGCGGCGCTCTTGGCCGCCGCCCGCGCCCGAGGGGGCGACGCGCTGGCGGTGGCAGCCGGGGGAGAGATCGCCGGTGTGCGCGGCAAGGCGCGCGAGGCGCTGGCCGAATTCGCGCGCGCCATGCTGGCCTGGCGGGCGCGGCTGGATGAGCCGCCCGAGTTGATCCTGAGCGAGATCATCACCGGCGTGGACTATCGGGGCCATCTCGAGCAGCAGGGGGGTGATTGGGAGGAGCGCGCGGCCAACGTCGAGGAGCTCCTGGCCGGCGCGCGGCTCTATTCGAGCACCCGCGGCGGTGGTGTGGCCGGTTACCTCGACCAGGTCAGCCTGCTCACCGATCTGGACAATCTCAAGGAGAACAATGATCACGTGACGTTGATGACGGCGCACAACGCCAAGGGGCTCGAATTCCCCCGGGTCTTTGTCACCGGCTTGGAGGAGGGGCTCTTTCCCCACATCTCGGCCTTCGACGATCGCGCGGAAATGGAAGAGGAGCGGCGCCTCTTCTACGTTGCCTGTACGCGGGCGATGGATGAGCTCACGCTCTCGGCCTGCCTGATGCGCCGGCGCTTCAATGCCGCCGCGGGCGGCGTGTCGCGCTTCGTGGGGGAGATCACGCCGGGGCTCTACGAGGAAACCGAGCTCGGGTCGGTCGCGTGGTCCACGCCGCGACGTTCCCATGCGCGCGTCGAGGCCCCGGTGGATCGGCCCGCCGCGCGGCCGAGGAGCGCCACGGGGCGCCGCGCGGCGCCGGCGCGCGCGGGCGGGGCCCCGGGCGCTCGCGAGGTTGCTGAAAGCGACGACCTCGACCACCCGATGGTGGGCCGGCGTGTCTTTCACGCGGCCTTCGGGCCGGGTATTGTCGTGGCCGCCGAGGGACGCGGTGAGCGCGCGCGCGTCACGGTGCGATTCCACTCTGGCAGCACGCGCAAGGTGGTGAGCGGCTACCTCGAGTGGGAACCCTAGGGGGTAGGCCAGGCGCCACGGATGGGGTGCTTGCGCGCGAAGAGGGGTTGCACGCGGCCGCGCGGCGGGGGAGATTGCAGCGGAGCCGGATCGGGTCGCTGCCGCGGTGTCGGGGGTACACGATGAACATCCTGATCATTGGTTCAGGCGGCCGCGAGCACGCGCTGGCCTGGGCGCTGGCCAAGGCGCCGGGGCGCCCGCGCATCTTCAGCCTGCCGGGCAATCCGGGCCTGGCCGAGGTGGGCGCCGTTCTGCCGGGCAACCCGCTCGATGCGGATGTCGTGCTGGCGGCGGTGCGCGAGCGGCGGATCGATCTGGTCGTCATCGGGCCTGAGATTCCGCTCGTGGCGGGCCTGGCGGACGCGCTGACCGCGGCGGGCGTGCGGGTCTTCGGCCCGACCGCGAAGGCGGCCGCGCTCGAGGGGAGCAAGATCTTCGCCAAGGACCTGATGCTCCGACACGGAATCCCGACCGCCGGCTTCGAGATCGTGACCAAGGTCGAGCGCGCCCGCGAGATGATCAAGCAGATCTCCTATCCGCACGTGATCAAGGCGGACGGGCTGGCGGCCGGCAAGGGCGCCCTGATCGTGCGGAATCGCGAGGAAGCCGCCCGCGCGATCGAGGAGCTGATGGTCGCTAAGACCTTCGGCGCGGCGGGCGAGCGCGTGATCTTCGAGGAGTACCTCGAGGGTGAAGAGATGAGCGTCTTCGCCGTCGCGTCGGGCGAGCGCTACACGCTGCTCACGACCTCGCAGGACTACAAGCGGGCCTTGGATGGCGATCGCGGACTCAACACGGGGGGCATGGGCGCCTACGCCCCGGTGGTGACGTGGAATGAGGAGCTCGCGCAGCGCGTCTGCGCGGAGGTGATCGAACCCACCCTGCAGGCGCTCAGCCGTGCGGGGCGCCCCTTCGTGGGGTTGCTGTACGCGGGTCTGATGGTGCTCGAGAATCGGCCCCAGGTGATCGAGTTCAACTGCCGCTTTGGCGATCCGGAGACCCAGGCGGTGCTGCCGGTGCTGGCCGGAGACCTGAGCGAGCTCCTCTGGCAGGCGGCCGATCCCACCCCGGGCAGCGCCCCGCTGCCGGAGGTGGGCCAGGACGGTCGCACCGCCGTCTGCGTGGTGATCGCCTCGGCCGGCTACCCGGGGGATGTGCGCAAGGGTTTCCCGATTCGCGGCCTCGAGAAGGCCCGCGCCCTGCCCGGGGCGCTGGTCTTCCACGCGGGGACAGCCACCAAGGAAGGGCGCCTGGTCACGGGTGGGGGGCGGGTGCTCAACGTCGTCGGCGTCGGGGACGATCTGCCCGCGGCGCTGCGGCGCGTCTACGAGGCAGCTTCGGTGATCGAGTTCGAGGGAGCATTCCACCGGCGCGACATCGCCTGGCGCGGCATGCGGGCGATCGGCCGGCGGACGGACGCTTGAGAGGAGGGGACGCGCAAGATGCCAAGGGCTTCGAAGGCGGATGCCAAGCCGGGGCGGACGGCGAGGAAGGACGCGGGGTACACGGGCGGAGCGCGGCGCCGCAAGCCGCTCGTGGGCATTGCCTACGCCAGCACGACGGATGAGCCGGTCATGAAGGAATGTGCCCGCGTGCTCGAGGAGTTCGGCATCGGCTACGAACTCAAGATGTTCTCGGCCCACCGGCAGCCGGAATTCACCACCGAGTACGCCCGCTCGGCCCGCAAGCGCGGCCTGCGGGTCCTGATCGCGGGGGCGGGCATGGCCGCGCACCTGCCGGGTGTGCTGGCCTCGCTGACGACGCTGCCCGTTATCGGCGTGCCGCTGTGCGGCTCGGCGTTCGAGGGCAACGACGCGCTGCTGTCGATGGTTCAGATGCCCTCGGGCGTGCCGGTGGCCACCGTGGCGGTGGGCAAGGCAGGCGCCAAGAACGCGGCCGTGCTGGCGGCGCAGATCCTCGGCCTGGCGGATCCGGGCATCGCCCGCGCCCTCGATGATCTGAAGCGCCGCATGGAGGCGGGCGCGAAGCTCTGAGCGCACCGCCCGCGGCCGCCCATGTCTGCCTCGAGGTGGCGGCAGGTTGTGGAGGGCTCGCCGCGAGTTCCCGCAGCGCGCGTGCCCCCCGGTGGGGCACGCGCGCGAGGACTGTCTGAGCGCCGAGCCCTCCACAACCTGCCGCCACCGGCGAAGGATGATGAAGAGGCTACGGGCGTGGCGGGCGCTGCAGCCGGGTCTGCTCGGCGAGCGATTTGACGGTGGCCTGCAGGTGGTCCTGGCGCAAGTCGTCGAGCAGATCCGCCCGGCGGACAACCAGGCGCTTGAGGGGACGGGGGGGCGTGCGGTCGACGATGAAGGCCACCAGCAGCGGCACGGCGATGCTCAGATCGGTGGAGATGGTGCAGTCGCAGCGGCCCGGGACGCAGAGGGTTCGATCGTCTTCCTCGGCGGGCTGCGTTGCGCATGGCGCGAGCGGCTCGATGGGGGCGGAGGGCAGCGCGTGCGCGCGACCGGCCATCCGCAACCGCACCGCGTAGTCGGCCCGATCGGTGCTCCCGAGGATGCGCGCGCGATGGGCGGGTGTGCCCAGCATGAAACCCGACGCGGTGCCCCGGCCCAGGCACCAGACGCCACACTCGGCGCCGGTCGTGTGCGCGGCATTGAAGATCGCGGCCGCCTGGTTCAGATCCCGGCTCGCATCGAGCGACAGCCGGTTGCCCTCCTCGGCCAGTCCGGCAATGATGGATCCCAGCGGGCTGTCGGCCGGCGACGGGTTGTAGACGGGGATGCCGTACTCGCGGGCGGTCGAGAGCAGGCTCGGGTACTCGATCCCGAGGTCCTTCTCGCGCGGGCGCAGATGGCCTCCCAGCAGGTGGTACATCGCCGCGGAGCCCATGGAGCGCTGGAAGTCGGGTCCCGAGAGGATCTCGCGCAGCGCCCCATCCGCCTTCTCGCGGTCGGCGCGGCGCACCAGCACGCCGCCGCCGCAGTTTTCGATCGGTTCGTCCCCGGTGGGCACGCTGCGCAACAAGGGCGTGCCCAGCGCGAAGAGGGCGTCGTAGTAGAGGTTCGTGCCCGAGATGGCCAGCCAGTCGACGTAACCCCCGGCCATGAGGGGCACGAGCGACGAAACCGCCGTGCCGCCCGGCGTGAGATTGGCGTCGAGCGCCAACCCCACCAGCGTGTCGGGTTTGGCCAGGACGCGCTCGACCATCAATCGCCCGGCGTCGGCCAGCCGCCCGGAAGCGGCGCCGAGGAAGGCGGTCTCGAAAAGGGCCGAAACGCTCATCCCAACTTCGATGGGACGCGGGCGGATCTCGGCCGGCGGCTCACGTCCGGGAGGGACGTGCCCAGATTGCTCGGTCATCGCGGGACTCCTCGCTGGAGGTTGCCGGGCGCGGCGATTGCTGCCGACGCAGGCGACGCCGGTTGCCCATGCCCTGGCGGCACTCTAGGCCAGGCCACAGCAGGGGGCAAGCCATGGGAGCGCTGATCCTTCTCGATCTGGCCGATGAGACCGCCGTCGCTGCCGCGGCTGAACGAGCGGCGATGGGCCTGGCAGCCGGCGGCGTGGCGGTGTTGCCGGCGGAGGGGCTTTACGGCCTGCATGCGTGTGCCTCTGTGCCCACGGGGGTGGCGCGCCTGCGGGCGCTCAAGGGCGACGATCGGGGGCGGCCCTACATTCTCCTCGTCCCGGACAGCGCGGCGGCCCGGGCTCTGATCGACGCGGCGGCGCAGTCCGCCGCTGCCGCGGAGCAGTGGTGGCGCAAGGCCTGGCCGGGACCGGCGACCTTCGTCGTGCCCGCCGGGCCGCGGGTGCCGGCCGACCTGGTGCGCGGTGGGTGCGTGGCGCTGCGGTGCCCGGGGAGCGAACTGCTGCGCGCGGTGGCTGCGCGGCTGCCGGGCCCACTGCTGTCGACGAGCGCCAACGTTAGCGGCGGGCGCGCCCCAGCGCGGGTGGCGGAGATTGAGCCCCAATTGCTGGCCGCCTGCGATCTCGTCGTGGATGGCGGGCCGCTCTGTGGACAGGGATCCACGATTGTCCGGGTGGAGGACGACGGCAGGCTCACCACGCTGCGGCCGGGAGTCTGGGCCGGCTAGTTGGGCGGCATCGCTCCCATGTAGGTTCCGTCCTCGCCGTGATTGCGGCACGGGGTGTTGGGGCCCAGGACGAACTGCTCTCTGCGCGTGCGGTTGTAGGGCGGCTTGGTGATCGCCGGGAAGGCAGGATCCTCGGTGATGTTCGTGCCCAGCTGCTGCTCCGGGTCCGTGATGAAGATCTCATCGGGATAGACGCTCGAGGGGCAACCGCAATGCTCCCCGAACTGGGCGGTCTGATTCTGGAAGGCGCAGTTGTAGCGAATTTCGGGCGTCACGTCATCGCCGTAGCGGACGCAGCCGCCGAGTTGATTCTGGACGAAGAGATTGTTCTTGATCACGAGGTGATCGGCCTGGGAGCGATGCAGATAGACCCCCGACCGGTCCGAAGCGTAGATCGTGCAGTGCGTCACCTGCCCGTACGGCGGTTCCCAGTTTCCGATCGAGACGAAGTCGACGGCGCCACCCCAGGCGTAGGGGTGACCAGGCTGGGAGGCGTTGATCACGATGCAGTGGTCGATGTGGAACCGGATCGTCGCGGGCCACGGCACCGCCATGACATAGAGGCAGCCGCGGAGTTCATAGTCGATGAGCGCCGAGTGGCCCAGGATGCAGGTGTTGACGGTGATCGTGTCGATCTGGGTGCCCCGGTAGCGCACTTCGGGGTGGAGGCGCACCAGGCGATCGAAGTGATGCCCGCTCGCCTCGCCCGGGCCGGCGACGGCGAGCACCTGGCTCATCCAGGCGGTGGCGGGCTTGGTGATGCTGACGGCGACCGGATCCGAGCGCCGCGTATTGCCGGCATGGTCCTCGGCCTCGGCGGCGATCTCGTGGCTGGCGCCGTCGGCCCAGTAGAGCAGCGCCAGGGCGGGTTGTTCGAAGGGGGCCCCGCGGTCGACGCCGACCAGCTCGTCACCCAGGAAGAAGCGCACGGCGGCTACGCCGCCGGCATCGGTCGCGCTCGCGGTGATCGACTCGGTCGCGCTGAGCGCGCTGCCCGGCGGCGTGGTGATGGCCACGTCGGGTGCCTGCTCGTCGGCGAGCAGCATGACGTGCACCGTGTCCGCCGCGGTGTTGCCGGCCAGATCCTGGGCGACCGCTGTGAGCTCAAACGCCTGACCTGTGGCCAGACCGCTCGTGTCCCACAGCTGCTCGTAGGGCGACTCGATGTCGGTGCCCAAGAGCGCCCCGTCCGCGTAGAACGAGACCGAGGCGATCCCGGCGCCCTCCACCCCCGTGTCGGTCGCGGTGGCGGTGATCGTCGGATGGCCGATGAGCTGGGCGCCGTCGAGAGGCGCGGTGATCGCGACGATCGGCGGCACGGTGTCCGGGGGCTCAGGCGAGGGCAGATACACAGAGATGGTGTCGGACGCGGCGTTGCCGGCGTGATCGACGGCCGTGACGTGCAGTAGATGGAAGTCGTCGTCCGCCAGGTCGCTCCAGACCCAGGCCTGCGCGAAGGGGGCCACCATGTCGGTGTCCAAGAGCGTGGTGTCGGCGTAGAAGTCGACGCGCGCCACACCCCGGTTGTCCGTCGCGGTCACCTCGATCAGGGCCGGGGCGGCGCTCAGCGTGTCGCCGTCGTGCGGCGCGGTGATCGTGACCTGCGGTGGCTGCGTATCGGGCTTCTCGGGGTTGTCCTTGGAACACGACAGCGGCAGGATGAGCCCCGCGGCCGTCAGAACCCCGACCAGGGAAACGGCCCGCCAGAAGGCACACATGATGCTGGGCTGCCGTGGGTCTCTTCTAGGGCATGGAGTCCACTGCCGGGCTTTCATCCGCTCGTCCTCTTGTCCTGTGCTTGCGCGCTGGCGTGTCATGCAGGAAGGATAGTCGGGCCCGCCGTACCTTTCAACCCGGCAGGGCGGGGATTGGATCCCATTCGATGGCTTGAGGATACGGGTGATGAGCCGCGTTGACACTCCGCCGCCTTCCCCCCTAGAATCCCCCCCTGGATCATCCGGGGTTGAGGCCTGGCGGGGAACCGCGTCCGGGGTCGCTCGGTCTCTGTGGGGGGTTGAGGATCCCGAGGGGCGACCGGTGGGCGCGCGCGGGCCGGAGGGCGGCGTGGAGCGAAAACCGTTCGAGGTGCTGATCGTCTGCACGGGCAACGCTTGCCGCAGCCCCATGGCCGAGGGCCTGCTGAGGCA